>Ga0194132_10004565_pt1 | contig 23449 bp, 19 predicted proteins | sample TA2KigOf80mmetaG_FD_148612 | JGI IMG/M metagenome (GOLD analysis project Ga0194132, IMG submission 148612) | Freshwater microbial communities from Lake Tanganyika, Tanzania - TA2015054 Kigoma Offshore 80m | ecosystem: Environmental > Aquatic > Freshwater > Lake | place: Tanzania: Lake... | reverse complement strand
CGCCCCGTCGTCACACGGTGATGATGAAGAACGTCGCCGGACTCCACAACCGGATGTACGGGTAACGACCACACAGGATCGTCTGGCCGAAGTGCGACTGAACCAACACCTATTGCGCAACGAGTCTATTACCCACGCCCCCAAGCCTTCGCATCCGGTATAACCGGCAAATCCGCCACCGGGCACAACCGGAATCACCCCGCGCGGCACTTGCGCGGCGCGGCGTGTAACTTTTACAACGTAGAATCGGACGACGGCCGTTCCCGCGGCCGGAGGAGGTTGGTTCCATGCGCCGGATGGTCTTGCTCGCCGCGTGTGCCGCGCTCGTCGCCCTGTCCGGGTGCCGGCACCGCTGCCACAAGCTGTTCCACAAAGACGACTGCTGCCCCGCGCCGCGTATCGGGACGAAGAACCCGACGCTGCTCCCGCCCGCGGGCGTGCCGACTACGCCCGGCCCGTCGGTGCTGCCGCCGGGCACGAGCGGGTTCCTGCCGCCGGGCGGCCCCGCGCCCGCCAAGCCCGGCGGCCCGGACGTGCTGTTCCCGGACCCGCTGCCGCAGGGCGCGCACTCGCACTCGTCGCGCCCGGGTCAGCCCGACAAGTCCGGCTACCTAAGCGGCCCGGTGAAGCCGGCGGAGTCGCCGAAGGCCGCGCCGACCGCGCCCGCGGGCGCGACGAAGGTGAAGGACGGCCTGTTCGCCGGCCGCAAGCCGACCCTCGACGGGTTCGACGCGCTCAAGGCCGCCGGGTTCCGCACGGTCGTGTACCTCCACGCCCCCGGCGCGGACGTGGCCGCGGCGAAGGACGTGGCCGCGACCCGCGACCTGACCCTGATCGCCATCGAGACGACGCCCGAAGCGCTGGCCGACGCGAGCGCCGCGTTCGACCGCGCCGCCGGCGACCGGCTGAACCGCCCGGTGTACGTGTACGCGGACGACGACGCCCGCGCTGGCGCGGTGTGGTACCTGCACTTCCGGAACGACGCGCTGAGCGACGACGTCGCCCGGCTCCGGGCGAAGGCGCTGGGCCTCACCGATCAGGGCGACGAGGGCAAGGCCTTCGCGCTCGCCATTCAGAAGGTACTCGAAGGGAAATAGAGGAGCGCACCTCGCCCTGAACACTACTCCTGTTAACCTCCGGGCGCGGCGCGGTATCATAACCCGTGTCCGTTTCCCTCCCACCCGGAGAACACAGATGATTCGTAACGTGTTGGCCGCCGCGGTCGTGGCCGCGCTGGGCGGCGCGGTGGTCGGTGCCGATCTGAAGTCCGGCCCGCAACCGGGCGACAAGGTGCCGGGCGCGTTCCACCCGTACAACGTGAACGGCGAGAACGCGGGCAAGACCGCGTGCCTGTACTGCGCCGCCGGCGACAGCCCGGTCGCGGTCGTGTTCGCCAAGACCGGCGACGACGCCATGACCCACAAGCTCATCAAGGCCCTCGACGCCAGCACCATCAAGAACGAGAAGGCCGAGATGTTCAGCTTCGCCGTGTTCCAAGGCGACAAGGGCAAGTTGGAACCGCAACTGAAGGACGCCGCGAAGAAGGCCGAACTGAAGAAGCTCGTCCTCGCCATCGAGGACAAGGAAGACCCGATCCCGGCGAAGTACAACCTGAACAAGGACGCGGAAGTGACCGTGCTGCTGTACGTGGACCGCGTGGTGAAGGCCAACTACACCTTCGCGAAGGGCAAGCTCACGGACAAGGACATCGAAGCCGTCGTGAAGGACGTGTCGAAGATCGTGAAGTAACACGTGCGGAGCGAGCCAAGCGAGCGGCCGGGTTTTTCCCGGCCGTCTTCGTTTCTTGAAGACAGAAGACGGCCGGGGTCAACCCGGCCGCTCGCATTTCTGGTTGGTTGGCGTAAAATCGGCTCTCTAGCGAACTTGTACCGCGCCTCAACGAGAGCCGACCCGTGAACACTTCCCCCTTCTCCGGCCGCCGTGCGGCCCTCGCGCTGCTCGCCGCGCTGTTGTTCCTGTCCGCCGGGCGCACCGGCGCGGACGACATCAAGAAAGAAATCTCCGACGTCGAGCGGCAGATTCTGGAGATCAAAAAGAAACTGGACGAGCTGCGCCGCGGCGGGCAGATTGGCCCCGCGCCCGGCGCGGTGCCCGACAGCGTGCTGGCGCGCATGAACTGGCGCTGCATCGGCCCCGCGAACATGGGCGGGCGCGTTACTGCCGTGGCCGTCGTCGAATCGGACCCCACCACCTACTACGTCGCCACCGCCAGCGGCGGGTTGCTCAAGACCACCAACAACGGCACTACCTTCAGCTTCGTCTTCGAGAAGCAAGCCACCATCTCGATTGGCGACGTCGCGGTCGCGCCGAGCGACCCGAACGTGGTGTACGTCGGCACCGGCGAGAACAACCCGCGGAACTCCGTCTCCTACGGCGACGGCGTGTACAAGTCCACCAACGGCGGCAAGGACTGGCAGAACGTCGGGCTGACGAAGACGATTAGCATCGGCAAGATCGTCGTTCACCCCAAAGACCCGAACACGGTGTACGTCGCGGCGCTCGGCCGGCTGTACGGGCCGAACGCGGAACGCGGCGTCTTCAAGACCACCGACGGCGGACGCACGTGGGACAAGGTGCTGTTCGTAGACGACAAGACCGGCGCGATCGAACTGCGCATGGACCCGACGAACCCGGACGTGTTGCTCGCGGGGCTGTGGGAGCGCAAGCGCGACGAGTTCGACGGGTTCTTCGTGCGCCCGTGGCCCGGCCCGGACCAGTACGGCCCCATCGTGTCGCACGGGCCGGGGGGCGGGCTGTTCAAGACCGACAACGGCGGGCGGTCGTGGAAGAAGCTCACCGGCGAGAAGCCCGCGCCCGGCCTGCCCAGTGCGAAGACGGGGCGCATCGGCCTCGACTACTCGCGCAAGACCAAGGGGCTGGTGTACGCGATCATCGACACCGAGGAGATCGGCAAGGGCCGGCCCGCGCTCGCGGTGTACTTGGGCATCACCGCGGAGAGCGCGAAGGGCGGCGCGCGGCTCAAGGACGTGCTCGACGACGGCTCGCTCGGCAAGGGCGGGCTGAAGTCCGGCGACCTGATCACCCGCGCCGACGATACCAAGATCGAGAGCTTCGAGAACCTTCTCGACTTCATGGTGCCGAAGAAGCCCGACGACACGGTGAAGTTCACCGCGACCCGCGGCAAAGAAACCGTCACCGCGACCGTGAAGCTGCTGCCGGCGAAGGCCGCGCCGCCCCCGAAGAAGGGCTTCCAGACGCTCTCGCCCGGCGGCCTCGTGTTCACCGTGACCAGCAACGACGATGAGGTGAAGGTCACGGAAGTGCCGAAGGACGGGGCCGCGGAAAAAGCCGGCGTGAAGGCCGGGATGCTCGTCGTCGCCGTCGACGGTAAGGCCGTAACCAACTGGCGCGAGTTCCGCACGGAACTGCGCGTCGGGTTCAAGGCCACGAACCCGCGCAAGGCCGGCGACAAGGTGACAATCGCCTTCAAGGACGGTGACAAGAAGGGCTTCGACGTGGCGCTCGCGCTCGAACAGGCCGAGGTGCGCGGCGGCGGCGGCGGGCGGCAGAATACCGACGCCACGCGCCCGTTCCTGATGAGCGGTGTCGTCGGCGGGCAGCAGGCCAACGTCCAGAACGATCAGGGCAAGGACGGCTACCAGACCGGCGGCGTCTACATGTCGAAGGATAACGGTGACACGTGGGCGCGCGTGAACAGCGTGAACCCGCGACCGTTCTACTTCTCCAACGTCCGTGTCGACCCGACCGACGACAACGTGATCTACGTCCTCGGCGACACGGTGTTGTGGAAGAGCACCGACGCCGGGAAGTCGTTCAACAGCGCGCGGGCAGACGTCGTTCACCCGGACCACCACGCCCTCTGGATCGACCCGAAGGACGGCCGGCACATGCTGCTCGGCTGCGACGGCGGGTTCTACAAGAGCTACGACCGCGGCGCGACGTGGGACCACCTGAACGTGCTCGCGCTGGGGCAGTTCTACCACGTCGCCGTGGACAACCGGAAGCCGTACCGCGTCTACGGCGGCCTTCAAGACAACGGCAGTTGGGGCGGGCCGTCGCGCACGCTGCGCGGCACGGGCCCGGCCAACGAGGACTGGCAGTTCCTCCGCGGCGGCGACGGGTTCGTCTGTCGCGTCGACCCCAACGACCCGGATTGGATCTACGCCGAGAGCCAGAACGGGGGCATCGGCCGCATCAACCTGAAGACCGGCGAGGAGCGGGGCATCGGCGCGCCGCAGGTGAAACCCGGGGAGCCGCTGCGCTACAACTGGAACACGCCGTTCATCCTTTCCAGCCACAACTCGCACATCTTCTACAGCGGGGCGCAGTACCTGTTCCGCTCGGTCGCGCGCGGCGACAAGCTCAAGGCCATCAGCCCGGAACTGACGCGCACGAAGGCCGGCACGCTGACCGCGATTGCCGAAAGCCCGAAGAACGCCGACGTACTCTGGGCCGGCACGGACGACGGCTACCTGTGGGTGACGAAGGACGGCGGGCAGAACTGGAGCAACGCCTTCGACGGCCTCAAGAAGGCCGGGCTGCCCGGCCCGCGGCACGTCGCCAGCATCGAGCCGTCGCGCAAGGTCGAGGGCCGGTGCTACGTGTGCCTCGACGCCCACCGCTCGGACGACGACAAGCCGTACCTGTTCAAGACGGAAGACTACGGCCAGACGTGGACGCCGCTCACGGCGAACCTGCCGGCGTTCGGCAGCACGCGCGTGCTGCGCGAGGACGCGGTGAACCCGGACCTACTGTACTGCGGCACCGAGTTCGGCATCTGGGTGTCCATCAACCGCGGCGAGAGCTGGGCACGCTTGAACAACAACCTCCCGTCGGTCGCGGTCCACGAGATCGCGCAGCCCACGACCGCGAGCGAGATCGTGATCGCCACGCACGGGCGCAGCGTGTGGGTACTGGACGTGGCGAGCCTGCGCCAACTCACGCCCAAGCTGCTCGGCGACACGACGACGTTCTTCGCCCCGGCCGCGATCACCCGCTGGCAGTTCGCGCCGGGCAGCTTCCCGTACTCGCGCGACACCCGCAAGTTCTACGGCACCAACCCCGCGCCCGGCGGCGGCATCGACTACCTGCTGGTCGGCGGCGCGAAGGAGGTCACGCTGAAGGTGCTCGACGTGAAGGGGAAGGAGGTGCCGCGGCGCATTCTGGAGGTGAACGACAAGGCGATCCCGTTGCAGGCGCAAGGCGACGTGGGCAAGTCCGCGAAGGGGAATCTCGCGCTGCCCGCCGCGGCCGGGTTCCACCGCGCCCAGCTCGCGATCGCGCGCGCCGGCGCGTACAAGTTGGTACTGGTGATCGACGGCAAGGAGTTCGAGCAGATGATTACGGTGGAGAACGACCCGAACGCGCCGCCGAACGCGGTTCTGTCGGAAGCCCCGCGCCCCGCGCCCGGCGGCGACGAGGACGAAGCCGACGACATCGCACCGTTCATCCCGAAGGCCGAAGACTGACGCGACGGCGCTGGCGCGCGGCCGCGAGTGAGGCCCGGCGCGAGCGCCTCACTCCACGAACTCCAACTCCACCGGGTTCGGGATCACCCCGGCGCGGTGCGCCTCGCCCAGCAGCTTGCGGATCGCCGCCCGGCCGCGGTCGCCGTAGTCGAGCGTCCAGTCGTTCACGTACATCCCGACGAACTTGTCCGCGAGTGCCACGTCCATGTCGCGCGCGTACTTGAGGGCGTAGTCGAGCGCCTCGCGCCGGTGGTCGAGCGCGTACTGAATGCTCTGCCGAATGAGACGGCTGACCTCGCGCATCGTGGCCGCGCCGAGGTCTTTGCGGACCACGTTCCCGCCCAGCGGCAGCGGCAGCCCCGTGCGCTCTTGCCACCACACGCCGAGGTCGCGGACGAGGTGCAGCCCCTGATTCTGGAACGTCAGTTGGCCCTCGTGAATGATGAGGCCCGCGTCGTACTTACCGCTCGCGACCGCCGGGATGATCTCGTCGAACGGGATCACGTCGAACGTCAGCTTTTCGCTCGCGCCGATCGACTCGAACAGCAGCTTCAGTGTGAGGAACGCGGTGGTGAGCGTGCCGGGCACGGCGATCTTGGTGCCGGGCAGGTCGCTCACGCCCATCGGCCGGCGGGCCACGACCATCGGGCCGTATTTGTCGCCCATGCTGCACCCGGTGGGCAGCAGCGCGTACTTGTCGAGCAAGAAGCTGTAGGCGTGAATGCTCACCGCGGTCACTTCGAGTTCGCCCTTGAGAGCGCGCCGGTTGAGCGTCTCGATGTCTTGAAGCTCGTGAACGAACTTCAAGTTCCCGGTGGCGATCTTGTCGTTCGCAAGCGCGTGGAACATGAACGCGTCGTCCGGGTCCGGGCTGTGCCCGACGCGAATCACCTGCTGTGCCGTCGTCATGTCATCACCTTCATGGCGAACGGCCGGTGTCAGCCGGCCGGTTCTTCGTGTGCGCATTCACCGGCCGGCTGACACCGGCCGTTCGCCTATTCGAGCGCGGCGGCGGGGCCGCCGGGGGCGAAGGCCTCCTGCGCCGGACCGCTGTACGCCACCTTGCCGCCGCCGAGCACGTGGACAACGTCCGCGATGCGCTTCACCGCGGCGAGGTCGTGCGACACGATCACCATCGCCACCTGCAACTGCTGATCGTCGGCGAGGTCGTCGATCACGCGCATTACTTCGGCCGACATCTTCGGGTCGAGCGCACTTGTGGGTTCGTCGAAGAGGATAGCCGAGGGGTTAACCGCAAGCGCCCGCGCGATTGCAACACGCTGTTGCTGCCCGCCGGACAGTTGTGCGGGCTTGGCGTCGTGCTTCTCGCCCAGCCCGACGCGGTCGAGCCACTTTTTCGCGTGCGTTTCGGCCTCGTCGCGCGGCGCGCCGAGCGCGTACACCGGCCCGGCCATGACGTTCTTCAGAACCGTCATGTGCGGGAACAGGTTGAACTGCTGGAACACCATGCCGACGGTGCGCCTCAGTTGCAGTAGCGTGGCCCGCGGGTGCGGCGCGCCGCCGACGAGCTTCAGCGCGTCGCCGACCTCGACGCTGCCCTCTTGAAACGGCTCCAGTCCGTTGATGCAGCGCAGCAGCGTGCTCTTGCCGCTGCCGCTCGGCCCGACCAGCGCCGCGACCTGCCCCTTTGCAACTTCGAGCGACGCGCCGTTCAGGATGCGCACCGGGCCGTGGTCCTTGACGATGTTGGTGACGCGAATCATCGCTGTGCCCCCCCCGCGGTGGCGAGCCGCTTCTCCATCACCCGCGCCGCAATCGCCAGCGGGTAACTCATGACGAGGTACAGTCCGGCGGTGATGAACGCGAGTTGCACGACGAGGTCGCGGTTGAAGTTGTACAGCTCGTTATACTTTCGCGTCAGTTCGGTAATGAGGATCACCGAGCACACCGATGTATCTTTGAAGAGCGCGATGAAGTCGTTCGTGACGGGCGGAATCACGATCCGCGCCGCCTGCGGCACGATGACAACGCGCAGCGCCGTGAGCGGGTTCATACCGAGCGCGAGCGCGGCTTCCATCTGCCCGCGCGGGATGGCGAGCAGCCCGGCGCGATAGTTCTCCGCTTCATACGCGGAGTAATTGATCGCGAGTCCGAGAATCCCGTACCAGAGCGGGTTGTTCGGAAGCGTAACGCCGAGGTGATTCGCGGCCAACATCGGCACGATGTAGAACATACAGTAGAGTTGTAACAACAGCGGCGTACCGCGCAGCACTTCGACGTACACGCCGAGCGGGAACCGCACGAGCCACGGGCCGTACACGCGCCCGAGCGCGACCAACATGCCCACCATCATGGCGAGCGGGAACGACGCGACCGCGAGCAGCACCGTCATGCCGGCGGCCTTCAACAGGTCGTTGAGCAGCCGGTTCCAGTTCACCGACTTCTGGCCGCTCCCGTCGCCGCCGGTCTCTTCGGCCTTCACCGCGAACGGCGGCCACGGTTGCTCCGTCCAGTAGAGCAATCGTTCTTGGTCCTCGTTCCACAACCCGTACTTTTCGTAGATGGCCTTGAACGTCCCGTCCTTGATCCCCTTCTTGATCGCGGCGTTCAGTTGGTCGCGCAGTTCGTTATCATTCTGGCGCGTGAGGATAACATAGAACCCGGACTTGCGCGGCTCGTCGGCGAGCTTCAGGTCCTTGCCGGTCTTGATGTAGTACAGTGCCGCCGGTGTGTCTTGAACGGTCGCGTCGAGGCGCTTCTGTTCGACCAACCCAATCACGGTCGCAACGTCGGGATTGATTTTCAGGTCGATCTTGTCGCCGAAATCATCACCCTTCAGGTACTCGTGAGCCACCGACCCGCCGAGTACCCCGACCGAGCGCTTTACGCCCTTCTGCTTCTCGCGATTCAGATCGCTCCACCCGGTAATGGGGTCCGCGCTGTCCTTGTGAATGATGAGCGCGAGTTTGTAGACGTAATACGGGCGTGTTGATGGGTACTTCTTTTCGAGGTCCTCGCGCAGCTCGTAGCCGTTGAGGACGATGTCGATACCGTCGTCGCCGGCCGGCTTGCCGAGCAGCTCGGGCAACTTGTCCCAGTCGCCCGACACCATCTTGCTCTCGCGCTTCAGTTCTTTGGCGAAGTACTCCGCGAGTTCGACCTCGAACCCGACGAAGTTGCCGTCCTTGTCCTTGTAGACGTAGGGCGCGCCGCCGGTCGGGTCGGTGCCCCAGCGCAGCGGCCTCTTCTCGTCCTTCTTGTCCTGCGCGTGCGCCGGCGCGCCGACCAGCAGCGCGAGCGCGGCGAGCAACCAGCGTGGGTTCACCGGCGTACTCCCGTTGGGCGAAGGTGCGAGGCAAAATGTACGACGTGCGCGCCGCCGGGGCGAACGCTAAACTACCCCCATGCCGCGCGACCCGCTCCCCATCGACGACGCCCTCCCTCAGTTGCTCGCCGCGCTTTCCGTGAACGGGGCCGCGGTGCTGCGCGCCCCCACCGGGGCCGGCAAGACGACGCGCGTCCCGCCGGCGCTCATGGACAGCGGCCTCGTACTGATGCTGGAGCCGCGCCGCGTGGCCGCGCGTGCCGCGGCGCGCCGCATGGCCCTCGAAGACGGCACGCCCCTCGGCGACACCTTTGGCTATCAGGTGCGGTTCGACAAGAAGGCGAGCGCGCTAACGCGCGTGCTGGTGGTCACGCCCGGCGTGCTGCTCCGCCGGTTGCACGACGACCCGTATCTGGAAGGCGTGTCGTGCGTGCTCTTCGACGAGTTCCACGAGCGCGGCCTCGAAGCCGACCTCGCGCTCGGCATGGTCCGGCTGATCCGCGAGAACGTGCGCCCGGAACTGCGCTGCGTCGTGATGTCGGCGACCGTCGACCCGGGCGCGGTGTCCGCGTACCTCGGCGGGTGCCCGGTGGTGGACAGCGCCGGCCGCGCGTTCCCGGTCGAAGTGAAGTACCGGCCGCGCCGCAGTGACATCGCGGTGTCACTCGTGGTGGCAGACGCGATCCGCGCGGTGCTGGAGGAAGTTATCGGCGACGTGCTGGCGTTCCTGCCGGGCCTGCGCGAGATTCGCCAGTGCGCTGACGATCTCGAATCGTTCGCCCGCGAGCGGGGAATCGCAGTGCTTCCGCTGCACGGCGACCTGCCGCCCGAACAGCAGGACCGCGCGCTCCAGCGCCTCGACCGGCGGAAGGTGGTGCTGGCAACCAACGTCGCGGAAACGTCGGTCACGGTCGATGGCGTTACGGCGGTCGTCGATTCCGGCCTCGCGCGGCAGATGGAGTTCGAGCCGAGCATCGGCATGGACCGCTTGCGGCTCGTGCCCATTTCGCGCGCGTCGGCGGACCAGCGCGCCGGCCGTGCCGGGCGCACCGCGCCGGGGGTGTGCGTGCGCCTGTGGGACGAGCCGAGCCACCGCGGGCGGCCCGAACAGACGGTGCCCGAAATCACGCGCGTCGATCTGTGTGGCGCGGTGCTCCAACTCGCGGCGCTGGGCGAACCGGAGGTGCGCAAGTTCCCGTGGCTCGACGCACCGACCGAAGACGCCGTATCGCAAGCGCTCGCGCTGCTCGACCAACTCGACCTGTTCCGCGCGGGCGCACTGACGAAATTGGGCGAGACCGCGGCCGGGCTGCCGGTTCACCCGCGCCTCGGCCGACTGTTGCTCGAAGGCGCGCGCCTCGGTTGCGCCGACCGCGCGGCACTGGCCGCGGCGCTGCTCTCCGAGCGCGACCCGTTCCTGCGCGAGTTCGATTCGGGGCCGCAGACGCGCACCGCGCCGCCCACCATGTCAGACGTACTGGACCGCGTCGAAGCGCTGGAAGCGTTCGAGGTCTGCGGCCGACTCGACGGCCCGCTGGGGCGACTTCACAAGGGCGGCGCGCACGGGGTGCTCGAGGTTCGAGACCAGTTGCGAAGGCTAATACAACCTAACCCCCCGGCCCCCTTCCCTAAGTGGGAAGGGGGAGAAAACGACCACGCCCTCCTGCGTTGCGTGTTCGCCGCGTACCCGGATCGACTCGCGCGGCGGCGCGAGGTCGGCGGCACGAAGGCGGTCACGGTCGGGGGTCGCGGGGTGCGCCTCGCGCCGTCCAGCGGTGTCAGCGCGCCGGAACTGTTCGTGTGCGTCGATGTGGACGCGGGCGGCGCGGACTCGTTCGTGCGACTTGCAAGCGGCGTCGAACGCGAGTGGCTCCCGCCCGAGCGCATCATCACGCGCATCGAAGTGACCTTCGACGACAAGACCGAGCGCCTCGCGGCGCGCAAGGTCACGCGCTTCGACGATCTGGTTCTGGAAGAGCGCGACGCCCACATCGCCGACGAAGGCGAAGCGGCGGTCGTGCTGGCCCGCGCCGCGGCCGAGCGACTGGAGCGCGTGCTGCCGCCGCCGGAGAGCGCCGCGGGGTTGTTTCGCACGCGCGTGCGGTGCCTGCGTGCGTGGGTGCCGGAACTGGAACTGCCGGCGTTCGAGGCCGCGGACCTGCGCGACGCGCTCCAGTGGCTGTGCCGCAACCGGCGCTCGCTCGCGGACGTGCGCACCGGCCCGTGGCTCGACTTTCTCAAAGGCCAGTTGAGCTACCAGCAGCTTCAAGCGGTGGAGAGCGAAGCCCCGGAGCGCATCGAAGTGCCGAGCGGGAGCCACATCGAACTGGCCTACGAAGAGGGCCGCCCGCCGGTGCTCGCGGCCCGCATTCAGGAGATGTTCGGACTAACGGAAACCCCGCGCCTCGCCCGCGGGCGCGCGAAGGTGTTGCTGCACCTGCTCGCGCCCAACTACCGCCCCCAGCAAGTCACGGACGACCTCGCGAGCTTCTGGAAGAACGGCTACCCGTTGGTGCGGAAGGAACTACGCGCGCGATACCCCAAGCACAGTTGGCCCGACGACCCGCTCACTGCCGAGGCAATCCGCGGCGCGAAGCGAAGGCCGCAATAGCCGCACGATGAACGCAGAAAAGGACACGATCAAGACAGAAGGCCGGGTTGAGAACAATCTCTGATTTCCTCTGATCGTGTCGTTTCTGCGTTCATCGTGCGGCTATTCCTTCGACGGCTTCCACCACGCATCGAGCTTCTTCGTTAGCTCCTTCACCTTGTCGGCGTTCGTGGCAGCAAGGTTCTTCGTTTCGCGGTCGTCCTTCGACAGATCGTACAACTCCGGCGTGCCCTTCACGTTCGGCGCGTGCGGCACGATCAGCTTCCAGTGGCCGTCGATCACCCAACGGTATTGCAGGTTCGCGCCGGGTTTGGTGATGTCGATGGCGTTGTGCTCGAAGATTTCACCGTATACGGTGTCGCGGCTGGCGAGCCAGTGCGCGTCGAGCAGGTTGATGCCTTCCATGCTCTTGCTCGCCTTTCCAACGACCGCGTGCAAGATCGTGGGGGCGAGGTCAATGGAACTGACGAGTTTATCGCTCGCGCCGGCCTTCACCTTGCCCGGCCACTTGATGAGGATCGGGGTGCGCACGCCGCCGTCGTAGGGCGAGCGCTTCGACTTCGGCGCGTACGCGCCAGAGTTCTCGTCCTGAATCCAGCCGTTGTCGTGCAGGTAGATGACGATGGTGTTCTCGGCCTGCCCGTTCTTCTCGAGTTTCGCGAGCAGGTCGCCCACGGTTTCGTCGAACCACTCGCACATCGCCCAATACTTGGCGACGAACTGCGACTTCGTCTTGTCCTTGTACTTGTCGAACAGGCGCGCCGGCGGGTTGTGCGGCGTGTGCGGCATCATGGGGGCGTACCACACGAAGAACGGCTTCTTGTCCTTCTTCGACTTGTCGAGGAAGTCGAACACAGGTTGCAGACCTTCGCGGCCGATCTTCAGGCCGTCGTCACCGTGCCGCCCACCCTTCGCCGGGTCGCCGTGGGTCATCGCCTCGGTAAAACCCCCGCACCGGCAGGCGTTCCCCTCCCACCACTTGCCCGCTTGAAAGCTGACGTAGCCTTCCTTTTCCAGCATCTTGGGCAGCGTGGGCGACTTCTCGAACAGCGCGATCATCTCTTGCCGCTGTTTCAGGAACCCCGCGTCCTTCTGAGCCTGCGCGTTGGTCAGCCCCTTCGGAATCGGCGGGTCGTTGGAGGTGGTGAGGTGCTGGTGCGGGTACAAGCCGGTAATCATCGTGGCGAGGCTGGCGCGGCACAGGCTGGTGGGCACGTAGCCGCGCTTGAAGACGAGCGCCTCGCGCGCGAGCTTATCAAGATGTGGGGTCTTGATGTGCTCGTGGCCCATGAACCCGTAATCGGTCCACGCCTGATCGTCGCCCACGATGAGCACGACGTTCGGCGGGGCCGCCGCGGTCGCGGGGAGCGCAAGCGCCAGTGTGAGCGCGAGAGAAGCGAGAAGGCGGAGCATGGGGAAATCCAAGAGTGTTATCCGCATATTGCGCAGATGGGCACAGATTGAAGACAAGGCAAGAGTTCGGATCGATCTCTACTCTTGGCCTTCTGTTTCGAAATCTCTGTCCATCTGCGCAATCTGCGGATAAATGGTCTTATTTCTTCGGCAACAGCGCTTTCATCTGCTTCACCACGTCGGCGTGCTTGGCGTCGTCGGCGAGGTTCTTCAACTCGTTGGGGTCGGTGTCGTAGTCGAAGAGCTGCGCGCCCTTCTTGCCGCCGTCCCATTCGGTGTAGCGGTAGCGCTCGGTCCGCACACTGTAGCCCATGAACCACGGGTTCTTGCCGACCACTTCGCCGGTCGCGGTGGGCGTGCCGCGGCTCACCTGCGTGAGCGCGGGCTTCTCCCACTTCGCCGCGGGGTCGTCGAGGAGCGGCTTCAGGCTGACGCCGTCGAGTTTCGTGGCCTTGCCTTCGGGGGCCGGCAGGCCGGCGAGGTCCGCGAGCGTCGGGTGCAGGTCGATCAGTTCCACGGTGCGGGCGCTCGCCTTGCCGTTCCCCTTCGCCCGCGGGTCGTACACGATCAGCGGCACGCGGGCGGAGTTCTCGAACAGGCTCATCTTCTGCCACAGGCCGTGTTCGCCGAGGTGGTAGCCGTGGTCGCTGATGAAGACCACGACGGTCTTGTCCGCGAGTTTCAACTTCTCCAGCGCGTCCAGCACGCGCCCGACCTGTGCGTCCATGAAGGTGGTCGAGGCGTAGTAGGCTTGCAGGGCCTTGCGGCGCAGGTCGTCGGTCAGTTTCTCCTGCTCCGGCTTGGCGCTGCCGAACGCGGGCGCGGGGCCGGCGTCGCGGTGGCCGGCGGGTACTTTCGGCAGTTCCAACTTCTCCGGCGGGTACAAGTCGAAGTAGGCCTTCGGCGCGACGTAGGGCGTGTGCGGGCGGAAGAACCCGCAGGCGAGGAAGAACGGCTTGTCCTTGTTCGCCTCCATCTGCTTGATGACCGCGTCCGCGATCATGCCGTCGGTCATGTCCTCGTCCTTGCCCTCGGACGCGAGCCAGCTCAGCGTGCCGCCGTAGCGCGCGGACGCCTTCGCCTTCGGGTTCAGCGTGAAGATCAGGTCCTTGTCCTCGTCGTCCTTGTCGCGCCCGCGCGGGTTGATGGTCTTCATCCAACTCGGCTTGTCGTCGAGGCCGTCGGTGCCGATCTGCGCCGGCACGCCGTAGTGGTACAGTTTGCCGACACGCGCGACGTAGTAGCCGCCCTTCTGGAACGTCTGGCCCACGCTCTGCGCATCGGGCAGGTTCTTGCGGAACTGCGTGGCGTTCTCGTACACCTTCGTCGTGTCCGGCCGCAGCCCGGTGAGGAGACTGGCCCGCGACGGGTTGCACAGCGGGAACTGGCAGTACGCGCGATCGAACCGCACGCCCTTCGCCGCGAGCTTGTCGATGTTCGGCGACTTGCTGACTTTGCTGCCGTAGCAGCCGAGGGTGTTGTTCGTGAGGTCGTCCGAAACGATGAACAGTACGTTCATCTTCGGGGGTGAACCCCCCGCGGGTTCCCCCGAACCCCCTCCCGGTTTGTCCGCGGCGAACGACGGCGAGGCGCTCAGTGCGAGCGCCACGAGGGAGAAGAAACGCGACATGGCGAACACCGGAAGAGGGTGTCGGAACAACGGCTGGAGTGTCAGCCATAGTATCGCGACATTGGGCCGGACGTGAACTACCAACCGTGCGAGATTCTGAGGCCCGCGAAGGGCCTGATCGGAACGTGGAACCGGCACGGGTCTTGGGAACGCGCATGGGGAGGGTCGTCCGGTCGAAGAGAACCTTCGACCGGACGACGCGCGCGCTGGTGATCTTCGACGTTCCAATTAGTGATTGGCGTAGCTGTCGTACGGGCGCGGGCAGGCGAAGCCCTGACCGAACGGTTGCGCGAACGGGAGCACCCCGCACCGGCTGTTGAGCGTGGGCCCGCAGGGCGCGAAGAAGTTCTTGCACGAGCCGAAGTGGAACGCGAGGTCGCTCTTCACGCTCCCGCACCCGCTCTGGCACGGCGCGCCGAGCTGACAGTTCCCGCCCGTCACCTTACCCAGCGACATCGTGAACCCGCGGCTCGCGGTCGTGGTCGGGCCGCAGTTCGAGCAGCCGGTGCCGCGAATCACGGTCGCGCCGTTCACCGGCTGGATCGGGGTCGCGGCGGCCGTGGCCGGCGAGTGCGTGGGGAACTGGTACTGCGGGGCGGGTTGGGCCGACGCGACGCCGGCGACGGCCAGCACGCCGAGCGCGGCGAGGAACAGGTTGCGCATGTCGAGAGTCCTTTCGAGGTGGTTGCCGCTTCCGTCGCGGCTAATCGTCCATCGGAAGACGGCGCGCGCCGGAATGCGACAAAGGCGCGCGCCGAAGAGGAGATGAGGCGCGCCGCGCGCCAGTTGGGGCGCAGGGGGCAGAACGCGCAAATGTGATCTGGGCGCGCGGGGAAACAGGTTTAGCGGTCGTCCCGAAAGAACGACATTAGCCCTCGGCGATGCGGCGGACGATGCGCCCGTAGTCCGGGGCAATCGCTTCCCAGCGCCCGCGCTTCTGGGCCGTGCGGCTCGGCCAGTTCACCAAGTTCAGGTGGTCGCCTTCCCACACTTCGGTGTGCGCGCCCCACGTCGCACTCGCGACCGACACGACCCCGTCGTTCGGCCCCTCGGCCCGGCTCACGATCCCGTGGGGGAGCCACCACTGCGGACCCATCATCTTCGGCTCGCACACCCCCGCGACCGCGAAATACCGTACGCCCGGCGCATCCGGCACGGTCGCGTTGAACCGCGCGCACGCCGCCGTCGTGAGGTCGAGGAACGCCTGATGCGAGAGGCCGAGGAGGTTGAAGAACGGCGTCAGGACCGCCCGGAGTTTGCTCACGCCCCAGTCGGCGAAAGGGGTGCCGCGGTGCGGCGTGCCCACCGTGGTGAGCGACTTCACGCGCGCCGCCATGTCGAGTTTCGCGATCATGTAGCGGCTGTCGAGGCCGCCCATGCTGTGGCCGATCAGGTGGACCGGCCCGCCGTCGGGCACCGCGCGCTCGACGAACCGTTTCAGTTCCGCGGCGCGGTCGGCCACGCCGCGCGTGAAGCTCAACTGCGGGACCAGTACGCGGTTCCCGGCCGCTTCCAGCCGCTCGCGGATGCCGGGAAAGTAGTCCTTCAGCGTGTGCCCGAACAGCGAAATGCGGTCGTACCCGCACAGGCCGTGAACCAGTACAATCGGCGCGTCGAGCTTCGGAACGTGCGTCACGGCAGTGTCTTGGCAAATGCTTCTAGGCGAGCGGGGGGCGGCAGCCCCCTGTTCGATGTGCGGTACGAAAAGTCACCATACTTCCTTCACTGGACACTCTCAATGCAAATCACCACCGCGCAACCGGGGAAAACGCGCATCGGCTGGATCGGCACCGGGGTCATGGGCCGCTGGATGTGCGAGCACGCGATGAAGAAGGGCTTCGCCGCGACCGTGTACAACCGCTCCGCGGACAAGGCCCGGCCGCTCGTCGACGCAGGCGCGACACTGGCCGCGACCCCGAAAGCGGTCGCGGAGCGGTCCGACATCGTGTTCGCAATCGTCGGGTTCCCGAAGGACGTGCGCGAGGTGTTCCTCGGCGCGGACGGCGCGCTCGCGGGCGCGAAGCCCGGCACCGTGCTCGTCGATATGACGACGAGCGAACCGAGCTTGGCGAAGGAGATTTACGAGGCAGCGAAGGTCAAGGGTGTCGGGGCGCTCGACGCGCCCGTGAGCGGCGGCGACGTGGGGGCGAAGAACGCGGCGCTCTCGATCATGATCGGCGGCGATAAGGACGTGGTCGCGGCCGTGCAGCCGGTGTTCGAGGCGATGGGTAAGACCATCGTCCACCAAGGCGCGGCCGGGGCCGGGCAGCACACCAAGATGGTGAACCAGATTCTGATCTCGTCCAACATGATCGCGCTCTGCGAAGGGTTGCTGTACGGCTACAAAGCTGGGCTAGACCTCGAAACGGTGTTCAAGAGCGTGAGCGTCGGCGCGGCCGGGAGCAAGGCGCTGGAAGTGCTCGGCCCGCGGATGCTGGCCCGGAACTTCGAGCCGGGGTTCTACGTGGAGCACTTCATCAAGGACATGGGCATCGCGCTGGCCGAGGCCGAGGCGATGAACCTGTGCCTGCCGGGGCTGGCGCTGGCAAAACAACTGTACGAGGCCGTGCGCGCGCAGGGCTACGGGCGCAAGGGCACCCACGCGCTGCTGCTGGCGCTGGAGCACATCAACAACGTGCGGCGCTGAGCGCGCCGCGTCACGTGCCGGTGGGCAGGATCGGGAACACGCCGGTCAGCCAGCTCGCGGTACCCACGCGCGGGAAGAACACGCGGAACGTGGACCCGCGGCCGGGCGCGCTGTCCACCCGGATCAGGCCACCGGCGCGCTCCACTACTTGGCGCACCACCGCCAGCCCCAGCCCGGTGCCCTTGTGCTTCGTGGTGAAGAACGGGTCGAACAGGCGCGCGCGGGTGGCGTCGTCGATGCCGACCCCGGTGTCGGCCACTTCGAGCATGACGAACCGGCCCGCGTAGCTGGCGTCGCCCGTCAGTTTCACGGGCGCGAGGCGGATCGCGACGGTGCCGCCGTCGGGCATCGCGTCGCGCGCGTTCAGCGCGAGGTTCAACAGCAGCCGGGTGTACTGCGACTTCTCGACGAACACGTTGCCCAGCGCCGCGGGCACCGACACCGTGACCGGGTGCCGCGCGCCGACCGTGGCGCTGCGGCCCCGGCTGGGGGGCGCGCTCCTCCGTTAGGCCGTATCTGTCAGCCGAAAACGGCGGTTGTTGCGACCGATGCCATACGTTGACTGGGGGCGGCTATAGTACGATCATTCCGAGCGCCGAATCGCACCGGGCACCTTTCCCCAAAGGGCTTCTGCTATGGACCGCCGCGAGTTCCTCTCCGCGACCGCTGCCACGGCCCTCGTCGGTTCGAGCGCGGCGCGCGCGCAGCCGAAGGCCGCGGCCACGCCCACCGAGGCGACGAAAGGCCCGCGCGAGCGGCACCTGTTCGTCACCTGCACCTACGCCAACACCGGGATCGACAGCCCGGACTACGTCGCGGTGATCGACGTGGACCCGGACTCGAAGTCGTACTCGGAAGTGGTTCAGGGGTTGAGCGGGGTCGCCCCCGGCGACGAACTGCACCACTTCGGCTGGAACGTGTGCGCCGCGTGCCACGGCAGGCCAGGCGACCGGCGCTACCTGATCGTGCCCGGCCTCGCGTCGGGGCGCATCTACATCATCGACGCCAAAGACCCGACCGCGCTCATCATGAAGAAGGTGATCGGGCCGGACCTCGTGAAGAAGGCCGGGTTCAGCGCGCCGCACACGGTCCACTGCCTGCCCACCGGCGAGATCATGATCTCCATGCTCGGCGACGCCACGCGCGCCGCGCCCGGCGGGTTCCTGCTGCTCGACGACAAGTTCGCCATCAAGGGCGCGTGGGAAGCGGACGCGAAGGGGATGAACTTCAACTACGACTTCTGGTACCAGCCCAAGCACAACGTGATGCTGTCGAGCGAGTGGGCCGCGCCGCGCACGTTCGCCCCCGGCCCGAACTTCGACGACGTGAAGAACGGCAAGTACGGCCGGCACGTTCACCTGTGGGACTGGAAGGAGAAGAAGATTCGGAAGTCGTTCGACCTCGGCGCGGGTTCGATCCCGCTCGAAGTGCGGTTCCTGCACGACCCGAACAAGCCGGTGGGGTTCGTCGGCGCGGCGCTCAGCGGGGTCATGTGGCGCGTGAGCGCCGACGCGAAGGGCGAGTGGACCGCGGAGAAGGCGTTCGAGCTGCCGCCCATGAAGAACGAGAAATTCCCCGGCGGCGCGGTCCCGGCGCTCATCAGCGACTTCGTCCTCTCGATGGACGACAAGTACATGTACGTTTCGGCGTGGCTACAGGGCGCGGTGTACCAGTACGACATCAGCGACCCGGCGAAGCCGAAGCTGGCCGGCACGGTGAAACTCGGCGGGTGGGGCCAGAAGCCCGCGAAGCTGAAGGAGAAGGAACTGACCGGCGGGCCGCAGATGCTCCAGCTCTCTCTCGACGGCCGCCGCCTGTACGTCACCAACTCGCTGTACAGCACATGGGACGATGTGTTCTACCCGGAGATCAAGAAGGGCGGCTCGTGGCTCGTGCAGATCGACTGCCAGCCCGCGACCGGCGGCATGGTGCTGAACAAGGAGTTCGTGATCGACTTCGGCAAGGAATCCGGCGGCCCCAGCCGCGCCCACGAGGTCCGCTACCCCGGCGGCGACTGCACCAGCGACATCTACAGTTGAGGTCTTTCTGTAGCCGGCCTCAGTGAGGCCGGTAGCTGAACGAGAGGGAAAGCGCCGGCCTCACTGAGGCCGGCTACAGATGAGAGCCACATGCCCAAGCCGCAACGAACGATCCTGTTCCTCGCGCCGGACGCGCCCGCGGCGCAAGCGGCGGCGCGCGCCTTCGGCGATGCCGCCCAGCGCCTCGGCATGTCGTGGTCGGTGCAGTGGGCCGGGATCGAAGACCCGCACTCACTCGGAGGTGTATCGGTCGTCGTCGTTTGGAAGGAACTCTCCTTCGGCATCAAGGATTGGGACGGCCGCGTGATGGAGTGGGCCGGCGGCGACCCGGAAGCCGCGGTGAACGGCCTGATCGCGCGGCTGCTCGGCGGCAGCGACGCGCCGCTCCCACCCAAGCCGCCCCCTCCCCCGCCGCCGAAGAAGGTACACACAGTGAAGCTCGGTCGCGAGACCGCGGGGCGCAAGGGCAAGGGCGTAACCGTGGTGTGGGAGCTGCCGCTGAACGAGGACGAACTGAAGGAACTGGCGACGCTGTTGAAGAACAAGTGCGGCACCGGCGGCACCGCGAAGGACGGCCGCATCGAGATTCAGGGCGACCACCGCGACAAGATCGCGCTAGAGCTGGAAAAGCTCGGCTACAAGGTCAAGCGCGCCGGCGGCTGAATCCGGGAGTCGGAGGTCGTAAGGTCGAAAGTCGTAAAGTCGAAGACTTGCAGGCGAAGAGGTCTTCGACTTTACGACTTTCGACCTTACGACCTCCGACTATTCCGCCGTCGCCAACTCGTACAGGTGGCGGGCGGCACGGCCGCTGATGGTGCCGTGCTTCACCAGTTCGGCGGCGATCAGTTCCACCGCCTTCCACGCGCCCTCGTCGTTCAGCATGTACTCGACCTTCGCCAACATGCGCTGCTCGTACCGCTCGACGGCGCGGTCGGACTTGCGCTCCAGCGCGAGCCGGCGCACGAACCGCAGGTCGTCCTTCGCCTCGGCGGTGGCGTAGGTGCCGGTGAACCGCGCTTCCGCGGCCATGCCGCCCAGCGCGATGAGGATCTCGCGCTCGATCCAGTCGTCGGTCGCGCGGGCGTCGCCCTTGCCGAACCGGACCTCGCCGAGGCGCTCGCGGTTGGGCAGCGCGCTGACCTTGTGGATGGTGCGCCCCAGCGCCAGCGCGACGACCGCGTGCCCGGCCTCGTGATACGCGGTCACCGCGTCCGGTGGTGGTTGGTGCTCCATTCCGCCACTGTAGCCCATTGACGCCGCGACCGGCAACGGAACAATAGGCCTCGGCCCGCCCCCGTTCTCCCTCCCCAAGGTGACTCATGTTCCGTCCGCTACTCGCCGGCGCGCTCGCCGCCGGCCTCGTGCTCGCCGCCGGGCTTCACGGCTCGGTCGCGCAAGACAAGAAGGACGAAAAGAAGCAACCGCCCAAGAAGGTGCGGATCGCGCTCGCCGAACCGACCGAGGTCGCCAAAGACCCGGACTTCGCGATTCAGGGCGAGTACGAAGGCACCCTCACAGCCGACAAGGAGAACGGCAAGGTGGGCGTGCAAGTGATCGCGAACGGGCTGGGCGAGTTCACCGTGAAGTTGCTCAAGGACGGGTTGCCCGGCGCGGGTTGGGACGGCAAGACGTCGAAGCGGTTCACCGCGACCACCGGCAACGCCCGCGTCGCGATCCTCAACGAGAAGAAGGAAGCGGTCGGCACCATCGCCGACGGGAAGATCGAGATCAAGGCCGACGGGGGCACGCTGACCGCGAAGAAGGTCGAGCGCAAGTCGAAGACGATTGGCGAGAAACCGCCCGCGGGTGCGGTCGTGCTGTTCGCGGGTGAGGGCGACGAGAAGAACTGGAACGGCGGCAAGATCAAGGCCCTGTCGGACGGCAAGTACCTCGACGTGGGCGTGACCAGCAAGCAGAAGTTCGGCGCGTTCAAGGCCCACATCGAGTTCCGCCTGCCGTGGATGCCGAACAGCACCGGGCAGGGCCGCGGGAACAGCGGCGTGTACTTCCAAGACCGCTACGAGTGCCAAGTGCTCGACAGCTTCGGGCTGAACGGCGAGAACAACGAGTGCGGCGGCATCTACACGCAGCACAAGCCGAGCGTGAACATGTGCCTGCCGCCGCTGGTGTGGCAGACCTACGACATCGAGTTCACCCCCGCGGAGTTCGGCGCGGACGGCAAGAAGACCAAGAACGCCCGCGCGACGGTGTTCCACAACGGGGTGAAGATCCACGACAACATCGAGTTCCCGAAGGAGTGCCCCGGCGGGAAGAAGGAAGAGGCCACGCCCGGCCCGTTCCAGTTCCAGAACCACAGCGACCCGGTCGTGTACCGCAACGTGTGGGTGGTCGAAGTGAAGTGACCGCCGTTTCGGGTTTCGCCCCCGAAGGGTTGAAGGGCACTCGCGCCCTTCAACCCGGTTCGCACCGCGCAGACGCCTACCGGCGCAGGCCCTTCCACCAGCGGCCGAACCGCTCGCACAGCCACCACCGCGGCTTCGCTTGTGGACCGTAGGTCAGGCCGAACCGCTTCATCGCGGTGTCCGTGATGCCGGACACCACCTCGCCCGGATCGTCCGACACGATCAGTTGGCTCAGGTCGAGCGGGTCGATGGTCTTCTCGTCCACCATCAGTTTCAACTGATCGAGGAGCGGCTTCCAGTAGTCCGTCCCCATGAGGGCGACGGGAAAGTTCTCGACCTTGCCGGTCTGGATCAGGGTCGCGACCTCGAACAGTTCGTCCAGCGTGCCGAACCCGCCGGGGCACACCACGAAGGCGTAGCTGTACTTCACCAGCATCAGCTTGCGGACGAAGAAGTACTCGAAGTCGATCCACGAGTCGAGGTACGGGTTCTGGTGCTGCTCCTTCGGGAGCACGATGTTGCACCCGATGGACGGGCCGCCGGCCTCCTTCGCGCCGCGGTTGGCGGCCTCCATGATGCCCGGCCCGCCGCCGGTCATGGTGGTGAACCCGGACTTGGCGAGTAACTTGCCCACCTCGCGTGCTTGGTGGTAGTAGCGGTGGTGTTCGTCGAACCGGGCGGACCCGAACACGGTCACGCACGGCCCGACGAAGTGGAGCTTGCGGAACCCGTAGACAAGTTCGCGGAAGATGCGCACCGCCTGCCAGAAGTCGCGCTTACGGGGTTGCGGGCCGCGGAGGAACTTGGTTTCCGCCGGGGCCGCGAGGCCCGCGTTGCGCTTCCACTCGCCCGACAGCATGGGTTCGGACGGTTCGATGATCTTGTCGGCCATTGTCACACCTGCACGCGGCGCGACAGGCACGCGCGCCACAAAGGATTATTCGCGCGAAATACCGGCCGCTTTCAACAATTTGTCCGTTTCGCGGTACGCTTCCGTTACCCACTCGACGATCTTGTCCGGTTCCGGCGAGTATTCGAGTTCGATGCTGACTGCGCCGTCGATGCCGAGCGCGGCGATCTCCTTCAGGTACGGGCCGAAGTCCACCACACCGCGACCGGGCGGCAGGTCGCCGTGAACCTTCCCGTCACAATCGCTGATGTGAACGTGAATCGCCTTCCCCTTCAGCGCGCGCAGCTCTTCGGGCTTGGTGCCGGCCAGTTGCAGGTGCGAAACGTCGATGTTGGCGCGCACCGCGGGGTGGCCCGCGTCGTCGATGAACCGCACCATGTTCGGCACGTCGTTCAGCAGCGACAGCTTGAACGGTTCGAGTTCGAGCGCGATCTCGAGGCCGAGCTTCGCGGCGTAATCGCCCAGCGTCTTGAGGTGCCTCACCCCGGTGGCCCACTGCTCCGCGGGCGGGATCACTTGGCGCTCCCAGATGTATTCGCCCAGCACGAGGAGCAAGTTTCGCGCGCCGAGTTCGTAACAGAAGTGGAGGTACGCGCGGCAGCGGTCGAGGTGGAACCGCTGCACGCTGGGGTTGAAGTCGATCAGCCCCACCGCGACGCACGCCACGCTGACGATGGGCAGCCCGACGCGCTCGCACTCGGTGCGGATGAGCTTGCGCTCCTTCGCGTCGGTGTCGAGCGGGTCGGCGAAGATGTCGATGGTGTCGAACCCGATGGCTTTGGTCTGCTGGATGCCGAACGCGGTACCCTTGCCCGCCTGCGCCCACGCGGAGTTGATGAGGCCGAGTTTCATGGCGCGCTCCGTCAGGAGAGAATGCAGAAGGGGTTTAACCACAGAGTCACAGAGGGCATAGAGCAAGACGGATACAGAGAAAGCAGAGAGAAGACAGGGATTCAAAACAAACAACGATCCGCGAGAGGGCTAGAAGGTAGCGTATTCTGTGTGTAAACTCTTGCGTGATCATCTTTTCGCTGGAGGCGGCTCAAACGTGGAGGTCGGCAGGATGCCTTACCACTGGC
>Ga0194132_10004564_pt1 | contig 23451 bp, 20 predicted proteins | sample TA2KigOf80mmetaG_FD_148612 | JGI IMG/M metagenome (GOLD analysis project Ga0194132, IMG submission 148612) | Freshwater microbial communities from Lake Tanganyika, Tanzania - TA2015054 Kigoma Offshore 80m | ecosystem: Environmental > Aquatic > Freshwater > Lake | place: Tanzania: Lake... | reverse complement strand
AATTTTCATCAAAGGGTACATTCATGCCGTCTTGTGTGTTGGCGTATTCGGGTGGGTTGGACACGTCGGTGATTCTGTGTTGGTTGCAGGAGCAGGGCTACGACTGCCATGCGGTGTATGTGGATCTCGGGCAGCCGTGTGAGGATCGGCAGGCGATTTTGCAGAAGGCAAAGGATTGCGGAGCCAAGTCGAGTCGCATTGTCGATGTGCAGGAGGAGCTGTGCCGGGACTTTGCGTTTCCGATCATGCAGTTTCAGGCAAAGTACGAAGGCTGGTACTTGCTGGGGACGTCGATTGCTCGGCCGCTGATTGCGAAGGAGTGCGTGAAGATCTGCCGCGAGGTCGGGGCCGAGGCGTTCGCTCACGGGGCCACCGGCAAGGGAAACGACCAGTGCCGCTTCCAGCTCGCGGCCGAGGCGCTCAACCCGGCGGTGAAGATCATCGCTCCGTGGCGCATCGAGGCGTATCGCGCGGCGTTCCCCGGCCGCACGGCGATGATCGACTACTGCGCGAAGAAAAACATTCCGGTGAAGGCGTCGGTGTCGAAGCCGTACTCGTCCGACGAGAACTGTCTGCACATCAGCTATGAAGCGGGGAAGCTCGAAGAGCTGACGACCAACGGCATCGAGCTGGTCGAGTTCGGCATGTGCGTCACGCCGATGGCCGCTCCCGACAAGCCGGAGACGATCACGATCGACTTCGAATCCGGCGTGCCGGTCGCTCTCAACGGGCAGAAGAAGTCGGCGCTGGCGATGGTCAAGGAACTCAACACGATCGGCGGGCGGAACGGAGTCGGCATCATCGACATGGTCGAGAACCGCTTCGTGGGCATGAAGAGCCGCGGCGTGTACGAGGCTCCCGGCATGACGATCCTGTATCACGCTCACCGCGTCGTCGAGCAACTGACGATGGACCGCGACCTGATGCACCTCCGCGACCGGCTCGCCCCGGAAGTCGCCGAGATGGTGTATTACGGCTTCTGGTACCACGCGAAAATGGACGCCCTGTTGGCCTTCAACCAAAACGCTCAACGCCACGTCACCGGCCGCGTCACGCTGAAGCTCTACAAAGGCAACATCATCACCGATTCGCGAACCAGCCCCCACAGCCTCTACGACGAAGCCATCGCCACCATGGAAGCCGGCGGCAGCTACAACCAAACAGACGCGGAGGGCTTCTTGCGAATCCAAGGTCTGCCGGGCCGCGTGCAGGGACGAACGACGCCGAGGACGTATTGAGTCACTACCATTTTCCCGACCGCGATAATGCGGCGAGTCGATGCATCGCGTCGTGACCAGCAAAGAAGGAAACCAGACGATGATTCGGCCTGAATTGATTGTCGACGCAGTCTAAATACTTGGAGCGTGGTTAATCTAAAATTTGTTCAAGTGGCGGTCTGGTGACACACCCCGAGGCTTCGCGAAGGGCGTGGCGAGACAACTCACATCCCCTTCGATGACGCAGGGCTTGCCAACCCATTTCGAGATGATCGCCCATGCCCGTCCATCGCATATTCTTGAAAGGTCCGTGGGAAGTGCGGCGGCTGGATCGCGAGGAGCCGTCGCGGCGCGTCACACTGCCGGCGAGTTGGCAGACGATCTTTCCCGACAGCAACAGCGGCCGTGCCGAGTTCCGCAGGAAGTTCAATCAGCCGACGAACCTCGAAGCTCACGAGCACGTCTGGATCGTGTTTGAAGGTGTGCGCGGAGCGGCCTGGGTGGACCTCAACGGCCAGCGACTCGGCGGCATCGACATTGGCGATGACTCGGCGGAATTTGAAATCACTCCGCACCTCGCGTTGCATAACGAACTCGTCGTGCAACTGACGTTCTGGGTCGGGACGCCACCCGATCAACCAGGCGGATTGTGGGGACCAGTCGCGCTGGAGATTCGGTCGTAAAAAAGCACGACGCGTGAGCGAGAGGTCCTCGGTTAAAGCAACCACTCGCTCGCGCGTCGTGCTGATAAAGCGTCGGACTCAGTGGCTCGCGTGGCCGTGATCCACATGTCCGGTGGATGAACCGTGGGCGTCATGTCCATGTCCGCCGTGTCCATGCTCGCCATGAGCGTGCGGGTCGGGCATCGTGACTTCGCACCACTGCTGGCAGCAGCCAGAGAGTTGGACACTGCCGCAGAGAAACATCAGACAGAACAACGCGGTCACATAGACCAGCTTGCCAACAAAGTTGCTCAGCGTAAGACCAAAGAGATGATGACTGCCGCTTTCAGGCGGAGCCACCACACCCCAAATCAGCACCCAAATCGCTCCGATCAACAGCACTCCCAACAGTCCGCCTTTCGCGATCAGTACTTCACGCAGCTTGTTCCAATTCACAGCGCACAGCCAAAAGCCAATCCACACCGCCAACGGAAACCACGGCAGCACCAAGCCGCTCACGGCCTTCAAGAGACTCCAAGCGGCGACCATCAGATCGCTCAGGCTGATCAGCAATTCCGACATGACCTCTCCGATACTTTTACCAACGACCGAGCCATTTTTCTGAACTCGACCATCCATCATTGGAGTCGGACTGTCACAAGAATGACTCGGAAAATCAACTGATTCGAAATTGATGAATGCCAGCAGTTGCCAAAACGATGGGAGCAAAACGATGAAACAATTCTGGCTTCATCGTTCACCTTTTGATTGGTCCGCCTTCGGCATCTTGGAAGTTGCCAGGCAGCCTCGATCACAATCTCACCAGTTGCTAGTGTGAGCGAAACGAAAGGGAGCGCGATGTCCGAGACTCAAGAGAATCCGTCACCAGCAACGATTTCCCCCGAGGAACTTAAGCAGGCGTTCAAGGCGTTCAAGAAGCGACTCAAGGCCACGCGGCTTGATGACGAATCGCGTGTCGGCCACGGCCCAATGTCCGGCGGCAACAAGTCGAGCATCGACGCCATCATCCCGCCGAGTCAATATCCCGCTGCGGTTTGGCAAGAGTTGGTGAGGCAAGGCAAGCTGAAGTATGTCACCCAAGGGTTTTACGAATTGGGCAGTCCCTAATCCGACTTTTGATCGGGGGCCTCTGGAAAACTGGCATCGCGAAATACGGCTTTGCCTTCCAGCAGAGTGAGCAAGACTTTGGCTTTGTGGATCTCGTGAGCCGGAATCTCGAACAGATTGCGATCGAGAACGATCAGATCCGCGGCTTTGCCTACTTCGATCGAACCAGTTTCGGACTCCTCGAAGTTCACGTACGCTCCGTTGATCGTGTAGCCGGCCAGCATCAGCGGCAGATCGACGGTCTCCTCAGGAATCCATGCCGAGCCGGGAGCTTCGTTGATTCCACGACGCGTCACGGCAACTTGAATCGCGTCGAGCGGATTCATGGACGACACGGACCAATCGCTGCCACACGCGATCACCGCGCCACTTTGGGCGACACTGCGAATCGGGTACAGCCAGCGAGAACGCTCGGGGCCGAGCACGGGAAGCGTCATGTCGACGATGTATGGATCGGCCTGCATCCAGTACGGCTGAAAGTTGGCCACGACTCCCAACCGCCGAAAGCGAGCGATGTCCGGCGGGTCGAAGAGTTGGATGTGGGCAATGTGATGCCGCGAATCGCGGCGGCCGTTGCGATCGCGTGCAAACTCCAGCGCGTCCAACGAACTCTGAATTCCACGGTCGCCGATCGCGTGGATGTGAATCTGAAAGCCGAGTCGATCCAACTCGGCAGCCAGCGGCTTCAAGACTTCTGGTTCGAGATTTAACCAGCCTCGCTCCTCGCCTCCCAGATACGGTTGCAACAGTGCCGCCGTGCGAGACTCAATGACGCCGTCCTGAAAGATTTTCACCGTGGTCGTTCGCAGTCGCTTGCTCTGAAATTTTTTTCGCCACTCGACGAACTGCGACACCTGAGCCATCCCTTTGGCGTGATCGAATCCCATCGCAGCCACCGTGCGCACGGTCAACTCGCCTGACTTGTCGAGTTCTTCAAACGCTCTCAAATGCTGGTCAGTAACACGAGCCTCCTGCACCGAAGTGATGCCAAAACGATTGGCGACTTCTAACCCGCGCCGTAGTCCCGTCACATACTCGTCGTGCGAGTAGGGCGGAGTCTTGCTGATGACCAGCCGCGCCGCCGATTCTCGAAGCGTACCGGTCGGCTCGCCGGTTTTGGGATCACGCTCGATGCGACCGCGTAACGGGTCGGGAGTCTGCTTCGTGATGCCAGCGATCTCTAACGCTTTCGAGTTGACCCACGACGAATGCCCGTCGAACGCATCGAGGATCACCGGCCGATCCGGCACAATCTTGTCGAGCAACTCCTTGCGCGGATTGCCTCCACTCAGGGTCAGCGGCCAACCGCCGCCTCGAATCCATTTCTTGCCCGGGTGTCGTTCCGCAAACTGACCCACCGCTGCGAGGACTTGGTCCATCGTGGTCAGATCATTGAGATTGCACTCGTCCAACTCGATGCCGCCACCCACCAGATGCACATGCGAGTCGTGAAACCCCGGCAACAGCATTTTTCCCTGAAGATCAACCCTGCGAGTCTGTGGACCGATCCACGGAGTGAGGCCGGCATCCGTCCCAACGTACACGATTCGTCCTGCGCGAATCGCGACCGAGTCGGCCCAGCTTCGGGCCGCGTCCACGGTGTACACGCCACCTCCACGGAACACGCAGTCGGCCGGCAGCGGCACGGCAGTTTGAGCCGCAGCGACCGAGTGAAGTCCTATCAGCAACAACAGAATTGCCCGTGCAAACATGGTTCGTCCTCGACTGAGAAAGTCTGCAACAACAACTCCGTCGCATGGCACCAGCGTGCTTCGAAGTTCGCACCAATCAATCTCACTAAGATTGATTGTATTGGTCAACAGATTGAGGTCCGCCGGGACGTACCGCCTCAGGGACTCACGCGAAACGAGTCTGCGTCTCGCGGATTGACCCAATCGGCAAACGGACCGGCACAAAAAACGGTCGGGGTGTGAGTGGGATCAAACATGTCGGTTTTGATCCACGAATCGAACGGCCAGAGAGCCATTCGCACGTCAAGTCGAAACAGAAAAGCCACGAAATTTCCGGGGCTTCCGTTGGGAGGAGCCTGACGCTCAGGCTCGTCCCGCCATCGAACCAGAACTTTCACACGATGGGAAAAAAACCGACGGTCGGTTTTTCGGAGGGGTGAGCGAGATATCTTGCGAGCATTGCTTGCAACTGAGCGGCCTGGGGTGGCTTGCTGAGGTAGTCGTCCATACCCCATTCCAGGCAGCGTTCGCGGTCCCCTCTGAGGGCTTAGGCCGTCGGAGCGATGATCGGCAAGCGGTTGGGGAACTCACCCGCAGTTTGGGGGCGGGGGATTTCACCGGCAGCCCTGAAGCCACGTATCCAAGCGAGAATAAAAGTTTCAATTTCAGTATCACCCAATGAAAACGGCACCGTGAGAGACGGTGCCGTTCAAATGGTACCCCCTAGGGGATTCGAACCCCTGTATTGGGACTGAGAATCCCACATCCTGGGCCTCTAGACGAAGGGGGCGAGGGGGGGCGTTGTATCGGACGGAATGCGTGAAGTCTAGCCGATGCCCGGCACCGGGAAGCTCTGGGTGAACTCGCGAATCTCGTTGCGAACGGTCGCCAACAGCGACTCGTCATCAGGTGATTTGAGGACTCGCAGAATCCAGGCTCCGACCTTCTTCATCTCATCTTGTTTCATGCCGCGCGTAGTCAGCGCGGCAGTGCCGATGCGGATGCCACTGGGGTCCATTGGCTTGCGTTGGTCGTAGGGGATCATGTTCTTGTTGACGGTGATGCCCGCCTTGTCGAGCGCAGTTTCTCCGATCTTGCCCGTCTGGCCGATGCTGGTCATGTCGCAGAGCATCAGGTGATTGTCGGTTCCGCCGCTGGCGAGTCGAATACCACCGGTCATCAATGTCTCGGCCAGCGTCTTCGCATTGGCGATGATCTGTCGGCCGTACTCGTTGAAGCTGGATTGCAGCGCCTCCTGGAAGCAGACTGCTTTGCCGGCAATGATGTGCATCAGTGGGCCACCTTGCATGCCGGGAAAGACGGCTTTGTCGATCTCTTTGGCGTACTGCTCGCGGCAGAGGACGAATCCGGAGCGTGGGCCGCGGAGCGTTTTGTGCGAAGTCGAGGTCACGAAGTCCGCCACGGGGACCGGACTGTTGTGGACTCCCGCGGCGACGAGTCCGGAGTAGTGAGCCATGTCGACCATGAATTTCGCTCCGACTTCGCGAGCGATGTCGGCGAATTTGGCGTGGTCGATTTCGCGCGGGTAGGCACTGGCTCCGGCGACGATCAGTTTCGGCTTGTGTTCGCGAGCGAGCGTGGCGACTTGGTCGAAGTCGATGCGATGATCGGACTCACGCACGCCGTAAGGGACGACTTTATAAAGCTGGCCGGAGAAATTCACCTGCGAGCCGTGCGTCAGATGTCCGCCCTGCGCGAGATTCATAGCCAAGTAAGTGTCGCCCGGTTTGAGCACCGTCAAATACACCGACATGTTGGCTTGCGAACCGGCGTGTGGCTGGACATTGGCGTGCTCGGCTCCGAAGAGTTGTTTCGCTCGCGCGATCGCCAAGCTTTCGACGACATCCACAAACTCACAGCCACCGTAGTAGCGGCGACCTGGATAGCCTTCGGCGTATTTGTTGGTGAGGATTGTGCCGGCCGCTTCGAGGACTGCGGCACTGGTGTAATTTTCGGAAGCGATCAGTTCGAGCCCTTCATGCTGGCGAATCCGCTCGTGCTGAATAGCGTCAAAAAGCTCGGGAAATCTGGTTTGCAACGCGGACATGATGGCTCCTGGGCATTTGCACCAGTCGGTCTCATTGACCGACGGCGGCTCGCAAAAACGAGGCGGAGTTTTACTGCTGGACTGATTTGAATGCCATCAATGCCGTCGAACGTCACGGCGCGGCATTTGAAAGCGGGTTCATCACCCGAATAAAATCTCTCCACAAATCTGCTGATCTTGAGCCTTCAGCCCACTTCAATCGGCGGCGAATCGAAGTGCCACTCGTCCGAAACTTGCCGCGAGATCGCATCCAGAAAGCCGGTGAATGATGTCCAGAGTTCTGGTTGTGGATGATTCTCCAGTCGACCGTCGTTTGGTCGGGCGCCTGATTGAGAAGCGGGGAGACGTGAACGTCTTCTGAGCCGCAGAAGGAATTTCGCCGCTCGAGCCAGTCGAATTACATTCGCCTGACAGCATTGTCACCGATATGCCAAGGCCGAATCTCGACGGCCTTCGCCTGATCTAAACCTTGAAGGCTCAATATCCGTTGATCCCCGTGAAGTTGATGACAGCCGCTGGCAGCAAGGTATTTGCCCTCTATGCCTGGCAAGCAGGAGCAGCCAGTCATGTCTCATGGATGTTCAAATGCCGCGCATGGGAGGCCTCGAAAGCAATCCTCGCCGAAGAGCAGTATCGCACGCTCGAATCGCTCGCGGCTAGCGACAGCCGACGAACGAAGGGCTCTCTCTCCGGGCGAACAGCATACGGACGTTGAGATTCATGTCGCCCCGAACTCGGAAAACCGAGTTCCTCCGGTCGCCAAATCGCGCTCAATGACTGGGACACGCCATTGCGAAGTGCTGCGGGCGTTCATGAACTGCTGCACGAACTCATCACCGTCTTTCTCGCATCACTGCCACAACGTCTGAGCGATCTACACCGAGCCACCGAAACCCAAGATCAACCGCTCGCCAAGCGATTGGCAAACGCTCTCAAAAGTTCGCCCCGCCCGTTCAAAGCCGGTGCCGCCGAGACCACGCAAGCCTCGGAAAATGCTGCAGAAAACGGTCCTTTTCCCAAGGCCACCTCGTTGTCCACCATTCTGAAAACTGAGCTTGAACAATTGTGCCCTGTTTGGGCTGCGCGGCAATAGAGTGCTAGCGGACCATGCACACCCCACCGATTTTTGGATAACCTCTTATTGAACCTGATCGCACAGATGATCAAGACACTTTGACGACAAACCGTGTTGAACCTCACAATGCTGCAGATCGCCGTGGAAACAACGCCCGCCAACACTGCTTCGTCGCTGGAAAGTTCGCCCGCGCTGCAAGGTGAGCGAATCAGCTTCACTGGCACACTCGCGTCGATGACACATCGACAGGCGATGGACTTGGCCGAGCAGCACGGCGGCGCGACCACCCACAGCGTCAGCAAACAGACCACAATGCTGGTTGTCGGTGAAGAGGGCTGGCCACTGGAACCGGACGGCAATCCGTCCGTCAAGTTGCGAGAAGTCACCGAATGGCGACAGCAGGGGCTCGATATCAGAGTCGTACCCGAATCCGAATGGCTGCACCTGCTGGGTCTCGAAGAACGCCGACGGGATCTGCATCGGCTGCTGACACCCGCGATGCTCAGTCAGTCGCTGAACGTCTCCGTCGGGCTCATCCGGCATTGGGAGCGGATCGGCCTCATCAAGCCTGTGAAGAAAATTTTCCGCCTGCCATATTTCGATTTTCAAGAGGTCGCCTGCGTGCGCCGCCTCTCCGAGCTGTTGCAAGCCGGGGTTTCACAGCACGAACTCGAAGCCAACCTGACCCGCCTGCAATCGATGCTGCCCGGTACCGAACGCTCACTCGCGCAGCTGACGCTGCTGGCCCGCGATCATCACGTCCTCATTCGTGACCAAGCCGGTTTACTCGAACCACTCTCTGGCCAACGCCTGTTTGATTTCGACCCAGATTCTGTCACCGCTAGTCTTCTTCCTCTTTCCCCGGAAGATGGCCAGCGTGCGGGACTGAAGCTGCTAGAGACTTCTTCGTCCTCACAACACACCAACTGGCTCGAACGTGGCAGCCACCTGCTCGAGGAGTCCCGTATCACTGATGCCGTCGAAGCCTTCCGTTGCGCGCTGCTCACCGATCCGACAAACCCGGAGACTCACTTTCATCTGGCGGAGGCGCTTTATCGCAGCGGAAACCTCGCCGGAGCGTTCGAGCGATTCCACGTCGCCGTCGAACTGGACCAGCAATACCTCGAAGCCTGGACGCAACTCGGCTGCGTCGCGGCGGAATTGGGGCTGACCGAATCGGCCCTCGATGCCTTCGACATCGCGCTGCAATCTTACGCCGACTACCCCGATGCCCACTTCCACAAAGCCGAGTTACTGCAACGTCAGAACCGCGCCGCCGAGGCAGTTCCGCACTGGCAGGCCTACCTCGCCCAAGACCACCTCGGCCCGTGGGCAGAGGTGGCTCGGCAACGTCTTGACTCCGAATCGAATCGTTAGAAATCGGCAACCGGCATGTTAATGTTTGGCTAGCTGCGATTGAGCTGAGCAGTTCGGGTGCTCATGGCCCGCGTGTTCATGCGGCGGCAGAGCTTCTTTGGGGTCCTCTGAACGCCTGCAAGATATCTCCGGTCTTTTGCGGAATCTTCGCGATCCCGCTAGCGTGGCCGACTCACATGCCAGCATCCACGTACTCGCTGACCGCCAGCGACGTGACTGACCTCCACGAGAATGGCCTGACCGATGACCGAACCACCGATTTCCAGTGCCTCCGCGCCGCCTGGCAGCGAGCAATCCTCCCGCGGAAGATTGCCTCCATGGGAAGTAGCAGAACTTCCCGAACCACTGCCGTTTTCCATTCGCAACGCGTGCAAGATCATCGGGCCCGGGGCGATCATGCTGGCCGCTTCGATCGGCGGCGGTGAGTGGCTGAGCGGGCCGGCGACCGTCATCAAACACGGTCCCGGAGTTCTTTGGATCGCAACCGTCGCCATCGTGCTGCAATTGATCTTCAACCTCGAAGGAATTCGCTACACCCTTTACACCGGCGAACCTGCGATCTCCGGCATCATGCGGCTGAAACCCGGCTGCCGGTTTTGGGGCGGAACGTATGTCTTGCTGACTGCGATGCAGCTTGGGGTTCCTGCGCTCGCTCCAGCGGCGGCGGTGACGGTCTTCGGAATGATGCACAATCGAGTGCCAATTGCACCGCCCTCGATTGACGAGTGGCAGGACGTCGCTCACGCGGGGGCCGTCGAAGCACAAGCCCTGCTGCAAAAACAACAGGCGCGAGCGGCTGTGGATGTCCGCTTCAATCTCAAGATTACGTACGGCATCATCGTCGTCACGCTGCTGATTCTGATGTTCGGCGGGACGATCGAGCGGATGCTCGAGTGGGCCTCGTGGTTCATGATCGCGTACATCTTTATTTTCTTGACTGCGGTCAATCTGTGGTTCGTGCCGGCCACGATTTGGAGCAGCACGCTGGCTGGCTTTTTTGAATTTGGCAACTGGCCGACCGGTGTCGAGCCACTGATGATGGCGACGTTTTTCGCGACTGCCGGCTCTGGGGGTATCGGCAATCTGACGATCACGAATTGGATCCGCGACAAAGGTTTCGGCATGGGAGGAGTGGTCGGCGCAATCCCCAGTGCGGTCGGAGCCAAAATGGTGCATCTCTCGCACGTCGGCAAAGTGTTCGCGATTACGGCCGACAATCTGCGTCGCTGGCGAATCTGGTGGCGTTACGTCGTGATCGATCAGGTCTGGTTGTGGGCGGCGGGTTGTTTCCTTGGCATGTTCCTGAACGTGAACCTCGCGCGAGCGATCATCCCGCAAGGGACGGACTTGTCGAAAATCGGGGCCGGCGCGTTTCAGGCGCAATACATGGCTCAACACTTCTGGTCGGTGCTGTGGATTCTGGGGCTGCTCAATGGATTCTGGATTCTGTTTTCGACACAGCTTGGCAACACCGACGTCTTGATTCGCACGCTGACCGATACGCTCTGGACCGCCAGCCGCCGAGTTCGTGCGTGGCGAGACGGTTCGATCGCTCGTATCTACTACTCGCTGCTCTTCTTGTTCACGGCCTGGGGACTCATTGCCGTCCACTTCGGGACCGCGATGACGCTGTTTCAATACCTCGGCACAATGGCGGGAATCGTGATGTCGATTGCTGGAGTGCAACTGTATTTCGTCAACACGCGGCTGCTGCCACCGGAGCTGCAACCCAGCTGGTGGCGAAAGGGGGCTCTGTTACTGTGCTCGGCGGCCTACGGAGCAATGTCGCTCTTCGCGATCATGAATGTCGTGGGCAAGTGGTTTGCGTGACTTCAAAGTCCAAACGACTGCCGCACCCATTCGAGCAACTGAGCCTGCAACCAATTTTTGGACTGCTTGGCGAGGTAGCCGAGATGCCCTCCCCCTTCGGCAATGTGCAGCCGAATGTGAGAAGGGAGAGTCAACCTCTCGAATGAATCCAACGGAATCAACGGGTCGTTGCAGGACGTCAGAATCAGCGTTGGGACTCGGATCGTGAACACGAATTGCTCGGAGCTGCATCGTTCGTAGTAGTCATCCGCGTCGCGAAAGCCGGAGCGCGGCGCCGTGAACTGGTCGTCGAATTCGACGAGCCGTCGCGGCGTGCGAGCGAACTTCGGCCGCACGAAATCTGATCGAAGCTGCTGAAGTTCACCCAAGCGTTGCAACAACTGCCTTACGAAGTAGGCGTCGTAGTGCCGCTGCGGCCAGCGCGACAGGCCGTACGTGCATTTCGCCAGGTCGATTGGCGGATTGACCGCCGCCGCCCCAACAATTTCCGGAGGCACTCGTTCGGGCTCTTCCCCGAGCAATTTCAAAACAATGTTGCCCCCCAGCGAAAAGCCGAACAGCGAAATCGGCGAACCGGGACACCACCTCGTGATCGCACGCAGAACTTCAAGAACATCGTCCGAGCAACCGGCGTTGTACGGCTTGATCGCCAACCCAAAGCTGGCTCCGCAACCGCGCAGATCCATGCGAAAGGTGCGCAGGCCGTTCGCGTTGAGCATCGCCGCGGTCCGCACGAGATACGAACTCCGGTGGCATCCGGCCAATCCATGCAGCAACACGACAACCGGCCCGCCGCTCGGCCAGTCAGGCGGCAAATCGTCGTGAACAACCAACGTGTCGCCGTCGGCCAGCGGGATGCGGCGGATTTCGGCTCGCTCGTCGGGCAAACGGCCGGAAAAGAAAACTCCCGCAAGCGTTTGGCAGTGGCCTCCCGCCAACACCCAGTGAGATCGGAACGGTGGAATCGTGATCGACGGCATGAGAGACATATTCGAGCGACTCGGAGTTGCACGTGCCACGGTTCATCGAGCCGAGCGTCGTCGATGCGGTTCACAGAGCCGTGGTACTTACCTCCCCTGTTGTCGCAGGCTTGTCTTTCGATAGAGTCTCGCACCGCTGATGGAGCGGGTGTGACGAACTGCTGAGGAGGGACGATGCGTTCGACAAGAGTCTTGTTCTGGCTGGCTCAATTGGCGGGCGTGGCGGCGACGATTTGGGTGCTGTGGGGATCGGACATTCCGCTGGGAGTTCCCAACGAATGGGTTTGGGATCGCATCACGTTGGATGACGCGGAACTAAAAATGACCGCGTTGGGCTGGGTGATCGCGGGAGTGGCAACCGTCGCCTATTTGGTGTTCTGCCTGTTCGCCGACCGGCGCGTGCTGGAAGCGAACCGCTGGGAGATGACCAGTTGGCTCGCAGCGCTGATCGTCGTCGGAGCGGTCTGGCACGGAGTCGTTCATGAGTGCCCGCCCGATCCGAACACTCTCAGCAAGACTGGCTGGGTGCTCTGGCTGCGCGGGTTTCAAGGCTATTACCTCGAAGCCAAAACGCGTGCGACTCAGGAACCGGACTATCTCGCCAAGTACGCAGACCGGATGCGTGAGGGAGATGTGCTACATTTCGGCACGCATCCACCGGGGTTCATTCAATTCAACAAGTTGGTCATTGGAGTCATCAGCCGCTCGCCGAAGTTGCAAAACTGGTTGCTGAGCTATCAGCCGGAGTCGGTGCGTGCCGGCCTGGATGTGATCGCGAAGAATTCGGTTGGCTCGGCAACGCCGCTGACCGACGTGGATCGCGCAGCCTTGTGGCTGCTCGGGATGTTGACGTCAATCATTGTGATGGCGACCGTCGTGCCGCTGTTTTGCCTGGTGCGCCGGACGTGTGGACGCGAAACCGCTTGGCGAATCGTTTGCTTTTGGCCGATGATCCCCGCGTTAGCCGTTTTTTATCCGACCTCGGATTTGTCGCTGGCATTTACCGGAACGTTGTTCCTGGCGGTGTGGGGCCGAGCGTGGTCGCGCCGCTCGTGGCCAAACGGATTGCTGGCCGGCATCGTGATGTCGGTCGGAATGAGGTTTAGCCTCGCGTTGTTGCCGGTCGCGTTTCTCGCTGCAACTTGGACGCTGGCTGACTGTCTGTTTGGTGAGTCTCCTGATTCGTTCTCAACACGGCTCAAGCAACTGGTGACTTGTGTCGCAGCGGCGCTCGCCAGCTTCGCCGCTCAAGTTGGGTTGGCCTACTGGACGTCGTCGCTCGATCTGCCGGCAGTGTGGTTGCAGAACCTTCGCAATCATGCCAACTTCTACGAACAGTACTCGCGGACGTACTCATCGTGGCTGCTGGTCAATCCGATCGAACTGGCGCTGGCGATCGGCACTCCGATTTTTCTGTTCGCTGTCTCGACGTGGTTGAGCGGCACGAAAGGGAGCCTGCGATCCGGCCGCTCGCTGGCCAGCTTTCGGTTGTGGTGCCTCGTGACGCTCGTCGTGTTATGGCTGAGCGGCAAGAACTCCGGTGAGGCCGCGCGTCTCTGGATTTTCCTGATGCCCTGGCTGCTGTGGGTCTGTGGCCGAGAGCCGGAAATCAGCGCCAAAATTGTCAACGGCCCCGGCCAAACGCTTCCAGAATACGCCGGCACCGCAACTCGCGGCTGGATCTGCCTGCTGATCCTGCAAGCGATCGTCTGCACCGCAACTGTCAGCCGAGTCGATGGCTTTCACTTCCGGACGATCGCGCCGATCACTGCTGACTCGGCAAATGACAACTGAGTTGGTTTTGCAGAGGGTTACCACCAAGGCACAAAGACCCGACGAACCCACCGTCATCGCAGTTCTATCGTGTCTTTGTGTCTTTGTAGTCTTTCCGCAGCCGTTCCGCCTCTCACCGTGCCGTCGCCAATTTGCCGCGATAGAACTCCAACGCCTCGCGGTACTCGGCCAGTTCGGCGTCGCTGAGCACGTCTTTGTTGCGAGCGATTTCTTCTTCGCAACGCTGGATCAAGTAGCGGACTTGGTCACGAGTTGGTCGTACTGAGCTTCCCTGAACATCGAATGGAATCGGGGCAGTATGCGCGAACCGCAAGCGTCCGTCAGGCAATTGCTCGAAGCAACGCACTGCAACCCATCGGGATTGGTTGCCAGAGATCGTCCAATCAAGTCGGTGGTGCGTCTCGTAGGGTTCCTTCAAGGGAATTGAATGCCAAACTTCGCCATCGGCCATTTGCTCGATCTTGACGAGCGGATATTGCGACGACATGCGAAAGCTGACTGCCAATTCCTGAGCTTTGGCAAATCGTTCGAATTGGAATTCGATCATCGGCCCGGTCGTCACGAAGCTGCGGCCTTCGTTGAGTCGTTTCTGCCACAAGTCCGGCGTGAATTTTTCTTGGCCGAGATCGACATAGACTCGACTGAAGCCCGCGGGGACGGGATGCACGCCGTTGGCGGTGCCGGCGGTCGGACGCATCCGCAGGCCGCAGTTGAGCATGGCGTAGTATTGCTCCCAGCCGAAGTGCAGCCAGCCGAGTTCGGTGAAGCCGTCTTTGTCGGTCTCGATGCGCGGGTTGTCGCGCCAGTTGTTTTCAATGGTCCATTGCTTGAACGCGAACTCGGTGCGCCAGATGTGATTATTTGACAGCGGATACAGGTCCGCCTTCATCACCGGCGCGATGATCGGCGTCCAGGCCCACGAGTGCTTTTCAAGGTCGAGCAGTCCGCCCTGCCGATGAGCCTCGTCCGCCACGGCCTTCAGCGGCGGGATGCCGATCTTCAGCGGCTCTTTCTGACCGAGAATCAGCACGGCACCGAGCGTATGCCGCTTTGCGCCGACCGAGAAGATTTCGTACTCGGTGTTAAACGGCACAATCGCGTGCGTCGGGGCGGCGAAGATCGGAGCGGTCGGGATCGGCTGCGGATCGACGCGGCCCTTCTCCGGCAGCGTGTGCGTGACCGTGACCCACTGCGACATCGGATAGACCATGTTGAGGTCTTCGGCCAACGCGACGTTCGAGAGTTCGGAAATCGGCCGATGGACGTGCGTGTCGCCAGAATACCAGCCACGTTCGGCCATGTTGATCCAGCGCCGCAGTTCAATCTTCACATCGAGCGGTTGGGTGCCCACTTCGACTTCTTTCGTGGCGGTCAAATACTCTTTACCGCGTTCGACAGTCAGCGTGTACTTGCCCGGAGGCACCTCGGCGACGAACGGATGAGCGGACAGCGTGGTGTGCTTCTCGACGCTCTTGGCATCGCGGAATTTGTCGTAAACGAGCGCCGAGCCTTGAGCATCCGCAGACTTCGCGAAAAACCATCTCGCTCCGTCAGCCGACTGGATGTAAAGCCGAGCCGGCAACAGCAGTCCGGTTTCGGCATCACGAATCTCGCCTCGCAGCGGGACGATCGGCGGGTCTGCCGACAACGCGGAGGTGACTCCGATGAGACAAATCAGTCCGATGGAACTGATATATCCAATGAGTCTTCGTCGAGACAGGCAACACATGAGGCACCTTCTCCTTTCAAACCGAAGTCACTGGCAATTTGCTCGATACCACTCAAAGGCGACGCGGAACGGCGGCGAGAATTCCTCTGGTGACCGCGTGAGCCACTCGGCGATCTCCGCCAATTCGTAGAACGCACCTCCGGCGATCTCACCAGGATCGAACTGCGGCGGCATGTCCGTCACACTGCGATACAGCACGGTGAATTCGTTGGCTGTCTCGGGCCCGGCAGCAAACTTCGCCAACCGTTCGACCGGCGAGGAGAGCCCGAGTTCTTCCTGCATCTCGCGCGGAGCGGTTTCGTCGTAATCTTCGCCCGCCGTGACATGCCCCGATGCGGACGACGTGTAGCACAGCGGATACTCGTCTTTCGTCGCTGACCGCTGCTGCAGCAGCAATCTCCCGTGCGAATCGAAGACGAAGATCGAGACCGCTCGGTGCAGTAACTTGCGGCGATGAACCTCGGATCGAGCCATCTGGCCAATCACGTGGTCTTGGTTATCCACGATATCAAAGAGTTCTTCAGGCATATGTTTCGGAAAGGCGAGCTTGCCATCAGAGCACTTGGTCCAGAACTTCCGAATCGACGTAGATCGGCAGATGCGGGTCGTAGTGGACAGCGAGGGCGATTGCATCGCTGGGCCGACTGTCGATTTCAATCATATCGCCATCGCGATCAACTCGAACTTTGGCGAAATAGGTGTGCTCGCGCAGATCGCTGATGACCACACTCTGAGCCTCACCACCGAGCGCTTCGATGGTGGCCTTGAGCAAATCGTGAGTCAGCGGTCGCTGCGGGTACTCCTTTTTGATGCGGCGGTCGATGCTGGTCGCCTCAAACAGCCCAATCAGGATCGGAAACATCCGCTCCCCATCGACCTCACGGAGGTAGATCACTTGCTGGTCATTGAGTTCGCTGATGATGATGCGGGCAAGTTCCATCGGCACGAACACGGGACACCTCTTGGGGGTTGATTGACCGGTCAGTCAGGGGGATTGTAGAGCGTTTGACCATGCGATGCGCGGGTCAACCGGGTCACTGATTCGCCGAGTGATTGCCCGACTTCGGCGCGTCCGCTAGAGTTTGCCGGCAATCCTGTGGCGAAATTTCTTTTCATCTTTCCGGTTTTTAACTGGGCAATTGGAGTTTGGGTGGCTCATGAGCGACGACGTCAAGGCGGCCGAGACGGCAACAGGGGAATCCATCGAGAAACTCAGCCAAGGCTATCGGAAAATCCGCGAGCAAATGTCGCAAGTCATTGTCGGACAGAATGACGTCATCGACCAATTGCTCATCGCACTTTTCAGTCGCGGACATTGCTTGCTGGAGGGTGTGCCGGGCCTGGCTAAGACGTTGATGATCAGCACGCTCGCCCGCTGCCTGTCGATGTCATTCGCTCGCATCCAATTCACGCCCGACTTGATGCCTGCCGACATCACCGGCACCGAAGTCTTGCAGGAAAACAAAACCACTGGCCAGCGAGAGTTTCGCTTCATCACCGGCCCACTTTTCCATAACGTCATCCTGGCGGACGAAATCAACCGCACGCCGCCGAAGACTCAAGCCGCGCTTCTGGAGGCGATGCAGGAACGGCAAGTCACCGTCGGCCAAACGCGACACGTCCTCGCCGATCCGTTCTTCGTCCTCGCTACGCAGAACCCGATCGAGCAGGAAGGGACGTACGCTCTGCCAGAAGCTCAGCAAGACCGCTTCATGTTCAAGGTTCACGTCGGCTATCCAAATTTCGCCGAAGAAAGACAGATCGCGAAGCAGACAACTGCAATCCACAACGATGCCGTTGAAGCAGTCCTCAACGATGACGACATCATCGAACTGCAACGGATCGTCCGCCAAGTGCCCGTGACAGACCATGTCGTCGAGTACGCCCTCGCACTCGCTCGCCAAACGCGAGTCCGTCAGCCTGGCACTCCCGATTTCATCAACGAGTGGCTGAGCTGGGGAGCCGGACCGCGCGCTGTGCAGTACCTGTTGCTCGGAGGCAAGACTCGAGCGCTGCTCAACGGCCGTACGCACGTCAGCACCGACGACATCATCGCGATGGCCAAACCGGTCCTCCGCCATCGCATCGTGCTGAACTTCTCCGCCGAATCCGAAGGGATCACCCACGACCACGTCATCGACAAACTGATCGAATCCACCCCGGCCAAAGAAGGCGAACTCTCCCGCGACCCTCGCTTCCAAAAAATCTTCGCGGCGTAACGCAAACTACTCACCCTCGTCGAAGACCGAGTCGTGCCCACGACCACACACAAACACCTGCGTCCCGAAGTCATCTCGCGAGTCGCCCGACTGGAAATCCAGGCGCGGCAGATCGTCGAGGGCTTTTTATCGGGCGGGCATCGCAGCCCATACTTCGGCCAGTCGGTCGAGTTCGTGCAGCATCGCGAATACGTCCCGGGCGACGATGTGCGGCGGATCGACTGGAAGGTCTGGTCGAAGACCGACAAGGTTTATGTGAAGCTCTACGAGGAAGACACGAATCTGCGGACGACGTTAATCGTGGACCTCAGCGAGTCGATGCGATTCGGCAGTGGAGCGGGGCACTCGCCGCACGGGTTGGCCACGAAATACGACTACGCTTGTACAACCGCCGCGACGCTGGCTTATTTGCTGCTGCGACAACAAGACTCGGTCGGTCTGGTGGCGTTCGATGAGGCCATTCGCACTCAAGTCCCGCCGCACAGCAAGCGGACGCACCTCAACGATATTCTCCTGGCCCTCGAAGCCGAGGAGCCGAAGAAGAAGACTGACATCTTTGATGTGCTGGGCCATGTCGCCGAGGCTCAAGGTCGTCGAGGCATGATCGTGCTGATTTCCGATTTGCTTGTGCCACGTGCGGGACTGTTCAAAGGCCTGAAGCTGCTGCGACATCGCGGCCACGACGTGCTCGTGTTTCATGTGCTCGACGACGAGGAACTCGATTTCAACTTCGCGGGCACGACGAAATTCGAGGGGATGGAAGAACTCGGCGACGTGCTCTGCGATCCTCGTTCGCTGCGTGAGGGCTACCTTGCCGCCATGCACTCGTACTTGGACGAACTCCGCCGCTTTTGTGCTCAGCAGACCATCGACTACCGTACCATCCGCACCAGCGAGCATATCGACGCCGTGCTGTTAGCCTACATGCACCATCGCATCGGCATGGTCCGTCACTAAGTCATCCTTCGTCGAGGTCGCGACACACGCTGCGGACGCGATATCATCCGTCAGAAGGACGGTCACCGATTCTGCAAACTCACGGAAACCCAGTCGACGAGAACATCATGCGCACGAATTTGAGGGTCCTGTGGATTCCGATGGTGCTCGCAGCGAGTCCATTCGCTATCGCTGACGACGCCAAATCAATGTCGCCGGACTTCAACACGCAGGTCGCCCCGATCTTCAAGAAGTATTGCAACGGCTGCCACAACGCTGACGAGAAAGAAGGGGGCTTGATCCTCGAGTCTTTTGACTCGGTGCTGCAAGGTGGCAAGCGAGGAGCGATCATCGTTCCCAACAAGAGCGACCTCAGCCGTTTAGTGCTGAGCGTTGAGAAGAAAGTGAAACCGGTGATGCCGCCGGAAGGGAATGAGGGACCGAAGCCGGACGAAATTGCGATCCTCCGAGCGTGGATCGATTCCGGGGCAAAGGGACCGAGTGGCAAGGCTCCCGATCCCACGCTGCTCGTCACGCCAAAGATTGCGACCAAGGGACAAGTGCGCCAACCGATTCAGGCACTCGCGTGGTCACAGGACGGACAGCAGGTCGCGGTTGCTCGGCAAGGTGGCGTGGAAACGTTTTCGGGAAATGGGGCCGTCACCCTGGCCCTCTCCACAAGGGAGAGAGGAACGAACAAGGACATTCGTCCGTTGTCGGGTTTGCGTGGTGTCATGAATGATGTCGGTTTTTCGTCGGATGCGAGTCTGGTTTTCGTCGCGGCGGGTGAACCCGGAGTCTTCGGCGAAGTGCGCCTCTTTAAGACGTCCGACCATTCGCTGATTCGCACCATGCAAGGACATCGCGACGCGATCTATGCCGCCGAGTTGAGTCCTGACGGCAAGTTGCTCGCGACTGGGAGCTACGACCAGAAGGTGAAACTCTGGAATGTCGAGTCTGGCGCAGAAGTGCGGACTCTGCACGGCCATAACGACGCGGTGTACGACGTTGCGTTTCATCCGAATGGTCAGATTCTGGCGAGCGCATCGGGGGATCGAACTGTGAAGTTGTGGAACGTCGCGACGGGAGAGCGCCTCGACACGCTCAATCAGCCGGAGAGAGAACAGTACGCGGTCACGTTCAGTCTCGACGGCAAGCGGATCGTCGCCGGGGGCGCGGACAAACGGATTCGCATCTGGGACATCACGGCTGGAGGCAAAGAAGGGACGAACCCGATTGCGTTCTCGCGGTACGCTCACGAGGGGGGAATCCTCAAGCTGGTCTTCTCGCCGGATGGAAAGACACTGGTCTCGTCGGCCGAGGATCGACGGATCAAGTTGTGGGAGACACAGTCGTTCACGCAGCTCAAGGTCTTGGAGACTCAACCGGACTGGCCGCAGGCGCTGGCAATCGCGCCCGACAATTCGACACTGTTGGTTGGCCGTTTGAACGGTTCGTTGCAGTCTTACCCGATCGCAAACGCCGGTGCGGATCTGGTTGCGTCAACATTGCTGACGGGCGATCCGATTCCACCGCTCGCCAGCGAGTCGGCACCCATGCAGATCGTCGACGAGGCTGAACCGAACGATGCGTTTGCGCAATCTCAGGCAATCTCATTGCCAGTGACCGTCAACGGAAAGTTCGCGGCGGCCGGCGATCGCGACCTCTTCCGCTTCGAGGCCAAAGCGGGACAAGTCTGGATGCTCGAAACAAACGCGGCACGCAAAAATTCGCTGGCCGATACCAGACTGGAAATTCTCACTCCCGATGGCCGGCCAGTGCAGCGGCTCGTGTTGCAAGCCGTCCGCGAAACTTACAGCGAGTTCCGCCCAATTGATTCGAACGGCCCGGACATCCGCTTGAAGAACTGGGAAGAGATGGATCTCAACCAGTTTCTGTACATCGGCGGTGAGGTGCTCAAGACGTTCCGTATGCCGCAAGGGCCCGACTCCGGCATGCAGATGTATGCCAACGGTGGCAAGCGAATCGACTACTTTGACACCAGCGCCACCGTCCACGCGGTCGACGAGATTTGCTACATCGTCGAAGCATATCCCGTCGGCACAAAATTGATCGACAACGGCCTGCCGGTCTTCCCGTTGAACTTCGAAAACGACGACGACGGCGAACGGAAATTTGGCAACGACAGCCGGCTACGATTCACCGTTCCGGCCGACGGCAGTTACCTCGTCAAGGTGATCGACACGCGCGGCTTCGGTGGCGACAAGCACGATTACTCGCTGACGGTTCGAGCGGCGAAGCCCGACTTCACCCCGTCTTTGGCCGGAGGCAAAGACGCGACCGTCGCCGCCGGCAGTGGCACACGAGTCACTTTCCAGATTGACCGGAGCGACGGATTCGATGGCGATGTCCGCTTCGATGTCGCGGGATTGCCGGAAGGCTTTTCAATTTCGACGCCGACTGTTGTTCAAGCTGGACACCTGCAAGCCCGCGCGGTCTTAAGCACTTCGCTGGACGCCAAAGAAAAGGCTCCGCCCAAAGAAGCGTGGGCGAACGTAAAAATCACCGCGACGGCCACCATTCACGGCCAACCCGTTACGAAAGAGGCCGGTACGCTCGGCGAGATCAAGCTCGCCGACAAGCCAAAGTTCGTCGTCTTCCTGAATCCCGATCAACCGCCACGCAAGACTGAAGACAGCAAAGCCGCTGCCAACACACCTGCGACACCGGATGACATTCAGGAACTGATCATCGCTCCCGGAGCGACCATCACGGCAATGCTTCGAATCAACCGAGCTGAAAATTTCAATAACGAGCAACGCTTTGACGTCGACAACTTGCCGCACGGCGTGATCGTGGACAACATCGGACTGAGTGGCGTGATGATTCGGCAAAGTGAAACCGAACGCCAAATTTTCCTGAAAGCCTCAAGCTGGGTGCCGGAGTCGACGCGGTTGATCTACGGCATCTCGCAACAAGAAGGGAACCAAGCGTCCAAGCCGGTGCGACTGACCGTCCGCAAACCAGGACAAGTCGCGAACGCCAATGCGAATTAGCAACGACTCTTAATCAATGAGTCGCGAGATAGGTCCAGGTCGCCGCTGTCGACATCGCGATCAGCGTGTAGACAAACAGGGCTGAGAGCATTTTACAGATTTGTCGGCCTGCCAATTGATCGTCGGCGACAAACCCAGCCAACTCACTCTTGTCGAAAAGCTCATCGTGGGAGGCGGCAGGTTCATGACCGTGAGAATCAGACATCGAATTGGCTCCGGCTTCGGCGATGATAGAATGTTTGAGAACGGATTCGGCGGGTGACAGCCACGCTTGAATTGGGCGTGATTCTGAGGAAACCACGAGGGCCTGTCGAGTTCACCCGCCAAGATTCTCAGTCAAATTGGTTCGTGGGAGGAAGTCTGAAATGCCATTATACGAATACGTCGTCTTGAATGCCGACGGCTCTCAGGGAGAGACGTTTGAGGTGCTGCAACGAATCGCCGATCCGCCGCTGAAGAAACACCCGCAGACCGGTCAGAAGGTGCAGCGAATCATGGCTGCTCCGAGCGTCAAGAAAAAATACTCTGGCGGAAGAATTACCGGCGACATCAGCGACAAGAGCCTCGAACGCCAGGGCTTCACGAAGTACCAAAAGTCCAAGACCGGAACCTACGAGAAGGTCCTCGGGACAGGCCCAGACCTCATCAAACGGGATGACGACTAGTCGGAGGCGAGACAACGATGCCCAGGACAAGTCGATCCTCGTGGCCGCTGTTCATCGCGGCGACGGTTTTTAGGTTGACGATCAACTCGCTGCCGGTCATTGTCGCCGCCCCGGTTGAGTACGCCAAATAAATTAAACCACTTTGGGCTGCACAGTGCTTCCGGTGTCATGGTGCCTCAAAACAACAGGGGTGCTTGCGATTGGACACGGCCGCTGCCACGAGACTCGGCGGCGAACACGGAACCGCGATTGTTCCCGGCAAGTCCGAAGAAAGCTCGCTTGGCAAACGAGTTCGGGCCACAGAGAATTCCGAACGAATGCTTCCCGCGGGGGATCGGCTGTCAGCGGAAGAGATTGAGCTTTTGCAACGCTGGATCGAATTCGGTTCCGTCGGATCTGCCGACCAAGCCACTTAAAAAGTTCCAAAAGCACACTGAGCGTTGCAGACACCTCGCCGACCGGCAGTCCCAAAGAGTGACCCAGGGCGAGCAGCAGCGATTCCCATTGACTAGTTCTTCTCGACAACGCGGACCGTTAAAGGAATCGTCGCGTTTCGCATGTACGACTTGAGCTCGCAGCTGGAGTATTGTCAGTTGCGAGCCTTCTGCGAACCTTACGACGTGCACAAGGACCGACTACCAGGGGAAGTGGATCGCATTGCTCGACAACCCACTGACGGCTCGTGCGGTCGTCAATCACATTTGGACGCGGCATTTTGGTGTACCGCAGGTCGCCAGCGTGTTCGACTTCGGCGTCAGCGGCAAAACCCTAACGCACTCAGAACTGTCCGATTGGCTAGCCGTCGAATTCATGGAGTCTAGTTGGGATCAGAGACACCTGCATCGGCTGATCGTCCTGAGCGACGCTTACCAACTCGCGACATCGACACCGGAGTCGAGCGAACTGACCAAACACAATTCCGCCATCGCCCCGGAGGACCTGATTTATGTGCTGCTCAATCATCACGAATTCGTGACGGCGTACTGAAATCGGCCAGCAATTTTTGCCGACTCTCGCACTGATTGACGCTATTCGCTGATTCGCATCAGGCAGGAAGGCTGAC
>Ga0194132_10004563_pt1 | contig 23455 bp, 15 predicted proteins | sample TA2KigOf80mmetaG_FD_148612 | JGI IMG/M metagenome (GOLD analysis project Ga0194132, IMG submission 148612) | Freshwater microbial communities from Lake Tanganyika, Tanzania - TA2015054 Kigoma Offshore 80m | ecosystem: Environmental > Aquatic > Freshwater > Lake | place: Tanzania: Lake... | reverse complement strand
GGGTATTACACAGTGAACTGGAGGATTCTAGCCATGGCGAGGGAGAGTCGCAAGCAGGGTGGCGAGGTTGAAGCACGGCGCCTCGTCGGTAGGTTGTCGATCTGGGCCTGGGCTGCCACACTGGCGGTGTTGCTTGTGCCACGCGGCATCTATGGACAGGACTTCACGGGCCTCCGGGGTCTGGTCAAAGACCCTTCCGGAGCGCTGGCGGTTGGCGTTAAGGTTTCGGTAAAGGAGGAAGCGAAGGGCCTCACTCACGAAACCACCACGAACGACGCAGGTGAATACGAGCTGCGCGGGATTTTGCCTGGCAAGTATACCGTTACCGCCGAGCTGAGCGGCTTTAAGAAGTTCGAAAATACGGGCGTAATCGTGTACGCACAGCAGCCGCGCCGCGTGGATATTACCCTCCAGCTTGGAGAAGTGGCTGAAACCTTGACGGTGTCGGAGCAGGGCGAGGTGCTGAATACCGACACCGCCGCTTTGACATATACGACTGCCCAGAAAGAGGTTTACGCCAACAACGTCCAAGCCAGCCTCGTTTACAAGCTGGCCGACCATCCGGGCGCCGAAGTCAGGAGCCAGGTGCATGGGGCCTACGCCAACAACGCTACCTTCGAGCAAGACGGCATCATCACCCGCGCCTACGGCACGTTCCGGGCTCCACAGGAGACTTTAGAGGAAGTGCATTTGAAGACGTTGACAGCGCCGGCTGAATACCAGCACGCCGGAACCGTCATCGGTGTCGGAAAGGGCGGGACGAACAAGTTCCACGCTGAGTTCTTTGTTAACTACGTAAATCCAGCGCTCAACGCGGTGAACCGCAATCTCACCACAAGGCCGAGACCTCAGCGTGCAAATGATTGGTATTCGTATCAGTTCAATGGACCGGTCTATATTCCCAAGGTTTACGACGGCCGGAACAGGACGTTTTTCAACTTCCTCTTCCAGCCCTACGGCACCCAGTCGACCATCGAGCCTATCGTTGATTTGACCTATCCAACGGCGCTGATGCGAAGGGGGGATCTGAGCCAGCTGGCGGCGTTTACCCCGCAAAAGGCGATCATCAACCCCTTCACCGGCCAGCCCTTCGCGAACAATATCATTCCGGAGTCGATGTGGTCCGCCGCAGGGCGGCGCGTCCTCAACTTAATTCCTGTACCTCAAACAGACGCGCTGGTGAACAATTACAGGACGCAGAATATCAATACCACCAAGGAGTTCTGGAACCATTACAAGTTCGACCATCAGATCTCTAAGTCGAATACGTTGTCGGTGAGTCACTTCCGGTATAATCGCGATAGCAACGAAACATTCTGGGACAGCGGACCCTTTGATTGCGGGCGAAAAGGTGTTGATCGTACCCGCGCCTGGAGCTGGAGCGACAGCCACTCGTTTTCACCAACCCTGATCAACGAGTTTCGGTTAGCTAAAAATAGCCAGGCACAAAGAGGCGCCGCCGGCTGCCTCGGCAGTGAGCTTTTAGCTAAGCTGGGAGTAAGCCTGGGCGGAAGGACAGCCCCAGCCGGGAACTTCGGTGCTCCCCGGATCCTCATGCAGAACTTTGGCCGAGCCTTCGGTCTGACTGCTTCTTTCACGCCTTTCCCCAAACATGTCCTGGGTGGAGGCGCCGCCGGCGAAAACGACGGTGACGCCACTTCGGTCTGGAACCTGAAGAACAACCTTTCGATCGTACGCGGCAAACACCTCTTCAAGACCGGCTTCTCTCTGATTCGGCAAACTCCGCGAAGTCTCGGCGTTGCTGGCAACAGCTGGGGACAGTGGGATTTCACAGGAAACATGACCGGCAGCGACCTGGGTGACCTGCTGCTGGGTTTGCCCTTTAGTTCGTCAGTTGCCAAGTCGCGGCCTGTTTTCCGTGGGCGCGCCACCAACTGGGGGTTCTTTTTCCAGGACGACTGGAAGATCACTCCAACTCTGACTCTGACGCCCGGCATTCGTTTTCAGCATTACGGTCCGGGCACCGACGCGACTGGACTTTGGTACAACTTCGATCTGCAGAACCGGCGAGTGGTGGTCCCCAACGAGAGTGCGTTAGCCCGGGTGCATCCTGCCTATCCGAAGTCAATTCCGGTCGTGACGGCGGCTCAAGCAGGCTATCCGGCCGACTTGGTTAACTTCAAGAAACTGCTTTGGGAACCTCGTCTGGGCATTGCCTGGCGGCCGGCGGAGAGCTGGGTCGTTCGGCTTGGTTACGGGAAATACCACGTCCCACCAGTGGCTGAATCGGAAGGCGGGGAAATTTTGGGCGCAGGTTTCAGCAGCGGCCCGTTCGCTCTCAACGAATCGTTCGGCCCCAACCAGGTTGTTAACGGAATCCCGACCTTTACGCTGGACAACGCATTTCCTGCCGTCGGCGCGGTTCCCCTGCAGAACGTCAGCGTCTATCCGCTGAACCTGAGAAGGGATCGTTGGCCCACCGACCAACAGTGGAATGTGGCCGTAGAAAAGGAAATCTGGAGGGGAACTGTGTTCAGTGCGACCTATGTTGGAGCCAAGGGGACGCATTGGCCCTACAGTTATAACGCCCAGAGACCTCCGGCCAGCACCATTCCGTTCACACCGGATAGAAAACGCTATGGAGCCGCCCCGTACAACAACATCACGGTACAGGACCTTGGCGGGAACTCAACGTACAAGGGCCTCGAGCTCCAACTGACTCGGCAGTTTTCGAGTGGACTGTATATTCGCGGCTGGTACGAGACCAAGAAAGTATTGAACGACGTCTCCGCCGGCCTGTTCGGTTGGAACGGACCGGGAGGCGCAGCCATCGAAGATCCGTTTGATCGAACCCGGGACAAAGGGTGGATGGATGGCGTACAGCCGCATCGGGCGCGCGTAACCGCAGTCTGGGACTTGCCTTTCGGGAAGGGGCAGCGATTTCTTAACCAGAGCCGGCTGGCCAACCAGGTGCTCGGTGGCTGGACTGTTTCGCCTATCTTCTCGGCCAACGGCGACGCCCGCCAGACTCCTGGATTCGCGGGCTTCGACTCCGCGAACGTGGGCTCGACCGGGGGAAGGCCAGACCTGGTTGCGGGCTGCGATCCCAACAAACCAGCCCCTGGTGCCAGACCCGGAATCCTTTGGAATGCGGCCTGCTTCACCATTCCAAAATCCGGTACTTACGGCAATGCGCCACGCGGAGTCCTGAAGAATCCCTGGTTCCCGCAGCTAGACCTGAACGTCTTCAAGATCTGGTACTTCAAGGAGAACGGCCCGTATCTTAAGTTCGAGATGTACGGGAGCAACATCATCAATCACACCCCTGCCACTGGGCCTGCCGCCTTGAACATCACTAGCCCACAGTTTGGATTGTTCACTTCCACGTGGGGTACCCGGAGCATCTACTTCCGCGCCCGCGTCGGATTCTGAGTGCTCCAGTTTTCCTCTCAAACAGGCAGCCGAAAACGGCTGCCTGTTTTTTTTGCGTAACCCTCCACTTCAACATCGTCACCTTCAACCGTCATGCCCGCGTAGGCGGTTATGCAGTCTGCTACAATCGTCCGCTCGATCCAGAGAGATCTCGATTCCCGCTTTCGCGGGAATGACGAGGGACTGACACGTCTGTAGTGAAGCCGGACAGTGTTTCCAGAAGAAAGTCACAGAGCTACCTCCAAATTTCTCACCAACAAGCTGTTCGCCGGGTGGGGGCGCCCGGCCTTCAAAAATTGTAGGCCGCATGCCTCACGCGGCGTCGTTGGTGAGAAATCCGGGCTATGTCTGGCGGAGATCGGCAACCCGGCAACAGTCCTGCCTTGGCCTCTGGGCACAGCTCAAGATTCGCTTTCTTCCACTCCAGGTGCTGATCTAGACTGAGCAGGTGTCAATGCCAATGAACGCGGCAGGCGCCTGACCTCGCGTCCGTTAGACGACAGCTCGACTTTCAGGGCCTCGCTGACTCTCGGTGTGCCCATCAAGGAACCTGCGAACCAGGCCGCCCGAGACGGCTTTGCCAATGCTAGCTCGGAAAATGTGGAGGCTCTGAACCACGCGTCAAGCGAGCCAACACTGCACACTGCCAGAATCGCCGGCAAACGTGCGGCACGACCTCATACGAAAAGGACATTGGAACCGTGCTCGGCCTACATGCCATCGACGTCGCCATTATCGGTGCCTATTTCGCGATCGTCGCGTTTATCGGTATCGTCATTGGCAGACAGAAAACGAAAAGCCTTGGCGATTTTTTTGTCGCTGGAGGACGCTGGGGCCCCGTGGTCTCCTTCATCTTTGTTGTCGCGTCGGCAGTGGGCGGTTCGGAAGCGGTGGTCGTTGCCGGTGGCGCCTACCGGAGCGGGCTTTCCGGGGTCTGGTACTATTGGCACCCGCTGTTCGCCGTCCCGATCTACTATCTGTTTTCCACCATCTACAAGAGGTCGCGAGTCTTCAACACAGCCGAGTTCTTTGCCATGCGTTACGGCCACGGTGTAGCAATGGTCTATGCGTTCCTGGGAATGGGCACGGTGATGCTGGACATGGGGACTTGCCAACTGGCGGTGGGGAAGATTGTTTCTGGCTTGACCGGGTTGTCGGTGGACCAGGCGGTACTGGCCGCGAGCGTCGTTGCTGCTTTGTGCGTCGCGTCAGGAGGCCAGATGTCGACCGTGTTGACCGATCTTTTCATGGGGATCTTGGTCCTGACTGTTTACACTTTCCTGATCCTCCCGTTCGTCTGGCACTCGGCAGGCGGATTTCAGGGACTTCGACAGCTGCCTCCTGAATTTTGGTCTCTCAGTTCACGTGAGCTGAGTTCCAGCTACATTCTGGCTCTGACGCTGTCGTCAAGCTTGGGCGCGATTGTGGGCCCATCTCTGTTTTCCTGGATTGTTGTCGGCAAAGATGAGCGCACGGCAACCCAATGCGCCTGGGGACACTTGTGGAAAAGAGGAATCACGCTGCTCTTCGCGCTTTACGGAATGCTCTTTGTCATCACCAAGCCTGGACTCGCGGATGCCGAGCTCGCTTGGGGTGTGGTGATGCGTGAAATCATTCCCGTAGGTGTCCAGGGCCTGCTGGTGGCTGGGTTCTTTGCGGCGCTCATGTCGACGGTCAATACGATGGCCACGGCAGGCTCCGCTCTATCTGTCGACTACCTATTCAAAAAGCAACTCTTCCAGGGACGAGACGGCAAGTTCTACTTGAGGTGCGCCCGCGTTTCTGCTTTTCTCTTCGTCTTTGTGTCGTATCTGCTGACGCGCCAGTTTAAGACTCTCGTCGACTTCGTCGAGGTGGTGACGTCCTTTCTTGGATTCCTGTGTGTGCCGCTGTATTTCGGAATCATCTGGAGGAAGGCCAATCGACAGGGAATGTGGGCGGCGCTGCTGGTTGGAGTTGTGCTGCTGGCGGTCACACGGTTCTGGCTGAATCTGCCCTTTCAGTACACCGTTTTCATTCCCATGTTCAGCTCCGCACTTGCGATGTACCTGGTGAGCCGCGCGACGCGTCCAGAATCGGAAGTTCTTCTCAATCGTTTCTACTGCACGCTGCACACACCCCTGGGGCAGGAAGATCGGCTGAGAGCTGTTGGGATTCACCTTCCAGCCATGTCTCACGGAGATGAAGCTGGAGGCCTGGAGTCTCGCCAAAACATCGACGAGCGCGCACTGGCCGAGTTGCACCGGGCACACTCCACGCACAAGGTTTTCGGACCTGAGAGTTCCATCGAGATTCTCAAGGAGCCTGGACTGGGTTGGTACTACCGCGGATCTGTCCTGGTTCTGGCCGCCTGTTTTGGACTGCTCGGAGCGGCGTGGCTCGCAGGCCGAATCATGGCTTCCTTGAGTTTGGGGAAGTGAAGGTGAGGTGCACCAGCACAATATTCGGCGGCGATGGGAGCCGGATATGCTGGTCATGGCGAGAGGTGGCGCCGGGGGTTATGACGCCTCCTCGCGGTTTCCTTGGTCCCTGAGGCAGTGAATGACAGGACGTCCACGGCGTTTCACCTCAAGTCAGGCGCACTCAGTTGACGCTCTCTCGGCGCTCCTGCGGCAAAGAGGGGCTCTGGCCGGCCTGGCGCTGCTCGCGCTCCCTTTGATTGCCGCAAGCTTCTCCCTGAACGAGGTGGAGTCCCCTTTCGTGGATGGAACCGAGGGTGCGGGCGTCCAGTTCGAACATCAGAGTGGCGCTTCCGGCAAGAAGCACCTCGTCGAAACCATGGGCTCCGGCTGCGCGTTTCTTGACTACGACAACGATGGTTGGCTGGACCTCTTTCTTGTCAACGGAGGTACGACGCCGGATTCGCCTGCCTCGGGTTCGGTGCGCCATGCGTTGTACCGTAACCTTGGCAACGGGAAATTCAAGGACGTCACTCCCGAGGCGGGGCTGGCGGGCAAAACGGCTTATGGCATGGGAGTCGCTGTCGGCGATTACGACAATGACGGTTACCCAGACATCTACTTCACCTGTTTTGGTCCCAATGTTCTTTACCATAACAACAAGGATGGTACCTTCGCCGACGTCACTGGCAAGGCTGGCTTGGGGTGCCCAGAGTGGAGCAGCAGTGCGGCTTTCTTTGACTACGACAACGACGGAGATCTCGACTTGTACGTAACGAACTACCTGGACGCTTCGTTCGAGAAGAACCCGGTCTGTACGTCGAAAAACACCCGGGCGTATTGTCACCCGCGCTACTACCTGGGCGTCGCCGACAGACTTTACAGGAATCTTGGTAACGGTGAGTTTGAGGATGTTTCGAAGCAAAGCGGCATCGCGAACCCAGAGGGGAAGGGATTGGGAGTCATCGCAGCGGATTTCGACGTTGACGGATGGATGGATCTTTACGTGGCCAACGATTCGGTGCGAAACTTCCTCTTCAAAAATAATCGCAACGGTACTTTCGTCGATGTCACGTTCAGCTCGGGCACAGGTTACAGCGGGGAAGCGAAGGCCGAAGCGAGCATGGGCGTCGATGCTGGCGACTACAACGGCGATGGCTTGCTGGACCTTGTGGCCACGAACTATGATCTCGAGACCAACGCCCTCTACCGCAACGAAGGGGGATGGATTTTCAGCGACGAGCGATGGTCGTCCGGCCTCGCCAGGACAGACCGATTCCTTCTCGGCTTTGGAGTCGGTTTCTTCGACTTCGATAACGATGGCGATCAGGACCTGTTTCTGGTAAACGGTCACGTGCTCGACAACATCGAACTGGTGCAACCTGACTTTCGCCACTCCCAACCTGCGCAGTTGCTCGAAAACCAGGGTGGCAAGTACGTCGAAAATCTCCCCTTCGCTCGGTGGGCGTCTGCGAGTCCGCGGGTAGGACGCGGGGCTTGCTTTGGAGACATCGACAATGACGGAGATCTCGATGTTCTGGTCAACAACAGCGGGCAGAGGCCTATGCTCCTGCTGAATCGGGGAAGCCAGGGTCGTAGTTGGATTCTGCTGAAGCTCATCGGCACGAAAAGCAATCGGGACGCCGTGGGAGCCAGAATCACGGTTACCAGCGAACGCGGTAGCCAGACAGACCAGGTCACGGGAGGCGGTAGCTACCAATCGGCAAATGACTTGCGAGTCCACTTCGGACTGGGAAGCTCGAAAGCCATCCAGCTTGTGAAGATTCGTTGGCCCAGCGGTTCAGAACAGACTCTTCGAAACGTGCCAGCAAACCAGGTGTTGAGGATCAAGGAAGAAGGACCCAATTGAGGCGCGAGCCAGGGCATCCTAAGAAAATGACCAGGTAACTCCTTTGATTCCATGAAGCCAACTCGTAGGGTGCGTTCGCTTCTTGAACGCACCACAACCGGGTCCGATTCCCATCGAGGCTGCGTCGGAAAGCGCGACGCACCCTACAGTTTCTTTCTCACTTCACACCGCGCATGCCTGCGGTGTTGGGTACTCCTATGAAACCCACGATGCGTGCTGTACTCCAAGGGATTGCACTGGCGCTGGTGCTGGCGGCTGGAATCGGCTGCGGGCGCCAGGCGAGCGAGCCTGGAACCGGGAGTGGCTCGCGCAAACCACGGCTTGCGTATGTGACTAACGGAATCGCTTCTTTTTGGGTCATCGCCGAAGCTGGGGCGCGCACAGGCGCCAGTGAATCGGGCGCCGAAGTGGATGTGCGAATGCCGGCCGAGGGAATCACCGATCAGAAGAGGATCGTTGAAGATTTGCTCGTTCGCGGCATCGACGGAATCGCGATCAGCCCGATCGACCCGGTAAATCAGGCACAGCAGATCAACGACGCCGCAAGGCAAGCTGTCCTCATTACGCACGACTCCGACGCACCCGGCACCCGCCGGCTCTGCTACGTCGGCATGGACAACTACAAGGCAGGACGCATGTGTGGGGAACTGGTGAAAGAGGCGATGCCCGGCGGCGGCACCGTGATGATCTTCATCGGGCGCCTGGAGCAGGACAATGCCCGGCGGCGGCGCCAGGGATTGATCGACGAGTTGCTGGACCGCTCTCACGACGCCGAGCGCTACGATCCGCCTGAGTCCATTCTGAACAATGGTCGTTACAACATCCTGGGCACGCTGACCGACCAATTCGATCGCGCCAAGGCCAAAGCGAACGCCGAAGACACGATTGCCCGCCATCCAGACCTGGGTTGCATGGTGGGACTTTTCGCCTACAACCCGCCACTCTGCGTGGATGTGTTAAAGCAGGCAGGTAAGTTGGGAAAGGTGAAGATCGTCGCCTTCGATGAACCTGAAGAGACGCTTCAAGCCATCAAAGACGGGCACATTTACGGCACAGTGGTACAGAACCCGTTCGAATACGGCCGCCGCTCGGTTCAGATTCTGGCGGGTCTGGTGCGGGGCGATCGGGCGGTGCTGCCCAAGGACGGCTTTCTCGACATTCCCGCACGGAAGATCCTAAGAAACAATGTCGATGTTTTCTGGAACGAGTTAAAGCAGCAGATGGCTCAGAGCAACGGTTCGTAGGCCCAAGGCCAGCTCCTCTGAGTTTCGTCAAAGTCGTCAACCTCGTTTAGGCCGGGTCGCTGAACAGCGCCTAAGCCAGATCGGCAGCCCGCTGCGAGCCAGGGTTCGATCTCGACTCGAGGACCCAGGAAACTTTGACAGGATCCTGTTCTGCTGCCTAGTCCTGCGTGAGTTGCCAGGAATCCGCATGCCACCGGCGACCGAATCTTGTTTGCTCGAAGTCTGCGACGCCAGCAAGCGCTATCTGGGAGTCCAAGCTCTCGATCGCGCCAGCTTGCAACTGCGTCACGCCGAGGTGCTGGCCGTCATCGGCGAAAACGGAGCAGGCAAGAGCACATTGATCAAGATCCTCTCTGGCGTGGAACAACCCGATGGGGGCGAGATTCGGCTCGATGGGACACCCGTCAGGATGGAATCGGCCAAGACGGCCGTGCAATTGGGGATCGCAACGATCTTCCAGGAGCTGAGCCTTTGCGACAATCTGGACATCGGAGCCAACATCTTCCTGGGACGCGAACCGCATCGTGCCGGGTTCGTTGACCGAGACCGCATCCGCCGGGAGTCGCAAGCAGTCCTGCGGAGAGTTGGGTTGAACCTCTCGCCTGCCGTTCGTGTCGGTGCGCTGTCGACCGGCCAAAGGCAGATGGTCGAAATCGCACGGGCCTTGTCGGTGAAGGCTCGAGTCTTGATCATGGACGAGCCCAGCTCCAGCCTCTCCCAGGTGGAAACCGAACAGCTCTTTCGGGTCGTGCGGGAACTCAAGGCCGGTGGCGTCAGTATTCTCTATGTTTCCCACCGGCTGGGCGAGGTCAAAGCGATCGCGGATCGTGTGGTCGCGCTTCGCGACGGCAAGAACGCCGGCGAGCTGGCCCGAGAAGAAATCGAGCACGACCGAATGGTGCGTTTGATGGTGGGGCGGGATGCGATGCAGTTCTATCGCCATGAGCCCCACCCGCCAGGTGAGCTTGCGCTCCAAGTGGACAACCTCAGAGTGCCGGCCTTTCCGGGCACCTCTCTCAGTTTCGTCGTACGCACCGGAGAGATCGTGGGGTTAGCTGGCCTGGTCGGCTCTGGGCGGACAGAGCTGTTGCGGACTCTCTTCGGAGTCACGCCACCGCTCGCGGGAACCATTCGTGTGGCGGGGCAACCGATCCGGATGAGCAGCCCTCAGACTGCGATCGCGGCCGGCATTTCTCTCGTTCCTGAAGACCGCCAGCATCTTGGACTGATCCTCCGGATGGCCATTCGGGAGAACCTAAGCCTGCCAAGCTTGAGGCGGCAGCAGCACGCCGGCCTGCTCGACCGTTCGCGAGAGAAGGCGCTCGCTGCTGAAATGCTTGGTCGGCTGGCCATCAAGGCGACTGGCGACCGCCAGATCGCAGAGACGCTGTCGGGTGGCAATCAGCAAAAGGTCGTACTCGGGAAATGGCTGGCCACCGAACCTCGCTTGTTCCTTCTGGACGAGCCGACGCGTGGCATCGACGTCGGGGCCAAGGAAGAAATTTACCGCCTCATGGAGGAACTCGCGCGGCGCGGCGCCGCAATCTTGATGGCCAGCAGCGACATGGAAGAGATCCTGGGAATGTCGGATCGCGTGCTGGTCATGCACGAGGGGTGCATCGCCGGTGAGCTTGCGCGCAACGAGCTCGATGAAGAAGTCATCATGGGGCTCGCCACAGGGCAAAGCCTGGCCGAAGCTTAGCAAATCCCGAAGAGCCGCAGGGCCAGAGCGGCGGTAGGAACTCACGTCCGGCGTACAGGTTCGGCATTCCCGCGAAAGCGGGCATCTGGAGATTCGACATTGTTCAAAGTATGAGGTTGACCAGGAGATGCATCGCTATTGCTTTTTGCTCTCGAAGAGAGCCAAATTCCCCGTCTCGCCGCCAATGAGTTGGAACCGAGCAACGAAGCGGCAGATGGCGAATGTGGGAGCGGACCTCTGGGCCGCGACCGTTGCTGGACGAGGATTCTGGTCGCCGTCCGGAGGGGGAACGCATGCGTTCACCCCACATTCAAGTGTCCAAACTCCAGATGCCCGCGAAAGAGGGAATCCCGGCTGGATTCCGAATCGGGTTGAGTTGCGGTTCTCTCGCAACGCTCCCGTCCGAAGGCACCTCAAGCGGTGGTTCGAATGAAGAAGGCTTTAGGCATCGTTCTGCTGTTGTTCTTCATCTGTCTGCTAACGGCCTTGCTGACTGACCGCTTTTTGACTGGTTACAACATCGAGAATCTTATCCGCCGCAGCGCCTTGTTCGGAATCATTAGCATTGGCGCAGCGTTCGTCATCATGACCAGTGGCATCGATTTGTCCATTGGCTCGATGGTGTGCATCGCCGGCTGTTCGCTCCCCTGGTTGCTGTCTACCCAAGGATGGCCTGTGAGCGGCGCTCTGTTGGCGGTGCTCGGGTTGTCGGCAGGCATCGGGCTGTTTCACGGCCTCCTGGTGACGAAGTTGAGAATTCAGCCCTTTGTCGTCACGCTGTGCGGGCTGCTGCTATATCGAGGCGCGGCTCGCGGGCTGACGCGCGATCAGACGCAGGGCTTTGGAACTTCGTACGAGACCCTGCGAAAGTTGGCCACCGGCAAAATCTCTCTGCCCTTCTTTGATGGGTTTGCCATTCCAGCCCCATGCTTCTTCCTGCTGGCGGTGGCCGCAATCGCCGGTGTCTTCCTGAACTACACTATCTATGGAAGGTACCTGCTGGCACTCGGTCGCAATGAGCAGGCTGCCCAGTACAGCGGCATCGATACCGCGCGAATGACCCTGCTGGCCTATGGCGTCTGTGGCTTCTTGGGAGGCCTCGGCGGCGTGTTGTTTGTCTTGGATGTGAACTCGGCGCAGCCAGCAGATTTTGGGAACTTCTACGAGCTCTATGCCATCGCTGCTGCCGTTCTGGGAGGATGCTCGCTGCGGGGTGGCGAGGGAACCATCTTGGGCGTGGTCGTCGGCGCCGCCGTCATGCAGGTACTCCGCAATTCGATAACCTTATTGGGTGTACCGACGCAGCTGGAGTTCGCCATCATTGGCGCCGTGATCCTGGTGGGCGTGATTGCGGATGAAGTCGTAAAGCGTTTGGCTGCCAGACAGCGGGAAGAATGGCGCAATCGATTGGGGCCGTAAACCAGGTTGTGTGGTTGAAAACGGTCTTCCAGAGCAGGGCCCCGTCAAAGTCTCGTAAGTCCTTGAGTCGAGGTCGAGCCCTTGCTAACGCGCGGGCTACTGATTTTGTCGATGCGGCTATTCAGTAAGCCCGACCGTCAGGGAAGGCTCACGACTTTGACGGGACCCTGTCTTCCAGAGCGGCTCGCTTGGCTTCCCGTGCGGATAGTACTAGTTTGATACGTTCCCCGCGGTGGCACTGACGTGTGTGGAGTGAAGCAGCGGAGCGCTTTTCCTGTCCCTTCTGGGTATAGCTTCTATGGATTCTGAACTCATTGGCTACACGGACAAGTTCAGCGTCACCCCGGGCGAGCGTCTTCACTTCATGGTCAGCACGACCGCGCCGACCTATCGGGTCACGCTAGTGCGCTTGATCCATGCAGACTCGAATCCCAACGGACCTGGCCTCAAAGAAGAGATCGTCGAGTCACGGTTGGAGCCGACCTATCCAGGGCGACGGCAGATCGCCTGCTGCGGGTCTTACGTGGTTGTTGAGGACAGCCCGGAACTGGAGCGCCTGAGCAGCATCACCCTGCAAGCTTGGATCTACCCCACGACGCCCCGAAAAGGCGAGCCGCAAGGGCTGATCGCCCAATGGTCGTCAGCTGTTGAGGCGGGTTTCGGCATCTTCCTCGGAGAGCAGGGCGATTTGCAGTTCTGGCTTGGTGATGGAACAGGGCACGTCGAAAGAATCTGTACCGGAAAACCCGTGCGTCCGCGTGAATGGTGCTTCGTGGCCGCGGTCTACGATGCTAGCAAGCGAGAGGCCAGTGTTTACCAGCTTCCACAACGTGCCTGGCCAGAGGATTCGGCAGCGGCCATCGTTCGACATGCGGCTTGCGGTTCCTTCCGATCGCATCATCGCACGCCCTTGCTGATTGCGGCCGCAAGCCTGCAAATCTCTAGGTCGCGAAAAGCCGCGGGCCAGGGGATCTACAACGGCAAGATCGATAGCCCCTGTATTCTCTCTCGAGCCCTGGCGCCTTCCGAAGTGGAATCGCTGCGGCAGGGTTTGTCTCCGGCTGAAGTTGACAGAGAAGCAGTAGTTGCAGCGTGGGATTTTTCGGCAGATATGGGCTCGCATCGGGTTAGTGACTCAGGCCCACATCGTCTGCATGGGCGGGCGATCAACATGCCGGCTCGGGCCATGACCGGCCACAATTGGACTGCTCGTAACCACGACCCGAAGGCAGCCCCGAACGAATACGGCGCCATCCACTTTCACGACGATGACCTTGAAGACGCCGGCTGGGAGGCCGATTTCGCGTGGGAAGTGCCTGAGGGGCTCAGAAGCGGCATCTACGCTGCACGGCTCAATTCTGCAGATCGAGAAGACTACGTTCCCTTCGTCGTCCGGCCTAAACGGGGACAACCTGCAGCTCCGGTCGCTGTACTGCTTCCGAGCCTCACATATCTTGCGTACGCCAATCAGCGTATCGAAATTACGCCCGACCACGCCTCAGGCGTGCGAGATCGCGAGCTCAGGCTGGACCCACTTGATGATGATCTGGCCGCGCATCGAGAGCTTGGCATGTCGATCTATGACCGGCATCGCGATGGGAGCGGCTGTTGCTACTCATCAAGGCTTCGGCCAATCATCGGCCTGCGCCCCAACTATCGCTATTGGCTGGTAGGCGCGCCTCGCCACTTCGCAGCGGATCTCTACCTGATCGACTGGCTGGAGAATAAGGGATTCGTCTACGACGTGTTCACCGATGAAGACTTGCATTTCGAAGGCAAGGGTTTGCTGCAGCAATACCCCGTGGTTCTAACCGGGACGCACCCTGAATACACTACGGCCGCCATGTTGGATGCGCTGCAAGAATACCTGGACGAAGGCGGCCATCTGATGTACTTGGGCGGCAACGGCTTTTATTGGGTTGCCAGCCTCGACCCCGGCAAACCTCATGTGATGGAAGTGCGGCGCGGCATGGCAGGATCGAGAGATTGGAGTTCTGCTCATGGCGAGTGTTACCACAGCACCACCGGTGAATTGGGAGGTCATTGGCGCTTTCGAGGGCGTCCTCCGAATGCTCTTGTCGGCGTCGGCTTCACGGCGATGGGATGGGATGGGGCCGCCCCTGGATACTCGCGGAAGCCAGGAAGTTTCGATCCACGTGCTGCGTTCATTTTCGAAGGTATCGCGGCCAACGAAACTATCGGCGATTTCGGCTTGGTATTGGGTGGCGCCGCTGGAGATGAATTAGACCGTTTAGACTATGCGCTCGGCACGCCGGCACACACCCTTCTGCTGGCATCTTCATCCGGGCATAGCCGCTTCGTCCTGCCGGTGATCGAAGACTTCACACAGATCAATGCCGGCTTAATGACCGGCGATCACGGTGCAAATGTTCGAGCCGACATGGTGTATTTTGAGACACCGCGGGAAGGTGGTGTATTCTCCACGGGATCGATCACCTGGTGCGGCAGCCTGTCGCACAATCGCTATGACAACAATGTATCGCGCATTACCGAGAACGTGTTGAAGCAATTTCTGGCTGGCTCGCTTCAACCGCGTTCTGAACCTGGCTCATGAGTTGGACTTCGGACCACTGCATCCGATAGCGCAAGGGCGCCATCGGGATTCTGACCCATTCTAAGGAGGAGAGGCAAAGATGACTCGAACGATTGGGATTGGCGTTATCGGCATGGGCTGGATGGGGCAGGTTCACAGCCGCGCGTACCGGCAGCTTCAGGATCGATTTCACGAGAGTGGCCTTCGGCCTCGCCTCGTCGTTTGTGCCGACGAGGTCGATTCCAGGGCTCGGCAGGCTCAATCGATGTTTGGTTTCGAAAAAGCCACAACGAATTGGCGGGAGGCGATTGCGAACCCGGAAGTCGAAGTCGTCAACATTGCCGCTCCGAACTTTCGTCATCTGGAGATGGTTCGAGTGGCGACTGAGGCCCGAAAACATGTGTTCTGCGAAAAACCCGTAGGGCTCTCGCCTGAGCAGACCGCAGAAATCGAAGCGCTGGCGCGAAAAGCAGGTGTGCAGAGTGGAGTTGGCTACAACTATCGCTGGGCGCCGATGGTGCAGTACGCGCTCGAACTAGTGCGAGGGGGAAAGCTCGGACAGCTCACGCACTATCGAGGACGGTTTTTCGCCATGTACGGCAGCAATCCCCTCAGCCAACTGACATGGCGCTTCGACCGAACCCAGGCCGGACTAGGCACTCTTGGTGACATCATGTCTCACGCCATCGATATGTCTCTGATGTTCGCTGGCCCGATCGAGACGGTGGTGAGCAATCGCCACACCTTCATTCCTCGCCGCCCGCTGCCCATACCAGGAGAAGGAACTCACTTCTCGATGGGCAAACCTGGAGATCCCATGGGAGACGTTACGAACGAGGATTACGTCGGAGCCCTGGTGAGGTTCCCGAATGGTGTCCAGGGTTCGTTGGAAGTCTGTCGCGCGATTTTCGGTCCAAAATGCGAGATGGCGTTTGAAGTCAACGGCACCGAAGGTGCGCTCAGCTGGAACTTCGAGCGACAGAACGAGCTGCAACTCTATCGGCCCGAGGGCTCTGGAACCCACGAGGGGTACGCCAGAATCGTTGCGGGGCCTGAGCACGGCGACCACGGACGCTTCTATCCGGGGCCAGGACTGGGCACCAGCTACGACGATCTGAAAACCATCGAAGCCTTCCGTTTCCTGAAGGCGATCGCTGAAGGCAAGCCAGGCGAGCCGAGTTTTCGTGAAGCGTTGGCTGTAGCGGAGGTGCAGGCAGCGATGCAGCGCTCCTGGGACAGCAGCGGTTGGGAAACGGTCAAGACGCTGCGGCTGGCTTGACATCAGCGTGATTGCAGCTTGCCAAGGAGGATGCACATGAAGAGCGGCCGATTGTGCTGGGGCTTGTTGAGCACGGCGCGCATTAACGAACGATTGATACCGGTGTTGCGCGAGTCAGGGCATTCTGAACTCCTGGCGGTCGCCAGCCGCAGCCGTGAAGCAGCTCAGGCTTACGCCAGCCTCCGGCAGATCCCGCGCGGCTACGGCAGCTACGACGAGTTGCTGGCCGACCCGGAGATTGACATCGTGTATCTCTCCCTGCCTAACCATTTGCACGCCGAGTGGTCCATCAAATGCGCCGATGCCGGCAAGCACGTGCTCTGCGAAAAACCATTGGCGCTGACGGTGGAAGAAGTGGATCGCATGAAGGCGGCGAGCGAGCGTAACCATGTCCTCATTCAAGAGGCAGCAATGATGCGCTTTCATCCCCAGATGCGCCAGCTCAGCGAAGCCGTGGCCCAGAAGATCATTGGCGAGGTGCGTCTGATTCGAGGGATCTTCACATTCACCTTGCGCCGGCCGGGAGACGTTCGGTTCGATCCTGACATGGGTGGCGGCTCCCTGTGGGATGTCGGCAGCTATTGTGTCAGCTTCGCTCGTGCTGCACTCCAAGCAGAGCCTGTCGAAGTCTTCGCCTCTCAGTCGACGGGCAATGATGGCGTCGATCTCAGTTTCTCGGGACAAATGCGTTTTCCCAGCGGCGCTCTGGTTCATTTCTTTTCGAGCTTTGACTCGTTCCCGCACGTGGAAGCCGACCTCTTGGGGACCGAGGGGCGGCTGTACCTGAATCTGCCCTGGGTGAACCAGCCAGGGAAAACCGGACGTCTGCAATTGACCTGTTTGCGAAGCCAAGGAGAGAAGTCGACTTTCGGGGACGGCTTGCGGCAGGAGACGATGGATTGGAAAACTTACGAGGACATGAATGGCTATCGGGATGAGGTGGACTCGATGGCGGCGTCTGTCTTGAATGGCGCGGCTCCCGTCGTCTCCCTGGCTGACAGCCGGAACAACGTGGCCGCGATCAACGCTTTGGCTCAGTCGGCGCGCGAGGGCAGGCCTGTCACGCTGTAAGGCTTGAGTGGATGGAAAACGCAGAGAACTTGTTGGAGGGGAGCGTGATGAAAACCAGCCAGCCCGAAGCGATCCACGAAACGGTTGCGGGGGGCGCATTGAGCCCATGGACCGTCGGCGAACTGCCGGAAGCTCCGGTTTTTGGCTGGCGGTTGGCCAAGTCGCTGGTTGGGCCGGGCCTCCTGCTGGCTGGCGCCTCGATTGGAGCGGGCGAATGGCTGTTTGGACCGGCCGTTAACGCGCAATATGGAGCCACCGTACTGTGGCTGGCAACGTTGAGCATTGTCTTCCAGGCGTTCTACAACATTGAGGTGATGCGCTACGCCCTTTATTGTGGAGAACCCATTCATGTCGGCTTCTGCCGCACGAAACCGGGACCGAAGCTTTGGATCTTTCTGTTTCTCGCGCTCGAGTTCGCTTCGATTTGGCCCTTTATGGCTTCCAATGCGGCTGTGCCGCTGGTGGCTTCCCTGCTCGGACATCTGCCAGGCGGAGGAATCGTGCTCAACTGGGGAGAACTGGAGTTGTCGGAAGTCGGGCTGGTCAAGTTTTTTGGCTACGTCATTTTCCTGGCAGCTTTTGTTCCTTTGATTTTCGGAGGCAAGATCTATCGGATGATCGAGAGGATCATGACGTTCAAGCTCATTGTCATTCTGCTCTTTTTTGCGTTTGTCACCGTCTTCATGATCTCCGGCCGGAATGTGTGGGAAGTAGTGACCAGTTTTCACCGGATGGGAGCTATTCCGCTGCGTGCCGAAACGGTGATCGATGGCCGCCATTTCACCTTGACTGAGCGGAACGGGCCCGATCGGTACACCGTGAAAGGCTCTCTGGAAAAAGGCCAGATGCTCGTCGCAGAATTCGTGGCCAACCGATCCGGAACGGTTCAAGCCTACGGACCCACCGAGGCCATGCGCGCCGGCTTCACCGAGATTCAGTCTCGTCTGGCTGCCCGCGCAGAGGAGATCGTGCGGCAAGGCGGGTTCTTTGTGGAGCTTCACGATGGGCACACGACGTTGCGACTGCAAGGCAAGACCAATCCCGACCAGACCTGGAAGCTCGAAGGCATTTCCCTCGTAGATGCCCAGGGCGAGCGCCGTTACGAATCGCTCGAAGCGATTCCCGACGCCGTGGTCAAAGCGAGAATCACGAAACTGGTCGATGGCCGGGGGGTCGAGCGCGCCGATCTTTTGAGTTACTGGGCAGAGCACCAGCAGCTGCCACCTCTAGACTGGGCCATGCTGGCCGCTTTCGCCGCTATCGCTGGGGCGGGAGGGCTAACCAACTCTCTGTACTCCAACTACGCAAGAGACAAGGGTTGGGGGATGGGACTCCATGTCGGCGCCATTCCAAGCGCGGTCGGCGGCAGATCCATCAGACTGTCTCATGTCGGACGCGTGTTCCATGTGAACGATGAAAGCCTGCGACGATGGCGTGGTTGGCTGCGCCACATCCTGAGGGACCAAGCCATCTGGACCGTGTGTTGTTTCATCGGCATGGCGCTACCCTGCATGATTTCTTTGGAGTTTGTTCGAAATGCCCCAGTTTCGGGCAACCGCGTCGGCGCGATGGTGGCTGAAGGGATGGCCGCCAGGCTCCCCGAGTTCGGATCCGTCTTGTGGCCCCTGGTCTTGGTGGTCAGTTTCCTGATCCTCGCACCTAACCAGATTCACTCGGTCGACCAAATTGCCCGGCGCTGGACCGATATCATTTGGGTCACGAACTCCAGAACGCGGAAGATGGAAGGCCACCAGGTCAAGTACCTGTATTATGGAATCATGGTGCTTTATGGAGTCTGGGGGCTGTTCGCTCTCTGGTTCTTCAATCCGCTTCAGCTGGCGAAGCTCGGTTCCGTTCTGATGAACGTCGCGTTGGGAGCGACGGCATTGCACACGGTCTACGTCAATCGCACGTTGCTACCTCGCGAACTGCAGTGCAGCTGGTTCATCAGCGCCGGAGTTCTTGCTTGTGGCATCTTTTTCTTGGGGATCACTGCGGTGGTCGTAGCCAACCTCTGACCGCACGAGACATTGGAAGCACCCGATGGACGGGTAGTGCGCGATGCGGCTGGCGCCACGGCCTTCCCAGCACTAGACCTGGTCGGACGCTTGAGACCTCGTTCGGCCTGATTGTGGTTCAGTGCGAATGTTGCGCTACCATCGCTGGTCTCCAAAGGCGCCTTTGAGCAGTTCCACGCGTTCCTGTGGGCCGTTTACTTCGACGCTGACAACATCGAAGCGAAAATTCGTTTCCTGAAGGCGATTGCGGATTCTGTACTCCCGTGCCACACGGCAGATCTGTTTCTGTTTGCTGCGGTGCACCGCGTCCTCAGGCCGGCCTCGCGAATGATCCGTCCGAGTCTTCACCTCGATGAACGCGAGTGTGTCGCCATCCCAGCCGATGAGATCCACTTCACCAAAGCGCTTGCGATAGTTTCGAGCGACGATTTTGTAGCCGTGATGCCGAAGATAGTGGTAGGCGCAAAGTTCTCCGTCCGTACCTTTCTGTTTGTTGGGAGCACGCTTCTGGCCTTCCAGAGCGCTGCGACTACTGCGGTCCAGCGGAGAGCCCAGGCGAGAGTAAAGCCGTTTTAGCAATGCCCAGGACATGCAACTGCTCCAGGAAGATCTGCTGAGAGATCCAGGCTGCTAAAGTGAGTACCGAAAAAATTGGGAGGGCGAGTCTCCTGGCGAGCCGTCGCCCCGCGAGTCTCTACTGTGGGAACTACTCTGCAGCTCGGCGGGAGCCAAGCCAACTCTGGCGGTCGGCCAGAGCCGGGAGATTGAACGTTTGAATGTGGGAGCCAGCCTACGGACGGCGGCCGCAATCTCCCATTCAGCAATAGTCGCGGCCCTGAGGTCCGCTCCCACGTTCGCCATCTGCCGCTTCGTTGCTTCAATGCTAATCATTGACGACGAAGCTGGAGATTGGTCTGTTCCAAGAGCAATAGCGGTGCATCTCCTCGTCAACCTCATACTTTGCAAAACGTCCAAACTCTAGCCTTCGGCCAGAGCCGGGTCGCACTGACGTGCGACACTACGAACCCTTGCGACTGTGCGAACCGGCACTCTAGGGTGCGTTCCGTTTTCTGGAACACACCGCAGAGGCGCTCGATGAGCGCCGACCCTGCTGTTGAAGGGACACGAGATCGGCGGTCACAGACCGCCGCTACAGCTAATCTCTCATCGCTTCCCAGCTACGGCCTGGGAATTGTCGACAACACGTCCTCGAGGATCTCCACCGCGACATCGGCCTGTGCACGGTTGACAATGAGCGGAGGCATCAGGCGGAGAGTATTCTCTCCGCATCCCAGGATGAGCAGACCTTTCTCGAAGCAACGCTGGACAGCCAGGTCGCGCCAGGCGCCGGCCTTCTCCTTGCTGGCACGGTCCTTGACCAGTTCGATGCCCATCATCAGGCCGAGCCCGCGCACGTCGCCGATCGCCGAGCAGCGCGTCATCAGCTTGCGTACAGACTCCAAAAGATAACGGCCTGTTTCGGCCGCGTTCTGCATCAGTTCCTCTTCGATCAGACGAATGGTTTCCAACGCGGCAGCGCAGCTGACCGGATTGCCGCCGAACGTCGAGGCGTGCGAACCTGGCGGCCAGTACATCAGCTCAGCCCGTGCCACGATGGCCCCCAGAGGCAAGCCGGAAGCGATGCCTTTGGCGACGGCGATGATGTCCGGCTCGATGCCGAAATGCTCGACGGCAAACATCTTCCCAGTCCGGCCCATGCCCGACTGCACTTCATCGGCGATCAGAAGGATGCCGTACCGTGCAGAGAGCTGTTTCAGCTCCTGAAAGAACTCAGGCGGCGGCACGATGTAGCCGCCTTCGCCCTGAATAGGTTCGAAAACAATCGCGGCCACTTCGTCGGGGCTGAGAGTGGTTTTGAACAGCTGCTCCTCGATCACTCGCAGGCAGGCCGGATGGCAGCCTCCTTCCGCCGGCCGATTGGGACAGCGATAGCAATACGGGTACGGAACATGCGTGACGCCCTCCAGCAGGGGCCCGAATCCCCTGCGCTGCACCGGTTTCGAAGCCGTCAACGACAAAGCGCCCAAGGTTCGCCCATGGAATGAGCCATAGAACGCGATGAACTTGTGCCGGCCTGTCGCGTAGCGAGCGAGCTTCAACGCCGCCTCGATCGCTTCGGTTCCCGAGTTCCCGAAATAGACCCTCTTTTCGCTGGAGCCCGGCGCAATCGCAGCGAGTTTCTGCGCCAAGGCAGAAAGCTGGGGATAGTAGAAATCCGTTCCGGAGAGGTGAATGAGCTGTGCCGACTGCTCCTGGATCGCTTTGACAACACGCGGGTGGCAGCGACCCGTGGAACAAGAGGCGATGCCCGCGGAAAAATCGAGGAAGCTGTTGCCGTCGACGTCGGTGACCACCATCCCTTCCGCTTTTTCAGCCACAAGCGGATAGGGGCGGCTGTAGGAGGGCGAGACGTGCTGGCGGTCTACGGCAAGAACAGCCTGAGCCTTTGGCCCAGGGAGCGGAGACACGATTCGAATCCAAGGGTTCTGGCCCATGAGAGCAAAAACGCGTGACAGATCGGCTCTGAGCGCGAGGCAGTCCAGCTCACATCAAGCCATGCGCCTGCTTTCGAGCCTACCGCTTCTTCCAACGAATCCCTTCTTTTGTGTCCTCGATGATGTAGCCGAGTTCGTATATCCGGTCGCGAAGCTGGTCGGCGAGGGCAAAGTTGCGCGCCGACCGCGCCTGGCTTCTTTGCTCGATCAGATTTCGGATTTGCTCGTCCACCTCAGAAAGAAATTCTACTGAGGCACTGCCCGAGAGTTTGATGCTGCCACCTCCTGCTTTGACATGGATCGCCGGTTTCCACAATTCGAGGACTTGGTTGAACTGCTCCAAAGCGCGCAGCGCCGCCTGCCGGTCGTTTTCGCACAGCCGGCCTTCGGACAGTTCCGTGTTCAGGTCGCGCACCCAGTCGAACACCGCTGCCAGTGCCTGGGCCGTGTTCAGATCGTCGTCCATCGCTTTTTCAAACTGCTGGAGGGCCGCCGCTGTGGCTTCTCCGGCCTTAGGCCCGCTGCCAGGTCTGAGCTTTTCGGTCGTCAGTCGCAGCTTGAAATCCTGCAAGCGCGCCAGCGATTTCCCGGATTGGTGCAGAAGATCGAACGTAAAATTCAGCTGGCGGCGGTAAGGAACGCTCTGGAGCGCATAGCGCACCGCCAAAGGATCGAAGCCCTTTTCCTCCAGATCGCGCAGCGTATAGAAGTTGCCTTTCGACTTAGCCATCTTCTCGCCATCCACGATGAGGTGTTCTCCGTGCATCCAGTAACGCACAAACGGTTTTTCGGTCGCGGCTTCACTCTGCGCGATCTCGTTCTCGTGATGCGGGAAAACCAGGTCCACGGCACCGCAATGGAGGTCGAAGCTCTCGCCGAGGTACTTCATACTCATGGCCGAACACTCCACGTGCCATCCCGGCCGTCCCGGACCCAGCGCGGTTTCCCAGTGCGGTTCACCATTCTTTGCCGCCTTCCAGAGAACGAAGTCCCGAGCGTCCTGTTTGCCGTATTCATCGACATCCACACGCGCGCCGGCCATGATGCCTTCGGCGTCGAGCTTGGACAATTTGCCGTAGTCCTTGAACTGGGCGATCTTGAAGTAGGTCGAGCCTTCCTTCTGGTACGTGTATCCCTTGGCGGCCAATGTTTGAATCAGCGCAGCCATTTCCGGTATGTGCTCGGTAGCGTGAGCGACAACGTCAGGACGCAGGATGCGTAATTTGTCGCAGTCTTCAAAGAACGCAGCGCTATAACGGCTGGTGTACTCCCGCAACTGGGCCAGAGTGGAGGCGCCAGAATTCCGAATGGTCTTGTCATCCACGTCGGTAATGTTCATCACGTGGAAGATCGCATAGCCCTTGAAACGCAGGTAGCGCTTGAGAACATCCTGGAACACGAACGTCCGAAAGTTTCCGATGTGGGCATGGTCGTACACGGTAGGACCGCATGTATAGATTCGCACCTGCTGCGGGTCGAGCGGTTGGAATTCTTCGACCTTGCCGGAAAGGGTGTTGGAGATCTTGAGCACTGGCCTGGAATCCTTTCTTGAAAACGTTTTCGAGAATAGACTCCGGTGCCTGAAAAGTCAAGACAGGCGGGCCATTCCCAGGGATGTGTCAACGTCCGGCAGGTCTTTGAGTTGAGTTCGGGATGCCCGCTTTCGCGGGCATGACGTGCCTTGGTCGATCTTCAGGCCAACAAGAAACCTGCGATCATTCCCGGGCAAGCAGAAATCGTGCGCGTCGAACGTAATACTTTGCAGGGCTGTCCAGAAAGACTCCACCTCACATTCACCCTGCAGCCCGTGCCCAGGGCCCCGTCAAAGTCTCGTAAGTGCTTCAGTCGAGGTCGAGCCCTTGCTAGCCCAAGTTCCCCAGAAAAAAACTATTTTGAGCAAAGCTGAGGGACAAGGGAAGCAGAAGGGTTAAGTTTTCAACGAGTGATTATCCAGAAGGGTGTGTAGTGGAAACCTACCCTCTTTTTTTCT
>Ga0194132_10004561_pt1 | contig 23458 bp, 21 predicted proteins | sample TA2KigOf80mmetaG_FD_148612 | JGI IMG/M metagenome (GOLD analysis project Ga0194132, IMG submission 148612) | Freshwater microbial communities from Lake Tanganyika, Tanzania - TA2015054 Kigoma Offshore 80m | ecosystem: Environmental > Aquatic > Freshwater > Lake | place: Tanzania: Lake... | reverse complement strand
CGAGCCGCCCGGTGTAGCGGTCGGGCGTGACCGGGGTGCCGTCCATCACCACACCGAACCCGCGGGCGGCGCGCCCGCGGCACCATTCGCCCGCGGCCCCGGCGAGGCGCGGCAGCACCCGCCCGCCGCGCGCGGCCGGTGCGACCTTCAGATCGCCGAGGTAGATCGCCGGGTGCGCCACGCCGCCGGCGTCGGTCACGGAGGTTTCCGCGAGGCCAAGTACGCCGAGCACTTCACCCGCGCGCTCCGCGACGAAGCACCGCGCGCCGCCGACGGCGCGGAAGAACCGCGGGTAGTCGTCGCCGTGGGAGATGCGGAACGTGCGCCCCGGCCCCAGCGGGTACGTGAACTGAGCCTCGAACCGCGCGAGCGCGGTCGCGAGGTTCGGTTCCGGCGCGGCGGTGAGGGCGTGAACGTTCATCGCTTGCGCCCCAAGTGCAGCGCGCGGTAGAAGAAGCTGCGGTCGGCCGCGTGCAGTTCGCGCGTGTCGTCCCACGCGAACATCGGCCCGCTCGCGGGGATGTCGAGTGTCGAGTTCAGTTGGCGGACGACGACCTGCCCGCCGGGGCGCAGCGCGCGGGCCGCGACTTCGAGCGTGGAGGTCGCTTCATCGGGGGAAAGCCAGTCGAGGATGTTCGACAGGTGAACCACATCGAACGCTCCGACGTGCTCGCGCAGCGCGTCGGCCATGAACGACTGCCGCCAAGTGACCTCCGGCATTCGCCCCGCCGCGGGAAGCGCGAGCCAGTCCGGTTGCCCCACTCCCGCGAGCATCTGCCACAGGAACGGGTTCGTGCGCGCGGGGAGCGTGGCGAAAGCGTACCGGATGCGGCGGGCGAAATGTCGCGAAAATGGCTCGACCGGGTTTCGCGTCGCCCCTTCGCCGAACAGCGCGACGAGGTTCGGCAGGCTCATCACCGAATCGAGTGCCACGTCGATCGCCCGGCCAAGCGACGTGCCCGGCGCGACGCGCCGGGCTTGCTCCGTCGGATCGGTCAGCGCGAGAACCGCCTGGCAATCGGCGTCGTGAGGTTCGATTTCGCACTGAAGCGCGGCGAAGCACCGCTCGTAGCGCCCCTGATGATCGGGACCGAGTGCCAGCGCCACGGCCGGCGGGCCGAGCACGTCGGCGGCGAGGCCCAGCGCGGACAACTCCTGTTCGAGCCGCGTCCGGCGCGCGGACTCCGGCATTGTGTCTTGGCCGATCACCTCCGCCCGTTGTTGCTCGTCGGCCGTTTCCAGCAACCTCAGTTTGAGCCGCGCGAGCGCGAGTTGCGCCGGGTTCGCATCGACCAGATGAAGCGCGGCGACGGTCGGCATCGTGGCGAGCACGACCGCGGTGCAACCGCCGGACGCGACCATGCACACCCGCGCCGCGGGGCCGGCGCGCGCGACAACGTATTGGTCGATGCGCGGGTCTTCGCGCACCTGCGCGAACGCCAGCGGCAAATCGCGCGCGGCGACGACCCAAGGAGGAAGCGTGTCGGACATGCCGGAAGCGTAGCAGAAGCACGCAGCTTAAGAAAGTAGCCCACGAACGGGCGTGCCGTGACAGGCCCGGTACGGGCGTCCGGCCGGGTCGGTGATCTCCGCGTCCGCGGGCACGCCGAGCAGGTGGAGGAAGGTCGCCGTCAGATCGAGCGGGCTAACTGGTGAATCGGCCGGGTACGCGCCGGCCTTGTCGGACGCGCCGTACACGGTGCCGCCGCGCAGCCCCGCGCCCGCGAGCAGGATCGATTGCACCTGCGGCCAGTGGTCGCGCCCGGACTTCTTGTTCACGCGCGGCGAGCGCCCGAACTCGCCCATCACCACGACGAGCGTGTCGTCGAGCAGGCCGCGGGCCGCGAGGTCTTCGAGTACGAACGCCGCGGCGCGGTCGGTGGGCGGCAGCAGTCGCTCGCGGAGGTGGCGGAAGTTGTTCTCGTGCGTGTCCCACACGGGCGAGTCGTCCGGGCCTTCGTAGTGCCAGTACACCGTGACGAGGGGCACGCCGGCTTCGAGCAACCGCCGGCCGAGCAAGCAGCTCTGACCGAACAAGTGCGGGCCGTAGGCGGCGCGCGTGCGCGCCGGTTCGCGGTCCAGCTTCAGCGCGCGGTGGACCGCGGGCGAGCGGATCAGGTCGAACGCGCGGTCGTTGAAGGCGTCGCGGTCGGCCGTGTCGCCCGGCCGGTCCAGCTTCGCCAACAGCCCGCGGCGCTGGAGCAGGCGCGCGTCGGTCACGTCGCCCGGAAGCTCGACGTCCGGCAGCCGGAACGCGCCGGTCTTGGGGTCGCCGTCGATGCGGAACGGGTCGAACCGCTTGCCGATGAACCCCGCGCCTTGGCCGGGGTACTCGTTCACGCCCGCGTCCTTGATGTACTCCGGCAGCGCGACGAACGCCGGGCCGTGCGCCGGCGGGCGCACCTTCGCCAGCAGCGAGCCGATGTGCGGATGGTCCGCGCCGGCGGGCTGAATGTCGGTCGCGGTCTTGGCGTTCGCCTTCGGGTGGGGCACGCCGGTGAGCATCGTGTACCCGGCCGACGTGTGAACGGTGTCCGCGTGCGACACCGAGCGCACGACGCGGAACTTGTCGGCCTGTTGCGCGAGCCGCGGGCACAGCTCCGCGAGCCGCACGCCGGGCACGTTCGTACTGCTCGGCTTGAACTCGCCGCGCACCTCGGCGGGCGCGTCGGGCTTGGGGTCGAACGTGTCGTGCTGCGGCGGCCCGCCGGTGAGGAACAGAATGAGGCACCGCTTCGCGCGACCAAAACTCGAATCCCTGAGCGGGGGGCGTAAGCCCCCTGTGTTTTCTTTCGCCTGAAGGAGTGCGGGCAACGTCAGCCCGCCGACCGCGCCGAGGTGGAGCAGCGTGCGGCGGTGAAGTGCGGGCGTCCCCATCGCCTGATCGTACCCCAAAGCGCGCGCGACTGCGAACGCGGAGTTACACGAGCAGGCCGGCCAAGTCGTAGGCACACTCCGTGTGCCGTCGCTGCACATCCAGAACGTGGTTTCGAGATGCGCAGTACTCATCACCCACGTCCGGCAACGGCACACGGAGTGTGCGTACTACTTTGAACGGCCTTTACACGAGAAGGCCGTCGCGCCGCAGGATCACCGGGAACAAGTCGGCGACGAACGTGCCGATCATGGGCGACGTGGCCGCGAGGAACGCGAGCACCGCGCCCGGTTTCGGCGGGGCGACTTCCGGCGAGTGGGCCAGCTCTTCGCCCGCATCGAACTGCGGCGTCATGCGGTGGATCGTGAACCGCACGCGACTCGCGCCGACGGCCGCGGCGCGCTCGAACGGCGACGCCCCGCGGGTCGCGGCCAGCGCGAGGCCGGGCACTGTGGGATGCAGGTTGTACGCGCGCCCGGCCACGTATTCGAGCGGCGCGAGGATACGCTGGCCGAACACGGTCGCGAGTAGCACGTCCGGACTCGCGACCCGCACTTGCGCCATGAAGTCATCGCCGTTGATGCCGCCGGTCCACGCGCTCAGCCCCGCGGCGCGGGCCACGGCCGGCACCGCGTCGCGCAGCTCGTCGGACGCGCCGTGTTGCCACACCCGCCGGGTCGGGTTACAGATCGGGTTGGAAGGGTCGTCGGTGGCGACCAGCACGACGCGCAGCGCCGGGTTCGCCAGCACCGCTACAAGCGCCGCGGCCCCGTGCAAGTGCGACGCGAACACCGCAACGCGAAGGGGTTGGGTGGGAGTATGGGTCACGGGCGCGGCCCCCCTCAGATCGCTCACGTGCGCAGAAGTTGTCCGCCCGCGCGTGCCCACATGCTGGCGAACTCGGCCGGTGACCAACCCACGATGTCGCTCACTTGGCCGTCGCCGATCTCGACGACACGAAGCGCGCCGTCGCTTCGGGAAGCCACGTCCACAGAAAAGAAGTCGCTCGGTATACGTTCTGCGCAGAGCCGAACAATGTCGGGAACGCTCTCCCCTTCCGTAGCCGTGTACCCGGTCTTACGCACGACGAAGTAGCGCTTCTCGGAATCGGGAAGGAAATCTTCGATTCGCCGAACGCAGACGCCGCCCTCGATCGCGCCGCGGTACTCGATCATGTCCGCGAGCACGTCCGGCGCATCGGCCGGGTCACGCACGATCGCGCCGCGCCCGGTCTTGAGAGACTTTACGTAATCCTTGAGGAAGTACTCGCCCCAACCGAGTGCTTCCAACTCCGTAACTAGGTCCGCATCGACCCGGAACACGCGCGTTTCGGGCGTGAGGTCCGCGAGCAGCGGATACCAGTTCGGGAGGTGGTGCGCCAGTAAGTATGTACGGGCGTCGGTGAATGCGACCGCGCCACACGCTACGATTCCGTGCACGAGCGCATCATACTCGCGCGCGTTGAGCATCCACCCGCGGTACACCACTCGCGCTCCGGCCGGGATGTCGCGCAACGGCTTCGCGCCAGCAAGGGCCGCGTCGGAACACGTCGAGGTCGAGAACCCGATGGTGGCGAGCGCCGTGCGCTGGTCGGCGAACATCTCGTCGGCGGAAAACAAGAAGTGAATCATGGTGCGTGGCCCTTGCTCGCGCTGCGGGCTGATTACACCTTGAACACGTCGCGGACGTTGTCGCGGAGCAGGCGCGTGCCGAGGGCGACGGCGTCGGTTTCGCTCAGCGCGCCGGGGCGCACGAACTCGTCGGCCAGTACGTTCGCCAAGATGCGGCGGTACATGCCGTACTTCGGTTTCACGAACTCCAGCTTGTAGGCGTCCGAGTAGTAGCCGATCAGCTTCGTCTTCGGCACCGCGGTCAGGCGCTCGGTCAGGTCTTTCGTGATGTACGGCGGCGTGTTCGAGTACCACCAGTGCCCGTTCGGGAGCACGTTCGGGAAGATCCACGAGTACGCCACCAGCTCCTGATTCTGGGCGCTCGTCAGCACCGAGACGGGGAACGTCACGTCCGTGAAGGCGTTGAACAGTTCCTTGTATTGCAACAAGCTGGTGCGCTGGTCGAACAGGTCTTGGCCCTGATACACGCCGCCCTCGTACACGCGCCGGTTCACGCCGATCATCAGGTCGAAGGGCAGTTTGAAGTCGCGGCACGATTCGGCGATCAGCCAGAACACGCCGGGCGCGAGGTCTTGGAAGTCGTGGAAGTTCATTTGCTCGTAGACGTGCTCGTCGTCGAACTTGGCCGGGTGGAAGTTGGGCGGCAGCGAGATGGCGCACGCCTTCGCGCCGTTGCGCGTGAAGTGCATGAAGATCGTCGCCACCGCCTTGCGCAGCGTGGCCGCGTCGCGGACGTGAACCCCGGTCGCGGCCTCGATCCGCCGCCGCGTCTCCGGCAGGTGAAGCTGAAAGACCAGTGCGTCGGTGCGCAGGCAGGGGACGTATTTGTTCGTGTCGAAGCCCTTCAACGGGTCGTCGAACTCGTTGGTGAGGAAGATTTTCTCCAACCGTGTCTTCGCGAAGACTTGCGCCTCCCAGTCGGGTTGGGCGAAGGTCTTTAGCGCCGCGTCGTACAACTTGTCGGCGTCGGTCGCGACCAGCTTGCGCCCTTCCTCGAAGCCGAGGAACGTGCGGGCGATGTCCACGAACCAGCCGTACTGCGCGGTGTTGTCGTAGCGGTCCATGAACCGGACGATCTCGCGGACGCGGTCGCGCGGGTCGGCGTCTTTCGCCAACAGCGCCTTCCCCATGCCGGCGGAGTGCGCGAGTTCGGTGTAGTAGTGGTAGCCGAGGATGTCGTCGAGCGACTTCGACACTGGGGCCAGCGGGTCGATGTGCGAGTGCGGGTCGATGAGCGGAACCTTCGACAGCGCGGATTCGAGGTTCTGCACGAGTTGATCGGCCGGCATGGGAGCGCCCTCGTTCCACGACGGGACCGGCCGCTGGACCGGTCCGACGTGTCAGTTTTACAACGATTCCGTTCTACAACTCCGGGCAATAATTACAAAGAACCGGCGGTTCGGAAGTGTGGCACGAAATCCGCGCGGCATCCGCGGCGCGAGTCATTTTTTTGAGTTGCAGGTCCACGCATGACTTGCGCGCTGTTGAGGTTTTCGGCGCGCGGCGTGGCGGCTCAGTTGGCACGTCCGCTGCTTTTGCTCTTACCGTCCGCGACGAGCTTCCCCCAAGCGAACCGCGGATCGGTGCCGGGTCACTCAGGCGATCCTTCCCCCAAGGCTCTCGCCACCCCCCAAAAGAGTGAGTCGGCACCGCACGAACGAAGGCCAAACGACCTTCCCCCAAGGTCCGGCCGCGGGAGAGATTTCCCCCCTCTCCCGAACCTTTCAGACACCACGTCCGTTCCCCTGTCTACCGTACACTCCCCCACGCCGCCGCCCTCCCCGGGCGGCGACGGTCTTTTATCATCGGTCGTGAAAGAACCGTGTGCCGAGTTGCCATCACACTTCAACGAACTCGGGGTCTCGGTTTCGTTGCCATGTCGGGTACAATACCCGTCTGGTCGTCGCTAGGGGGACAAACATGAGAGTAGTTACTGTGACCGCGGCGCTGGTTGTTGCGTGTGCCTGTGCCGTCGCGCAGGAGCCGAAGAAGGAACCGCCGAAGCGCGAGCAGGGGAAGTTGAAGATCGGGGACGTTGCTCCCGGGTTCGAACTGGCCGATGTCGACGGGAAGAAAAAAGTGAAACTGGCGGACCTGAAGGGGAAACCGGTCGTGCTCGTGTTCGGGAGTTGTACGTGACCGCCGTTCCGGAACTCGGTCGGTCTGATCGAGAAGCTCTACAAGGACCACGGTACCGCGGCGCACTTCTACTGCGTCTACATCCGAGAGGCGCACCCGACGGACGGGAAGCAGGTGGCCCAAAACGTCAAGGACAAGGTGTTGATCGCGGACCCGAAGACACTGGCCGAGCGCAACCGCGCGGCGAAGGACTTCGTGCAGGATTTCAAGTTCACGCTCCCGGTACTCGTGGACACGCTCGACGACATAGCGGGGAAGGCGTATGCCGGGTGGCCGGACCGCCTGTACGTCGTCGATGCCGCGGGCAAGATCGCGTACGTCGGCGATCCGGGGCCGCGCGGGTTCAAGCCCGCGGAGATCCCGCCCGTCCTCAAGAAACTCGCTGAGAAGTGACCGCGGGGCGGCGCGTCGGTCGCTCGCCTATTCGAGGTCCATGCGCCACCATGCGAGCAGCGTGAACACCGCGCCAAAAGTCGCGAGCGCCGCGCACGACACCAGCACCGCGGACACGTCCGGCGTCGGCGAGGCGAGCAACTGCGCGTAGGCATCGAGCGCCCAAGCGTGCGGGGTGACGAGGCTGATGGTCTTCATCTGCTCTGGCATCAGGTCGCGCGGCATCAGCGACCCGCTCACCCCGCCCAGCACCAGCACCACCAGCGTACCGTACACCGCGACCTGCGTTTCCGTGCGCGCGACGCTTGCCACCAATACGGACAGACCGACCGCGGCGAACGACGTGCAGGCCACCAGCGGGAGCAGCAACTCCGGGCGCGAACCCCACGTCATGCCGAAAATCACCCGCCCGGCCGCGAGCAGGAACGCGCCCTGCGCCAGCGAGACGAACAGGCACGGCAGCAACTTGCCCGTCAGGATTTGCCCGCGCGTCAGCGGGGCCGCGCGCAGGCGCACCAGCGTGCCGTGTTTGCGCTCCGCGACGAACAACCAGCCCACGCTAAGCACGAGGAAGAACGCGAACATGACCGTGTAAGACGGAACCAGAATCTGGTACCGCAGCGTGCCGCGGTTCAGCACGCCGGTGCCCGCGGTGTCGCGGTACTCGACACGGTTGGCCGTGTTCGCTTCCCGCGCGGTTCGCTTCACGAGCTTGTCCCACGTCGTCGCTTCGAAGTCGTAGTTGGAGAACATTTCGCCCACGCCGGCCTTCACCGCGGGGCCGACCTGCCGCTGCACGCTCGGCGTCAGCACCTCGCCGAACGCGATCTGTTCGCCCAAGCGCTTTAGGAGCGGCGGTTCGTAGATGCCGATGATGTCGGGGAACGCGAACGCCGTGTGGACCGCGCGGCGGAACTCCGGCGTGCGCTTGGCGATGGTCGCCGCGTCGTTCAGCGAGTCCGCGAAGTTGCTCCCCTTGGTCGCGCGGAACTCCTTCAACACGATGCCCGAGAACTCCGGGTCGCCGGTCAGCTTCTTCAACAGCTCTTGCACAACGGGGTCGAGGTCCGCGAGCACTTCCGGCGGGATCGGCTTCACCTTGCGCAGCGTGCCCGCGACCTGCGCCATGAAGTCGTCGTCGCCGACGCGCTGGAAGGCTTTGCCGATCATCCACGGAATGACCACGCGCAACAGCGTGACCTGCGTAACCTGCTCGATGACGGACGCCGAGACGGGCTGCGTCTTGTCGGTAAGTAGCTTCAGGTCGAGTTGCTCGAAGTCCACCCCGTCGCGGCCGAGCGGGTTCACCGGGTTCGCGGTGCCGGGCGCGCTCTTGGTGAGGAACGAACTGGCGTGCATGCGCGCGCTAAACTCCGGGCCGAACACGATGACCGCGGCGCGCCGGCCCTTCGCCACCAAACGCTCCGCTTCGGCGCGGTCGGTGATGATTTCGAGGCGAATGTCTTGCGTCGCGCTCAGGTCGTCGATCACGACATCGGACCACGCCTTCTTCGGGAACGTCACGCCCGGCGAAAGCCCCTTGTCGAGATTCACGACGGAGATGCGCAGCCGCTCGTCCGGTTTCTCGCCGAACCCTTCGCCCAGCGCCAGACCCAGCACGAGGATGAGCAGCAGGGGTGTGAGCAGCAGAATGACCGCGCTCCGCGGGTCGCGGAGGAGCAGGCGCAGGTCTTTCGCGGCGAGGGTGAGGATCGGCATGGGTCAGTCTCGCAGCGCGCGGCCCGTCAGGTTGAGGAAGACGCGCTCCAGCGTCGGCTCGGTGGTGGTGGCGCGAACGAGGGTCGCGCCGCAGGCGGCGCAGAGGGAAGCGACGGCGGCGAGCGCCGGGCCGACTTCATCGACGATGAGGGAGAAACCTACCCCCCCCGGCCCCCCCTCCCTGAAGGGAGGGGGGGAGGAAGGCATTGGCGCGCGGGAAAGATCAACGGCGCGCGCGGGCTCTATCTCCCCCCTTCCCTTCAGGGAGGGGGGGCCGGGGGGGGTAGGTTGCGCGCGATTCACGGTCGCTATCGGCCCTAGCCGCTGCGCGAAGTCGGCCGGCGCGTTCGCCACTTCGATCTGAATGGTCGTGTCGAGGCGCTTGAGCAGGTTGGGGAGCGTGTCGCAGGCGCGCAGAGTGCCGCCGTCGAGGACGGCGATGCGCTTGCACAGCGCTTGCACTTCCTCCATGTAGTGGCTGGTGTAGATGACCGTGATGCCGGCGGCGTTCAGCGCCTTCACCTGCTCGAAGATGTGGTTGCGACTCTGCGGGTCGACGCCCGCGGTCGGTTCATCGAGGAACACGAGCTTCGGCCCGTGAACGACGGCTGCGGCGAGGTTCAGCCGGCGCTTCATTCCGCCGCTGAAGGTGCCGGCCCGGTCGTTCGCGCGGTCCGTGAGGCCGACCGTACCCAAAACCTCATCGACGCGCGATTCGAGCGCGCGCGCGCGGAGACCGTACAGTTTGCCGAAGAATCGCAGGTTCTCGCGCGCCGTCAGGTCGGGGTAAATCGACAGGTCTTGCGTTCCCATACCGACGAGGTGCCGCAACTCGCGGCTGTCGCGCGAAAACGGCTTGCCGAACAGCGCTACGGTGCCGCTGTCGGCGCGGAGCAGCCCGGCGGCGATGGAGAGCAGTGTCGTTTTGCCGGCCCCGTTCGGGCCGAGTAAGCCGAACACCTCGCCCGCTTCGACCGTCAGCGAAACGCCGTCGAGCGCTGTGAGATCGCCGTACCGCTTGCGAACGTCGGTGATTTGGAGTACGGGTTCGGACATGGGCGTTATGATACGCGCCGCCCTGCGGTTGAGTCGGATATGGACATGATCACCGCGCGCGTTCGCGCCGCCAACGACCGCCCCTTCAACGCGAAGGGCGCGTACGTCCTGTACTGGGCGCAGATGTTCCGGCGACTGCACAGCAACCACGCCCTCGACCACGCGCTCGCGCTGGCCGCGGCGCACAAGGTTCCGCTCGTCGTGTACGAGGCGCTGAAGCTGAACTACCCGTGGGCCAGTGCCCGGCACCACACGTTCATTTTGCAGGGGATGCGCGACAGCGCCCGTGCCGCGAAGGCCCTCGGCGTGTCGTACTGGCCGTTCGTGGAGACGCCCGGCAACGACGGCCGCGGGCTTGTGAAGAAGCTGACCGAACGCGCCGTGTGCGTCGTCACCGACGACTACCCGGCGTTCATCGCGCCCGCGCACAACCGCGCGCTCGCGGCCAAGTGCGCCGTGCCCGTCATCCTCGTTGACGGCAATTCGATGGTGCCGCTGTCGCGCCTCGGCGCGGCAGTGAGCGCCGCGGCGCACCTGCGGCCCCGCATTCACAAGTTGTTCGCGGAGGAGTGGGAGAAGCTCGCGGCGCACGAACCCGTTGTGCCGAAGGGCGCGAAGGGGAAGATCGACCCGCCGTTCGCGCCGTGGGACGCGAAGCAGGACATCGCAAAGTTCGTGGCGACCCTGCCGTTCGATTCGTGCGTGCCACCGGTGCCGGGCGCGGAGGGCGGTTCCGTCGCCGGGCGCGCCGCGCTCGAAAACTTCGTGGCGAAGAAGCTGCCGACCTACGCCGACGGGCGCAACGAACCCGACGACCCGGCCCGCAACGCGGCCAGTGGCCTCAGCGCCTACCTGCACTACGGCCACATCAGCATTCAAGAAGTCACGGAAGCCGTGCTCGGCGCGAAGTGGACGCCGGCGCAGATCAACCCGAAGACTCGCAACAAGGACGACTTCTTCTGTCGCGACGCTAACGTGAACAGCTTCCTCGACGAGGCGATTACGTGGCGCGACGTGGGGTATCAGTGGCACTGGAACAGGATTCAGGGTTCGGGGTTCGGGGTTCAGGAAAACAAGAGTTGGCAGGCGCGCGCCGACGCGGTGCCGATGTTCAACTTCGAGACGATGGACTTCGCGCCGGGCGGGGAGCGCACGCTCGATGTGGTGTTGCCAGACTGGGCGCGGGCCTCACTCCGCAAGCACGCCAGCGACCGCCGCGAACACCTGTACGAACTGGAGGAGTTCGAGGCCGCGGCAACGCACGACCCGCTGTGGAACGCGGCGCAGCGCGAACTGGTCGCCACCGGGCGCATCCACAACTACCTGCGGATGCTGTGGGGGAAGAAGGTGCTGGAATGGAGCGAATCGCCCGCGGCGGCGTACCGCGTGCTCGAACACCTGAACAACAAGTACGCGCTCGACGGCCGCGACCCCAACTCGTACACGGGCATCCTCTGGTGCTTCGGGCTGTTCGACCGACCGTGGCCCCCCGAGCGCCCAGTGTTCGGTAGCGTGCGGTACATGTCCAGCGACAACACGGCGCGGAAGTTCGATTTGGACGGCTACTACGACTATGTGTCGTCCCTGCGGGGCGACCGCTAACCGGGACGCGACGAATGGCCTTGCCCGCCCACTTTCGCGCTGCTACGAAAATGGGTACGAGTTGTGCGCCAAACGAGGCTCTGCCTTGAACTAACGACCCACCGATCCCACACCTTTGAGGGGCGCTGCGACGGGGCGCGAACGCGCACCTGCCAGGCTCGAAGGGGCGGACTTACTACCGAGCAACCGCGCCCGTTCATCGTTTCGGAGACTTTGAACGTGTCTACCGCCGTTGCTCAGAAGCCCGCCCCCGTCGCCGGCTTCACCGACTTCCACGTCGCCGATCTGTCGCTCGCCGGCTGGGGCCGCCGCGAGATCGCCATCGCCGAGACCGAGATGCCGGGTCTCATGGCGATCCGCGAGGAGTACGCCAAGAGCCAGCCGCTCAAGGGCGCGCGGATCACCGGCTCGCTCCACATGACCATCCAGACGGCCGTGCTCATCGAGACGCTCAAGGCGCTCGGGGCCGAGGTGCGCTGGGCGTCGTGCAACATCTTCAGCACCCAAGACCACGCCGCCGCCGCCATCGCCGCCGCCGGCATCCCGGTGTTCGCGTACAAGGGCGAGACCCTCACCGAGTACTGGGACTACACGCACCGCATCTTCGAGTGGGCCGACGGCGGGTTCACCAACATGATCCTCGACGACGGCGGCGACGCGACGCTGCTGCTCCACCTCGGGGCGCGGGCCGAGAAGGACATCCACGTTCTCGACAAGCCCGGCAGCGAGGAAGAGCGCATCCTGTTCGCGGCCATCAAGAAGCGGGTCGCGGAGCAACCGGGCTGGTACTCCAAGCGGCTCGCGGCGGTGAAGGGCGTGACCGAGGAGACCACGACCGGCGTTCACCGGCTGTACCAGATGCACAAGCGCGGCGAGCTGAAGTTCCCGGCCATCAACGTGAACGACAGCGTCACCAAGAGCAAGTTCGACAACCTGTACGGGTGCCGCGAGTCGCTGGTCGATGGCATCAAGCGCGCCACCGACGTGATGATCGCGGGCAAGATCGCCGTCGTCGCCGGCTACGGCGACGTGGGCAAAGGCTCGGCCCAAGCGCTCCGCGCGCTCTCGGCGCAAGTGTGGGTGACGGAGATCGACCCCATCTGCGCGCTTCAGGCCGCGATGGAGGGCTACCGCGTCGTGACGATGGAGTACGCGGCGGACAAGGCCGACATCTTCGTGACCACGACGGGCAACTTCCGGGTCATCACGCACGCCCACATGAAGGCGATGAAGAACAACTCCATCGTCTGCAACATCGGGCACTTCGACAACGAGATCGACGTGGCCTCGCTCGAAGACTACCGGTGGGAGGAGATCAAGCCGCAGGTCGATCACGTCATCTTCCCGGACGGAAAACGGATCATCCTGCTGGCGAAGGGCCGGCTGGTGAACCTCGGCTGTGGCACCGGGCACCCCAGCTACGTCATGTCGTCGTCGTTCGCGAACCAGACGCTGGCGCAGATCGAGCTGTGGCGGCACAACGACAAGTACCCGGTCGGGGTGTACGTGCTGCCAAAGAAGCTGGACGAACACGTCGCCCGGTTGCAACTGAAGAAGCTGAACGTGCAGCTCACGGAACTGACCGACGAGCAGGCCAAGTACATCCACGTCGATAAGGCCGGCCCGTACAAGAGCGACCACTACCGGTATTGATCCGCCACGCCGCTCGCGGCTTAGCACGGTTGCTAAGCCGCGAGCGGCGCACTTTCACGCCAGCGCCCTGCGCCCCGCGGGCGCGCCGCGGTAGATGCGGTCGATGCGCTCGCGCGTCAGGCCCAGCACCTTGTCGAACCGGCTCAGCTTCAGCCCCTCGATGCTCGTGTCGTACGCGGCCATGTGGTGCAGCATGGACACGTCGGCGCGCACCTCGCGGTCGATCTCGCGCCGCATCAGCCCGCGGAACAGGCGCAAGCCCCCGGCCGGGCCGGGGTAGCGCGACTTCGCGAACGTCACCGAGAACACCCGCGTCGTCTTGTCGTCCTGCGGCACGAAGAAGATGTACAGCCGCCACCGCACCCGCGCCTCGCGCGCCCCGTCCGGGGCGGTCCACCAGTGGTCGAACACCGAGTACACGGGCGAGAACCGCGTGACCCAGTGGTCGTGGAACGTGTCGCCGCGGCGCACCCCGATGAGCCACGCGAACAGCCGGTTGAGGGATTTCGTCGGTCCGGCGTTCTCGACGTGCACGCTGTCCGCGGTCGCGTTGACCCGCACTTGTACCTCGCTCATGCGGGCGAGGTCGTAGCCGAACGTGTCGTGGACGGTGCCGCTGTGCTCGATCTCGTTGAAGTTGTCAACGGCCAACTCGAGCGGGGCCGGGACCGCGTGTTCCAGCGTACAGATGGGGAAGTAGTTGTCGCCGTTGATCGCGGGGAACTCCGGGGCGCTGTCGCGCGTCTTGAGCCACACGAGCCCGTGCGCCTCGCGCACCTCGTAGCTCGTGGTGCACGCAGTCATCTTCGGGGTGCCGGGGCTTTCGCCGCGCCCGCAGGCGTCGAACGTCCACCCGTGGTACTTGCACAGCAGGCGGTTGTTCACCACGGTGCCGGCGCTCAGTTTGAGCCGCCGGTGCGGGCACACGTCGGACACCGCGGCCGGCGCGCCACCCGCCGTGCGGAACAGGGCGACCTGCGCCCCCGCGACCGTCAGCCCGAGCGGCCGCTGGCGCAGGTTCCGGCTCAGGGCGACCGGCTGCCAGTGGTCGAGCATCCCCATCGCGGCCCCCCTGCACAGATACAATACACCGTGGGTTATCGGCCGCGCGCCACCGGCGCGCTCACGCGAACCGGCCCGACACTCCTATTCAGAGGCCCCATGTTCACAGGGCTGGTTCAGACGATGGGCACGGTGCGCACGGTGGCCGGGGTCGGCGGCGGGCGGCGGCTTAGGGTCGCGGAACCCGCGGTCGCGCCGCACCTGCGCCACGGCGAGAGCGTCGCCGTCAACGGCGCGTGCCTCACCGTGGTCGCGCACGACGGCGAGACGTTCGACTTCGACATCGGCCCGGAGACGCTGGCGAAAACCACGCTCGGCGCGCTCGAACCGGGCGACCGCGTCAACCTCGAACGCGCGCTCCGCATGGGCGACCCGCTCGGCGGGCACCTCGTATCGGGCCACGTCGATTGCGTCGGCTCCGTACTCGAAATGACCGCCGACGGCGACTGGCTCACGGTCTGGTTCGGGTTCCCGCCGGAGTTCGACGACCTGCTCGTGTCGAAAGGTTCGGTCGCGGTGGACGGCGTGAGCCTGACGATTGTGGACGCGCTGAGCGAGCGGTTCAGCGTGATGCTGATCCCGCACACGCGCGACGCCACCACGCTCGGCGCGAAGGGGTCCGGCGCGCCGGTGAACCTCGAGTTCGACCCCATTGCGAAGCACGTGCGGAAGCTGTTCCAGAAGCTCGCCCTAACGACCGGGCGCGCGGGAACTTGAGGGGCAGGGAAAAGCAAAGGCGTGTTGAGTGGCGCTGAGCGAAGGGCAGGGCCACACCTCTCCCCCACCAAAGCGTTGGGGAGAGGTGCGAACCACTCACGGCGCGGGTTGCGCGTCGCTGGCTTGCCGCACGGGGTTGGGGTCGCGGGGTTGGTCGAGTTCGGCGAGGAACCCGGCGGCCGGGGCGTAGTTCGGGTCGGCTTTCATCGCCAGTTGCAACTGGGCCTTGCTCGCCTCGGTGTGGCCCATGTGGTCCAGCAACCCGGCGAGGTTGTGCCGCACTTGCGCCTCCGGCATGATCTGACTCAGCACCGCGAACGCCTCGTCCCACTTGCCGGCGCGGGCCAAGCAGAACCCCATCGTCTTCTTGACCGCGCGGTTCTCCGGGTCGATCTTCAGCGCGAACTCGCACCACGCGACCGCGCCGTCCATGTCCTTCCAGCGGGCGTGCGCCACCGCGACCTCGTGGGCCGCGTCCGCGTCCTTCGGGTACAGCGTCAGGTACTTCTTGTACATATCGACCGCCTTCTCGCGGTCGCCGACGCGGGCGTAGAACTGGGCCATGCCCTTCAGCGCGGTCTTGTTCTTCGGGTCCTGTTGCAGCGCCTTCTGATAGCCGGCGCGAGCGAGGTCGAGCAGCCCCTCTTTGCTCCCGGGCGCGGTCTTCGGGTCGAACGCGGCGTCGAGCCGCGCGTCGGACATCGCGACCAGCGTTTCCGGGGTCGGGGGCTTCTTCGAGGTGGCGGCGTCCGGGACCATTTCGACGGGCACGTTCGGCGGCGGCGAGCCGCCGCCCCAAAGCGAGCGCTTCGGCGCGGGCACGTTCGCGACCGGCTGGCCGGTGCTCGGCATGTCGCCGAACGGGTTCTGTTGCCGCGCGCGCCGGTCGCAGCCCACGGCCGCGACCAGCACCGAACCGAGCACGCACCACTTCCGAACCATGCGGCCGTCCATGACCTCGTCCTCGATCTTGTGTGCCGTGCACGCTCGCCTTCGGCTCGCGGCTACCGCGCCCAGCGAGATCAGGTGAACTCGGCGATGAAGCTCGCCGACGCCTCGATCATCAGGTCGCGCGTGAGATGCACGGGATGCCGTCTGTATCGGCAAATCGACTGGACGGTTTCCAGTAAATCGCGACAGTCGGACGCTCTGGGAGTTCTGCCCCGGTTGTAGTAGCGCTCGTAGAGGTAGTCGACGGCGGTGGCGTCGTAATTCATCCCCAGCCGCTTGCAGTTCGCGGCGAAGATCTTCTCGTACACGTCGCGCGCCGGGGCGTTAATCCCCACCTTGTGCCGGATGCGGCGCAGGAAGGCGTCGTCCACCAGCGCCTTCGGGTCGAGGTTCGTGCTGAAGATGATGAGCTGCTCGAACGGCACCTGGAACTTCTTCCCGCTCGCCACGGTCAGGAAGTCGTGCCGGTCCTCCAGCGGCAGGATCCAGCGGTTCAGCAGGTCCTTGGGGCTGACGAGCTGCCGCCCGAAGTCGTCGATCAGGAACACCCCGCCGTTGGCCTTGAAGTGGATCGGGGCTTGGTAGAACTTCGACTCGGCGTTGTACCGCAGGTCCAGCATCTGGAGGTTCAGTTCGCCGCCGGTCACGATCACCGGGCGGCGGATGCGCACCCAGCGCTGGTCCGCCGCGCCGGTGCTGAGCAGCTTGCGCACGGTCGCGTCGGACTCGTCCAGATACTCGGTCGCGGTGTCGTCCACCACGTGCAGCGACGGGTCGAACACCGTGATGATGTTGTTGTCGGCGACGAAGGCGTAGGGGATGTAGATGCTGCCGCCCGCGGTGTTCATGAAGTCGCCGATGCTGCGGGCCATCGCGGTCTTGCCGTTGCCGGGCGGGCCGTAGATGAACACCGAGCGCCCGCTGATGATCGCCGGGCCGATGTTGTTGAACATCTCTTCCTTCAGCACCAAGTGGCCGAAGGGAGCCTTCAGCGCCTCGGGGTAGCAGTTCAACCCGGACACGGTCTGGCGGTAGCACTGCTCGACGTAGTCCTCGAGCGGCACCGGGGCCGGGCCGACGTAGGCGCACTGCTCCATGCAGGCCTTCGCGCGCTCGCGCCCGAGGTCGGTCAGGCTGAACCGATAGCTCACGTCGCCGACGAGGTCGCCACCGTCCACTTGCAGCAGTTTCTCGTCCTTGAGGAACCGCAGCGGGTCGCGGATCACCTTGAACGGGAGGCACAGGTACTGGCTCAGGTCGCGCCCCAGCATCACGCCGCGCGTGTACACGGTGCGCAGGAGCATGTCGCAGACGAACCCGAGCGTGAGGCCGGATTCCTTCAGCGATTCGGGCGAGAGCGGGGCTTCCGGGGTGGGGTTCGCGTCCCAGTCCTCGACCGCCGCGTGCGCGTGCCGACTCAGGCTCATGGGGTTCTCCTGCGCTGTGGCGAGGGAAGGGGCGTCGTGCCGGGCCGAAAGGCCGCGTTCGCCTGCGGCTCGCGGCTAACACTTCAGTCTTCTCTTCTGACTTCTTCTGCCCACTGACACAGGCACTACTTCTTCCACTTGCCGCGGGTGATGATGAACAGGCACACGACGCCGACGAGGATCGCGCCCATAACGACGCCGTTCTGCTTCTGGAACACGCCGGCCCAGTGGTCGAGGAAGTCGGACCAGTAGCCGGCGAAGAGCGGGAGCGTCATGGGTGCGGGTCTCGGCGCGTGCGGGCGGCGCGGAAAGTGTAGAACACAAAACGGCCCGGCGGCCCGCGAAGGGGCCGCCGGGTGCGCGTCGGGCGATTCGGCCCGCGGTTACGGACGAGCGCCGCCGCCCGTGGTGCCCGCGCCGCCTCCGGTGCCCGGCCCGGAAGTAATGTTGCCCGCCCCGCCGCCGGTGCTGGTCGCGCCGGTGGAGCCACCGCCGCCGAGGTTGCCGCTGTAACCCTGAGCCGAGTTGCGGTACGCGCCCGCCCCGAACTCGCTGGCGATGCCCGGAACGCGCGGGTCGTGGACGAGGATTTCGTAGGCGACCGGGGTGGTGGCCGGTTGGCTCGCCATGTACTTCTGGATCGCGGTGGCGCGCTTGGCGTCGAGGTCGGCGCGCGTCTCGGCGATCTTGGCCGGGTCGGTGTTGGCCGGCAGGTCGCGGGCCGTTTGCAGGAACAACTTGCCGTCCGGCGCGGGCCGCGTGCGGGCGATGGAGTCGAGCTTCTCCAGCGCCGCCGGGGTCAGTTTGTCGGTGCCGAACTCGAAGTACCAGTTGTACAGCGTCTGGTTCAGGACGTGGCCGTTGTGAACCTGCTGGCCGAACGGCGCGAGCACCGCTTGCCGGGCGGCGTGGTTGTACCGCTCCGGATAGCACGGGTCGGCGGCGTTGCGCCAGCGGTCCCCGATGGGGCCGTGGCCGTCGTCGCGCGCGGCCCGCGCCCCACCGGTCCCGGTGTGGACACAGCCCAGCGAGCCGAGTCCGCTTACCATGATCGCGACCGCGCAGGCCGCGCGAAAGGTCCGAGTCATCGCACTCCTCCTTGAGAACCGACCGGGGGCGTCCTGCCCGTCGACCGGGTTAGCCTGCTTTCAGCAGGTTCTTCTGAATCTGGATCGCCGCCGGGCCGACCAGCACCACGAAGATCGCCGGGAAGATGAACAGCACCAACGGGAAGATCAGTTGCACGGCCGTCTTCGCCGCCTTCTCCTCGGCCAACTGCCGCCGCCGGGTGCGCATCGAGTCGGACTGCACGCGGAGCGCTTGGGCGATGCTCGAACCGAAGCGGTCGGCCTGAATCAGGATTGCCGCGAGGCTCCGCACGTCGTCCACGCCGGTCCGAACGCCGAGGTCGTGCAGCACTTCCCGCCGCGGGCGGCCCATTTGGAGCTGTAGGTTCGCAAGCGAGAACTCCTCGCAAATGGTCTTGGCGTGGCCCTTCATCTCCTCCGTCACCTTCCGCAGCGCCGCGTCGAGGCCGAGGCCCGACTCGACGCACACGACTAGCAGGTCGAGGGCGTCCGGCAGGGTCAGGAAGATTTCCTTCTGCCGCGTGGTGCGCAGGTGCCACAAGCCGATCTGGGGTAGATAGAACCCCATCCCGGCCAGCGCCACAGTCCACTGAATCGACCTCATGGTGAAGCCGTCTTTGAGCAAGAAGAAGAAAAGGGCTGGAAGGAGGAACCCGACGAGGCAAACTACGCGGATCCCGTGGTATACGCCGGCCGCGTTCTCGCTGCGGAACCCGGCGTTCGCGAGTTTTATTCGGAGGGTGTTTTTCTCAAGTTCGCTCTGCGGCTCCATCGCCCCGCCGAGGCTCTTGAAGGCGTCTTGAAGGCCCTTGAACCGGCCGCGCCCGGACTCGGCCGCTGACATCTCGATTTCCACCAGCGACTTGGGCCGGCCGATGCGCTCAAGGCGCTCCTCGGCCACGCTGTTGCGGTTCGAGATCACCGAGAGCACCCAGAACGTGCCCGCGACGATGGCGACGAACACGAACGCCGGCGTCAGCTCCGCGGCGGACAAGAACGCGAACAGTTCCACGGCTATTCTCCGAGTAGCTGCCGGCGGGGCTGTCAGCTATCAGCTTTCAGCTCTCAGCCAGACAAAGCGTTGGTGATGTATCGAGGCGGCACGTCTGTTCTTGCCCGGCTGAAAGCGGATAGCTGACAGCTCTTGGAGCTTCTCAAACCTTGATGTCCACGATCTTCTTGATGGCGTAGGAGCCGATCAGCATGAGCACGACGGCCCCGATCGACATCTTCACGCCCATCGGGTCCTTCCAGAGCAGTTCGACGTAATCGGGCTTCATCCACAGCATCATCATGAACAGGCCGATGGGCAGGGCGATGAGCACCACGCCGGAGAGCCGGCCTTCCGCGGTAAGCGCCTTCACTTGGCCGAGAATCTTGAACCGCTCGCGGATCACGTGGCCGATGCGGTCGAGGATTTCGGCCAAGTCGCCGCCGGTCTGCCGCTGGATCGCGACGCTGGTGACGAAGAACTTGAGGTCGAGGTTCGGGACCCGGTCGCACATGCTCTTGAGGGCCTCTTCGAGCGGGATGCCGAGGTTCTGCTCCTCGTACACGCGGCCGAACTCCTTGGAAATCGGGGCGGGCATTTCCTCGGCGACCACGTGCATGCCGGCGGCGAGCGAGTGCCCGGCGCGGAGCGCGCGGGCCACCAGTTCCATCGCGTCCGGGAGCTGGCCGGCGAACTTCTTGAGCCGCCCGGCGCGCTTCGTGTACAGCCACACCCACGGGAGCGCGAAGAACAGGAACGCCCCGATCGGCACGATGTACAGGTTCACCAGCCAGATCGAGAGCGCCGCCCCCAGCACCCCGAGGCCGACGGAGATGCCGAACAGCGCGCTCGGCTTGATGTTGCAGTCGGCCTGCTCGAACGTCTTCGTGAGGTTGAAGAACTCCGGCGTGAGCCGGTCCATCAGGGTCTTCCGGTCCACCTCCTGAAGCGCCTGCTTCAGGAGCATGTCCGCGGACGAGTCCTTGCGGGTGTTGCGCCCGACGAGCGCGTCGAGGCGGTCCGCGGCCTTGCCCTCCGGGTTCCGCCGCAGCGCGGTGTACAGCATCACCACCATCGCGACGACGAGCGCGCCGACCAACAGCGAGAGCAACATCGGGTTCATTGCGGGTCCACCTAGCGCGAGTGTGCGGGTGCGAGTCGTGGCCCTCCGTAGCCCCACCAAGTCGGCCCTGTTCCACAGGGTCTTGTGTGTTTCTGAAGCGCCGTTCGGCCCCGTGGGACGAACGCGAAACGAGGGCTCAGTCCCTCATCAAGATGCGTTCGGCGAACATGTTGCTGGGCAACTTGACGCCCTTCGATTCGAGCCGGTTGATGAACGTCGGGCGAACGCCGGTGGCCTCGAACTGGCCGTACGCGCGACCGTTCTGATCGATCCCGAGCTGCTTATACCGGAACACTTCCTGCATGATGATGATGTCCTGTTCCATGTTCATCACTTCCGTGATGTGGGTGATCTTGCGCGGCCCGCCCTGAAGCCGGTTGGCTTGAATGATGAGGTCGATGGCCGAGCTGATCTGCTGGCGCATCGCCTTCACCGGCAGCTCGAACCCGCCCATCATGATCATCGTCTCGAGCCGGGTGAGCGCCTCGCGCGGGGTGTTGGCGTGGAGCGTGGCGAGCGACCCGCCGTGACCCGTGTTCATAGCTTGTAGCATGTCCAGAGCTTCGCTGCCGCGAACCTCACCGATAATGATGCGCTCGGGCCGCATACGGAGCGCGTTGCGGACGCAGTCGCGGGTACTCACCTGCCCCTTGCCCTCGATGTTCGGCGGGCGCGTTTCCAGCCGGACGACGTGGTCCTGTTGCAGTTGCAACTCGGCCGCGTCCTCGATGGTCACGACGCGCTCGTCGCCGGGGATGAAGCTCGACAGCGTGTTCAGCAGCGTGGTCTTACCGCAGCCCGTACCGCCGCTGATGAGGATGTTTAGCCGGGCCTTGATGCAGGCCTCCATGAGCATCGCCATTTCGGGCGTGAACGCCTTGTAGTTCAGCAGGTCCTCGAGCTTCAGCGGGTTGGCCCCGAACCGGCGGATGCTCAGGCTCGGCCCGTCCAGCGCGATCGGCGGGATCACCGCGTTCACGCGCGAGCCGTCCGGCAGGCGCGCGTCCACCATCGGGCTGGTCTCGTCCACGCGCCGACCGACCTTCGACACGATCCGGTCGATGATCTGCATCAGGTGATCGTTGTCGCGGAACTTCACTTCGGTCTTTTCGAGTTTGCCGCGGCGCTCGACGTAGCACTTGTGCGGCCCGTTCACGAGGATGTCGCTGACGGTCGGGTCTTTGAGCAGGATTTCGAGCGGCCCGAACCCCAGCGTTTCGTCGAGGACTTCTTCGATCAGCTTCTCGCGCTCGATCCGGTTGAGCAGCGGGTTTTCGGTGTCGCATAGGTGCTCGATGACGCGGCGGATGTCGCGCCGCATCGCGTCGCTGGACAGGTCCTTGACGCGGGTGAAGTCGAGGCGCTCGACCAGCTTCGAGTGAATCTGGCGCTTCAGTTCGTCGAAGTTTTTGCCGCTGCCGCCGCCCGGTCCGCCGACGCTCGGACTGGACAGGCGCGAAATGCTACTCGCGCCCCCCCCACTGTGGTTGTTGAGGCTGTTGAGCTTCGAGATACCCTGCTGGAGCCGGCTCATTGCGAGTCCTTAGTCGATGGTGCGTCGTCGTCGTGGGCGATGCGCCGCGCCCCCCTTCGGGTCGCGGCTACACGTCAGCGCTTGCCGAACAGCCCCCAGCCCTTGCCGGTTTTGGCGTCGGCGGCGGCCGTTACCGGCTTGCCGTACAGGGCTTGGACCAGCCCCTGAATGCTCTGCTGCACGCGGCTCTTGGGCGCGAACTTCACCAGCGGGTGGCCGGCGACGCGCGCCCCGATCACCGACTTCGTGTCGTTGGGCACCTGCCAGAAGATCGGCTTCCCGATCACCTCTTCGGCCTTCTTCAGGCTGATGCCCTCTTCGACCGAGTCCGCGCCTTGCCGGTTGATAACCACGCGCACCTTCTCGGCCAAGTTCTCTTCCCCGCTCAGGCAGTGAACGAGGCGCACCACGTTCCGCAGGCTCGCCAGTTCCAACTGCGCGACCAGCAGGATCACGTCCGCCATGCGGAGCGCCATGAGGTCGGTGGGCAGCAGCGACTTCGACAGGTCCAGAACGAGGTGCGTGTAGCTGATCTTTAGCAGGTTCAGCACGCGCTCGACGTGCTGCTCGTGAACCAGCCCGGCCTCGGCGATTTCCAGCGGGTGGCGCAGGATCGCGAGGCCGCTGCCCTCGTGCTTCGCCATCGCCCGGCGCAGGAAGTTCATGTCCAAGCGCTCGATGTTGCGCGCGAGGTCGGCGATGCTGATGTTCTCGAACCCGTTCACCTCGAGGGCGATGTCGGCGTCGCCGAGGGACAAGTCGAGGTCGATGAGGGCGGCGGCGTTGGCCGGGTCCGCGGCCAGCGTCGCGCCGAGGTTCACGGCCAGCGTCGTGGTGCCGACCCCGCCGCGCGAGCCGAGCACCGCGATCATCGACGACGCGCCGGTCTGGCGGGCCGAGGTGTTCCCGCCGACCTGAATGTCGTTGCTGCTGCCGTGCTCGCCCAGCGAGCGCCGCAGCGCCGCCAGCATGTCTTCCAGCCCGACCGGGTGCGTGAGGAAGTACTTCGCGCCCTTTTGCAGCGATTGCAGCAGCGCTTGGTGGTCGTGGCTGATGGTCAGTATCGGCAGGTTCGGGTGCTCGACGGAGAGCTGCCCGATCATCTGAAGGGCTTTTTCCTTGTTGGCGTCGAGCGCCACAATCGCGAGGTCCGGCATCGACGCCTGAATGACCTCGAAGAAGTACTCGTAGCGGGCGCACTCGGCCTCGAGCCACACGAAGTCCACACCCAGAAGCAGGGTGCGGAGCGATTCGCGGGTCGATTCGGTCGGGTCTACGATCGCGATGCGTTGCATAACACCACCGTCCGTTGTGCCACGTCAGTGTTGCTCGTCTCGCGCCCGAACCCCGGACCTGTTCGGCCGGGGTCGGGCGGGGTTTACTAGACTCGTTGCGCAATAGGTGTTGGTTCAGTCGCACTTCGGCCAGACGATCCTGTGTGGTCGTTACCCGTACATCCGGTTGTGGAGTCCGGCGACGTTCTTCATCATCACCGTG
>Ga0194132_10004560_pt1 | contig 23459 bp, 22 predicted proteins | sample TA2KigOf80mmetaG_FD_148612 | JGI IMG/M metagenome (GOLD analysis project Ga0194132, IMG submission 148612) | Freshwater microbial communities from Lake Tanganyika, Tanzania - TA2015054 Kigoma Offshore 80m | ecosystem: Environmental > Aquatic > Freshwater > Lake | place: Tanzania: Lake... | reverse complement strand
CCTGCTGGGCACCCTGGGGGCGGTGATCCGCCTGCGCTCCCCCATCCCCCACAAACGGGCCCTGCTCGACATCGGGGCGGCCGGACCCCTGGCCGGCTTTGTGGTGGCCCTGGCCGCCTGCCTGGTGGGCCTGTCCCAGTCGGCGCTGGTGGAGGCCGGCTACTTCCGCCCGGAGCTGCAACAGGCCCCCATCGAACTGGGGGCGCCGCTGCTCTTCAGCGGGCTGTCGGCCCTGATCCTGCCCACCCACGGCCCCGAGCAGATGGTGCTGCTCAGCCCGGTGGCCTTTGCCGGCTGGGTGGGGCTCTTCATCACCGCCTTCAACCTCTTTCCGGTGGGCCAGCTCGACGGGGGCCATATCGTCTACGCCCTCTTTGGCCGGCGGCACCGGGCCATCGGTCGCCTGGCCTTTGGGCTGCTGCTGGGCATGGGGGTCTACGGCGTCATGGCCCTGGTCTGGAACTGGCCCCAGGGCTGGCCCGGCTGGCTGGGGCTGGCCCTCTTCCTGGCCCTCTTCGGCAAGGGGCACCCGACCCCGGCTGACCCAGAGACCCCCCTCGACGGCGGGCGGCGGCTGGTGGGGTACGCCTGTCTGGGGGTGTTCATCCTCTGTTTCACCCCCGTGCCCTTCAGCGCCTGAACCGCCATGAATGTCCGGCCCCTGCTCTGCGCGTTGCTCCTGGCCGGCTGCGGCCTGGCCGACGACGCCGAGGTGGAGTGCCGCTGCACCCCGGACTCGGACCTGAGCCTCTTTCCCGCCTGCGCCGAGGCAGCCCTCAGCGGCGGAGACACCGGGGCGGGCAATCCCTTTGCCGCCCGTCTGCCCGACTGCCCCAGCGGCAAGAGGCTCTCGCTCTTGGAACCAACCCGGGCGGAGTTCGTCCTTTTCAATATCAAAACCACCTTCGAGGGTTTCAGCCCGGTCCAGTACCTGGATCAGCTGGACGAGGGGTTCTGGTTCATCCCCGAGCCCGAGGGCATGGACCTCTACCGCGAGGTGTACCAGCCGCCCGAGGGGTACGCGCCCGAGCGGGACACCTTGTGGACCACCGCCCAGGAGCGCACCTTTGCCGCCGGGATACTCGACAAGGAGCGCTTCCAGCGCGCCGAGTTCCGCCGCTGGTACGAATCGACCAAGGACCAGCGCACCATCGCCGAGGACGGCCGCTCCGAGGTGTTCTATTTTCCCTATGAACTCGACCTGATCCCCGCGGCCGGCGGCGCGAACCAGGAGGTCTTCGGCATCAAGGGGCGGATGGAGGTGGAACTCTTCACCCCCACCGCCGAGAACCCGGTCTGGTCGCTGCGCCGCTGGCAGGATTTCCGCGACCCGGCCTCCGCCAAAAGAAGCTGGACCGAAGCGCGGGCGATCTTCTCCCGCTGAAACGCCACAGGAGTAGCGTCATGAGACCTCCCAGATCCCTCGCCTGCTGCCTGGTGCTGCTGGCCCTGGCTGCCGGCTGCTCCAACCCCTTTGCGCCCAAGAAACGCGAGGGCGGGGAGCAGCAGGCCCCGGCCCTGCCGGCCACCACCCCGGAGATCCTGCTCGACAACCTGAGCCGGGCCTTCAACGACCGCGACAAGGACCTGTACGAGACCCTGCTCGACGAGGACTTCTGGTTCACCGAGAAGAACTGCCTGGGCGAGGACGTGTTCTTCAACGGCCGCGAGGAGGAGTTGGCCTTCATGGGCGGCAGCCGCGACGGCAGCCGGCAGGGCATCTTCGGGCGTTTCCGCACCTTCGAGTACGATTTTGAACTCATCTCCCGAACCGTGGAACTGGGCCGCGACTACCCCGATGCCTTTCCCGGCGACCCGGACGGGCACCCCGACGAGGACTGGGTGGTGTTCCGCGGCCGGACCTACATGCTGATGGTGGACGAGAACAACGACGGCTTCCGCGTCGAACAGGTGATGAACTACAAGCTGCGCCAGGGCAGCGACGGGCTGTGGCGGATCATCCGCTGGATCGATGACCCGCTTTCGGGCGGGGCCGAGTGCGGGACCGCGGCCCAGGGCAAGCCAGTGGCCGGGCAGATCACCTGGGGCGAGGCCAAGGGGCGGTGAAAAAAGCCGCCAAACGGGGAGGGGTGCGCCTGGTCCGCAAGCGGCGCTCCCCGGCCCTGCACCTGGTATTGACCGCCCTGCTCCTGGTTGCCGGGGCCGGGCTCTTCTTTTACAGCCAATGGCCTTTGCCGGCCCCGGAGCCGCCTGCTGAGTCACTGGCGGAGGAGGGGCAGGAGGGCCCCGCTGGCTCCCTGTACGAGCAGGTGGACGCGGCCCTGGCCGAGTTGGGGCTGGAGCCGGGATTGGTGCGCAAGGCGCGCGGGGTTTCCCTCTCCTCCACGGGCGAGGTGGGGGACCGCATTGCCGTGCGGGTGCCCGCGGACCTGCCGCTGATGGAGTTGAACCTCTACCTGAGCCGCCTGGTGGAGCGCAGCGGCGGGCGGGTGCTCAGCGCGGTGGAGCGGCAGCGCGGGCAACAGGTGGAGATCCACTGCGAGGCGGGGCAGCCCACCCTCTTTGTGCTAGAGCGCGAGCCCGAACTGCGCCGGCGCGCCGGGCAGATCGCCCTGCTGCTGGCCGAGGCGGGCCAGGGGCCGGGGCGGTGGCGGCTGCTGGAGCGCTGCTGCGCCCTGCGCCCGCCCCTGGGCCTGGCCCTCTTTCCCGAGGGCGAGCGCCTCGGCGAGGTGCTGGACCTGGCCCAGGGGCGCGGGCACCAGGTGCTGGTCTACCGGATGGTGGACCCCGAGAACCGGCCCGCGCCCGAGGCCCTGCGCCAGCAACTGCGCCTGGACCTCAAGCGGGTGCCCGAGGCCATGGGGGTGGATCTGCCCGGCCTCGACGCGGCCCTCACCGCCGAGGTGCTGCGCGAGGCGCGCAAGAGCGAACTGGTCTTTGTGGACCGCGGCGCGGCCCTCGATTTCGACGCCGGCCAGATGGCCCGCGAGGCCAAGGCCCGCACCGTACAGCGCGACCTGTACCTCGACCAGGAGGACAACCGCGCCGCGGTGGAGAAGAAGCTGTGGGAGCTGGCCGAGCTGGCCGCCCAGCGGGGCCAGGCCCTGGGCCTGGGGCAGGCCCGCGAATCCACCCTGCTGGCCCTGGAGGCGGTGCTGCCCCGCCTGGAGGCGCGTGGCTTCCGCCTGATCCCGCTCTCCCAGTTGGCCCGCTGAATGGCGCGGGACTTCGCCTTTGAGCTGGTGGCCCAGGACGGGCGCACCGGGGCGCGGGCCGGGCTGCTCCACACCCCGCACGGTACCGTCGAAACCCCTTTTTTCATGCCGGTGGGCACCCAGGCCGCGGTGAAGACCCTCTCCCAGCAGGACCTGGAAGGACTGGGGGCCCAGGTGCTCTTGGCCAATGCCTACCATCTGTACCTGCGCCCCGGCGCCGAGTTGGTGGCCCGGGCCGGGGGGCTGCACGGCTTCATGGGCTGGGGGCGGCCCATCCTCACCGACAGCGGCGGCTTCCAGGTCTTCAGCCTCTCGGGCCTCACCCGCATCGAGGAGGAGGGGGTGTACTTCCAGTCCCACCTCGACGGCTCGCGCCACCTCTTCAGCCCCGAGAAGGTCATGGAGATCGAGCACCACCTGGGCGCCGACTTCATCATGGCCTTCGACGAGTGTACCTCCTACCCCTGCACCGAGGACTACGCCCGCAACTCGATGGAATTGACCCTGCGCTGGGCGCAGCGCTGTGCGGCGCGACACACCCAGTTGCAGCAGGAACAGGAGGTGCCCCAGGCCCTCTTCGGGATCGTGCAGGGCAGCGTGTATCCCGCCCTGCGCCAGCGCTGCGCCGCCGAACTGGAGGCCCTGGACCTGCCCGGCTACGCGGTGGGCGGCCTGGGGGTGGGCGAGCCGCCCGAACTGATGCGCGAAACCCTCATCTCCACCCTGCCCCACCTGCCGGCGCACAAGCCGCGCTACCTGATGGGCGTGGGCCTGCCCCACGATCTGGTGGAGGGCGTGGCGGCGGGGGTGGACATGTTCGACTGCGTCATCCCCACCCGCAACGCCCGCAACGGCACGGCCTTCACCCGGCTGGGGCGGGTGCGGCTCAAGAACGCCGCCCTGGCCGAGGACCCCGGCCCCCTGGACCCGGAGTGCTCCTGTCTGACCTGCACCCGCTACAGCCGCGCGTACCTGCGCCATCTCTTCCAGACCCGGGAGATCCTGGGCCTGCGCCTGGCCACCTACCACAATCTCCATTTCTTTTTGGAGTTGATGCGGCGCATGCGCCGGGCCATCATCGCCGGGGAGTTCGCCGGCTGGCAGGCCGAATTCCTGGCCGCGTACCGCGATTGAGCCGCAGTTTCGGGTCAGGGCCGGAATTCCTATCTTTTGAAACCTCGTCCACCTAACGAAAGGATCTTCCCGTGTTCACTTTTCTAGTCGATGCGGCCCACGCCATGGGCGCCCCGCCCGCGGAGGGCGGCGGGAGCGGCAGCGCCATCCTCGGCATGTTGCCCTTCATCCTGATGTTCCTGGTCCTGTACCTGCTCATCCTCCGGCCGCAGATCAAGAAGCAGAAGGCCCACCAGAGGATGGTGGACGAGCTGAAGAAGGGGGACCAGGTGGTGACCAGCGGCGGCATCCACGGGGTGGTGGTCAACCTCAAGGACGACGTCGTGGTGCTCAAGATCGCCGAGAACGTCAAGGTGGATCTCTCGCGCTCGGCGGTCTCCTCGGTCAAGGCCAGCGCCGAAGGCGAAAGCACTTCCTCCTGAGCGGATAAAATCCCTGTGGGGATGAGAGTGGTGTTCATGGGGACGCCCGCCTTTGCCGTCCCCAGCCTGCGCCGCCTGGCCGCCGGCGGGCACCAGGTGGCGGCGGTGGTCACCAACCCGGACCGGCCCCAGGGCCGGGGGCAGCGCCTGGCTCCTCCCCCGGTCAAGGAGGCGGCCCTGGAACTGGGCCTGGAGGTGCTGCAACCCGCGGCCCTCGACGAACCCGGCCTGGCCGAGCGCCTGACCGCGCTAGAGCCTGATCTCTTTGCCGTAGTGGCCTTCTCCATCCTGCCCCGCCCCCTGCTCGCCCTGCCCAGCCTGGGCAGCGTCAACCTCCACCCCTCGCTCCTGCCGGCCTACCGGGGCGCGGCCCCCATCATCTGGGCAGTGATCCGGGGCGAGCGCAAGACCGGGCTGAGCACCTTTCTGCTCAACCCGCGGGTGGACGCCGGCGACCTGCTCTTGCAGGAAGAGGTGGGGATCGATCCCGAGGAAACGGCCGGCGAATTGGAGGCCCGCCTCGCCCCGCTGGGGGCCGACCTGCTGGTGCGGACCGTGGACGGGCTGGGGCAGGGGGTGATCGCCCCCCGACGCCAGGACCAGAGCCGGGTGAGCCGCGCCCCCAAGCTGCAAAAGGAGGACGGCCGCCTCGACTGGAATCAGCCTGCGGAAGCGCTGCGCAACCGGATACGCGGCACCAACCCCATGCCGGGGGCCTTCACCCAATGGCGGGGCGGGCTGCTCAAGGTACACCGCAGCCGGCCTGCGACCGGGCGCGGCGAGCCAGGTGCGGTGTTGCTGGCCGACCCCCGCCAGGGCCTGGTGGTGGCCACCGGCGACGGCGCCCTCTTGCTCACCGAGGTCCAGCCCGCCGGCAAACCGCCCATGGAGGGCAGCGCCTTTGTCCGGGGATATCCCGTCCAGGCCGGTGATCATCTCGGCCGCTAGACTCCTCTTCCTGTTGCTGGCGGCCCCGGCCCTGGCCCTGGCCCAGGCGCCGGTGGACAGCCTGCACACCCAGCCTCCCAGAAAAGCGTTGATCCGCTCGCTGCTTTTGCCGGGGTGGGGGCAGTTCATCAATGGCCGGCCCCTCAAGGGCCTGGGCTTTGGCGCGGCGGCGGTGGTGCTGGCGGGGCGGGTGGTGCAGCAGCAACGGGCGATGAGCCGGGCCGAAAGGCGGGGGGCACTCGATGCGGAGTTGGAGGATCTGGCCGCCGGCCGCAATACCCGGGTGCTGCTCTGGGTGGCCAACGCCACTCTGGCGGGTATCGATGCGTACGTGGACGCGCAGCTGGCCGGTTTTGATTTGAGCCTGGGACCGCGCGCAGGGCCGGGGGTGGCGCTGCTGGAGTTGCGGGTGTCGCGCTAATACGCTCGCGTCGTGGAGCGACCCACTCCGGGCTTTCCCCAGGCGCGTCCTGCCCCCTCGCTCGCACAGCTCCGCTACCCGGCCCCCCGCCACGCGGACTTCCCTACCCAGCCACCCCCCAGGGAAAGCCCTGCGGGGTCATCTCCCCGCCGCTATTCCCAGGTACTTAAGCCGGACTGATCACGTAGCCTTTGGCAGGCGGATCGTTCCAAACCCGGGCGTGGTACGGGGCGCGCAGGATCTGCCGTTGGCGCTCGGTGTAGTCGTAGGCCGCCGGGTCGTAAAAGGTGCCCCACCACGAGGCGTGGCGCGGCGAGTACTTGTAGAAGAGGGAGCGGCGCTGGGTGGGGGCGGTCCAGGCCAGGGTGCCGTGGCGCAGGGCTTCAGTGAAAATGATGGCCGAGCCGGCCTTGCAGGGGATCTGCTGCACCCCGGGGGTCGCCTGGCCCACGCAGGTGATGCTGGCGGGCGGTGCAAAACTGCTCTTGTGGGAGCCGGGGATGCAGCAGAAGCCGCCGGCGCCGGGCGGCACGTCCTGTAGCGCCCAGACCACCGCTACCAGGCCGCAGTGGATCTTGCCGTTGGCCACATGATAGTGGAACATGGTGCTGTAGGGGGTGCCGTTGATGTGCAGCTCGCCGGCCCCGCCTTCGATCATGTGTTCGGCGTACTCGTGGTCGAGGCGTAGATCCTCGCCCAGCATCTCCTCGAGATGGGGCAGCACCGCGGGGTGGTCGACCAGGTCGCGATAGGCCTTGCCCCAGGCGATCAACTCCAGGTACCGGGCCCGGCCGGCGCGCGGGTTGGCCAGTTGCGCCTGCTGCTCGTCGAAGATCGCGTTGAGGGTTTTGAGTTCTTCGGGGTTCAGCGCGTTTTCGACCAGATGATAGCCGCGCACGTCGAAGAAGTAGCGTTCCTCCTCGGTCATGCCTTTTCCCTCCTCAGTGGGCGCTGACACTGGCCAGCAACTTGGGCCAGGCCGCGGCCAGGTCCACCACGTCCCCCCCGCAGAGCACCAGGTCCACCCCGGCCTCCAGCGCGGCGCTGAGCAGCGCCCCCGGCCCCACCAGCACCCCGGTGCGTTTGCCCGCCTCCTTGGCGCGGCGCATGCACTTGAGCGCGGTCTCGATCACCTCGGGATGGTTGACCTGTCCGGGGTGGCCCAGGCTCACCGACAGATCGCCGGGGCCGATGAAGATCCCGTCGAGCCCGGCCACCGCGCAGATGGCGTCGAGATTCTGCACTGCCTGGGCGGTCTCGATCTGGGCGAAGATCCGGGTGCGCTCGTTGGCCTGGGCAAGGGACGCTTCGGCGCCGGCCAGGCCGAACTCCACCCCCCAGGTGCGCAGGTTGAAGCCGCGCCGGCCCAGGGGCGCGAACTTGCCGTACTCTACCAGGCGGCGGGCCTGCTCGGGGGTGTCGATCATCGGCACCACCAGGATCTGCCCGCCCGATTCGAGGGCGCGCAGGATGTGGTGCCGCTCCCCGTCGGGCAGGCGCACCAGCGGCACGGCGCCGTTGGCCCTGGCCGCCAGGCACAGACTCTCGACCCGCTCGAAGCTGGCCGGTCCGTGCTCCATCTCGATCCACACCACCTCAAAACCCACCTTGGCCGCCAGGCCGGCCAAAAGCGGGGAGCCGCTGTAGATGGTGACCCCGCGCAGGCGGCGGGGGTGGCCGTGTTCGTCCAGAAAAGGGTCTCGATTCATCGGATTTCACTCAGGCAAATAGTTGTGGAATGAATGAGAGGCGGGTTGATGATAGGGATTGGGCAAGATAGGGGCAAGAAGGGTCCGCGTGCCTGGGGGCGGCCGGCGCTCGCAGATTATCCAAACGTGGAGATAAACAAATTCGATCATTTTGCATATTGACGATCGAATCGTAAGTTGCACACATGCTGCCCAGGCTCCTGAGCCCCTATCTCTTGCGCGACGCGGGGTACTACCCGGTCCTCACCCTGACCGGGCCGCGGCAGTCGGGCAAGACCACCCTGGCCAAAACCACCTTCCCGGGACACGCCTATGTCTCGCTGGAGGACCCAGAGACCCGGCAGTTCGCCCGGGATGATCCCCGGGGTTTTCTGGGTCGGTATGCAGGACCGGAAGCGGTTGATCAAGAGCCCCAAACTCTGTTTCCACGACACCGGATTGGCCTGTTACTTGCTGGGCATCCGGAGTCCAGAGCAACTCCAGTCGCATCCCCTGCGCGGCGCACTCTTCGAGAATTACGTGGTGGCCGAAGGCCCGCTGGCAGGTCATCTTATGAGACGGAGTCCGATCATGAGCAAAGGGTTCACCCGCCTATTCCTCGCCCTGCTGCTGGGGACCGGCTGCCTGGCCGCCCCGCCGGCCCGGGCCCAGACCGACACGGTCATGGTCTTTGCGGCGGCCAGCCTGGCCAATGCGCTCCAGGAGCTGGTTCCGAAATTCCGCGAAGAGCAGGTCGAGATGCTGCTTTCCCTGGGCTCCTCCTCTGCCCTGGCCAAGCAGATCCAGCAGGGCGCCCCGGCGGATATCTTCTTCTCGGCCAACCTGGAGTGGATGGGTTACCTGGATTCCCTGGGGCTGGTCGAAAAGGAAAGCTGCACCGAACTATTGGGAAACTCCCTGGTGGTGGTGGCGCCCAAAGGCGAAGGCTTTGAGGTGGAAGCGCAGAAGGGTTTCGACTTCGCCGGGGTGCTCGAGGGCGGGCGGCTGGCACTGGGCGACCCGGCCCATGTCCCCGCCGGCATCTACGCCAAGCAGTCGCTGCAGTGGCTGGGCTGGTGGGATGGGGTGCAGGACAAGCTGGCTCCGGCGGCAGACGTGCGCGCGGCCCTGGCGTACGTGGAGCGGGGCGAGTGCGCCGCCGGCATCGTCTACGCCACCGACGTGGGGGCCAGCGCCGGGGTGGAGGTGGTCGCCATCCTGCCGGTCGAGTCGCACCAACCGGTCGTCTACCCGGTGGCCGCGGTCAAAGGGAAGCGCAGCGCCGCCGCCCACCGCCTGCTCGCCTTGCTCCAGGCGCCGGCGGCCGGGGCGGTGTTCGAGAAGTGCGGTTTTGTCCGGTTGAAACCTGCTCCGCCGAAGCCGCAGTAGCCGTGGAAGGGGCCTCTTTCTTTGGCGCGGGTATTTTCCTTATCCTTATTCTTTCGCTTTGCAACTGCCTGGAAAGGGAGGCCCTCCTATGGGATGGATCACCAGCACAGGGGTGGCAGCGCTCGGGGCCGCCTTCATGCTGTCGGCCGGGTGTACCCTCACCCCCGACGCGGATGGCCGCACCTCGTCGCCGCAAAAGGTCTCCATCGCCGAATTCGGCGATGGAGGGCAGCTCAAGGAAAGGGTTACTGTGGATAGGATCGCCAAGACCGATGAGGAGTGGCGGAAGCTGCTGACCCCCGAGCAGTTCGAGGTGGCCAGGCAGGAAGGCACGGAGCGGGCCTTTACCGGGGCGTACTGGGACCACCACGAGGAAGGGATCTACCGCTGCGTCTGCTGCGGCACCGCGCTGTTCAGGTCTGGCACCAAGTTCGACTCCGGCACGGGCTGGCCCAGCTTCTACGAGCCCATCGCCCAGGAGAACGTCGAACTGAAATCCGACCATTCCTTCGGGATGAGCCGCACCGAAGTCCTCTGCAAGCGCTGCGACGCCCACCTGGGCCATGTCTTCGACGACGGCCCTCAGCCCACGGGCCTGCGCTACTGCATCAACTCCGCCTCCCTCACCTTTGTGAAGAAGGGGGAGACTTCATCCCCTGCGGCTTCCGGCACTCCCCGGGAGACCGCGGTCCTGGGCGGGGGCTGTTTCTGGTGCCTCGAAGCGGTCTTCGAGGAATTGCAGGGGGTGGAGAGCGTGGTCTCCGGGTACTCCGGCGGCAAGGTCCCCAATCCCTCCTACGAGGAGGTCTGCGCCGGAACGACCGGCCACGCCGAGGTGGTCGAGGTGCGCTTTGACCCGGCGGTGCTTTCCTACGAGGATCTGCTGCGGGTCTACTTCACCATCCACGACCCCACCACCCTGAACCGCCAGGGTCCCGACGTGGGGACGCAGTACCGCTCCGCGATCTTCACCAACTCCCCCGCGCAAAAAACCACGGCCGAAAAGATCATCCGGGAGATCGCGGAGAAGAAGGTCTGGGACGATCCCATCGTGACCCAGGTCGCTCCCCTGGAGGTGTTCTATCTTGCCGAGGCCTATCACCAGGACTACTTCCAGCAGCACCCTGAGCAGGGTTACTGCCGGGTCATCATCGCGCCCAAGGTGTCCAAGTTCCGCAAGGAATTCTCGGGGCGGCTGAAGCAATAACTTAGGGCGGGGGGATCTTGTACGCCTTGACCCCAGAGGAATGGGAGGCGCTGGGCCTTTCCCTGCGGGTGGGCCTGTGCTGCGTGCTTTTCAGCCTGCCCCCCGGAGTGCTGCTGGCCTGGCTGCTGGCCCGCCGGCAGTTCCGGGGCAAGCTGCTTTTGGACGGGCTGTGCCACCTGCCCCTGGTGTTGCCCCCGGTGGTGACGGGATATCTGTTGCTGGTGGTCTTTGGGCGGCGCGGCGCGGTGGGCGGCTTTCTCCAGGACACCCTGGGCCTCACCCTGGCCTTCAACTGGAAGGGGGCAGTGCTGGCCTCGGCGGTGGTGGGATTCCCGCTGCTCCTGCGGGCCGTGCGCCTGGCCATCGAAGGGGTGGACCCCCGGCTGGAGCAGGTGGCCCGCACCCTGGGGGCGGGGCGGCTGCGGGTCTTCTTCACCATCACCTTGCGCCTGGCCTTGCCCGGGGTGCTGGTGGGGGCCCTGCTGAGCTTTGCCCGCAGCCTGGGGGAGTTCGGGGCCACCATCACCTTTGCGGCCAACATCGCCGGCCAGACCCGCACCCTGCCCTCGGCCATCTTCACCTACCTCAACCAGCCCGGCGGCGAGGAGGGGGCCGCCCGCCTGTCCCTGGTCGCCATCGCCCTGTCCCTGGCGGCCCTGGTGGCCAGCGAGTGGCTGGCCCGCCGGCTGAAGCGTGGCTGAATGCTCTCCCTGAGCCTGTCCTGCGCCCTGCCCGGCTTCACCCTGGCGGTGGAGGCGCGTTGTCCCTATCCGGTCACCGCCATCTTCGGGCCTTCGGGGGCGGGCAAGACCACCCTCCTCAACATCGTGGCCGGCCTGCGGCGGCCGGACCAGGGCGAGATCCACTTAGGGGAGGAGGTGCTCTTCTCCTCTGTAAACAAAGTGGATCTGCCCCCCGAGAAGCGGCGCATCGGCTATGTCTTTCAGGACGATCTGCTCTTCCCCCATCTCACGGCCGAGGACAACCTGCGCTACGGCTACGCGCTGCTGCCGCCGGCCCAGCGGCGCTTTGCCTTTGAGCACATCGCCGAACTACTGGAGCTAGGATCGCTGTTGGCGCGCCGGCCCGGACAGCTTTCGGGCGGGGAGCGCCAGCGGGTGGCCCTGGGCCGGGCGCTCCTGGCCTCGCCGCGCCTGCTCCTGATGGACGAGCCGCTCTCCTCCCTGGACCAGGGCCTCAAGAGCCGGATCATCCCGTACCTGCGCCATATCCGCTCGGAGTTGGGCATCCCCATCCTCTACGTGAGCCATTCGGTGGCCGAGATCCTGGAGCTGACCGGGCAGGTGGTCTTCCTCGACCGGGGCGAGGTGGTGGCCCAGGGGGATTTCTTCCACCTGGCCCACCACCCCCGGGTGCTGCCCCTGGTGGAGGAGCACGGTTTTGAGAACGTCCTCCCCGTGGAGGTGCTGGGGAATGAGGCGGAGCGGGGTTTCACCCTGGTGCGGCACGGGGCGCACCCGTTCAAGGTGCCCCTGTGCGACCGGCCCGCGGGCAGCCGGATCTTCATCGGCATCCGCGCCGACGACATCATCCTCTGCCGGACGCGGCCCGAGGGGCTGAGCGTGCGCAACTACATTGAAGGGAGGGTGGCGGAGATCTCGCGGGTGGGGGGCAAGGGGTTGGTGTACGTGGAGGTGGGCAAGCGCCTGGCGGTCAAGGTGACGGCCGAAGCCATCGCCGAGCTGGGCCTGGAGGTGGGGCAGACCGTGACCTGCCTGATCAAAACCCACTCGATACGCATCGGGCCGGAGGTGGAATAACCCGGCTGGACGGGGGCGCGGGGCTAGGCTATGTTTTGGGCCACCGAGTTGGAGCAGCGCCCCACGGTCCCGCCACCCTGAAAGGAATCCCGATGAAGATCGCCGAGAACTGCGTCGTGTCCATCCACTACCGCCTGACCGACGACGAAGGGGAGGAACTCGACGCCTCCGAGGAAGGAGACCCCCTGGTCTATCTGCACGGGGCCGAGAACATCATCCCCGGCCTGGAGGAGGCCCTGGAGGGCCGGCAGGCGGGCGACCAGTTCGAGGTGGTGGTGCAGCCCGAGGATGCGTACGGCCCCGTCGATCCGGAGATGGTGCAGACGGTGCCGCGCAGCACCTTCAAGGGCGTGGACAAGCTGGAGCCGGGGATGCAGTTCCAGATGAAGACCCCCGACGGCCAGGTGCAGGTGGTCACGGTGCAGGAGGTCGGCGGCCAGGAGGTCGGCGGCCAGGAGGTGACCATCGACGCCAACCACCCGCTGGCCGGCGAGGTGCTGCACTTTGCCCTCACCGTCGAATCCGTGCGCGCAGCCACCTCCGAGGAGATCGACCACGGCCATGTCCACGGGGCGCACGGCCACCACCACTGAGCGCCAGCCATGCCGCCGCACCTGTCGCCCTCGCAGTTCCACCGCCATCTGCTGGCGCAAACCGTCCCCCGGCTGCGCTACGAGGGAGGCGAGGTGGGGGCCTGGCAGCGCCGGCTGCGCGCCCGCCTGCGCAAGCTGATCGGGGAGTGGCCCACCCGCCGCACCCCCCTGCGCCCCCGCCGGCTCTGGCTCCGGCAACATCCCCTGGGCACCATCGAGAAGGTGGTCTTCACCGCGGAGCCGCACTGTCAGGTGCCGGCGTACGTGTGCCTGCCCGCCGGGATCGAGCCGCCCTACCCCTTCATGATCTGCCTGCAGGGCCACTCAACCGGCATGCACGTCTCCATCGGGGTGGAGCGCGAGGACGAGACCAAGCCCTTTAAGGCAGAAGGGGACCGCGACTTCGCCCTGGGCTGCATGCGGCGGGGGATCGCCGCCCTGTGCATCGAGCAGCGCTCCCTGGGCGAGCGGCGCGAGCAACACCAGCAGGCCCTCTCCCCCCACGGCTGCCACGACGCCACCATGCAGGCCCTGATGCTGGGCCGCACCCTGATCGGGGAGCGGGTGTACGACGTGGACCGCGGGATCGACTACCTGGCCGCCCGGGGGGACGCGGACCTGAAGCGCATCGGGGTGATGGGCAACTCGGGCGGGGGCACCACGGCCCTTTTCGCCGCCGCGCTCTTGCCGCGCCTTTCCTTTGCCATGCCCTCCTGTTATTTCTGCACCTTCGCCGATTCGCTGATGTCCATCTACCACTGCGCCGACAATTACATCCCCGGCCTGTTGCAGTGGGCAGAGATGGCCGACCTCATGGGACTCTTTGCCCCCAAACCCGCAGTGCTGGTCTCCGGGGCCGAGGACCCCATCTTCCCCATCGAGGGCGCCCGCAAGGCGTACCGGCAGCTGCGGCGCATCTACCGGGCCGCCGGGGCCCCAGACCGCTGCCACCATGTGGTGGGCCAGGGCGGCCACCGCTTCTACGCCGAGGACGCCTGGCCGGTGATGCTGAGGGAATTGGGCCGGCTGGGATCCTGAAAACTCACCGATGAAAGAACGGGCGCCATGAGTCATCCACCGACGACCCACGTCTACAAAACCGCCGGCAACTGCCAGATCAAGGCCGACGTGTACCGGCCTGCCGCCGCCGGCCCCACCCCGGTGCTGGTCTACATCCACGGCGGCTGCCTGATGTACGGCGCCCGCCAGTCCATCAACCCCCGGCAGTTGGAGTTATACTTGGAGGCCGGATACGCGGTGGTCTCCATCGACTACCGCCTGGCCCCGGAGACCAAGCTGCCGGCCATCATCGAGGACCTGCGGGACGCCTTCCGCTGGATCAGCGAACAGGGGCCGGCCCTCTTTGGCGCGGACCCGGCGCGTTTGGGGGTGGTGGGGCATTCGGCGGGGGGGTACCTGACCTTGATGGCTGGCTTTGCGGTAGAGCCCCGGCCCAAAGCCCTGATCCCGGTGTACGGGTACGGGGACATCATCGGGGATTGGTACAGCAAACCGGACCCCTTCTACTGCCAGCAGCCGGCCGTCACCCTGGAGGCGTCGGAATGGCATCGCGGCGGCCCCGAGACCTCCGAGCTGTACGAGGGCCGGGGCAAGGGCGGGCTGTACCTCTACTGCCGGCAGCATGGCCTGTGGCCCCTGGCCGTGGGTGGGGTCGATCCCGCCAAAGATCCCGCCTTCTTCGCCCCCTACAACCCGGTGCAGAATGTCTCTCCCGCGTATCCTCCCACCCTGCTCCTGCACGGGGACCAGGACACCGACGTGCCACACGCGCAGTCGGTGCAGATGGCCGGGGAACTGGCCCGGCACGGGGTGAAACACGAGCTGATCACCATCAAAGGGGGCGGGCACGGCTTCGACGGCAAGATGGATGATCCGGTGGTGAAAGACACCTTTGCCCGGGTGCTGGCTTTTCTGGGTGAGCACCTCGGCATTCGAGGATAAGGAGGAGCAAAGGCCGATGATCATCACCAGCGAATATGTAGATATCCCGGCCGAAGACAGCCCGATGCGCCTGTACGTGGCGGCGCCCAAGCAGGCCGGCCGCTATCCGGGCATCGTCTTTTACTCCGACATCTTCCAGCTCACCGGCCCCATGCTGCGTTCCTGCGCCCGCCTGGCCGGGTACGGATTTGTGGTGGCGGCCCCGGAGATCTACCACCGCCGCGAGCCAGCTGGCGCGGTCATCCCCTTCGACGATGAGGGCCGCACCCGGGGCCTGGAGGACGCGGCCCAGACCCCGGTGGCCCACTTCGACGCCGACTGCCGCGCCACCCTGGGGTACCTGGCGGCCCACCCGCTGGTGGCGCCCGGAAAACTGGGGGCCGCCGGCTTCTGCCTGGGCGGGCATCTCTCCTTCCGCGCTGCCCTGCAACCCCAGGTGCGGGCCACCGTGTGTTTCTACGGGACCGGCATCCACAACGGCAAACTCGGCAAAGACGCCGATGCCGGCTCCCTGCAACAGGCCGGGCAGATCAAAGGGGAATTGCTGTTGGTCTGGGGCACCCGCGACCCCCACATCCCGGCCGAGGGCCGGGCCCGCATCGCCGCGGAACTGGGAAAGGCCGGGGTGGTCTTCTCGCAACTGCTCTGCGACGCCGAACACGCCTTCATGCGCGACGAGGGCCCGCGCTACGAGCCCCAGGCCACGGACCAGGCTTTTGGGGAGATGGTGAGCTTTTTCCAGCGCATATTTGCCTGACGAGGAGAAAATGGACGAGCACGAACGCTATCTATTCGATCTGCGCGGGTACCTGGTGGTGGAGAACGCCCTCAGCCCCGAGGAAGTGAAGGCAGCCAACGCCGCCCTCGACCAGCACTGGGACCAGGTGAAACCCCGGGCCCGCGAGTACTCGTTGTCTGGCGGTTCGGAGGCGCTGCGGGGGGAGAAGGGCCGGCTGGAGGCCGGTTTCAATCTGTTACACCTGCCCAAGCCCTGGTGCGAGCCCTTCCGCCAGATGCTGGCCCATCCCCGCATCGTCCCCTACCTGCACGAACTGATCGGCAAGGGCTTCCGCCTCGACCACGGCCCTGGTCTCATTGCCATGGAGGAGGGCTGCGAGGGCCATGTGTTGCACGGGGGCGGCGAGCCGTACGACCCATCGCAGTTCTACGTGCACAAGAATGGCCGCATGCACAACGGCCTGACCGTGGTCTCGTGGCAGTTGACCGAGGTGCGCCCCGGCGACGGGGGCTTCTGCTGTATACCGGGGAGCCACAAAGCCAACATACCTTGTCCGCAGGAGATCAAGCGCTGGGAGGCACAGCGCGACTGCGTGGTGCAGGTGGCGGCCCCGGCCGGCTCGGCGGTGATCTTCACCGAGGCCCTCACCCACGGCACCCTGCCCTGGCGGGGCCAGGGGCAGCGCCGTTCCATCCTCTACAAGATGTCGCCCGGCTTTCTGGCCTGGGGGGGGGCGCCCGTCTTTGCGCAGGAATTCCTCGACCAGCTCACCCCGGATCAGCGGGCCGTGCTGACCCCGCCGTACCGGCCCAACCGGCCGGTGGTGGGCCAGGGCTGAGAGAGGAGAGGGATCGTGTCCAGAATCCTGGTCGCCGAATGCAAGCAGGAGGTCTCCTCCTTCAACCCGGTCCCCAGCCAGTACGCGGATTTCGCCGTGCTGCGCGGGGAGGGGTTGCTGGCGTACCATCGCCGGGTGGCCGACGAGATGGGCGGGGCGCTGAGTATCTTCGACCAGAGCCCCGCAGTGGAGGTGGTGCCCACCTTCAGCGCCCGGGCCATCACCTCCGGCGGCACCCTGGCGGCCTCCTCCTGGCAGCGCCTGGTGCGCGAGTGGGGCGAGGCTTTGAGCGCGGCGCCGGCCTGCGAGGGGGTGTACCTCTCGCTGCACGGGGCCATGTGCGCCGAGGGGGAGGATGATCCCGAGGGATTCTTGCTGGAGGAGGCCCGCCGCATCCTGGGCGAGGAGGTGCCCGTGGTCATCTCCCTCGACCTGCACGGCATTCTCACCGACCGCATGCTCGGCCACAGCGACGCGGTGGTGGTGTATCACACCTATCCGCACGTGGATTTCTACCCCACCGGGCAGCGGGCGGCCCGGCTGCTCCTGCGCCTGATGGCCGGCCAGGCGGCGCCGGTGACGGCCAAGGTCGAGGTGCCGGTGCTGGCGCGCGGCGACGAGCTGATCACCCAGACCGGCGCGATCCGCCACGTCATCGGGGCGGCCCAGGCTGTCGAGAGGGAATCCTGGGGCCTGTCGGCGGGGATGTTCTGGGGCAACCCCTTCACCGACGTGCGGGAGTTGCGCTCCATCAGCCTGGTGGTGACCGACAACGACGAGGAACGCGCAAGGACTGAAGCCCTCCGCCTGGCGGACCTGTTCTGGCAGCACCACGAAAGGATGCGGGTGCCCCTGACCAGCCTGGAGGAAGCGGCCCGCCGCACCTGCGAGCACCATGCCAGCGGCCAGGGTGGCACGGTGGTGCTGGTGGATGCCGCCGACGCCACCAGTTCGGGCGCGTCCGGGGATAGCAATGCCATCGTGCGGGCGCTGCTAGCAGCAGGGTACCAGGGCACGGTGCTGGCCCCGGTGGTGGACGCCCCGGCGGTGCAGGCGGCCTTTGAGGTCGGGGTGGGGAAGACCCTGCGGGTTTCCGTGGGCGGGGCGCTGGACCAACGCCGCTTTGCCCCGCTGGAGCTGGAGGCGCGGGTGCATCTGCTCTCCGAGGGGCTCTTCCGCAGCGAGACCACCCGCTCGCTGTGGGACGCCGGCCCCACGGCCGTGCTCCAGGCTGGCGTACTCACCCTGGTGGTCACCAGCCGGCCGGTGAGCCTGTTCGACCGGGCCCTTTTCTGGGCCCACGGCCAGGATCCCCGGCACTTTGGCGCGGTGGTGGTCAAGTCGCCCCACTGCGAGCCGCAGATGTTCAAAGAGTGGGCGGCCCAGTACATCGACGTGGACGCCCCGGGGGCCACCAGCGCCGATCTGAAGAGCCTGGGCCACACCCAGTGCCCGCGGCCGATCTGGCCCCTCGATGAGGGGGTAGAGTTCAGACCTGTCGTCAAGATTTTTCGGCGAAACAAACGGTGATATCCAGGGAGATGCGTGGATGAAAAAGGTGCTGCTGCTGATCAACCCCGGCGGGGGGGTGTTCGAGGATTTTGCCGCGATGTTCACCAAACTGCTGGAGCATTCGGGGCAGTTCCAACTGGAGGTGAGCGCGGACCGCGCCCGGCTGGAGAACCTGTCCGGCTTCGATGCGGTGGCCCTGTACATCGGCGGGGGGGAGCTGACCCCGGCCCAGGAAAAGGGGATCACCGGGTATGTGCGAGGGGGCGGCGGCCTTTTGGGGGTGCACGGGGCCAATGCCGGCCTGGTCAAGTACCAGGAGTACACCGAGATGATCGGCTCGGAGTTCATCGGCCACGACCCGCTGGCCCCCTTTGACGTGGAGACCGCCGAGGGTTTCGAGGAGGATCTGCCGCGGTTGAGCAAGAGCTTCAGAATCTCCGACGAATGCTATAACCTGAAAATTCACACCGAGGCCCCGCTGCGGTACTTTCAGTACGGCCAGTGGAGATTGGACCGCAAACCGCTGGGGTACCTGCGCGACTACGGCCAGGGCAAGGTGTGCTACACCGCCCTGGGCCACGACAAGCGGGCCTTTGGCAACCCCGATTTCCAGGATCAGTTGATCAAAGGATTGCGCTACGTGTGCGGGATGAAGGACCAGGGCCAGATCCGCATCGGCCTGGTGGGGTACGGCCCGCTCTTCAACATGGGCAAGCACCACAGCGAGCAGATCGCCAAGACCCACGGCTTCACCCTGGCGGCGGTGTGCGACAAGGACCCGCGCCGGCTGGAGGCGGCCCGGCAGGAGCAGGGCGAGCACCTCGCCACCTTCACCGATAGCAATGAGTTGATCAAGAGCGGCCTCATCGACCTGGCGATTGTGATCGTGCCGCACGCGTACCACGCCCCGGTGGCCCGGCCCTTTTTGGAGGCGGGCATCCACGTCATCACCGAGAAGCCCTTCACCGTGCAGGTGTCCGAGGCCGACGAACTCATCGCCCTGGCCCAGCAGCAGGGGGTGATGGTCTCGGTGTACCACAACCGCCACTGGGACCCCGACATCGTCTCTCTGCGCCGTATCGTCGAGTCCGGGGTCCTGGGCGACCTGTACTCCATCGAATGCAACATGGTGGGGTACGGGTATCCGGGCCAGGCGTGGCGCTCGCAGAAGGAGATCTCCGGCGGGATGCTCTACGACATGGGGGCGCACCAGTTCGAGAAGATCCTGCAACTGGTGCCGCAGAAGGACGGGCGCGGGAACCGCATCAACAAGAAGGCCACCCTGTACGGCAACTTCCTCAAACGGGTGTGGCACAGCGTCTCCAACGAGGATTTCTGCCGCGCCTACGTGCGCTTCGACTCCGGGTTGGAGGCGCAACTGCTCCAGTCGAATATCCACGCCTCCCCGCGCCCGCTGTGGACGGTGCAGGGGACCAAGGGCTCGGCGGTGATGGAGGGCTGGGACGGGTCGGCGAGTGTCTCGGTGCCCGGCGAGGACGGCCGCGTCACCACCACCCAGGTGCCCTCCATGCAGGTGCCCAGCGTCCAGGCCAAGGACCGGTGGGGGGGATACTACAAGAACGTGGCGGACCACCTCTTGGCCGGCCTGCCCCTGATCATCTCCGGGGAGTGGGCCAAGGGTCCGATCCAGCTCATCGAGGGCTGCGAGACTGCGGCGCGGGAGAACAGGCTGGTGGAGATCGAGTTGGGGTATTGAGCTTACCCTACCACCGGCCGCCTCCCCCCCTGGAGGATGGAGGCGAGAGCGGTGTAGAGGAAGCCGACGAGGAAGAGGAGGAGGAAGGGCATCCCGGCGTAGAGGCCGATGGTCCAGGCGCGGTGGATCATCCAGGCGAAGTAGGCGGCCATGGCCAGTTCGGCCAGGACCAGCAAGGTGGCACGGCTGCCGTAGTGCCAGGTCCGGGTCTGTGCCCCGGTGACCACCCCGTATTTGGGGGTGCGCAGGAAGGGGCTGGTGTGCCCCATCAGCCCCTCCAGCACCGCCCTGGTGTTGTTGACGCACAGGCCCATGCCCACCGCCATCAGCAGGGGCAGGTACTTGATCTGCCTCTTCCAGTCGGGATACAGTTCGCGCTGGGCTACCAGGTAGAAGCCGGAGATGGCCAGGGTGGCCAGGGAGAAGAGGGGCAGGTCGATGATCAAGAGCCGCTCCCAGCCCAGCTGGGCCCGCAGCCCCAGCACCGGTCCCATCAAGAGGGCCATCAGCAGCATCAGCAGGTAGGAGCTGTGGCCGGTCAGGTGAAAGGTGGCTTCGATCTTGACCTTGAGGGGCTGGTGGCTGTGCCAGACGCGGGGCAGGATCTTGCGGCCCGTCTGCACCGCCCCCTTGGTCCAGCGGTGCTGCTGGGACTTGAAGGCGTTCATCTCCACCGGCAGTTCGCCGGGAACCTCCACCTGGGGCAGGAAGAGGAAGCGCCAGCCCTGCAACTGGGCCCGGTAGCTCAGATCCAGGTCCTCGGTGAGGGTGTCGTGCTGCCAGCCGCCGGCCTGGCGGATGGCTGCTTTGCGCCAGATGCCGGCGGTGCCGTTGAAGTTGAAGAAGCGGCCCGAGCGGTTGCGGGCGGTGTGCTCGACGACGAAGTGGGCGTCGAGGAAGATGGACTGGATGCGGGTCAAAAGCGAGTAGGGCCGGTTGAGGTGGCCCCAGCGCAGCTGCACCATGCCGATCCCGGGATCGGTGAAATGGTGGATGGCCTCCTTGAGCACCTGGGGCGGGGGCAGGAAGTCGGCGTCGAAGAGGAGGATGAATTCCCCCTTGGCCGCGGCCAGACCCGTTTCGAGGGCGCCGGCCTTGAAACCTTGGCGGTGGGTGCGGTGGTGGTAGGTGATGTCCACCCCCTGCCCCTGCCAGCCGGCCACGGCGTCCCTGGCAATCTGGATGGTCTGGTCGGTGGAGTCGTCGAGGACCTGGACCTGGAGGCGGTCCCGGGGATAGTCGAGCCGGCAGACCGCGTCGATGAGGCGGCCAGCCACGTGCAGCTCATTGTACAGGGGCAACTGCACGGTGACCCTGGGCAGTTCGGCAAAAGGGGCCGGTGGGGCAGGGAGCTGGTGGCGGTGGCGGAAGAAGAGCCGCAGCATCAGCCAGCGGTGGAAGCCGTACACCCCCAACACCAGCACGATCCCGCAGTACGCGGCCAGCACCCAGATCTCCCAGGTGGTCATATTCAGGATTGTGCGGCGTCCAGGTCTTCGCTGTGCGCCTGCACCAGGGCCAGAGCCTCGGCCAGATCGCGGCGCGCCACGGCGACCTGGTGCGGGGCCAGGAACCCCAAGCCGGTGAAGGAGGCCGCCTGCTCGTTGTGCCGGAAAGCGGCGATGCCGGCCTGCTCCAGCAGGCCCAGCACCAGGTCGGCCTCGATCAGGCTGCCGCTGAACACCACTGCCAGGCCCTCTGCGTCGGTCATCGTCCCGCCTCCCCCTTCAAGCTGACGGCACGGATCTCAGGCTTCATTGATCCCGTGGCATTTCTTGTACTTCTTGCCGCTGCCGCAGGGGCAGGGGTCGTTGCGGCCCACCTTGGGGCCCACGCGGATGGGCTCGCGCGGGGGGGGCGGGGCCTCGGGCGTCCCGCCTCCAGAGGCGGAGAGCCGGCGCCGGTCCGGGGGCACGGGCTGGCCCGGCACGTAGTTTTCGGGTGCGGGGCCAGGGGGAGCCGGCGCTGGCCCGGCTTCGGGGCTGGGGCCAAAGCCCATGTTGGTGGCCTCGGTGTGGATGAGGCGGTGCCGGCGCGGTGGTCCCAGGCGCTGGGCGGGCAGGGCCTGGCGGCCCGGCTCGGCGGCCAGGCGCAGGCGGAAGAGGTTGCGCAGGGTCTCCTGCTGGACGCGCTCGATCAGGCTCTCGAAGAGGTCGTAGGCCCCCTTCTTGTACTCGATGAGGGGATTCTTGCCGCCCACCCCCACGAAACCGATGCCCTCCTTGAGTTCGTCCATCTCGTAGAGGTGTTCCTGCCAGCAGGTGTCGATGGTGTGGAGCAGGATGGCCTTCTCGATCTGGCGGAAGGTCTCCTCCCCCACGATTTCCACCCGGTGGCGGTAGGATTCGGTCACCACCTGTAGCAGGCGCTGGCGCAGTTCTTCGGCGGTGAGGGTCTCCCGCTCCTCCACCGTCACCGGCAGGCCGATGAAGAGGGTGCTGCCCAGCTGGGTCTGCAACTCCTCCCAGAGCCAGGTCGAGGACGGGTTCTGCTCGTCGACGTGGGCGACGAGCAGCCCGGCTAGGCACTCGGCGATCAGCTCCTCGACCTGGTCGCGCACCGTGTCGCGCTCCAGCACGTCGCGGCGGCGGTTGTAGATTACCTGGCGCTGCTGGTTCATCACGTCGTCGTACTCGAGCAGGTGCTTGCGCATCTCGAAGTTGCGCGCCTCCACCTTCTTCTGGGCCCGCTCGATGGAGCGGGTGACCATGGGGTGCTCGATGACCTCGCCGTCCTCGGCGCCGAGGCGGTCCATGATGGAAGCGATGCGCTCGGAGCCGAAGAGGCGCATCAGGTCGTCTTCCAGGGAGAGGAAGAAGCGGGAGGACCCCGGGTCGCCCTGGCGGCCGGCGCGGCCGCGCAACTGGCGATCGATGCGGCGGGCCTCGTGGCGCTCGGTGCCGATCACCTGCAACCCCGCCGGCTCCTCGCCGAGGGTCTGGCGCAGGGATTTGCCCGAGGGCAGGCGCTGGTCGAGGGTGAGCTGGGAAATGACGATCTGGCGGTCGATGTGTACCACCTCGGGGCTGAGTTTGATGTCGGTGCCGCGGCCAGCCATGTTGGTGGCGATGGTCACCGCCCCGAGTTGGCCGGCCTGGGCGACGATCTGGGCCTCGCGTTCGTGGTAGCGGGCGTTGAGCAGCTGGTGCTTGATGCCCCGGCTGGTCAGCAGGCGGCTGAGCAGCTCGGAGGTTTCCACCGAGATGGTGCCCACCAGCACCGGCAGGCCCAGGCCGTGCAGGCGGGCGATCTCCTCGATGATGGCGTTGTACTTCTCCTTCTTGGTGCGGAAGATCTGGTCGTCCTGGTCGAGGCGGCGCACCGGCCGGTTGGTGGGCACCACCACCACGTCGAGCTTGTAGATGGCGTACAGCTCGTGGGCCTCGGTCTCGGCGGTGCCGGTCATGCCGGCCAGCTTGCGGTACATGCGGAAGAGGTTCTGGAGGGTGATGGTGGCGATGGTCTGGGTCTCCTGCTCGACCTTTACCCCCTCCTTGGCCTCCAGGGCCTGGTGCAGCCCGTCGGAGAAGCGCCGGCCCGGCTGGGGCCGGCCGGTGGATTCGTCGATGATGACCACCTTGTGGTCATCGGTGACCATGTACTGCACGTCCTTCTCGAAGAGGGTGTAGGCTTTCATCAACTGGTTGATGTTGTGCACCGCCTCGCTCTTGAGGGCGTGCTCGCGGTACGCCTCCTCCTCCTTCTGACGGCGCTCCTCCTCGCCCAGCGCGGCGTCGCGCCGGATTTCATCGACCTGCAGGCTCAGATCGGGCAGGATGAAGAGGCTCTGCTCGTCGGGGGAGAGCAGATCGCGGCCCTTGTCGGTCAGGTCGATGGTGTTGTGGCGCTCGTCCACGGCGAAGTAGAGGGACTCGTCGATCTCCTGGAGGCGCTTGTCGCGCATGTAGTCGGACTCGACCCGCGAGATCAGG
>Ga0194132_10004559_pt1 | contig 23460 bp, 22 predicted proteins | sample TA2KigOf80mmetaG_FD_148612 | JGI IMG/M metagenome (GOLD analysis project Ga0194132, IMG submission 148612) | Freshwater microbial communities from Lake Tanganyika, Tanzania - TA2015054 Kigoma Offshore 80m | ecosystem: Environmental > Aquatic > Freshwater > Lake | place: Tanzania: Lake... | reverse complement strand
TCGGCGAAATCTGCTTCCGCTTCAACCACCGCGACGAGGACCTTTACCCGCTGCTGCAAAGGCTTTTACGATCAACTCCACTCAACGAAATCGACAAAATCCTGGTCCGAAATCGTTAGGGATTACCTAAAGAAGAAGGCCCGGAGCGGCGCCTCAACCACCTCGAGCCAGTAACCCGGATCCTGTCAAAAACAGGCTCGCCCGTCAAGGACTATTTTCCTCAACATGCGGAATTTTTGCAAGAGTCTGGAGGCGCTGCTATTTCCGCCCCGAGGGAGCGCAGCCAATGCCGAGCGTCACATTGTTCGAACTGAAGCCGACGCGCTCGGCGCGGGTGCGCTGGGCGCTGCAGGAGGCGGGCCTTCCCTTCGAGTCCGTCGGCAACTCGATCGAGGTCTTCAAGAGCGAGGCGCTGCGGCGCGTGCATCCGCTGGGCAAGCTTCCGGCGGTGCTCATCGACGGGAAGCCGCTGTTCGAATCCGCGGCGATCGTCACCGCCATCGCCGATCTGGTGCCGGAGAAGGCGCTGGTCGCGGCGCCCGGGAGCTGGGCGCGCAATCTGCATTACCAGTGGATGTCGTATGCGCTGAACGAGATCGACCCTTACCTCCATTCGAGCGAGATCAACACGATCGACTTCATCCTGCCGAAGGAGCAGCACGTGCCGGCGATCGTCGCGCAGAACACGATGATGCTGAAGCGCGCCGCGGCGGTGCTGAACGAGGTTCTGGAACGGAGCGACTACCTGGTCGATGGCCGCTTCTCGGCGACCGACATCGTCGTGGGCTACACGATCTGCTGGTGCGAGGAGCAGCGCTGGCTGGGCGAGTTTCCGAAGCTGGTCGCCTATCTCGAGCGCCTGCGGAAACGGCCGCACTGCACGCTGCCGAAGCACTGAACAATAGCAAAGCGGGCGCGGCTTTTTCAGCTCGCGCCCGCCCCTAGTCTCCCAGACCCGCCCCGAACTCGTGCGACATTTTAGCCGAGTCGCGGGCGGCGCAAGCGCACGTCTTCTTGAGCGGCGCTACGCCGCCGCGTAGCCCGGCGTCGCCAGCAGCGGTGCATCCGACACCTCGACGAGCTGGCCGCGGTCGAAGCCGTTGAACGCGGTACGCAAAGACGCGCCATAGGCGCCGAGCTGGCCGATCTCGATCCAGTCGCCCTCGCCCACATCCGCGGGAAGCGGGAAGCCGCCCTTCATGCGGTCGAGGCTGCAGCAGGTCGGGCCGAACAGCGTGAACGGCTTCACGTCCGCGGTGCTGGCGCGGATCAGCCGGACCGGATAGCGCCAGCCGAGAGCGCCGGCATCCGACAGGCTGCCGTAGATGCCGTCGTTCACATAGAGCGCATCGCCGCGCCGCGCCTGCACCTGGACCACCACCGACACGCCCTGGGCGACCAGCGCGCGACCGGGCTCCGCCCACAGCTCGCCGGGCGCGAGATCGCCGAGGCGCTCGACCAGGTCGGCATGGGCGCCGTCGATCTCGGCCATGAAGGCGGCCAGCACCGGCAGGTCGGCGCCGGGATAGGCCGACGGGAAGCCGCCGCCGACATCCAGCACGTCGAGCTTCACGCCCGCTGCCGCCACGACCGACGCGGCGAGCGCCATCGCCTGGCGCCAGCGCGCGGGATCGTCGCATTGCGAGCCGACATGGAAGGAGATCCCCAGCCGCCGCGCATGGCCGCGCGCCCGGCGCAGCAGCGCCGGTGCCTCGTCGGGCGCGACGCCGAACTTGCCGGAGAGGTCGAGCCCGGCCTTGCCCTTCGGCAGCGCGAGGCGCACGACCAGCCCGAGATCCTCGGCGCTGCCGGTCTCGTCGAGGATCTTCTCGAGCTCGTCCACGCTGTCGAGCGCGAAGTCGCGCACGCCCTCGGCCGCCGCCAAGCGGATCGCCGAGCGCGCCTTGACCGGGTGCATGTAGGCGATGCCCGCCTCGGGCAGCACCTGGCGCACGACCGAGATCTCGGCCGGCGAGGCGCAGTCGAAGGCGCGCACGCCGCCGCGCCACAGCGCCGAGAGCACGCGCGGATCGGGGTTGCACTTCACCGCATAAAGCGTGCGGCCAGCAAAGGCTTCAGTGAAGGAGCGTGCGGCCGCCTCGATCGCCTGCGGGCGCAGGCAGTGCAGCGGCTCCTCCGGACGCAGCTCGGCAACGGCCGCATCGACCGTAGGCAAAGTCCGGGCGAGATCGCGCGGCGCGACGTCGCGGCGGAGCGGGGAAACGGCGACGCGGAGACGCGAAGCAGCCATCGGCATGACCTCCTTCAAGGCACCGGTCCACTTAGACCGGCTCTCCGAAAAGGACGCTTGCGTCGTTGCTTGACCCCAGGGCCTAGGGCACGTGCGATTTGCGTCGGACGCGGGGATTTAATGCATTTCGCCGGAGATGCAAGAGGTGTGAGAGGCGGAGCCAAAAAAAACCGCTATACGCCCCTCACCCTAGGCCTCTCCCGGTGGGAGAGGGAATCCGATCGTAAGCCCTCTCCCACCGGGAGGGTTGGGTGAGGGGCCTTACTTCCGCAACGCCAGGTACTCGTAGACCATCGTCGCCGCCGCGAGCGAGGTGATCTCGGCGTGGTCGTAGGCGGGCGCGACCTCGACCAGGTCCATGCCGGCGAAGTTAACGCCCTTCAACGCGCGCAGCAGCGCCTGCGCCTGCCATGTCGCGAGGCCGCCGATCTCGGGCGTGCCGGTTCCGGGCGCGAAGGCGGGATCGAGCGCGTCGATGTCGAAGGTGAGGTAAGCCGGTGCCGAGCCGACGACGGTACGGATCTGCGCCGCGACATCGGCGACGCCGCGCTGATGCACATCCTGAGCGGTGACGATGGCGACGCCCCGGTCGAGCGTCCATTGCAGCACCGCGTCCTGCACCGGCGAGCGGATGCCGATCTGGATCATGCGCTTCGGATCGACGAGGCCCTCCTCGATCGCGTGGAAGAAGCAGGAGCCGTGGCCGTATTTCAGGCCGAAGCTGTCGGGCCAGGTGTCGACATGCGCATCGAAATGGACGAGGCCGACGGGGCCGGCGCGGCGCTTGAGCGCGCGCAGGAGCGGAAGCGCGATCGAATGGTCACCGCCTAGGGCGACGAGATGGCCGATCCCGGCCGCCTGCCTCTCGATCAGCGCCAGGCTTGCGGCCACGTCGCCGAGCGCGATCTCGAAGTCGCCCATGTCGGAGAGGCCGGCGGTCAAGTCGACGCGGAGCGTCGGGTGGTCGCCATCGACCAGCATGCGGCTCGCCCGCCGGATCGCCTCGGGGCCGAAGCGCGCGCCCGGGCGGTTGGTGGTGGCGATGTCGACCGGGACCCCGGCGATCACCGTCGGCGCGTCACGATCACGCCTCTGGGTGCCGAGGAAGCCGCCGGAGACGGCGAAGGTCGGCGTTCCGGCCATGGGGGAGGTCCTCGTTCCGGGTGAAGCGCGCATCGTACCTCCTCCCCCGCGCTACGCACGGGGGAGGAGGTACGAACGCGGTAGGATTGGGGAGTCAGTCTACAAAAGCAAAGGGCGCGGGGTTAGCCGCGCCCTTCTACAAACAATCTGGAAGAAAAGCGTCAGCCGCCCTTGGACTCGGTCTTCGGCTCCTCGCCTTCCTTCTTCTCAGGCGTGCGCAGCGGCTCGACCAGGTCGTCGAATTTGCGGGACAGGAAGTTCTGCTTGTACTCGGGCAGCTTGTAGGCCCAGCCCTTCCACTTCTTGTTCAGCTCCTCCGCCTCGAGCTTGATCGCCTGGATCGCCTCCGGCGTCGTCGAGGCCTCGAACATGGTCCAGGCATTGCCGTCCTTCTCGACCATCTTCGAGTTCAGCACGAGTCCGTCGAAGGCGACGAACTCGGCATTGGCCTTGGGCGTGCCGTCCTCGATCTCCTTGGACGGACGCACATCGTCGAGCGAGAGGAAGTTGAAGGCGGAGGCCGTCGAAGTCACGGTCGCCGGCGGACGCAGGGCGCGGTCGGTCGGGCGGCCCTCGACCTCCCAGATCTCCGGCGGCCCGTCCTTGGCTTCCGGCTTCGGCGCGTTCGGGTCGTCCTTGCGGAACATCACCACCTTGGCGCCGTCGGGATGGGTGAAGGTGATGGTCTTGAAGCGCTCGTCCTTGATGCCCGAGATTTCCTTCACCAGCCATTCCGGCGCCGGCGTGCGGATGTCGAAGGTGCCTTCGGCGAGCCAGGCGCGGCTATCGCCGGGCTTCCTGACATAGACCATGTCCTTGCCGCCGATCGGCGCGTAGCGCCTGCGGCCGATGACCATGGAGGCGATGACGGTGCCGTTCTGGTCCTTGAAGGTCATCTGCGAGGACTTGGTGTCCGGGCCGGCCGGATCCTCGACCTCGATGCGGCTGTAGAGATCGGCCTTCGCCGTCTTCGGCTCGACCGTCTTGAGCTCGGCCATGGTGACGATGTTCTGCTTCACCGTCTCGAACTTGACCGGGTAGCCGCCACGGTCGGGCATGGCCCAGCCCTCGGGCGTGCGCTGCACCAGGATCTTGTCCTTGCCCTTGACGACCTCGATCGTGGCGACGTCGTTGACGCGGTTGATCAGGCCGGGGACCACGGTCTCGGCGGCGACGGTGCCGAGCGTCGCCGATGCCCGCTGCCAGGCGGTGAGCGTGGCGGCGGCCGTGACGATCACCGTGGCGCCGAGCAGGATGTAGAAGGATTGCGGCTTCATCGGTGCTCTCCTCAGGTCAGGGCCGTCGCACGCCGGCGCCGCCGGCTGATGCGGACGACACCGAGCATGATCGCGATCAACGCCACGACGAGCGGGATCAACCCGATATTGACGACGCGGAGCGTGGTCTCGAGCCGGTCGATGTCCTTGCGCAGGTCGTTCTGCACCAGGCGCAGCTCGCGACGCAGCACCAGGATCTCCTTGCGCGCATCCTCGATCGCCTTCTGCTGGTCGGCGGAGAGGATGGTGGCGCCCGAGGCCTGGTCCTTGGTCAGAAGGTCGGAGAGCTTCTTCTCGGTCTCGCGCAGCTTGTCCTGCAGCTCGCGCTCCTTGGAGCGGAAGCGGCGCTCGGCCTCGCGCTGGATGTCCTGCACCAGCTCGAAGACGCGCGAGGAGACGCCGCGGCTGCGGAGGCTCATCAGCTCGGAGCCGCCGGCCAGGTTCTCCAGCGAGTTGACGACGAAGTCGCCGTTGTTCGCGGTCGGCTGCACCTGGCGCTGGCCGAAGAACTCCTGGGCCGAGACCCAGAAGCGGTCGTCCAGCATGTCGGTGTCGGCGATGACGATGACGCTGATCGGGCCCTGGCTCTCGGCGACATGCGGGAGCTGGTCCGGCTGCGGCGGGCGGCCTTCGACCTTGGGCGGGCCATCGGGGAAGGCGGTCTTGGCGGGGCCGGTGATGCGGGCCGCCATGGTCAGGATCTCGCTCTCCGCCTTGTAGTCGCGGAGCAGAGCGGTCGGATCCGGCGCGAACTTGATCTTGTCGGTCTCGACCTGCATCGAGCCCGGGCTCGCCGTCACCAGCGGCGCGAAGCTCGTGGTGGCACCCTGCTTCGGCTTCAGGATGCCGGCCGAGGCGACGTTGAGCAGCTGGAGCTCGCCCGTCACCGCGTCCTGGCGGTTCAGGTTCCCCGCCTTGAAGCTGTTCCAGACGATGTAGTCGGTAACGCGCGGACGCTGCGAGGTGCCGGCGTTGACGCGGGTCGCGGTCAGGCGGTCGCCGATCACGCGGTCCTTCACCAGCTCCACGCCCCAGGCGTTGAACAGCTTCTCGGGGTTCGACGATGTCGGGCCGGGGATCGCGTTCGGGTCGCGGCTCGGCCGCGCCGCATCGACCTCGGAGTTGGGATCGACGAAGACGAGCAGCTTGCCGCCGCGCAGCACGAACTGGTCGATCGCGTACTGGCCTTCCTCCGACAGCTCCTTCGGATGCACGAGCATCAGGATCTGCAGGTCCTTCGGCAGCGTGCCGGTATCGGAGCCGAACTGGCGCACCTGGAAGACCTGGCGCATCTGGTCCATGACGACCCAGGGCTGCGGCATGCGCATGCCCGGCATCGGCATGACGTCGCCGGCGATCGGCAGCTGCGCGATCAGGCCGACCTCGCGGCGCTTCGGGTTGGCGAGGTTGAAGACGACCTTGGTCAGGTCGTATTCGAGGAAGCGCTCGCGCTCGGGCTGGAAGAAGGCAAGGATCTCTTCGTCGTCGGTCGAGTTGGTGCCGGCCATGCCGAAGAACACCTGCTCGCCGCCCGCTTCCATCGGCACGCCCTGCAGGCGATAGGCGACGGCGCGGTCCTCGACGTCCGAGTACGGCGCCGGGTCATAGAACTCGAGCTTGATCTTGCCGCCGGCGTGGCTGGTGTATTCGTCGAGCAGATCGCGCACGCGCTGGTGGTAGTTGGCATAGAGCGGGATCTCGCGGCCAAGGCGCGGCGAGAAGAAGAGCCGGAGCGTGATCGGCTCCTCGATCTTGGACAGGATGTCCTTGGTGCCTTCCGACAGCGTGTAGAGCTTGTTCTGGGTCAGGTCGACGCGGCCGGCGCGGAGCCAGGCGTTGGACAGCACGTTGACGGCGAGGAAGAGCACCAGCCCGGCGACGAGCGCCGCCCAGGAGAATGAGCGGCGCGCCGAGGCGCTGAGCCCCTTGGGGCGGGCGCCGACCGCCGCGCCGTCGCTGGTGCGAGGAGTGTCGTTCGGCATGGGTCAGCCCGCCTTCTTCAAATCGACGAAGATCACGTTGGCGAACAGGAAGAACCCGATCACCGAGGCGAAGTAGACCATGTCGCGGGCGTCGATGACGCCGCGGGAGATCGCGTTGAAGTGGGTCATGAAGCTCATCTGCGCGACCGTGTCGACGACCAGCGTCGGCGCCCAGCCGGTGAAGAAGTTCAGCACCACGCCGGTGCCGCCGACGGTGAAGACGAAGCAGACCACCGAGGTGATGACGAAGGCGATGACCTGGTTCTTGGTCAGGGGCGAGATCGCCGAGCCGACGGCGAGGAAGCTGCCCGCCATCAGGAAGCTGCCGGCATAGCCGGCGAGGATCGCGCCGTTGTCCGGGTAGCCCAGCACATTGACCGTGATCCACATCGGGAATGTGAGCGCCAGCGCGATGCCGGTGAAGCACCAGGCGGCGAGGAACTTGCCCAGCACCGCATCGGTCATCGAGATCGGCAGCGTGAGCAGCAGCTCGATCGAGCCGGTCTTCCGCTCCTCGGCCCAGAGCCGCATCGTGATCGCCGGGATCAGGAAGAGGTAGAGCCAGGGGTGGAACTGGAAGAAGGGCTGCAGATCGGCCTGGCCGCGGCCGAAGAAATTGCCGACGAAGAAGGTGAAGGTGCCGGCCATCGCCAGGAAGATGACGATGAAGATGTAGGCGAGCGGCGTCAGGAAGTAGCTGGTCAGCTCGCGCCGGAAGATCGTGTAGATACCCATCTGGCGGCGCCCCTCAAGCCTGCGTGATGCGCCGGAAGACTTCGTCGAGATGCCCGCGTTCGACGCGGATCTCGGCGACCTTCCACCGGCCGTGGCGCATCGCCTGGCCGACCTCGGCGATCAGCGAGCGTGCGTCCTGCGGATAGACGGTGACCATCCCGGCATACTTGTTGGCATCCACCGAGAGAGCGCCGTCGATGCGCTCGAGCGCGGCCTTGACCGCATCGGTGTCGGCGGGATCCTCGAGACGGACGGCGACGGCGTTGTAGTGGCGCGAGAGCTGCTCGAGCTCGACCGGCGTACCGTCGGCGACGACGCGGCCGCCCGAGATGATCATCGCGCGCGTGCAGATCGCGTCGACCTCTTCGAGAATGTGGGTCGAGATGATGATGGCCTTGTCGTAGGACATCGCCTTGATCAGGCCGCGGACCTCGTGCTTCTGGTTCGGATCGAGGCCGTCGGTCGGCTCGTCCAGCACCAGCACCTCGGGGTCGTGCAGGAGGGCCTGCGCCAGTCCGACGCGGCGCTTGAAGCCCTTCGAGAGCGTGTCGATCGACTGGTAGAGCACCTCGCCCAGCTGCGTCTTCTCGACCGCGTCGGCGATGCGCTTCTTGCGGATGCCGCTATCGACGTTGCGCACGCGGGCGATGAAGTCGAGGAAGGCGGCGGGCGTCATGTCCGGATAGGCGGGAGCGCCTTCCGGCAGGTAGCCGATCTTCTTCTTGGCCGCGATCGGCTGGTCCTGGATGTCGAAGCCGCAGACGCGCGCGGTCCCGGCGGTCGGCGCCAGGAACCCCGTGATCATCTTCATCGTCGTCGACTTGCCGGCGCCGTTGGGGCCGAGAAAGCCCAGCACCTCGCCGCGCTTGACGCTGAAGGAGATGTCGTCGACGGCGGTGATCGCCCCGAAACGTTTCGTAAGGCCGTCGATCGCGATCATCTCGGCCATGTCGCCCTCATGTGTCGCTTCCACCCCTGGCTCCCCTTGCCACCCGATTTTGGCGCCATTTAGGCAGCCAGTCGCCGGCTTCAAGGGGGATCCGGTCCGGTCCCCCGCCCGTATGTTAGCCTTCGGGGGCGGCCGGCGGACGCGTGGGGATAGCATGACAGATACCGGCTTGGGAATGGGCGCGACGGGTTCCCGGGTCGACTGGGCGGACCGGGTCCGGCGCCTCCGCCTGGCCACCGGCCTCGTTCTCTTCGCCTATGTCTCGACGCACCTGCTCAACCACGCCGTCGGCCTCGTCTCGCTCGAGGCGCTGGAGATGGCGCGGCGCGGTTTCGTGTGGTTCTGGCGCTTAGCCCCGTTAACCATACTTCTCTACGGCTCGCTCGCGATCCACCTCGCCCTCGCCTTCGTCGCCCTCTACCGGCGCCGCAGCCTGCGCATGCCGCCCTGGGAGGTCGCCCAGCTCCTGCTCGGGCTTTCGATCCCGCCGCTCCTCCTCATTCACATTCTCGGCACACGGGTCGCGCATGTGCGCTACGGGCTCGAGGACCTCTACACCTACGTCCTCCTCGTCCAATGGGTGTTCGTCCCGGGCTATGCGCTCCAGCAGGTGGTGGTGATGGTCATCGCCTGGATCCATGCCTGCATCGGCCTGCATTTCTGGCTGAGGCTGCGCCCCTGGTATCCGCGCTACCTCCCCTACCTCTACAGCGCGGCGCTGCTCATGCCGGTCCTGGCGATGATCGGCTTCGGCGTCTCCGGCCGCGCGGTGCTGATCCTCTCGCAGGACCCGGCCTGGATGCGGCGCGCGGCCGAGGCGATCCGCTTCCCGCCGCCCGCGGCCTCGGTCGAGATCGACCGGCTCGAGGACACGCTCAAACTCGGCTTCTTCGCGCTGCTCGGCGGCACGCTCGCCGCGCGCGTGGTGCGCGACTGGCTCAACCGCGGCAAAGGGGCGACGCTGACATATCCCGACGGCCGCACGGTCGGCCTGCAGCCGGGCATGACCGTGCTGGAGGCGAGCCGCGCCGCCCGCATACCTCACGCCTCCGTCTGCGGCGGCCGCGGCCGCTGCTCGACCTGCCGCGTCCGTCTCGGCCGCGGCGCCGAGAACCTGCCGCCGGCGACGGCGGAAGAGCGGAAGGTGCTCGAGCGCGTCTCGGCGCCGCCGAATGTGCGCCTCGCCTGCCAGATCCGCCCGGCCAAAGATCTCGAGGTGGCGCCGCTGCTGCCGCCGACCGCGAGCCCGAAGGAGGCGCTGCGCCGGCCGAGCTATGTCGCCGGCATGGAGAAGGAGATCGTCATCCTCTTCGCCGATCTCCGCGGCTTCACGCGGCTGTCGGAGCACAAGCTGCCCTTCGACGTCGTCTTCCTGCTCAACCGCTACTTCACCGAGATGGGGCACGCGATCGAGGATGCGGGCGGACGCGTCGACAAGTTCATCGGCGACGGCATCATGGCGCTGTTCGGCATCGACGCCACGCCGGAAGCCGGCGCCCGCGCCTCGCTCGCCGCCGCCAAGCGCATGGGCGAGAACCTCGCCGCGCTCAACCGTGCGCTCTCAGCCGATCTGAGCGAGCCGCTGCGCATCGGGCTCGGCCTCCATCTCGGTCCGGTCATCGTCGGCGAGATGGGCTACGCCAAGGCGGTCAGCGTGACCGCGATCGGCGATGCGGTGAACACCGCGAGCCGGCTCGAAGCGCTGACCAAGGACTACAAGGCCGAGCTCGTCGTCTCGGAAGCGGTCGAGAAGGCGGCCGGCATCGACCTCTCGCGATTCGCCGCGCACGAGATCGAGATCCGCGGCCGCACCACCTCGCTCCCCGTGCGCGTCGTCCCGCTTCTCGCCGATCTGCCGTAAGCCCCGCGATTCGCGCTGGCCGCGCCGTGAACGAAATGACACACTTCTCTTCAAGGGGGCTGGCTTGAGGGAGATACCGATGGCCTTGCTTGCGCACCTGCTCCGCCTTCTCGTCCTGGCTGCCGTGCTGATCGCGGCACCCGCCGTCGCGCAGACGCGATCGAACCTCCCGGCCGCGGAGAGGAACGCGATCCAGACCGTGATCGAAAGCCAGCTCGGCGCCTTCCGCGCCGATGACGGCGAGCGCGCCTTCAGCTATGCCGCGCCCAACATCCGCGGCATCTTCCGCACCGCCGACAATTTCATGACGATGGTGAGGCGCGGCTATCAGCCGGTCTACCGCCCGCGCGAGGTTCGGTTCGGCGACCTCGTCACCGTCGAAGCCGCGCTGGTGCAGAAGGTCTATGTCACCGGCCCCGACGGGTCGCGGCATCTCGCGCTCTACGTCATGGAGCAGCAGGCCGACGGGCGCTGGCTCATCAACGGCTGCATGCTCGCCGAGCCCGAAGACGAAGTCTGAGGCCTCCCCATGCGCCGCCTCCTCGTCGCCTTCCTTCTGCTGCTCTCCGGACCGGCGCTGGCGGAGACGGTGGACCTGCAGCTCGTGCTCGCCGTCGACGTCTCGCGCTCGGTCGATGACGAGGAGTTCCAGCTTCAGCGCGAAGGCTACGCCAACGCCTTCAAGAACCCGCAGGTGCTGGCGACCATCCTGACCGGCCCGCATCGCGCCATCGCCGTCACCTACATGGAATGGTCGAACGCGCATCTGCAGCGCCAGATCGTCAAGTGGACCAGGATCAGCGACAGCGAAAGCGCTGCGATCTTCGCCGAGGAGATCCTGACCGCGCCGCGCGCCTTCGCCGGCTGGACCTCGATCTCGGGCGCCATCGACTACGGCATGCGGCTGCTCGAGCTCAGCCCGTTCTTGAGCGAGCGCATCGTCTTCGACATCTCGGGCGACGGCACCAACAACTCGGGGCGGCCGGTCGCCGAGGCGCGCGACGACGCGCTCAGGCAGGGCATCACCATCAACGGCCTGCCCATCGTCAACGAACGGCCGAGCCCGTGGCTGCCGGCCGAGCCGAACCTGGACGAGTACTATCTGAAGAACGTCATCGGCGGCCCCGGCTCGTTCATGATCGTCGCCGAGGACTTCAACTCCTTCCAGAACGCGATCCTGCAGAAGCTGATCCGCGAGATCGCCGCGAACCCTGCACCGCCGACAAGCAGCTACGCCGAGCTCAGATAGCCCGGCGTAGCATCGTCTCGTCTACTTCACGTCGCTGGCAAGATGGAAGAGACAGTCGCCGCGCTCGATCTTGCCGGGGATGCGTTCGCACAGCACGAGGCCGCTGGCGTTGAACTTGACCTCGACCGGCTCTCGGCCCGGATCGTCCATGAAATGGACGAAGCCCGCGGTCTGGCCCTTCTTCACCGTGGCGCCCAGCTTCACCACCGGCTCGAACAGGCCGGGATGCGGGGCGTAGACGTAGTAGCTGACGTCCCTCACCTCCATGACGCGCGTCTTCGGGCGCTTGCGCGTGACGTCGGTCTCCTTGACCACGCCCATATATTCGAGAACGCCGCGCACGCCGTTGACCGCGACCCTGGTGCCGTCGATGTCGACGGTGCCCTTGCCGCCAAGCTCGGTGCCGATGATCGTCGTTCCGGCGCGCTCCGCCGCCGCGGTCGAGGTGCGGTTCTCGCCGAGCGCGTTGGTGACGTAGCTGATCGGGGCGGCGAAGGCCTCGAGCAGCTCGAAGATCTTCTTGTCCTTCTTCTTGTCGCCGGAGATGCGGGCGAGCGCGCTCGGGATGTAGTTGAGGCTGGAGCCGCCCGAATGCAGGTCCATGACCAGGTCGGCGCGAGGGAACAGCTCGGTCTCGATGTAGTGCGAGATCATCCAGGTCGGCGTGCCGTTGGGATCGCCGGGGAAGGAGCGGTTGAGGTTGCCCTGGTCGATCGGCGAGGTGCGCATGCCGGCATGCGCGGCGGGGAAGTTCGCCATCGGCAGCACGATCACGGTACCGCGCACGTCCTTCGGGTCGAGGCCGCGGATCAGCTTCGAATTGGCGATCTGGCCTTCATACTCGTCGCCGTGATTGCCCGACATCGACAGCACCGTCGGGCCTTTGCCGTTCTTGATGATCGCGATCGGCATGGCGAGGAAGCCATAGGCCGAGCGATGCACCGAGAAGGGCAGGCGCAGATAGCCGATCTGTTTGCCATTGGCGTTGAAGTCGAGATCGGTCGTGATGCGGGACCGCTGGACCTGGGTCTTGGCCATCGTTCGAAATTCCCCTGCAGAGTATTTGAGTGAAGCGTTAAGCGGCGGCGCGGGCGCCGTGAGCCTTGGCCCGGGCAATGACGTGGTCGATCTCCTCGTCGGTGTTCGACCAGGCGGTGACCATGCGCACGCCGCCGTCGCGGCGGCCGAGCCCGATGCCGTCGGCCTCCAGCCCGGCGATCACGCGCTCGGGCATGCCGATGAAGAGCTGGTTGATCTCGACCGGCTCAAGCATGCGTACCTCCGGTACCTTAAGCAGGCCCTCGGAGAGGCGTTTGGCGGCACGGTTCGCCTGCTGGGCGAGCTTGAGCCAGAGGCCGTTCTCGACATAGGCCGAGAGCTGGGCCGAGGCGTAGCGCATCTTCGACCACACCTGGCCGGCGCGGCGCACGCGATAGCGCATCTCCTCGGCGATGTCCTTGCGGAAGACGACGATCGCCTCGGCGTTGAGCGCTCCGTTCTTGGTGGCGCCGAAGGAGAGCACGTCGACGCCGAGCCGCGTGGTGACGTCCTTGGCCGAGGCGCCGAGCGCCACCAGCGCATTCGCCATGCGGGCGCCGTCCATGTGGAACTTGAGCTCGTGGCGCTTGATCACCTCGGCGATGCGCTCCAGCTCGCGCATCGGATAGACGCCGCCGCGCTCGGTCGCGATGGTGAGGTTCACCACGGCAGCCTGCGAGCGGTGCTGCATGCCCCTGCCCGAGGTGCGGATCGCCTCGTCGAGCGCGTCCACGTCCATCTTGCCGGATTTGTGCCTGATCAGCGTCAGCTTGGCGCCGCCGGTGAAGAGCTGCGCCGCGCCGACCTCGCTGGTCTCGATATGGCCGAGCTCCGAGCAGAAGATCACGCCGTAGGGCGGCGTCATCGCCGAGAGGCTGACGGCGTTCGCCGCCGTGCCGGTCGAGACCGGGAAGACCCAGACCTCGGTGCCGAACATGTCGGAGAGCGCCGCCTTCAGCGCCTTGGTCTCCGGGTCCTGGCCATAAGGCTGGGCCGGGCCGACATTGACGCGCGCCAGCGCGGCCATGATCTCGGGCGCCGCCGGAGCGACGTTGTCGGAATACAGATTGACCGGAAGCATTGGCGGGACTCGTCGGATTTCGGAAAGGAAACGGCGGAACGTACCTGCCTAATAGCCATGACCTGGACCGCCGATGCAAGGGCTTGGGCTAGGAGGGTGGAGCGACGTGGTGCTGGCGCACCACGAGCGAACGCTCGACGACGCCCAAGCCCTTGCATCGGCGGCCCTTCGGGTTGCGAAGCGCGGGGCGATGGCTTTGTCACGGGCGCTAGGCGATGCGGCCAGCGTCGCCGTCGCGCGCGTTTCGCGCCCTCTCCCCGCGCTTCGCAATCCAGGTCGTGGCTATTAGGCAGGCACGTTCCTACGCCCGAGGACCGGGCTTCAGGTCAATGCAGCGTCTTCGGCGTCTCGGCCTTGCGCGGCGCCAGCGTGCGCGCCGTCGGCGTCGCCTGGTGCAGGGCCATGCGCCAGGAGCCCTTCTCGCGCACGAAGACGTTGGTCGCGACCAGGGCGCGTCCGTCGATCATCTCGATGCAGAGCACGATCGCGGCGTCGCCGAGGAAGCGCACGCTCGCCTCCTCGCAATGGATCTGCGGCGCGTTCGGGCTCTCGAGGATGCCGCGCCAGCTATCCAGGATCTCGGCGCGCCTGGTCAGCGCCTCCCATCCCGGATGGATGCAGACAAGGCCTACAGCCTCCGCCCACAGGCGCTCCATCGCACCCATGTCGCGGTCGCGGAAGGCCCTATAGAAGGCGCGGTTGGCGCTCAGCACCGGCCCCGATTCATCGGCTTCGGCCTTCGATTTTCCCGGCACACCCGTCTCCCGGGCCTGTCGTTTCGTATCGTCTCGGCCAGCATGACAGGCCGGGGCCGGCTGCGCTAGGCTCCCTCCATGCGGCGCATCCTGGCGCTTCTGGTCTTCCTTTTCGCGGCGTCACCGGCCGCGGCGATCCCTGTCGATCTCGAGCTCGTGCTCGCCGTCGACGTGTCGCGCTCGATCGACCAGGACGAGGCGCAGCTGCAGCGCGAAGGCTATGTGCGGGCGCTGACCGACGAGCGCGTGATCCAGGCGATCCGCTCCGGCCTCCATGGCCGCATCGCCATCGCTTATGTCGAGTGGGCAGCGGCCCATCTCCAGTTCACCCTCATCGGCTGGACGCTGATCAAGGACCGCGCCTCGGCCGAGACCTTCGCCGGCAAGCTCGCCGAGATGCCGATCCAGGCCCACAGCCGCACCTCGATCTCCGGCGCCATCGACTATTCGGCGCGGCTCTTCGCCAACAACGGCTACGAGGGCGAGCGGCTGGTGATCGATGTCTCCGGCGACGGCCGCAACAATGACGGCCGCCCGGCGCATCTCGCGCGCAACGAGGCGGTGGCCAAGGGCATCACGATCAACGGCCTGCCGATCCTCAACGACCGCCCGACCTTCGGCTTCCCGGCCGACGCCAATCTCGACACCTATTACGAGACCGACGTGATCGGCGGCCCCGGCGCCTTCATGGTCGTGGCCCAGGGGTTCGACGCCTTCGCCGCAGCGATCATGTCGAAGCTGATCCGCGAGATCGCCCAACTGACCAGCGACAAGGGTCCCGAAGACCTCCGCCAGTAACCTCCCAGACCGCCAAGGACTCCGCCATGTCTGCCCTCGCCAATCAGCGCGTCGCCTATCTCAACGGCCAGATCCTGCCGGAGAGCGAGGTCCGCGTGTCCTTCCGCGACCGCGGCTACAAGTACGGCGACGCGGTCTTCGACATGACGCGGACCTTCGGCCACAAGGTCTTCAAGCTGCAGGAGCATATCGACCGCTTCTACCGCTCGCTCCGCTATGTGCGCATCGACCCGGGCATGAGCCCGAAGGAGATGATCCAGAAGAGCGAGGAGGTGCTGGAGCGCAACATGCACCTGCTCGACAAGCACGACGATTACTGGCTCGGCCAGCGCGTCAGCCGCGGGGTCGACAATGTCGCCGGCGAGAGCCCGATCCAGACCGGCCCGACCGTGGTGATCGAATGCACGCCGCTGCCCTTGAAGGCGCGCGCGAATTTCTATCGCGACGGCCTCGACGTGGTGGTGCCCTCGACCCGCCGCGTCGCCCCCAGCATGCTGAGCCCGCGCGCCAAGACGCACAACTACCTCAACATGATCATCGGCGAGCAGGAGGCGAAGGCGACCAACCCGAACTCCTGGGCGGTGCTGCTCGACGAGCATGGCAACCTCGCCGAAGGCATCGGCTCGAACATCTTCATCGTGCGCGACGGCGTCGTGTTCACGCCGTCCGAGCGCTACGTGCTGCCGGGCGTGTCGCGGCAGACGGCGATGGACCTGGCGAAGGATCTCGGCATGAAGCTCGTCGAGGGCGACATCGACCTGTTCGATGCCTATGTCGCCGACGAGTGCTTCATCACCTCGACCAGCTTCTGCATCTGCCCGGTGCGCTCGATCAACGGCAACCCGCTCGGCGACAAGGCGATCCCGGGACCGGTGACCGGGAAGCTGATGGACGCCTACGTCAAATACGTGAACTACGACTGGGTCCAGCAGTACCTGCGCCACGCGTAAGCGGGCGAGCAGCAGCGATCACGAAGCGCCTTTCGTGCCCCCTCTCCCTGCGAAGCAGGGGGAGGGTTGGGGAGGGCGACAGCGACAGCAAAGGGCGGATAGCAGGGTCGCTGTTTCCATCTCGCGAGGCCCCCTCCCCATCCCTCCCCCTGCTTCGCAGGGAGAGGGGGCACGAGGGCAGGCTCGTCTAAGTACCCGTCCTAGTCCGCGGCCGCCGCGGCGGTGCGGTTCGTGCGGTGCTTCGCCAGCGTCTCGCCATTCGCCGCGGCCCAGCCCGCCAGCGTGTCGAGGACGGGCTTCAGCGAATGGCCGGTCTCGGTCAGCCAGTACTCGACCTTGGGCGGCACCACGGCATGCACGCGGCGCCCGACGAGGCCGACGGATTCGAGCTCGCGGAGCTGCTTGGTCAGCTCCTTCTGAGTGATGTTCTGGATCGAGCGCGAGAGCTCGGTGAAGCGCATCGGCTCCTTCGCGCGACCGAGCGCGAGGATGATCGGCACCGACCATTTGTTGGCGATGAGGTCGAGCACCTTGCCGATTAGGATGCGGCAGGTGCTGCCGTCATAGGCGTGGCGCTCGAGCCGCTCGATGTCGGTTGCCATTCGGTAAGTATGGCAGTTAGAGGTGCCTACTTGCAAATTTATACTACGAAGCGGCCTACTCCCGGCATTCCTCAACTGCGAAGACCGCCTCAGGGAGAATGACATGCCGAAGCTCACCTTCTTCTTCGGACCGGGCGCCTGCTCGCTCGTTCCGCATATCACGCTCGAGGAGGGCGGGATTCCCTTCGAGCCGAAGCCGGTGGCGCTGCGCAAGGGCCAGCAGCGCACGCCCGAATACACGGCGCTCAACCCGAAGGGAAAGGTGCCGATGCTCCTGGTCGACGGCCGGCCGCTGACCGAGAACGTCGCCATCGCCTACTACCTCGCCAAAACCTTCCCCGAGGCGAAGCTGCTGCCGCTGGGCGATACCGAGGCCGAAGCGCACGCTCTGTCGCTGCTGGCGTGGTGCGCCTCGGGCGTGCATCCGCGCATGAGCCCGTTCTTCGGGCCGCAACGTTTCTGCGATCTCCCCGACAGCGCCGACAGCGTGAAGAAGCTCGCCGGGGAGGACACGGCGAAGAATTTCCCGCTGATCGAGAAGCAGCTCACCGGCAAGCAATGGGCGCTCGGCGACCAGTGGTCGATCATCGACGCCTATTTCTTCGTCTTCTGGCGCTGGGCGAATTTCCTCAAGATCGACGTCTCGGCATATCCCAACTACGCCAAGCACGCCGAGCGCATGGCGGAGCGCCCGGCGGTGAAGCGCGCGCTGGCGCGCGAGGCGGAAGCGACGGCGGCGTTCGAGAAGGCGGCGTAAGTTTCGGAACCCTCCCCCGTCTGCTTCGCAGCCGAGGGAGGGGGCACGATCGCGGCCGCGCGGCGTGAGCCCAAACGAAAAGGGCGGGTCCGATGGGACCCGCCCTTCTGCTTGCCATGCGACGAGGGTCAGACCTGCTGGATCGCCGACAGGCGCCAGTTGTCGCCCGGCTGGCGGATGAAGGTCCAGACTTCCTCGGTCTCGACCGGGCGCTGCGCGTCGCCCTCGACCACATTGCCGCTCGCATCGACCGTGTAGTCGCGGGCCGACCAGCGGAGGATGGCGGTGGCGTAGTCGATACCGTTCTCTGACCAAGCCTCGGTGCCCTCGCCCTTGAGCAGGGTCACATCCTCGACCTTGTTGGTGAGGCCGCGGCCCTTGAGCTCGGCGAGCTGGCCCGCGAAGTAGCTGGCCATCTCACGGGTCAGGAGCGGCTTCAGCGCCTCGGTGTCGTGCCGGCCCCAGGCCGACTGGATGTCGAGGAGCAGGCGACCGAAGGTCTCCTGGTCATGCGTGGTGACGTCGATGTCGGGCTGCGCCGGGCTCGCGCCGAAGCCGCCGCCCGCCCCACCGCCGGGACCGCCGCGAAGGCCGGTGAGATCGACCGGGCCGCGGGCCAGCGCCTGCGGCGACATCCGCGACGCCTCGCTGCGGCGGCGGAAGAAGGTGAAGGCGAGGAAGCCGATACCGCCGATCACCAGCCACGGCAGCAGGCTGCCGATGAAGGAGCCGGTCGGCGAAGCCTCCGGGTTCTGCGCCGCCTGGGCGGCGTTCTGGCTGCCGAACAGCATGTTGCCGATGAACGAGCCGGCGAGGCCGGCCATGATGCCGGTCATGATCGGGCTGCCCATGCCGAAGCCGGGGCGCTGCTGCATGCCGCCTGCCGCGCCCGGCGCGGCCGGCGCCGTCTGCGGCGTGGCCTGACGCGTCATCGCCGGGCTCTGCGGCGCCGTGGTCGAGCGCTCGATCGTACGGCCCGCACCCGAATCATAGGTGCGCGAGCCACGGCTGCCCATGCTCGAACGGCCGCCGGCGGCAGCCTCGGCCAAAGCCGGCGCCATAACCAGCAATCCGACGACGAGGGCCGTCGCGATGCGACCCCTTCTTAACAACATGTTCGACCTCCCAAGTGAAACTGCTCCCATAATGTAGGGGTTTTTCTGCCGGGTTCCAGTCCATCCGCTCGACCCGACCGGCGACCCCGGCTATAACCCCGCCGTTCCGGGGGAGGATCAATGGCTCGTCTTGCCACGGTTTTCGGCGGCTCCGGCTTTGTCGGCCGCTACATCGTCCGCCAGCTCGCGCGCGACGGCTGGCGCGTCAACGTAGCCTGCCGCGACGCCGAGTACGCAAAATTCCTGAAGCCCATGGGCGATGTCGGCCAGGTGACGCCGCTGGCGATCTCGATCCGCGACGACGCCGGCGTGACCGCCGCGGTCGCCGGGGCGGAGGCCGTCATCAACCTTGTCGGCGTCCTCTACGAGGGCGGGAACCAGAATTTCGAGGCGATCCATCACCAGGGCGCCAAGCGTGTGGCCGAGGCTTCGGCGCGCGCCGGCGTCTCCCGGCTCCTGCATTTCAGCGCGCTTGGCGCCGACGCCTCCTCGCCCGCGCGCTACGCCCGGACCAAGGCCGCCGGCGAAGCAGCCGTCCGCGCCGCCTTCCCGTCCGCGACGATCTTCCGGCCGAGCATCATCTTCGGGCCCGAGGACGGGTTCTTCAATCGCTTCGCCGGGCTGGCGCGCGTGATGCCGGCGCTGCCGCTGTTCGGCGGAGGCAAGACGCGCTTCCAGCCGGTCTATGTCGGCGACGTCGCCGAAGCGGCCAAGCGCGTCCTCGACGATCCGAAGACTGCGGGCGTCACCTACGAGCTCGGCGGGCCGACCATCTACACCTTCCGCCAGCTCATGGAGCTGATGCTGCGCGAGATCCGCCGCAAGCGCTGCCTGGTCAGCGTGCCCTTCGGCATCGCGCGGCTGGAAGCACGCTTCCTGCAGGTGCTGCCGGTGCCGCCGCTCACCGTCGACCAGGTCCGCATGCTCGAGCGCGACAACATCACCACGCCCGGCGCGCCGGGCCTGGCCGAGCTCGGCATTGCGCCGACGCCGGTCGAGACGGTGATCCCGTCTTATCTCGACCGCTTCCGTCCCGGCGGACGCTTCTCGGCCGCCGCCTGATGCGCTCGCGCTTCGAGCGAAAGATCGAAAGCTGGATCCTCGGCAGCCGCTGGCTGCTGACGCCGTTCTATCTCGGCCTCATCCTCGTCATCGTCGCCCTCGGCATCACCTTCTTCCGCGAGCTCTGGCATCTCTACGCGACGGTGTTCACCGTCGGCGAGGCCCAGGTCGTGCTGCTGGTGCTGTCGCTGGTCGATGTCGTGCTGGTCGCCAATCTGCTGATCATGGTGGTGATCTCGGGCTACGAGAACTTCGTCTCCGACATCGAGATCGCCGAAGGCGAAGAGACGCCCGACTGGATGGGCAAGATCGACGCCGGGAACCTGAAGGTGAAGGTCGCGGCGGCGATCGTCGCGATCTCCTCGATCCATCTCCTGCGGGCGTTCCTCAACATCAACGAGCTGTCCGAGAGCAAGATCATCCTGATGATGGTCATGCATCTGGTCTTCGTCTTCTCGGCGCTGCTGCTGGCCTATCTGGACAAGATCGCGCAGCACGGCCCGAAGGGCCACTAAGCGAAGAGCGTCACCGCGAAGATCCCGAGCGCCAGGCCCGGGCCGAAGGCGATGCGCGCGGTCAAACCTGGGCCGCGCCCGACCAGGTGAGCGAGGCCGGCCGCCGCCAGCGTCGCCAGCGCCCCGATCAGCAGCACCGGCCCGACACCGGCCGGGCCGACCCAGGCACCGCCGGCGGCCATCAGCTTGACGTCGCCGAAGCCGAGGCCTTCGCGGCCGCGCAGGCGCCGATAGAGCAGCTGCACCAGCCAGAGAAGACCGCCGCCGAAGACCGCGCCGGCTGCGGCCGCCGGCAGATCGCCCGCGAGCCAGGCTTCGAGAAGCCCTAAGGGCAGCAGCGGCAGGGTCAGCGCGTCGGGCAGGAGCTGGCGTCGGGTGTCGACGACGACGAGCGCCACCAGCACGGCGCCCAGGATCCCCCGCGCGACGACCGTAACCCACGGGCCGCCGATCCACAGCGCCAGCAGGAAGGCCACGACCGAGCCTGCCTCGATCGCGGCGTAGTCGGACGGGACCGCCGCGGCGCAGTGCCGGCAGCGCCGCTTCAGCGCGAGCCAGGAGACGACCGGCACGAGATCCGGGATCGACAGCGTCGCACCGCAGGACGGGCAGATCGAGCGGCCGCTCCAGAAGGAGCGTCCGGCATAGGTGGCCTCGCCGTCGATCGCGGCGCCGAGTCGCGCCTGGGCGGCGCCGAGGAAGCTGCCGAGGGCGGCGAAGCCGGCGATGCCGGCGGCGACGAGAACCGGATCCGAAGGGAATGGCTGGAGCCAGGGCGGCATGCGCGCGGACGATGCCCCCGCTATCCCCGGGGTGCAACGGTTGACAGGCCCCTGCCCCTCAAGTAGCGGGAGCCGCAGCATGATCCATCCCGTGATCCTGTCGGGCGGCACCGGCAGCCGTCTCTGGCCGATGTCGCGGGCGCTGTTCCCCAAGCAGCTGCAGCCGCTGGTCGGCCTCAACAGCCTGCTGCAGGACACCGCGCTGCGCGTCGCCGATCCGTCGCGCTTCGCTGCGCCGGTCGTCGTCTGCAACGCCGAGCACCGCTTCGTCGTCGCCGAGCAGCTGCGCCAGGTCGACCGGCCGGCGGCCGCGATCCTGCTCGAGCCGATGGCGCGGAACACCGCGCCTGCGATCGCCGCGGCGGCCGAGCTCCTGGCGCGCGACGATCCCGAGGCGATCATGCTGGTGCTGGCCTCGGACCACGCCATGATCCGTCCCGAGCCGTGGGTCGCCGCCGTCGTCGCCGCGGAAGCCGCGGCCCGCAACGGCGCCATCGTCACCTTCGGGATCCGGCCATCGGGGCCCGAGACCGGCTATGGCTACATCCAGGCCGGCGCCGCGCTTGCCGGCGCCGGACCCTGCCGACGCATCGAGGCCTTCGTCGAGAAGCCCGACCACGCCACGGCCGAGAAGCTGGTCGCCGGCGGCAAGCATTACTGGAACGCCGGCATCTTCCTCCTCTCCGCCCGCGTCTATCTCGACGAGATCAGGCGCCATGAGCCCGAGATCGCCGCCGCCGCCGCGGCCGCCGTCGCCAAGGGGCGCCGCGATCTGGATTTCCTCCGGCTGGACGCCGACGCCTTCGGCAAGGCGCCGTCGCGCTCGATCGACTACGCGGTGATGGAACGCACCGATCGCGGCGCCGTGGTCGCGGTCGATCCGGGCTGGAGCGACGTCGGCTCCTGGCGCGCGCTGCACGAGATCGCGCCCAAGGACGGCCAAGGCAATGTCCGCATCGGCGACGTTCACGTCGCGGATGCCCGCAATTCCTATCTCCGCTCCAACGGGCGCCTGCTCGTGGCGGTCGGGGTCGAGGATCTGGTGGTCGTCGCCGACCCCGATGCCGTCCTGGTCGCAAGGCGCGACCGCGCCCAGGAAGTGAAAGGCGTGGTCGAGGCGCTCGCCAAGGCCGGCCGCAACGAGGCGACGTCGCCCGCTGTCGTCTACCGGCCCTGGGGCCACTACCGGAACGTCGACTCCGGCGCCGGTTTCCAGGTGAAGCGCATCGTCGTCAATCCCGGCGGCCGGCTCTCCCTCCAGCGCCACTCCAGGCGGACCGAGCATTGGATCGTCGTCGCCGGGATCGCCGAGGTCACCGTCGGCGAGCAGGTCCGCCGCCTCGGGCCGACGGAATATGTGACGGTTCCGATCGGCGCCGCCCACCGGCTCGCCAATCCGGGCAAGGAGGACCTCCACCTGATCGAGGTCCAGTCCGGCGCCTATGTCGGCGAGGACGACATCGAGCGGCTGGACGATGCTTACGGAAGGGCGTAAGCCGCTGTCATCATGGATGAAGTGACCGGGCACCCCGGTTCCGGCACGCGGCCGGAAACCCTGCCGCAGCCAGGGTTCCTCTACCGGCCGATCGTGTTCGAGACGCCGGAGCGGCTGTCGGTGCTCTCGGCCTGGACCGAGCACACGCCCTTCGCCCTGTGGATCGTCGATGCGGTGCGGCCTTCGATCCTGGTCGAGCTCGGCGCGCATGCCGGCGTCTCCTACTGCGCCTTCGCCCAGGCGGTGAAGGCGCTCGGGCTCCCGACCGCCTGCTACGCCGTCGACACCTGGGAAGGCGACGCGCACACGAACAAGTCGGAGGCCTCCTACGCCGACGACGTGCTCGGCGACCTTCGCCGCCACCACGATCCGCGCTACGCCGGCTTCTCGACGCTGGTGCAGTCCACCTTCGAGGCGGCGGCCGGCGGCTTCGCCGATGGCTCGATCGACCTGCTGCATATCGACGGCTATCACACCTACGAAGCGGTGCTCGGCGACTTCGAGACCTGGTTCCCGAAGCTGAGCAACGGCTCGGTGGTCCTCTTCCACGACATCAACGAGCGCGGCGGCGATTTCGGCGCCTGGCGCTTCTGGGACGAGGTGAAGGACCGCTATCCGTCCTTCCACTTCCTGCACGGGCACGGCCTCGGCGTGCTCGCGGTCGGCAAGGAGCAGACCGCGCCGATCCGCTGGTTGACCAGCCTGCCGGAGACCGATCGCGCGACCGTCCGCCGCTTCTTCGCCGGGCGCGGCCACCAGGTGCAGGTGCTCGTCGACCTCGAGGTCAGCGAGACGCGCGGCAAGGCCTCGGCGACGCATGCCGACAATCTTCAGGTCGCGCTCGACAATCAGACGAAGAACCTCGACCAGACGATCGACGCTTACGAAAAACGGCTGCAGGACGCCTTTCGCCAGCTGCACGAGTCGAACCTCAAGCTCGAGGTCAGCGAGACGCGCGGCAAGGCCTCGGCGACGCATGCCGACAATCTTCAGGTCGCGCTCGACAATCAGACGAAGAACCTCGACCAGACGATCGACGCTTACGAAAAACGGCTGCAGGACG
>Ga0194132_10004558_pt1 | contig 23463 bp, 21 predicted proteins | sample TA2KigOf80mmetaG_FD_148612 | JGI IMG/M metagenome (GOLD analysis project Ga0194132, IMG submission 148612) | Freshwater microbial communities from Lake Tanganyika, Tanzania - TA2015054 Kigoma Offshore 80m | ecosystem: Environmental > Aquatic > Freshwater > Lake | place: Tanzania: Lake... | reverse complement strand
GACGAAGAGCGGTCTCGTCCTGCCCGACACGGCCAAGGAGCGCCCGCAAGAGGGCAAGGTCGTCGCCGCCGGCCCCGGCCGGGTGACGGACGACGGCAAGCGCGTCGCGCTGGACGTGAAGGCCGGCGACCGCGTGATCTACTCGAAGTTCGCCGGGACCGAGTTCAAGGAAGACGGTGAGGAGTACCTCATCCTGAGCGAGCGTGACATCCTCGCCAAGGTCGGCTAATACCGCCGCTGGTTCATTCATTACAAGGAGCATCGCATGGCTAAGCAGATAGTGTACGGCGACGAGGCCCGCAAGTCGCTGCGGATCGGCATGGACGCGCTGGCGAACACGGTGAAGGTGACGCTGGGCCCCCGCGGCCGCAACGTCATCCTCGACAAGAAGTTCGGCCCCCCCAACGTCTGCTCCGACGGCGTCACCATCGCCAAGGAGATCGAACTCGAGGACCAGTACCAGAACATGGGCGCGCAGCTGCTGAAGGAGGCCGCCACCAAGACCAACGACGTGGCCGGCGACGGCACCACCACCGCCACCGTCCTCGCCCAGGCGATGATCAACGAGGGCTTCCGCAACATCGCCGCCGGCGCCGACCCGATGCAGCTCAAGAAGGGCATCGAGAAGGCCGTCAGCCTCCTGCGCGAGCAGATCAAGCAGCAGGCCAAGCCGGTGAGCGGCAAGGAGCAGATCGCGCAGGTCGCCTCCCTCTCCGCCCACGACACCGAGATGGGTAACCTCATCGCCGAGGTGATGGAGAAGGTGGGCAAGGACGGCGTGATCACCGTCGAGGAGTCGAAGGGCCTGCAATACGAGGTCGAATACGTCGAGGGCATGCAGATCGACCGCGGCTACATCTCCCCGTATTTCCTCACCAACTCCGAGCGCATGGAAGCGGTGCTCGAGGAGCCCCACATCCTCATCACCGACAAGAAGATCTCCGCCGTGAACGAGCTCGTCCCGGCGCTGGAGAAGATCCTGCAGGTGAGCAAGAACATCGTGATCGCGGCCGAGGACGTCGAGGGCGAGGCGCTGGCGACGCTGGTGGTGAACAAGCTGCGCGGCACGCTCAACGTCCTGGCGGTCAAGGCGCCGGGCTTCGGCGACCGCCGCAAGGAGATGCTCCAAGACATCGCCACCCTCACCGGCGGCACCGTCATCTCCGAGGAGACGGGGCGCAAGCTGGACGGGGTGACGCCGCAGGACTTCGGGCGGGCGCGCCGCGTGGTGGCCGACAAGGACAACACCACCTTCGTCGAGGGGCACGGCAAGGAGCAGGCGATCCAGGACCGCATCCGGCAGATCAAGGCGGCGATCGAGACGACGACCTCCGACTACGACCGGGAGAAGCTGCAAGAGCGGCTCGCCAAGCTCTCGGGCGGGGTTGCCATCATCAAGGTGGGGGCGGCGACCGAGGTGGAGATGAAGGAGAAGAAGGCGCGGGTCGAGGACGCGCTCTCGGCGACGCGGGCGGCGGTGGAGGAGGGGATCGTGCCCGGCGGCGGCGTGGTGCTGATCCGCGCGGCGGACTCGCTGACGGCGAAGGCGCTGAAGGACGTGCTGGAGGGGGACGCGCTGACGGGGGCGATGATCGTGAAGCGGGCGGTGGAGGAGCCGGTGCGGCTGATCGCGTTCAACGCGGGGCAGCCGGCGGACGTGGTGGTGGACACGGCGAAGAAGTCGAAGGGCGACTGGGGCTTCGACGCGGAGGCGGGGGTGTGGGGCCACATGCTGGAGCGCGGCATCGTGGACCCGGCGAAGGTGACCCGGGCGGCGCTGGAGAACGCCGCATCGGTCGCGGCCATGGTGCTCACCACCGAGTCCCTCGTCGCCGACCTGCCCGAGAAGAACGCGCCCGCGATGCCCGCCGGGCACGACCACGGCGGCGGCGGCATGTTCTAGACCCACAGTGCGGTGATTGCCAAGGAGGCCCGGCGCGCTTGCGCCGGGCCTCCGCTTTTCGGATCGATAGCCGGGCGTGCGCGTCAGGCGAGCAGCTTGCGGAAGCGCGCCTCGGAGCGGAACGGCCCCACCACCGCCATTTTATACTCCGATGGCACGAGGTAGCGGTGCGCCGCTTCCAGCACCTCGGCCGGCGTCACCGACTGGAGCAGCTCGGCGATCTCGTCGGGCGTCCGCACCCGGTTGTGCAGTATCTCCTGCGCGCCCAGCCAGCTCATCACGGCGCGGGTGTCTTCCAGCCGCAGCATCAGGCGTCCCGTCGTGAAGTCGATGGCCTTTCGCACTTCGTCCGGAGAGATGTCGTTATGGATGCGCGCGATCTCGCCCTTGATCGCCTCGACCGCGCTGTCCACCTTCGCCGTGTCGACGCCGCAGTAGACAATGACGGCTCCGCAGTCGCGGTAATGGAACGTCGTGCTGTGGACCTCGTACGCCAGCCCACGGCGCTCACGCACTTCCAAGAACAGCCGGCTGGTCATGCCCTCGCCCAGCACGGTGTTCAGCATGTCCAAATGGTAGCGGTCGGGCGCCAGCGCGGCCGTGCCGCCCATGCCAATGCACACGTGCGCCTGGTCGGTCTTCTTCTGACCCAATGTCACGCGAATGCCCGAAGGGGCCGCTTCGACACCCTTCCACGGGTGCACTTCACCGGGCTGCCAATCGCCCATGAGCCGCCCGACCGTGTCGATGACCTCGGCATGCGTGACGTTCCCAGCCACGGCGACGACCGCGTTGTTTGGCCGGTACTGCGTCGTGTAGTAGTCCAGCAACTGCTGGCGGGAGATGGCGCTGACCGACGCCCGGCTACCGCCCACGTCGCGGCCCATCGGCTGGTCCGGCCAGATCGTCTCGTCGATCAGCATGTCGGCGAGCGAGTCTGGCTGGTCGTAGGTGGACGATAGCTCCTCGATGATCACGCCGCGCTCGCGCTCCACCTCGTGCGCGGGCATTGTCGAATGCAGGACGATGTCGGCGAGCAGGTCGATGGCGAGCCCGAAGTGCGCGGACGCGACCTTCGCCCAGTAGATCGTGACCTCGCGGTCGGTGCTGGCATTGATGACGCCGCCGACATTCTCGATCGTGCCGCTGATCATCGCGGGTTCGGGCCGCTTCTCGGTGCCCTTGAACAGCATGTGCTCGAGGAAGTGCGACGCGCCCGCGATGGGGTCGTCCTCGTAGCGCGAACCCGCTCCGACGAAGATGCCGATGGAGACGGAGCGCGTGTGTGGCATGGAGCTCGTGAGGACGCGCAGGCCGTTGGGCAGGGTGGTGCGTTCGAACAAGTTGTCCCTCGCGAAATGCGATAACCGTGCCGTCCATTGTAGATGAACGGGGCGATGCCGAAGCCCGGCCCAAGCGGGGAGTGGGTCAGCGGCGCGCGCGCCTGGCCGCGAAGAGCAGCGCGAGGCCGAAGCGCCAGGCGGTGAGCAGCACGAGGACGACGCCGATGGAAATCACCACGAAGGCGAACACGAACGGGCGGTCGAACACCACGATGCGGGCCATGTTGCCCAAGATGCCGGCGATGAGCCACGCGAGCGGCACCGTTCGCAGCGTGCGCCCCGGCGATCGCAGCACGTCCGCCGTGAACGCCCGCATCGCGCCGCCGATCAGCAGCCACGCGATGGCGAATGGCACCGTCGTGCGGAGAATCGAGTCGACGGTGACTCCGGTTTCGTGCTCTTGGCCGCCGAGCAAGGGGAACAGCAGGAAGACCAGCAGGTCGCCGATGAGCGCGGCACGCCAGGGTCCGGTGAGGCTTTTCATTCGCCACGCACCAGCCGCGCGAACCGCCGCGAGCCGACCCGGACGAGCGCGCCGTAGGCCACCCGCAGCGGCGCCGTGGTCGCGCGGGCACCATCGACCTCTACCGCGTTCTGGCCGATCAGCCGCCGCGCCTCGGCCCGGCTTGGCGCGAGCCCGGCCGCCACCAGCAACTTCGACAGGTCGACCGTGGCGCCTTCGGCATCCGCCGATTCGACGCCGTCGACGCCGGGGCGGAGCGAGAACGCGGGCACCTCGGCGGGCGCCTCGCGCTGTTGGAACACCCGCTCGAAGTCGGCCCGGGCCTCCTGGGCAGCCTCGCGCGAATGGAAGTCAGACACGAGGTAAGACCCCAGGCGCTTCTTCAACTCCATCGGATTGACGGTGCGGCCCTCGATGCTCCGGCGGATCTCCGACACTTCGTCATCCGGCACGTCGGTCAGCAAATCGTAGTAGGTCGGGATGACGTTGTCGGGCAGCGACATCACCTTGCCGAACATGTCGGCGGGGGTGTCCTCGATGGCAATGTAGTTGCCGAGCGACTTGCTCATCTTCCGCGTCCCGTCCGTGCCGACCAATATGGGCATGGTGAATATCTGCTGAGGCCGCTGGCCCATCTTCTCTTGCAGCTCGCGGCCGACGAGCAGGTTGAACTTCTGGTCGGTGCCGCCGAACTCCACATCGGCATGAATGGCGACCGAATCGTAGCCCTGGAGCAACGGGTACAGCAGCTCGGTGATCGCGATTGGGCGTTCCGACGCATAGCGCTTGGCGAAGTCGTCGCGGTGCAGGAATTGGTTCACCGTGAAGTAGGACGTCAGCTTGATGACATCGGTGAGGGTGAACTTTCCAAACCACTCGCTCTGGTACACGGCCTGCGTCTTGCTCTTGTCGATGACCTTGAAGAACTGCCGCATATAGGTCTCGGCGTTCTCGCGCACCTGCTCTGCCGTCATCATCGTCCGCGTGTCCGATTGGCCCGATGGGTCGCCGATCTGCGCTGTCCAGTCGCCGACGATGAGGATTACCCGGTGTCCGAGCTCTTGCAGCTGCCGCAGCTTGCGGAGTCCCACGACGTGTCCAAGGTGCAGGTCGGGCCGGCTCGGATCGAAGCCCATCTTCAGCCGGAGCGGAGCGCCCTCCTCCAGGCGCTTCACGAACTCTCGCTCCGGAATGATCTCGGCCACGCCGCGCTTCGTGATTTTATGGAAGAGCCGTGGGTCCAGTTTCGCCATCGCTTGCGGCCTCGCGGGGATGTCTTACCAGGCTTGAGACTTGAGCCGTGGCGTCGCCAACGCCATGCGGGTTTCGTCCACGTCCCGGTGTATCTGGGCAATCAACGCATCGATCGTGTCGAACCGCTCCTGCCCTCGCAGGCGCCGCACGAACTCCAGCCGGATGTCCTTGCCGTATAGGTTGCCGGCGAAGTCGAGCAGGTGCGCCTCAAGCACGCGCTCGCCATGCTCATGGAACGTCGGCTTGGCGCCCACGCTGACCGCCGCCGCGTGGCGCGCGCCATCTACGGTGGCCCACGCCGCGTAAATGCCGTCGGCCGGTAGCGCTTGCGTCCGCTCGATGCCGAGGTTGGCCGTCGGGAAACCGAGCCCGGCTCCCCGGGCCTCGCCCCGGACGACGACTCCGCGCACCGCGAACCGGCGGCCCAAGCAGCGCTCGACGGTCGGCAGATCGCCGACGGCCAAGGCATTGCGTATCGTGGTGCTCTTCGGCTTCAGCCCATCGACGGTCAGCAGCGGCACGGCTTCGACGGTGAAGCCCGCTCCGCGCCCGATCTCCGCCAGGCGTTGCACCGTGCCTTTGCGTTGGTAGCCGAGCGCGAAATCCGGGCCGACCACGAGATGCCGCATGCCCAGGTCCCGCGCCAACGCGCCGACGAACTCCTCCGCCAACAGCAGCGAAACGTCGCGGGTGAAAGTGATGGGCACCACGTGCGCGATGCCCTGCTCCCGTATCAGCGTCAGGCGCTCGTCAAGCGGCGTGATGAGGATGAGCTGCACGTCGGGCCGCAGCACCGTGAGCGGGTGGTTGGCGAATGTGACCACGACGGGCGTGAGTCCGCGCGCGGCGGCATGGTCGCGGAGCGTCCGCAGCAGGTACTGGTGCCCGCGGTGGACTCCGTCGAACACGCCGATGGTCACGGCGACATGGCCGGGCGGGCGGTTCGCTCGCAGTTCGGGCGGTAGGCTGGTCACCGGCAGGCTCCGCCCCCACGACCTCGCCGGTCGCGGCAGTTGCTCAGTGTGAGCCTATCACAGCGTCGTGGCATCGCTCCTAGCCCGCGGAGGCCGTCGCTGGCTCCAGGGCCTTGTACGCCTCGGTCAGCAGGTGCTCCGTCTCCTCCCAGCCGATGCAGGCATCGGTGATGGAAACGCCGTACTTCAGCGTCTTCGGGTCACCCTTTAGGTCCTGTCGGCCGGCGACGAGGTTGCTCTCCAGCATGACGCCGACGACATTTTCGTTGCCTCGCAGCCGCTGCTCCAGCACCTCGCGGAACGGGATGGCCTGCTTCGCGTGGTCCTTCTCGGAGTTGGCGTGACTACAGTCCACCATCACGCGCTGCGAAAGGCCGGCCTTCGCCAGTTGCTTCTGCACCTGCTCGATGGCGTCCGCGCTGTAGTTGGTGCCCTTGCTCCCGCCGCGGAGCACCACGTGGGCCGCGGGGTTGCCGTTGGTGTGGATCACGCACGCGTGGCCCTCGCGGTCGATGCCGAGAAAAGCGTGCGGGGCGCGCGCCGCGAGCATGGCGTCGACCGCGATCTGGGTGTTGCCGTCGGTGCCGTTCTTGAAGCCCACCGGCATGCTCAACCCGCTCGCCATTTGCCGGTGCGTCTGGCTTTCGGTCGTCCGCGCGCCGATGGCCGCCCACGACACCAGGTCCGCCACGTACTGCGGGATGAACGGATCGAGAAACTCGGTGCCCGCCGGCAGGCCCAGCTCGCTCACGCGCGAAAGGATGCGCCGCGCCGTGGCGAGGCCCGTGGCGATGTCGTAACTGCCGTCCAGGTGCGGGTCGTTGATGAGCCCCTTCCATCCGACGGTGGTGCGCGGTTTCTCGAAGTAGACCCGCATGACGATGAGCATGCGGTCGCTCAGGCGCCCGGCAAGCGGGGCCAGGCGGCTGGCGTACTCTTCCGCCAGGCGCTCGTCGTGGATCGAGCAGGGGCCCACGATGACCATGTAGCGGGAGTCGCGGCCGTCGAGGATGGCCTTGATCTGCTCTCGCCCTCGGGTCACCGTCTCCATGGCCTTGGCCGTTATGGGGTATTGGCTGATGACCCGGTCCGCGGGGACCATCGGCTCCACTTTCCTGATGTTTACGTCGTAAATCGGTTGCGACATGGCGCAATCCTTTCCATCGCGTTGTTCAGACTGGGTGCTCGGTTCGGGTGGGACGCCGGCGCGAATCGACGGTGCTCGACGGTGCGCTAGGCACCGATGCGCGCGAAACGCCCCTTGGTATAGGGATAGGGGGTGAACGGCGTAAACAGAGGGGAGAGCAGGGCGTCGTGCGGCGTCCACAGGCCGTTGGCCGTGTGGGTGAAGGCTGAACCGCTGTCGATCCGTGTCGCCGTCACGCCTTCTCCAAGCCGCGGGCGCGGAGGTTCGCCGCGCCTTTCAGATAGAGGTGCTTCAACTCGTCCTTGCGCTTGCTGGTGTTCACCAGCAGCAGCGCCCGGATGACCGACGGAGTGGAACCCGGCACGGGTATCTCGTGCGAGCTCATCAGCGCCGTCCGCTCCAGCCCGAGCCGCACGCGCGCCGCGACAGCCGGGAATTCGGCAGTGAGATCCGTCGTCGTCGTTAAGAATATCGCAGCGATGTCATCCTCGGCAACGTGATTCGCGGCAAGCAGCTCGCGGAGCAGCTCCTCCGTCGCGTCGAGGATGGCGTCGCGGGTGTTCGCATCCGCCGTGGTGGCGCCGCGCAAGCCCAGGCAATGGCTCATGTCGCAGCCTCGTCCCTTCAAGATGGCGGAGCGGCCGCTACGCCCGTGGCGCGGCGCTCCGGCCGACGAGGCCCGCCACGAACTCCGCGGCGCGGCGCGCTCGCTCGCCGGGCGGCGCCGAGTCTATCACGGCGATGAGCCGGCTGCCCACGATCGCCCCCTCGGCGACCCGCGCGACCGACTCAACGTGGCGTCGCTCGGAGATCCCGAACCCAACCGCGATCGGCAGGCTCGTGTGCTTCCGCACGCGCCCCACGAACGCCGGCAGATCGGGAGGCAGATCAGCCCTGGCCCCGGTGACGCCCGTGACGCTGGCGCAATAGATGAAGCCCTCCGCCTCGGCGCAGGCCGAGCGGATGCGCTCCTCGGTGCTAGTGGGCGCCAGCAGGCGGATCAGCGCCAAGTGGTGCGGCCGCATGGCGGCGAGCATTGGCGCGCTCTCGTGCGATGGCAGGTCAGGAATGATGAGTCCGTCGACGCCCGCGTCGGCGCAGTCCCTCGCGTACCGCTCGACGCCATGGCGCAGGATGGGGTTGTAGTAGCCCATGAAGAGCAGGGGCACGCGCACGCCGGCTTCCCGCAGCCTGCGCGCCACGTCGATGCAGGCGCGCGGATTGACGCCGTTCCGCAATGCGCGCTCGCTCGCCGCCTGGATGGTCGGCCCGTCGGCGAGGGGATCGCTGTAGGGAACGCCCAGCTCGATGATGTCCGCGCCGGCCTGCTCGATGGCGGGGACGATCGCCACCGTGTCCTCGATCGAGGATGGAAAGCCGATCGTCACATAGGGGATCAGCGCGGGCCGCTGCTCCCGCCTTGCCTGCTCGAATGCGCGCGCGATCGATTCGTTCATGTGCCTATCCTTCGGGCATGCTCAATACGGAATACAACGCTATCGAGTTTTGGGCCAGGTGCGCCAGTAGCGACGGCCAAATGCTGCCGGTGCGCCGGAACACCAGCGCGAACACGACTCCCGCGAACAACGCGACCGGTATCACGGCGATGCCCGACAGCGCGTGGACGACGCCAAAGAGCAACGCGCTGGCGCTCGCGGCGCCCGCCACGCCCAGCGAGCCAGCTAGGCCTTGAAACAGGAAGCCGCGGAAGTAGACCTCCTCGGCGATGGGCGCGCCGAGCGCCACCGCGACGATGAGCACGATGGTGTTCGCGTTTTGCAGCTCCGGCGGCAGCGGCTCGGGAACGGCGGACGGCGCGAACTCTTTTAGCAAGAGTCCGTAGACGATGTTGAACGCGATGTTGAGCGCGAACGCCACCGCCGCCCATGCGAGGACGCGCCCCATGCTCGTCCGCGTGAACCCCAGGAAACTCCAGCCGACGCGGTAACGCGCGGGGCCGAGCAGGAAGGCGGCCGCGACCAAGGTCACCTGGAGGAACAACGTCGTGGCGATGAGGATTTCGGGCTGCCGCAGCAGCTCGGCGGCGCGGTCGGGGGCGACCACGCCGATGATGGCACCCGCGATGACTTGCGCGACGAGGTTGACGCCGAGCAGCAGGAGCATGCTGGTGACGGCGTCACGCGGGTCCCAGGGCACGGCGATGGACGGCAAGCGGCGGGGAGGCGGCGGTTCGGATGACATGACGGTAGGGCGGATGCTAGCACAAGGCGACTGAGGGCTTTCCGCGAGGGCGCGCGTTGACGGTTTTGGCCGCGTGGTGGTAGTGTTATTGCCGCTGCCCGCGATGAAGGGAAGTAGTAGGGGAACTCGCTGCCCCAGAGAGCCGGCGGTTGGTGCGAGCCGGTGACGCAAGCGAGCCCGAACTCGTCCTGGAGCGGTCCGCCTGAATCCGATAGCGGTCACTGTGGTGATGGCCACACATCGCTGCCGCGATAGGGCGGACGGCGCGCGCCGTTATCGCGTTCAAGTTGCCTTCCCCACGGCTTGCGCCGTGGAGCGGGAATAAGGGTGGTACCGCGGGAATCACAACCCGTCCCTGATCGAGGGGCGGGTTTTTGTTTGCCTGCAGAACAGGCAAGGCAAACCAGCAGGCGCCGCAAAACAGGCGGCGCCGAGAAACCGGACGACGGGCCCGCGCCGTGCGCGGAGCCGGACAGTCCGAGAAGGAACAACGCGATGCAGCTGACCGGCGCCCAAATGATCTGCGAGTCCCTGTTGCGGGAAGAGGTCGACCTGCTGTTCGGCTTGCCCGGCGGCGCGATCCTGCCCTTCTACCAGACGTTGCCGCAGTACCCGAAGCTGCGCCACATTTTGGTGCGGCACGAGCAGAACGCCGGCCATGCCGCCGACGCCTATTCTCGCGCCTCCGGCAGGGTGGGCGTGTGCGTCGCGACATCGGGCCCCGGCGCCACGAACCTCGTGACGCCGCTGGCGACCGCGATGATGGACTCGGTGCCCATGATCGCCATCACCGGCCAGGTGCCGCGCGCCGCCATCGGCCGCGATGCCTTTCAGGAAACCGACGCCACCGGCATCACGCTGCCCATCACCAAGCACAACTATCTGGTGATGAGCGCGGGCGACGTGCCGCGCGTGATGAAGGAGGCGTTCCACATCGCCCGCACGGGCCGCCCGGGACCGGTGCTCATCGACTTCCCACGCGACGTGCTGACCGAGAAGGCGGAGTTCCAGTACCCGGAGTCGGTGGCGTTGCGCGGCTACAAGCCAACGCTGGAAGGCCACGGGCAGATGATCAAGCGCGCGGCGCGGCTAATCAAGGAGGCTCGGCGCCCGGTCATCTTGGCGGGCCACGGCGTCATCATCTCGGGCGCCTTCGCGGAGCTGCGCGAGCTGGCCGAGAAGGCCCAGATACCGGTGATCACCACGCTGCTGGGCATCAGCGCCTTCGACGAGGGGCACGTGCTTGCCCTGGGCATGCCCGGCATGCATGGCATGGCCTACAACAACTGGGCGATCGACCGCTCCGACCTGCTCATCGCGGTGGGCATGCGGTTCGACGACCGGGTGACGGGCCGCCTGAGCGCCTTCGCGCCGAATGCCCGCGTGATCCACATCGACATCGACCCCGCCGAGGTCGGCAAGAACGTGCGCGTGACCGTGCCCATCGTGGGCGATGCGAAGCGCGTGCTGCATGCACTGGCGCGGGAGGTGGAGCAGGCGACGCATGTCGACTGGATCCGCGAGATCAACGAGTTGCGCCGCGAGCATCCATCGGACAAGGTCCGCGAATCCAGCAAACTGTTGCCGCAATACGTCATCCGCGAGCTGTCGGAGGTCACCGATGGCCGCGCGCTGCTGGTGACCGGAGTGGGGCAGCACCAGATGTGGGCCGCCCAGCACTACCACTTCAAGGAGCCGAACACCTGGCTCACCTCGGGCGGCCTCGGCACGATGGGGTTCGAGGTGCCCGGCGCGATGGGCGCCTGGTTCGCGCGCCCCGACAAGGCCGTGTGGAGCATCGCCGGCGACGGCGGCTTCCAGATGACCATGTCGGAGCTGGCGACCATGGTGGAGCACAAGGTGAACGTGAAGTTCGCCATCCTCAACAACAACTTTCTCGGCATGGTGCGACAGCTGCAAGACCTGTTCCACGATCGCAGCCGCGTCGCGGTCGAATACTCCGGCAACCCGGATTTCGTCATGCTGGCGCAGGCCTATGGCATCTGGGCGACCCGCGTCACCGAGCGCGCGCAGGTGCGTAAGGCCATCGAGGACGCGATGGCGGTCGATGGTCCCGCGCTCATCGACTTCCGCGTGGAGCCGGAGGAGAACGTGTACCCTCATGTGCCCGCCGGTGAAAGCGTCGCCGAGATGGTCGAGGGCCCGACGCTGGAAGGAGAAGCGGCATGGCGGCGGTAAACGGGCACGTGCACACCATCACGGCGCTGGTCGAGGACCGTCCCGGCGTGCTGACGCGCGTCTCCGGGCTGTTCCGCCGGCGTGGCTTCAACATCTCCAGCCTGGCCGTCGGCGCGAGCGAGCAGCCGAACCTGTCGCGCATGACCTTCGTGGTCCATGGCGATGAGTGGGTCGTGGAGCAGGTCACCAAGCAGCTCTACAAGTTGGTCGACGTCGTGCGAGTGAACGACATATCGCACGAGCAGGTGGTCGCGCGCGAGCTGGCGCTGATCAAGGTGAAGGCGAGCGCCGACACGCGCTCGGAGATCATTCAGATCGTGGACATTTTCCGTGCGGGCATCGTCGACGTTGCCGCCGACACGGTCATCGTTGAGGTTACCGGCGACGAGGAGAAAGTCGACGCCATCATGAAACTGTTGAAGCCATTCGGCATCCGCGAAGTGATGCGCACCGGGCGCATCGCCATGGCGCGCGGCGCGGCTGCCACGGGCGCGAAGCCGGCGTCAGCGCCGGTTGCCGCCCAAAGCGCGCCCGACACGGAGGTCGTGCCGTAACATCACGGCCCAGGCCCGCATCACCACGAAAGGAAGAACGAAAGCGCATGGCGACGATCTATTACGAGAAGGACGGGGACATCGGCCGGCTGAAGGGCAAGACGGTCGGCATCATGGGTTATGGCAGCCAGGGCCACGCCCACGCGCTCAACCTCATGGACAGCGGCGTGAGCGTGATCGTGGGCTTGCCGCAAACCAGCAAGAGCCGCGCCAAGGCCGAGGCCGCCGGCGTGAAGGTGGACCTGCCAGCCAACGTCGCCAAGCAAGCCGACGTCATCATGGTCCTCGTGCCCGACATGGCCGCGCCGAGGCTGTATAAGGAGGCGATCGAGCCGCACTTGAACAGCAGGAAGACGCTGATGTTCGCGCACGGGTTCAACATCCACTACAAGGAGATCGTTCCTCCTTCCAACGTCAACGTATCGATGATCGCCCCCAAGGGCCCCGGCCACCGCGTGCGCGAGGTGTTCGTCGGCGGTTCCGGCGTTCCGTCGCTGGTCGCCATCCACCAAGACGCATCGGGTCAGGCGCTCCAGAACGCCCTCGCCTACGCGGCGGGCATCGGCGCGCTGCGCGCGGGCGTGGTGCGAACGACCTTCAAGGAAGAAACGGAAACCGACCTGTTCGGCGAGCAGGCCGTGCTGTGCGGCGGCACCTCGGCGCTCGTGAAGGCCGGTTTCGACACGCTCGTGAAGGCCGGCTACCAGCCCGAGATCGCCTACTTCGAGGTGCTCCACGAACTCAAGCTCATCGTCGACCTCATGTACGAAGGCGGCCTGCGCTACATGCGCGATTCCATCAGCGACACCGCCGAGTACGGCGACTACACGCGGGGTCCGCGCATCGTCGACCAGCACGTGAAGGACAGCATGCAGCAGATCCTGAAGGAGATTCAGGACGGCACCTTCGCGCGGCAGTGGATCGCGGAGTCCGCGGAAGGCCAACACCACTTCAAGGACTTGCGCCGCCAAGAAACCGCGCTCCAGGTCGAGGAAGTGGGCGCGGAACTGCGCCAAATGATGTCGTTCCTGAAGAAGAAGTAAGCCACGCATGGACAGGGCCGGACCGCACCGGCCCAGTATCGGGGGAGGAAATGGAAGACAGAGTGCTGATCTTTGACACGACCCTGCGAGACGGCGAGCAGTCGGCCGGCACGGCCATGACCGTCGAGGAGAAGCTGGAGATCGCTCGCCAGCTCGACCGTCTTGGCGTGGACGTGATCGAGGCCGGCTTCGCGGTATCCTCCAACGGCGACTTCGAGGCGGTGCGGCGCATCGCCCGCGAGGTGCGGCGGCCTATCATCGCGTCGCTCGCGCACGCGAACCTCAAGGCCATCGACCGCGCCGCCGAGGCGTTGAAGGACGCCGCGCACCCGCGCATTCACGTCTTCCTTTCCTCCTCCGACACGCACCTCCAGCACCAGCTTCGCAAGAACCGCGAGGAGGTCGTGGAGATGGCGCAAAAGGCCGTCGCCCACGCCCGCAAGCACGTGGACGATGTGGAGTTCTCGCCCATGGACTCCAGCCGCACCGACAAGGAGTTCCTGGCCCACATGGTCAAGGCCGCGGTCGAGGCGGGCGCCACCACCATCAACATTCCCGACACGGTGGGCTATGCCATCCCGGCGCAGTTCGCCGAGCTCATCACCTTCCTGCGGGAGCGCGTGCCGCAGCTGGGCGACACGGTGCGCCTGTCGGTCCACTGTCACGACGACCTCGGCATGGCCGTCGCCAACAGCCTGGCCGCGGTGAAGGCCGGCGCCCGGCAGGTCGAGGGCTGCATCAACGGAGTCGGCGAGCGCGCCGGCAACACCGCGCTCGAAGAGGTCATCATGGCGCTGCGGACGCGCAAGGACTACTTCGGCGCCGACACCGCGATCAACACGGGCGAGCTCTACCGCACGAGCAAGCTGGTGAGCCAAATCACCGGTTTCGCGGTGCAGCCCAACAAGGCGGTGATTGGCCGCAACGCCTTCCGCCACGCCTCCGGCATTCATCAGGACGGCCTGCTGAAGGACCGCTCGACCTACGAGATACTCGATCCGCTGTCCGTCGGCGTGCCGCGCAGCGAGCTGGTGCTGTCGAAGCTGAGCGGCCGGCACGGGCTGAAGTCGCGCCTCAACGAGCTGGGCTTCACGCCCACCGAGGAGGAGATGACGAAGATTTACGACCAGTTCAAGGAGCTGGCCGACAAGAAGCGCGAGGTCACCGACCGCGACCTAATGAGCCTGATGAACGGCCAGCGCGTGAGCTTCTCGGACACGTACACCATCGAGCACGTCCAGGTCACCTGCGGCGATCACGAAGTGGCGACGGCGACGGTGAAGCTGAAGGACCAGCAGGGCAAGACACAGACCGACGCGGCCACGGGCGCGGGGCCGGTCGACGCCGTATACAAGGCGATCAACCGCATCGTGCAGGTGCCGAACAAGCTCACCGAATTTAGCGTGAACGCGGTGACGGAAGGCATCGACGCCGTGGGCGAGGTGAGCATCCGCATCGAGCAGGGCGGCGTGTCGTACATCGGGCGCGGGGCCGACACCGACATCATCGTCGCCTCGGCGCGGGCCTACATGAACGCGCTGAACCGCCTGCTGGCGATGGGCGATCCGACGAAGGCGCCGGAGGCCGCCCTGACGCCGTAACGCTGTCAGCGGTCCAATCCAGTGCTATCATCGCCGCCGGCTGCTGCCCGCGGCGGCTGGCGGACTTTTGAGTCGAGAGAGAGGAACTGCAATGGCGCCGAAGACGATATTCGAGAAGATTTGGGACAGCCACCTGGTGCATGCCGAGTCCGGCAAGCCCGCGCTGCTCTACGTCGACCTGCACCTGGTGCACGAGGTCACCTCGGCGCAGGCATTCGACGGCCTGCGGCTGAACAACCGCAAGGTGCGCCGCACCGACCTAACCTTAGCCGTGGCCGACCATAACGTGCCGACCGACGACCGCTCGCGGCGCGACGTCGTGCTCAAGGACGAGGTATCGAAGGCGCAGCTCGACGCGCTCGACCGGAACGCCAAGCAGTTCGGGCTCACCTACTACGACATGTATAGCGAGAACCAGGGCATCGTGCACGTCATCGGCCCCGAGCTCGGCCGCACGCAGCCCGGCATGGTGATCGTCTGCGGTGACAGCCATACCTCCACGCACGGCGCCTTCGGCTCGCTGGCGTTCGGCATCGGCACCTCCGAGGTCGAGCACGTGCTGGCGACGCAATGCCTGCTCCAAAACAAGCCCAAGACCATGGAAGTGCGCGTCAACGGCAAACTGCCCGCCGGCGTCACCGCGAAGGACATCGTCCTCGCCATCATCGGCAAGATCGGCACGGGCGGCGGCACCGGCTACGCCATCGAATACACCGGCGAGGCCATTCGTGGCCTGTCGATGGAAGGCCGCATGACGGTCTGCAACATGTCGATCGAAGCGGGCGCCCGCGCCGGCATGGTCGCGCCGGACCAGAGGACGTTCGACTACTTGAAGGGCCGGCGGTTCGCGCCCCAAGGCGAAGCCTGGGACGCGGCGGTGGCACGCTGGAAGCAGCTGCCGTCGGACCCGGGCGCCCAATACGACAAGGTCGTCGAGATCGACGCGTCGACGCTCGTGCCGCACGTTACCTGGGGCACCAACCCCGGCCAGGTGCTGCCGGTCACCGGCAAGGTGCCATCGCCCAGCGACTACAAGACGGCCATCGAGCGGGACTCCGCCGAGCGCGCCCTGGCCTACATGGGCCTCAAGCCCGGCACACCGATTCAGGACATCAAGATCGACCGCGTGTTCATCGGCTCGTGCACGAATTCGCGCATCGAGGACTTGCGCGCCGCGGCCGCCGTCGCGAAGGGACGCAAGGTCGCGTCCACCGTGCGGGCCATGGTCGTGCCCGGCTCCACGCACATCAAGCACCAGGCCGAGCAAGAGGGCCTGGACCGGGTCTTCCGCGAGGCCGGGTTCGAGTGGCGGGAGGCGGGCTGCTCGATGTGTCTTGGCATGAACCCCGACACACTCTCGCCGGGCGAGCGCAGCGCCTCCACGTCCAACCGTAACTTCGAGGGACGTCAGGGCAAGGGCGGCCGCACGCACCTCGTGAGCCCCGCCATGGCCGCCGCCGCCGCCATCGCCGGCCATTTCGTCGACATCCGCAACTGGAACTAGGCACGAACCGAGCCGCGTCATCACCACTCGGCTGCCTTCGAGCCGCAGGAGAAGCACAATGGATCCCTTCAAGAAGCACACCGGCTTGGTCCTGCCGATGGACCGCGCAGGCGTCGACACCGATCAGATCATCCCCGCCGTGTTCCTCAAAAAGATCGACCGAGTCGGCTTCGGCGAGCTGTTGTTCCATTCCTGGCGTTACCTGCCGAACGGCCAGCCCAACCCCGACTTCATCCTCAATAAGCCCCAATACAAGGGCGCCACGGTCATGGTCGCGGGCGATAACTTCGGCTGCGGCTCGTCGCGCGAGCATGCCCCGTGGGCGTTGCAACAGTACGGCTTTCGCGCCATCATCGCGCCATCTTTCGCCGACATCTTCCGCAACAACTGCTACCAGAACGGCCTGCTGCCCGTGGTGCTGCCCGACGATGCGGTGCAGACGCTGATGTCGCGCGCGCTGGAGATCCCCAACTATCGGATCACGGTGGACCTCGAAAACACCACCGTCAGCGACGACCACGGTTTCAGCGTGCGCTTCCCCGTCGATGCGTTCGCCCGCGAGAAACTGCTGAACGGCTGGGACGACATCGCCATGACGTTGACCAAGGCCGACGCGATCACGAAGTACGAGCGGACGCACGTTCCCGCGCGCGGCGCCTAGAAACACACATCCCCCGAGGTTGCGATGGCTACGCTCAACATTCTCGTTCTGCCCGGCGACGGCATCGGCGTTGAGGTCACGGGCGCCGCTCAACAGGTGCTGGACGCCGTCGCGAAGCGATTCAAGCACAAAGTGCGCTACGCGAGCGACATCATCGGCGGCGCCGCCATCGACCAGTTCGGCACGCCGCTGCGGAACGAAACGATCAAGGCGGCGAAACGCGCCGACGCCGTGCTGTTCGGCGCGGTGGGCGGCCCCAAGTGGGACAACGCGCCCGTGCGCCCCGAGGCGGCCATCATTGGCATTCGCAAGGCGCTGGGGCTGTATGCCAACATTCGCCCGGTGAAGGTCATCGCGGGCATGGAGGATTCCAGCCCGGTCAAGAACGACCGCATCCGCGGCGCCGACATCATCATCCTGCGCGAGCTCACGGGCGGCCTCTACTACGGCAAGCCGAAGCGGCGCTGGCAGACCGCGTCCGGGCGCAAGGGCGTCGACACGATGGTCTACTCCGAGAAGGAGATCGACCGCATCGTGCGCGTCGGCTTCGAGCTCGCTCGCGGCCGTCGCAAGAAGCTCACCTCGGTCGACAAGGCGAATGTCCTCGAGTCGAGCCGTCTCTGGCGGCAGGTGGCCGAGGAGGCGCACAAGGACTACCCCGACGTCGCGCTCGACCACCAGCTCGTCGACTCCTGCTCGATGCTCCTCATCTCCAATCCCACGCGCTTCGACGTGATGGTGATGGAGAACACCTTCGGCGACATCCTGTCCGATGAGGCGTCGGTGCTCGCGGCCTCGCTCGGCATGTTGCCGTCGGCCAGCCTCGCCGGGCTGCCGAGGCACGAGAAGGGCAAGCGCGCGAAGGTCCGGGGCATCTACGAGCCGATCCACGGCACGGCGCCCGACATCGCCGGGCAGGGCAAGGCCAACCCGATCGGCGCGATCCTGAGCGCCGCGTTCATGCTGCGCTACTCGTTCGGCCTGGAGCGGGAAGCGCGGTCGATCGAAGCGGCGGTGAACCGCGCCCTCGCCGACGGCCTCCGCACGGGCGACATCGCGGCGGGCGGGGCCACCGTCTCCACCGACCGGATGACGCAAGGCATCGTCGATCGCCTCGGCGAGTAGGCGGCACCTGACAGCATTCCGCTAGCGGAGTAAAGTAGGGCGCCGTGTGTCGCGGCGCCCCACGCGTCGCCATGCGGAGCCGTGGCGACACGTGATGCCTTCGCTGGAGTACCGATTTGGACTGGTTGCTGTATGTCGGCCTCGGAGTCGCCGCGGTCTTCGCATCCCTCGTCGGCGCAATCGCGGGTTTGGGCGCGGCGATCATCATGCTGCCGCTGGTCACGTTGGCGTTCGGAGTCCAAGAGGCCATTCCCATCGTCACGGTGTCGATGGTGCTGGCGAACGCGGCGCGAGCCTGGGTCTACCGCGCGCGCATCCACTGGCCGGTCGCGAAATGGTTCCTCATCGGGGCCATTCCCATGGCGCTGGTCGGCAGCCTGCTGTTCGTGAACGCGCCGGCTTCGCTGCTCACGCGGCTGCTGGGGGCCTTCTTGCTGCTGGAGGTCGCCGTCCGGCGGCTCAACATCGGCAAGGGGCGCATGAAGATGACGCTGCGCGGGTTCTTGCCGGTGGGCATGTTGCAGGGCTTCGTCTCGGCGCTGGTCGGCGCGGCGGGCCCCGTCGGCGCGCCGTTCTACTTGGCGTACGGCCTCATGCGCGGGGCGTTCGTGGGCACCGCCGCCATCGGCACCATCGGCATGCACTTCACCAAGATCGTCATTTACCGCAACTCCGCGCTGCTCGATGGGCAGGCGCTCGCGGTTGGCCTCGGCATCGGCGTCATGATGTGGATTGGCGCCTACATGTCGAAACTGGTGGTCGATCGCATATCCGACAAGGTATTCGTGCATATCATCGAAGCGGTCATGGCGATTGCGGGTATCCTGTTCCTGGTCCGAGGCTAGGCATTCCCACGCCGGAGGTACCGGGATGGCAGATCGATCGAAGCGGTCCCGAGTCACCAACGGCATGGGCATCTGCGAGCGCGCGCGCATCCCATCCGACCGGCTGACGACGACCGTGCGCGCGGAGGAGCTGGGCTTCACCTCGACGCGCGAGGTCGCGCCCCTGGAAGGCACCATTGGCCAAGACCGCGCGCTGCGCGCTCTCGAGTTCGGCTTGGGCGTGCGGACGCCGGGCTTCAACGTCTTCGTGTCGGGCCAGGTGGGCACGGGGCGCAACACGACGCTGGCGACCTACCTCCGCACCGTTGCGGCCTCGCGGCCCACGCCGAACGACTGGGTGTACGTGCACAACTTCCGCGATTCGTTGAAGCCGCGTGGTCTGTCGTTGCCGCCGGGCATGGGCAAGCAGTTCGCCCGGGAGATGGCCGAGCTGGTGACCGAGGTGCGGACGCGGGTGCCTCGCGCGTTCGAGAGCGAGCAATACAAGCAGCGCATGCAGGAGGGCCTGCGTGATTTGGAGGCGCGGCACCGCCGGATGACCGAGGAGATGCTGGCGGAGGCGAAGCGCCGCGGGTTCGACATCGCCGTGACGCCCGGTGCCATGCTGGCGACGCCGCTGAGCGCCCGGGGGGAGCCGCTGCAGCAGGAGGAGTTCCAGGCGATGCCCCCCGAGGACCGCGCCGCGCTGGAACAGCGCCACCGCGAGCTGATGGAATACCTGGCGGGCAGGACGGCCGAGCTGCGCCAGCTCGACAAGGAAGTGGTTCGCCAGCGCCAGGGCGTGGACCGCCAGATCGCCGACTTCGCGTTGCGGCCGCTGTTCGACGATCTGCGCCGGCAGTACGGCGAGTGGCCGGAAACGCTGGAGTATCTGCAGGAAGTGCATGACGACATGCTGGAGAACATGCAGGCCTTCCGCTTGACCGCGGAGCAGGTGGCCGAGCAGGGTTCGCCGGAGATGGCGGCCGCGTTCGCTGCCCGTATGGAGCAGCATTGGGAGCACTACCGCATCAACCTATTCATGGACAACTCACGGATGAACGGCGCGCCGGTGGTTTTCGAATACAGCCCGACGTACTACAACGTCTTCGGTCGCATCGACCACGCGCTGAAGATGGGCGCGTTGAGCACCGACTTCATGATGCTGCACGCGGGCGCGGCGCACCGCGCCAACGGCGGCTTCCTGGTGCTGCAGGCCCGTGAGGTGCTCACCAACCCCTTCGTGTGGCAAGCCCTGAAGCAGGCGCTACGCAGCGGCGAGCTCCGCATGGAAAACCTCGGCGAGCAGGTGGCCGTGCTGCCGACGATGAGCCTCTCTCCCGAGCCCATCCCCTTCGATGTGAAGATCATCCTGGTGGGCAGCCCCATGATCGCCCGGTTGCTTTTCATGGAGGACGAGGACTTCTCGAAATACTTCAAGGTGCGCGCCGACTTCGAATACACCATCCCGTTGAACCGCGCCAACATCCGCAAGTTCGGCTCGTTCGTCATGAACCGCGTGCAGCAGGAAGGCTTGCTGCACTTCCATGCCTCCGGCGTCGCGCGGCTGGCCGAGTTCTCGTCGCGACTGGTGGAGGACCAGGAGAAGCTGACCACCCGCTTCTCCGAGATCGCCGACGTGATCACCGAGGCGAACTTCTGGGCGCTGCAGGCCGGCCATAACGAGGTCACCGGCGAGCATGTGGTCCAGGCACTCGCGGAGCGCCGCCGCCGCTCGAGCCTCGTGGAGAACCAGCTGGAGGACCTTTACGACCGTGACATCCTCCGCGTGGAGGTCGACGGCGAATCGGTGGGCCAGGTCAACGGTTTGGCGGTCATCGACATGGGCGATTACTCGTTCGGCCGGCCGTCGCGGCTCACGGCGCGCGTCGGCGCCGGCCGCGGCGAGGTGGTGAACATCGAGGAAGGCAGCCGCATGAGCGGTCGCATCCACACCAAGGGCTTCCAGATACTCACCGGCTACCTCATGGGCAAGTACGGCGTGGAGGGCACGCTGCCGTTGCGCGCCACTGTCGCCTTCGAGCAGACATACGAGGAGGTGGAGGGCGACAGCGCGTCGAGCGCGGAGCTGTACGCATTGCTGTCCGCCATCACCAACGTGCCCATATTCCAGGGCCTTGCCGTGACCGGCTCGGTCGACCAGCAGGGCAGGGTGCAGGCGGTGGGCGGCGTCACCCGCAAGGTCGAAGGCTTCTACAACGTGTGCAAGTCAAAGGGCATCACCGGCAAGCAGGGCGTCATCGTTCCGGCGGCCAACGCCCGCAACCTCGTGCTCGACCGCGAAGTCGTGCAGGCGATCGAGGACGGCCTGTTCCACGTGTACGCGGTGAGCACCATCGACGAGGGGCTGGAGCTGCTGACGGGCATGTCGATGGGCGAGCCCGATGGGCGCGGCATCTATCCGAAGGACACGATCAACCGGCGCATTCACGATGCCTTGAAGGCGATGAACGAGCGCATGCGGCCGATGGGCGCGGAGCGCCGCGTGGTGGAACGCGACGACCGGGCGCCGAATGGCTCGAAGAAGCCGCCGCCGACGCCGGCCAGCGGCCGCGACCGGCGGGAGGGCGACGGCACGCCGCCGTCACCGCCGCCCGAATAGCTCACGTTTCGATGACGAGCACGCGCTCGCGCCGCGCCATGTCGCGCACCGGGCGCACCGCCGCGCCGGGAAACGCTTCCCGTGCCGTTCGGGATGCGGCTTCGATCTGCCGCGGGTCCATCTCCAGCACGATGGTCCCGCGGGGTCGCAGGCGCCCCGGTGCTTCGCGCAGCAACCGCTCGATGAACACCATCCCCGTCTCGCCCCCGTCCAGGGCGATGCGCGGCTCGTAGCGCGACACCTCCGGCTCCAGCGTCGGAATCTCCCCGCTCATCACGTACGGCAGATTCGCCGCGATCACGTCCGCCGGCTCTGGCAGCGGCTGGAGCAGATCGCCCCGGACGACCCACACGCGCCCGCCCAGCCCCAGCCGGTCCGCATTGCGGGCGGTCAACGCGAGCGCCGCGTCCGAGACGTCGATCGCGTGGACGGTCGCGCCCGGCACGGCCGCCGCGATGGCGATGGCGATGGCGCCGCTGCCGCAGCCCACGTCCGCCACGATTGGGTTTGGCGCGCCCAGCGCGGCCAGCAGGCGGAGCGCCTCGTCCACCAGCGTCTCGGTGTCCTGTCGGGGGATGAGCACGCCGGGGCTTACGAGCAGGTCATGGCCGTGAAATTCCCGGTGGCCCATGATGTAGAACACCGGCTCGCGGTCGAGCCGGCGGACGATGAGCTGCCGCGCGGCCTCGGCGGCGGCCGGGCCGGGCGTGTCGCGCAGCATCGCGTACAGGTGCGTGCGGTCCGTGTTGAGGGCGGTGGTCCAGAGCAGCTCGGCTTCGAGGCGCGCGTCGGGAATGCCGGCCTTGGCGAGCCGCGCCTCCGTTTGGCGAAGGAGCGCGCCGAGGGTGCTCACGCAACCGCCTCTTGCAGCTTGCGCGCGTGCTCGTCGGCCTGGAGCGCCGAGATGACCTCATCCAAGTCACCCGCCATGATGCGGTCGAGGCCGTGCACGGTGAGGCCGATGCGGTGGTCGGTCAGCCGGTCCTGCGGGAAGTTGTAGGTGCGTACCTTCTCGGAACGCTCCGCCGAGCCGACTTGCGAGCGGCGGGTCGCGGCGGTCTCTTCCTGTTGCGCTCGCGTCTCGCGCTCCAGCAGGCGTGAGCGCAGAATGGTCATGGCCTTCGTGCGGTTCTTCAGCTGCGAGCGTTCGTCCTGGCAGACGGCCACGATGCCGGTGGGCAGGTGCACCATCCGCACCGCCGTGGCGACCTTGTTGACGTTCTGGCCGCCGGCGCCGCCCGAGTGGAAGATGTCGATACGCAGATCGTTCGGGTTGATGTGCACGTCGACCTCCTCCGCCTCCGGCATGATCGCCACCGTGGCGGTCGAGGTGTGGATGCGCCCCTGCGCCTCGGTCGACGGCACCCGCTGCACCCGGTGGACGCCCCCTTCGTGCTTGAAGAGGCTGTAGGCGCCGCGGCCGGACACCTCGAACACGACCTCCTTGATGCCGCCCTGCTCGGTCTCGCTAATGTCCATCACCTCGGTCCGCAGGCCGCGGCGTTGGGCGAAGCGCAGGTACATGCGGTAGAGGTCGGTCGCGAACAGCGCGGCTTCCTCGCCGCCGGTGCCGCCGCGAATCTCGACGATGACGTTCTTCTCGTCGTTGGGGTCCTTCGGCACCAGCGCCGCGCGGACTTGAGCCTCCAGCTGGTCGAACCTCGCGGTGAGGACGGGGATCTCGTCTCGCGCCAGGCTGGCGAGCTCGGGGTCATCGCTCTCGGCGAGCGAACGCGCCTCGGTCAGCGCGGCCTCGGTGGCCTTGAACTGGCGAAAAACGGTGACGAGGGGTTCCAGGTCGGCCCGCTCCTTCGCCAGCTTGCCCAGCCGGTCGGGGTCGGACGTGACCTGCGGGTTGGCGAGGAGCGAGTCGATCTCCTCGAACCGCCGGAGGGTTGCTTCGAGCTTGTCGGAGACGGCCATGATCTCAGTGTCGAACCGGTGGGAATCGTCAGCGGCCTGACTGTCGCGAGGCCGTGACATTTAACGAGTATAGCACGCAGTCCGAAAGGCCACGGTGCGACGCCCTGATGGATTGGTCAT
>Ga0194132_10004557_pt1 | contig 23464 bp, 19 predicted proteins | sample TA2KigOf80mmetaG_FD_148612 | JGI IMG/M metagenome (GOLD analysis project Ga0194132, IMG submission 148612) | Freshwater microbial communities from Lake Tanganyika, Tanzania - TA2015054 Kigoma Offshore 80m | ecosystem: Environmental > Aquatic > Freshwater > Lake | place: Tanzania: Lake... | reverse complement strand
GCCGGCCGAGGTAAGCCCGGCACGCGCGCCGGCCGCGGAGCCGTCGTTCCCGGTCGGGCTGCCGCCGTCCACGGCCGGGCCGCTCCGCCCGCTCTACCTCACGTTCTGCGCCCTCACCATCTAGCCCGCCACCGGGTCCGGCACTGTGCGCGCGCCGCCGCGCGCCCCACGTCCCGCCGGCCTCGTCCTCGCGCCCCCACTCCGAACGATTCGTGGCCCGCCGTGGCAAGGTGGTCCGATGCGCTTTCGCTCTGTACTCCGCGCGCTCGCGGTTCTGCTCGCCGTCGCCGTCGTCGGCGTCGGCGCGTGGTCGCAGCGGCACCGCTTCCAGAAGTCCGACCCGCCGGACCCGGACCACGGCGCGGAGGGCGCGGCCGGTCCCGTGGACATCCAGAGCGTGAAGCTCAGCGACGAGGCCGCGCGCGGGCTGGACCTCCGCGCCGAAGAGGTGAAGCTCGAGGACTACCCGAAGGTGATCGAGGTGCCGGGCGTGCTGACCGACGCGCCGGGGCGCGCCCGCGCGGTCACGACCCCGGTGGCCGGTGTGGTCGCCCGGGTCCACGTCGTCCCCGGCGCGGCCGTGCGGCCGGGTGCTCCGTTGTTCACCGTTCAACTCGCGAGCGAGTTCGTGCAGACCACGCAGACCGAACTGGCGCGCACGGCCAAAGACCTCGTCGCGGCCGTCGCCAAGCGGGACCAGACCAAGAAGCTCGTCGAGGCCGGGACGAGGCCCGGGATCGAACTGAGCGAGGACGAGAACCTCGTGCGGCGACTGACCGCTCAGGTCGAGGGCCACCGGCGGCAGTTGCGGCTGTTCGGGCTGACGGCCGACCAAGTCGGGACCGCGGAGGCTGGGGGCGCGGTGACGGAGATCGTCGTCGCGGTGCCGCCGGCCAACCCGCCGCCCGCGGGTGCTCCGCCGGACCCGCCGTTCGCGTTCGAGGTCGAGTCGGTGGCGGTCGCGCCGGGGCAGGGCGTCGCGGCCGGCCAGCACCTCGCGCGGCTGGCCGACTACCGCGAACTGTTCGTCGAGGGGCAGGCGTTCGAGTCCGAGGCGGGGCTGGTCGCGGACGCCACCAGCGTCGGCCGGCCCGTGGGCGTGGACTTTCTCGACCCGCCGCCGAAGGGCCGGCCGGCGGCCGAGACGAAACTGGTGATCCGGTCGGTGGGCCGAACGGACCCGGCCACGCGCACGTTCCCGTTCTACGCGGCCCTCGCGAACGCGGCGACGCCCTACGAGCGGGACGGCACCACGTACCTGTCGTGGCGGTACCGGCCGGGGCGACAGGTGCGGCTCCGGGTTCCGACCGGAACGGTCCCGAAGGTCATCGTGCTGCCGGCCGAGGCGGTCGTGCGCGAGGGGCCGGACGCCTTCGTGTTCCGGCAGAACGGGGACGTGTACGACCGCAAGGCCGTGGCGATCGTCGCCGAGGACCGGCTGACCGTGGCGGTCGCGCCGGGCAAGGGGATCGGCCCGGGCGTGGCGGTGCTGCGGAACAACGCGGCGGCGGTGAACCGCGCGCTCAAGGCGCTACAGGCCCGCGGGTTCGGCGGGGCCGGCGGGAAAAAGGGCCACTGGCACGCGGACGGCTCGTTCCACGAGGAGAAGGACTAACCGCCATGCTCGACGCCGTGATCCGCGCCGCGCTCCGGTACCGGGCCCTCGTGGTACTGGGCGCGCTCGCGGTACTGCTGTACGGGTCGTACCTCGCGACCACGATCCCGGTCGATGTGCTGCCGAACTTGGACCGGCCGCGCGTGGTCCTGCTGGTCGAGTGCCCGGGCCTCGCCCCGGCCGAGGTCGAGGCCCGGGTCGCGCACCCCATCGAGACCGCGCTGCTGGGGGCCACCGGGGTCGAGGCGGTGCGCGGCCAGTGCAGCCCCGGTCTCGCGGTTGTGTACGTCGAGTTCGACTGGCGGGTGGACGTGCGGGTCGCGCGCCAGACTGTGCAGGAGCGCCTCGCCACCGTCGCGGGCCAGATGCCCCCCGGCGTGCGCCCCGAGATGACCCCGGCCAGTTCGATCATGGGCCAGATCATGCACGTCGGCCTCACCTCGGCGGACGGCACGACCGGGCCGATGGAACTGGGCACGCTCGCGCACTGGACCGTGCGCCCGCGGCTGTTGAAGATCCCCGGCGTAGCCGAGGTGATCGTGCTCGGCGGCGAGAAGAAGCAGTACCAAGTGTTCCTGAACCCGGACGCGCTGCGCAAGTTCGGCGTGACCGTGCCGGAGGTGGAGGCGGCGCTGCGTGCGAGCAACGTCAACACCACCGGCGGGTTCGACGTGCGCGGCGACGTCGAGCGCCCGATCCGCGTGCTCGCGCAGCTCGGCCCGGACCCGGCGCGGGTGCTCGCGGACCTGAACCAAGTGGTCGTCAAGCCGGCCCCGCCGCGCCCGACCGACCACGAGGAGCCGAAGGCCGGCCCGCCGGGGGCGTGGGCGACCGGGCGACCGATCCTGCTGCACCACGTCGCGCGCGTCGCCGAGGGGCCGGAGTTGAAGCGCGGCGACGCGAGCGTGGACGGCGCGCCGGGCGTGGTCGTCACCGTCGTGAAGCAGCCGCACGCCGACACCCGCGCGCTGACGGCCGCGGTCCACGCCGCCATGCGCGAACTGGGGCCGAGCTTCCCCCCCGACGTGGTCGTGAACCACGACCTGTTCCAACTGAAGAGCTTCATCGACCGCGGGGTGTACAACGTCGGCGAGGCGCTGGTCCTCGGCGCGGTGCTGGTGCTGATCGTCCTCACCGTGTTCCTGATGAACGTCCGCACCACGTTCATCTCGCTGACCGCAATCCCCCTGTCGCTGGCCGTCACGGTGATCGTCTTCAAACTCGTCGGCCGGCTCACCGGCGTGGAACTGTCCGTCAACGTGATGACGCTCGGCGGCATCGCGGTCGCGATGGGCGAGCTGGTGGACGACGCCATCGTGGACGTGGAGAACATACTCCGCCGGCTCCGCGAGAACGGCCGCGCGGCCGCGCCGCGGCACCCGCTGCGCGTGGTGTACGAGGCCAGCCGCGAGGTGCGCTCGGCCGTCGTGTTCGGCACCCTCGTCGTGGTGCTGGTGTTCCTCCCGCTGTTCGCGCTGTCGGGGGTCGAGGGCCGGCTGTTCGCCCCGCTGGGGCTGGCGTACATCGTTTCGATTTTGGCGTCGCTGCTCGTGTCGGTCACGGTCACCCCGGTGCTGTCGTACTACCTCCTCGCCGACTCCGGCGCGGCGCGGGCCGCGCGCGACGGCCCGCTGTTGCGGCTCCTCAAGGTCCTCGCCCGGCCGCTCGTCCGGTTCAGCATGGCGCGGCCCGTTCCCCTGCTGGTGCTCACGTGGGGCGCGGTCGCCGCGGCCGGCTGGCAGGCGGCGCGCCTCGGCGCGGACTTCCTCCCCCCGTTCGACGAGGGGAGCGTACAGGTGAACGTCACGCTCCCGGCCGGGTCGTCGCTGGAGGCCTCAAACGACGTGTGCCGGGTGCTCGACCGGCGGCTCGGCGCGCTCCGGCGCTCGGACGCGCACCCGGCCAACCCGGTGCTGCACTTCGCCCGCCGGACCGGGCGCGCGGCGCGCGACGAGCACGCCGACCCGGTGAACCGGAGCGAGTACCTCTTGAGCATGAACCCCTCGTCTGGGTTGACCCGCGAGGAGGCGCTCAAGCGGGTCCTCGCGGACCTCAAGGACGCCGCCCCCGGCGCGGACGTGGAGGCCGAGCAGCCGCTCCAGCACCTCATCAGTCACATGGTCTCCGGGGTGTCCGCGCAGGTGGCGATCAAGCTCTACGGCGACGACCTCGACGTGCTCCGGCGGCAGGCCGAGCGCGTGAAGGCCGCCATCGCCGACGTGCCCGGCGTCACCGCGCCCGTGGCCGAGGCCCAACAGTCGAGCGGAGAGGTCCACGTCCGGCTGCGCCCGGGCGACCTCGCGTTCCACGGGCTGACGCGCGACGCCGTGGCGTCCGTCGTCAAGACCGCGCTACAGGGCGAAGAGGTGGCGCAGGTGATCGACGGCCCGAAACGGGTCGACGTGATCGTGCGGCTCGACGACCCGTACCGCACCGACCTCCCGCGGCTCGGCCAGTTGCGCATCGAGCGCCCCGGCCAGAGGCCGGTGCTGCTGGGCGAGGTGGCCGACATCGGCGACGGGCTGGGGCCGAACGCGGTGAACCGCGAGAACGCGCGTCGGCGCATCGTCGTCCGGTGCAACGTGCGCGGGCGCGACCTCGCCTCGGCCGTCGCCGACATCCAATCGCGCGTGGACGCGCGTGTGCGCCCCGGGCTCCCGCCCGACTACGAGATCGACTACGGGGGCCAGTTCGAGAGCCAGAAGCGGGCCACGCGGCTGATCGCCGCGCTCGCGGCGGTGTCGGTGGTCGGGATGTTCGCGGTGCTCTTCGTGCTGTTCCCGTCGTGGCGGATCGTGCTGCAAATCCTGAACGCCGTGCCGACCGCGTTCGTCGGCGGCGTACTCGCGCTGGTGCTCACCAACCAGACCCTGACGGTCGCGAGCCTCGTCGGGTTCATCTCGCTCGGCGGGATCGCGGTGCGCAACGGCGTGCTGCTCGTGGCGCACTACGCGCACCTGATGCGCGAGCAGGGCGCGCCGTTCGCGCGCGACACGATCCTGCGCGGCAGCTTGGAGCGCTTGGCCCCGGTGCTCATGACCGCGCTCACGGCCGGGATCGCGCTGGTGCCGCTGGTGGCCGAGGGACTCAAACCGGGACGCGAGATTCTCTACCCGGTGGCGACCGTCATTCTGGGCGGCCTCGTCACCAGTACCTTCTGCGAGTTCCTGCTCCACCCCGGCCTGTTCTGGCGGTTCAGCGGCCCCGACGCCGCGCGGCTCGCCGCCGGCGGGCCGGGCGACGACCCGTTGAGTGGGGCGGAACCGCCCGCCGGTTCCCCCTTGTCCCCCCTCCCGCCGGCGGATGGTCCGCCGGCGGACACCCCCGCGGCCGTGGTCGGGCCGCGCGCCGGTGACTGAGCGTTCCGACCCACGGAGGTTCGTGATGACTTACAAGGCGTTGACGGCGGCCGTATTCGGCCTCGGGCTGCTCTGGGCCACGGGCTGCGGAAAGAAGGACGAGTCCAGCGCGGCGAAACCGGACCCGAAACCGGCCCCGAAAAAAGGGGTCAGCGAGGACCACACCCACGGGACCGGCCCGAACGGGGGCGTGGTGTTCGACTTCGGCGGCGGCAAGTACCACGGCGAGTTCAAGCCGGACCACAAGAAGAAGGAAGCGACCGTGTGGATTCTGGGGTTGGACGCGAAGACCGCGGTGCCGCTCAAGGTCGCGAAACTGCGACTCGTGATCGCGAACACGACCCCGAAGATCGAGCTCGACCTGCTCGCGGTGAACCCGGACAAGGACGGCAAGGCGCACGAGTTCCGCGGCACCAGCGACGGGTTGGCGGTGGAGAAAGAGTACGAGGGCACCGTGACCTTCACCCTCGACGGGAAGCAGTACAACGGCGACTTCGAAGAGGAACCGGAGCCGAAGAAGAAGTGACGGCGCGCGGTGCGGGCCGCCCGCGGGATTTGACCGCGGGCGGCCCGCGTGCTACCCGTTAGTGTGGGGCGGACGCGCGCCCCGCGCTCCACGGGTCCCGTGCCGATGTTCGCAACCGCTGCCCCGAGCCTCGACAACACGCTGCCCGGCGCGACGCGCCGCCGGGTCTGGGCCAGCCCGGACGTCCGCTCGCACTCGGTCGTCGTGCTCACGGTCGAGCGGCTCCACGTCGCCCCCCTCACCGGCGCACCGAAGCCCGAAATCGTTGCGGCCACCGTCGCCGCGATTGCCGGGTGCGACGACATCGACGACCTGCTCGGCCCGTTCGCCCTGTCCGTCGATCTGGCCTCGGTGCGCGGCGTGACCCTCGACCTGCACACGAACTCGCTGATCGTGGAGTACGCCAAGGGCGGGACCGCGACCGCCGCGCTGACGGTCGTGTTCGCGACGCCCGAAACCGCCGACGCCTGTTTCACCAAATTGTGGCGGCGGCTCGGCGACGGGTACAAGCTGCAACCGTACCGGCGCGACGCATGGGCCTCGGCCCGCGCCCCGCTGACCCTCCTGATCGGCGCGCTATTGGCTACGATGGCGCTGGCCCTGCTGCTGAGCGTGTTCGAGGACATGGCCGCGGCCCGCGCGGGCGCGCCCGACGGCGCGCCGGCGTCGCCGCTGGCCCCACTCGCGCGCCTGCTCGACTGGATGGACTGGCGCGCGGTGTGCGCGCTGGGCGGCGCGGCGATGGCCGCGGCGCAGGTGTGGCTGTACCGCCGGCTCACGCGCCCGCCCGCGGCGCTCGAACTGTACCGAACCTGACCGCGAAACGCCCGGGGGACGAGATGCGCCGCGACGAGTGTGTCGAACTGTTCAAGCGGATTCCCGAAGCCTATCACCCGCAGGTGAACTTAGTCCTGCGCAACCAGTTCGTCCTGTCCGTGGACGTGGTCGTTCGGTTCGAGCCGACGTACGTGGCGTTCCGCGGGCGCGAGGGCGGTACCACCGACGAGGGCCGCGCGTTCTTCGTGCCCTACGAGGAGATCGCGTACGTCCGACTCGAGCGCGTCGTGCGCGTGGGCGAGTTGAAGCAGATGTACGGGGAGACCGGGTACATCGACGCCGAGGACCGGCTCGCCGCGGCCGACACGAAACAAACCGCGGACGCGGCGAAGGGCGCGATCGACACGCAGACGCCCGCGCCCGTGGTCACGCCCGCGCCCGTCATGGGCACCGACCCCGCGTCCATCGCCAAGCAGAACCTGTTGGAGCGCATCCGCGCGACCCGTGCCAGCGTCTCCGGAACCACCGGCAAGCTCCTCCCCGACAGGAAGTAGCCGCGCGGGCGCGCGACGGGCGCGGGGGCTGTCTTTTGACGGCCACGGCGCGATACACTCTGCCCGGCGGTACGGCGCGGTGCTAGACTGATTGCGCCCATCCCGCGCCGGATCCGGGGTCGCCGCCTGCCATGACGGACGAACTTGCCGAAGCGTTGCTCGCGCTCTTCGAGCGACTCGCGCCGTACGCGCGGACCGACGCGCCGTTGCGCGAGGCCGTGACCGGGTTGGGCCGCGCGGTGGCCGCGTGGGGCGAGCAACTGGCCCCGGCCGAGGTCGCGCCCGCGCCGGTCCCGCCCCCGCCGGCGTTCGAACCGGCCCGGCCCGCGGTGCCCGTGCCGCCCCCGCCGCCCGTCGTCATCCCCGCCGACTTCTCCCTCGCCAAGCCGCTCGCGCCCATCGTCCGCCCCACCGCGTACCCCGACGAGGACGACCGCGGCGGCATCACGCCCGTCGATCTCGGCGTGATCGCGCGCCGGTGCCAACTCAAGTCCGAGGCCGCGCGGATGGTCGCGGCCCGCAAGCGCGGCGACATCTTCTCCATCCCTGAAGACCTGATCCACCGGGCCAACGCTCTGCCCGATTGCGACCTGTGGATGGTTCACCCCGGCGACTACGTCGAAGCGCCGCAGGCGTGGGAGGACTTGGGCGGGGCGTACGCGGTCGGCGCGGAGGCGGCCGAGATGCTCGCCGTGCTGCGCGAGCTGCCCAAGCCGCTGGCCGAGCGCCACCGCGAGCGCGTGCTGTACGCAGTGGCCGAGGCCCAGTCGATGATGTGGTCCGGGGTACTCGACGTTCACCGGCGCGTGGACAACGACCAAGTTCACCTGTTCGTCCACGTCCGCGAAGAGGCCCGCGAGTACCAGATTTACATCAACCGGTACTTGCGCCGCGAGGACCGCGTCGCCGCCGACCGCTGGCCCGACCTGCTGAGCCGCATCGCGGTGCTGAAGGAACAACTGGCCGGCGACCGCTCGAAGGCCCGCACCCGCGACAAGGGGCTGAACAGCATCAAGTACAAGCTGCGCAAGATGGGCGAATCGCCGGCGAAGGCGACAGAGGAATGGCCGCGCGTGCTCGAACTGCTCGAAGAAGTAATCGCAGCCGGGGTGCCGCCGAGCAACGCCGACCTGCGCGAGTTGCTGCTGCCGGTGCTGGAGACGCTGCCCGAGGACCAAGAACCGGGGCCGAACGCGGAGCGCGTGTTCGCGGCCGTGAACGAGTACCTCGCGACCCGCCCCGCGCCGGCCGCGGAGCCGGCGGATGAAGAGCCGTCGGCCGAAGTGCGGGCCGTGGCCGAACTGCTACAGGGGCGCGAGGTGGTGCTGATCGGCGGCGTCGAGCGCGCCGCGAGCCGGCGGCTGATCGAGCGCGCGTTCAAGCTGAGCCGGTTGAACTGGCTCTCGACGCGCCCGCACGAATCCGTGACCTACTTCGAGCCGCACGTGGCGCGCCCCGAAACCGTGATCGTGCTGCTCGCGATCCGCTGGTCGAGCCACAGCTACGGCGACGTGAAGGAGTACTGCGACAAGTACGGCAAGCCCATCGTGTACCTGACCGCGGGCTACAACCCGAACCAGATCGCCCACCACATCCTCCAACAAGTCGGCGACCGCCTCCGGGCACTCACCCGCGCGGGATAAAGGTTGGCCCGCAGACGGCGCAGAGAAGACGCAGATGAAATCGGATCAAGGCAGAAGAGGAATGGCCACAAACAGGCACAAGACACACAAAAGAAGACAACTGAGAAGGCAGGAACAGGGTTGAAGGTGCTCCGCTATGGTGCTCGCGCTTCTGCCTTTTGAACTCCATTCGGTCTTGGTTCTCTTTTTTGAAGCTTGTGCCTGTTTGTGGCCATTCCTCTTTTGTCTTCTGCTTTCTCTCTTCTCCAATCTTCCTTTGCGTCCTCGCGGCTTCGCGTGAAACCTCTTACTTCAGCACGCCGAGTTGCTTGCCCACTTCGGTGAACGCGGCGGTGGCGCGGTCGATCTGCTCGGTCGTGTGCGCGGCAGACACCTGCATCCGGATGCGGGCTTGGCCGTGCGGCACGACGGGGTAACTGAACCCGATCACGTAGATGCCGCGCTTCAGTAGTTCGCTCGCCATGTTGGTGGCGAGGGCCGCGTCGCCCAGCATCACGGGCAGGATCGGCGTGGGGCCGGGCTTGATCGTGAACCCGGCCGCTTCCAGCCCGCCGCGCAAGCGCGTCGTGTTCGCCTTCAGCGTCGCGCGCATGGCGGCGGCCCCGTCCACCAGTTCCAGCGCCTTCATACCCGCCGCGACCAGCGCCGGCGGCACGCTGTTCGAGAACAGGTACGGGCGCGAGCGGTTCCGCAGCCAGTCCACGATTTCGGCGCTGCTCGCGGTGAACCCGCCGCTCGCGCCGCCGAGGGTCTTGCCCAGCGTGCCGGTAATCACGTCGATGCGGTCGAGGACGCCGAGTTCTTCGGCCCCGCCGCGCCCGGTCGCGCCGAGGTGCCCGGTAGCGTGGCAGTCGTCGATGCCCACCGCGGCATTGTACCGATCCGCCAGCGCGCAGATGTCCGGCAGCTTCGCGAGGTCGCCGTCCATGCTGAACACGCTGTCGGTGAAGATCATCTTGAAGCGACAGCCCTTCGCCTCTTCGAGCTTCGCTTTCAGATCGGTCATGTCGTTGTGCTTGTAGCGGAATCGCTGTGCCTTGCAGAGCCGTATGCCGTCGATGATGGAAGCGTGGTTGAGTTCGTCCGAGATGATGGCGTCTTGGTCGGTCAGCAGCGGCTCGAACAGCCCGCCGTTGGCGTCGAAGCACGAGATGTACAGGATGCTGTCGCCCTTGCCGAAGAAGCTCGCGATCTGCTGCTCGCAGCGCTTGTGGATGTCCTGCGTGCCGCAGATGAAGCGGACGCTGGAGAGGCCGTAGCCCCACGCCTTCACGCCCTCGAGCGCCGCGGTCACGATGTCCGGGTGGTTCGCCAGCCCCAGATAGTTGTTGGCGCAGAAGTTTACGACGTCCGCGCCGTTGACGGTAATACCGGCCCGCTGTGGCGAGGCGATGCGGCGCTCGGCCTTATACAGCCCCTTGGCCTTGAGACCGTCCAGTTCGGCGCGAAGAAAGGCGTTGATGTCGTCAGCGGGCATAGTAAGGCGCTCCGAATGAAAACGGTTGATGGAGGGTCGTGGTTCGGTTGATCGTACAAAACGCGAACGGGGGGCTTGCGCCCCCCGCGTGTGGCGCGCCGTGCGCCCTCGTTACCGCCGGAAGGCGCGGGCCGCGCGGAGGCCGTCCTTCGATTCGTACTCCCACACCGAGTCGCCGTTCGGTTCGATCTCCATCACCTTCCCGCCGGCCCCGTTGTTGATCAGCGTGATCAGCGTGTTGCCGCTCGGCAGCCGCTGGCACGAGGTCGGGTTGTTCGCCTCGTACTTCCACAGCTCCTTCACCTTGTCGTCCTTGATCTCGTACTCGACGACGCGGTTGAACTCGCACACCAACAGGCGGTCGTCGGCGGGGGCGTCCATCGTCTGGTACTGCTGCACGCGGCCCAGCGCGACCGGCTTGCCCACTGCCTTGACCTCCCACGTCTTGTTCCCGTCCTTCTCCACTTCCTTCGCGCTGATGCGGAAGCAGTTGCCGCCTTGGAACGTGTTGGTCACGAACACGATGTCGCCGCCCGGGGTGCGGCACCCGGCCATAATGTCGTACTGCTGGCGGTTGTGCGTCCACAACTGCTTCATGTCCTTGTCGTACTGCATGACCTGGTTGCGGCAGATGAGGACCACGCCGCCGTCGGGCAGCACCTCGATGCACAGCGGGGCCGCGATGTTGTGGGTCTTGATGATCTTCCCGGTCGAGTCGCGCTCGGTGACGCGGCTCGCGTTCATCTCGGCGATCAGGTAGTTGCCGTTGGGCAGCTTCTTCGAGTCGGTGGGGTACTGGAGCTGGTTCACCCCGGTGCCGCCGACCTTGGCCTTCTCCTTCAGGTCCGGCCCCAGCGTGAGGACGCGGTACATGCCGTACCCGCGCTGGTCGTACTCGACGATGTCGGTGAACCCGGTGATGCGCGGCTTGAACGCGAACTTCACGAGGTCCTGCTTCGACCCGGTCTTGGCCCACCAGTCGGCCCACGCCTCTTTCGCCTTCGCGAGTTTGTCGTCGGTGGCGCTGAGGCGCGCGTCCGGCTTCTTGTCGCCGGCGTACTGGAGGAGGAACTCTTCGAGCTGCCAGATGCGGCCCCGCGGCAGCTTCGGGATCAGGTCGATCAGTTCGGGCACGAACTCGCCCTCGCGCGTCGTCAGCAGCAGCGTGTACAGGCCGCGGAACTTGGCGTCGATGTCGGCCTCTTTCTTCACCGCGGCCTTCACAAGCGGGTAGGCGTCTTTGATGCGGATGCGCTCGGCGGCGTTGCCGCCCTCGGTCAGCGCGACGTAGGCCGCGAGGCGGCGCGACACGTTCTTGTCGTCCAGCGCCGCGACCAGCGCCGGGTCCGGCTTGCCGTCGGTCACGGCGAGCGCGATCAGCGCGGTGCGAATCTCGTCGCTCACTTCCTCCGAGTCGGCCATCGGCAGGAACGCGATCAGGACGGACGCGGCCTCCTTAGGCTTCAGTTTCACCAGCGCGCGCACGGCCGCGGCCGACACCTGCGAGTGCGGCACCTTCTCCATGCGCTTGAGGGCTTGGCGCGCGCGGTACGCGATTTCCGGGTCGGCGTCGCGCTCGGCGTTCTTGAGCGGACCGATGGCGGCCGTGCCGAACTTCTCGATGTCCTCGGTCGCCTTCACGCGGGTGTCGAAGTCGTCGTCCCCGAACTTCTTGATCACATCGCCAATCATGTTCTGGTCGATGTCGGTCAGCGTGCGGGCCTTGAGGTACTCGATCAGCCCCTTGGCGTCGTCGGGCGACAGGTTCACCTGCTTGAGCGCGGCGTCGTCGTTGAGTTGCGCCGCGACCGGCTGCGCCGAGGCCTTGCCCTTCTTGGCTTTCGGCTGAACCCGCGCCGGCGGCTCGTCGGGATCGACGACCACCGGCAGCTCATCGGCGTGGACCGTAAGATACGACATGGTGAGCAGGGGCAGAACGAAGGCGAGCGGCAGCCCGAGGTGGCGCATGGCGCGTTCTCCGCGGAGAGGAGCGACCCAATATCCCTCTACTCTACGGGTTCGGGCGCGCGAAGGGTAACGAGATTCCGCCCGCGCCGCGGGCGGTGCGGGCCGGTACCGCGCGAACGCTATCACGGCACGGCGTATCCGGTCCCCACCACCGCACCGTCGCCCGACTGCGTTACTGACTGCGGGAGCCTACTGCGGCTGTTGAGTCGGGGGCGGCCACGCGAACGGCGCGACGGTCACGGCGGCGTAGTTCGCGTCGAGCGCGGGGCCGAGCAGCAGCGCCGCGATGCGGCGGACGGTGTCGCGAACGTGTGCCACCTCATCGACTCGAACGGGTCGCCCCCGTCGGGCCCGTGGTGTCGTCGTTGACCGTCACGTCGTCGAGAGTTGTTCCCCGGGCACGTTCCGGTCGGGTACGTGAAGCGCGAGTCGCTCGGCGATCTCCTCCCGGAGCACAACGACCTCGTCGGGGGCTTCGACCCCTAAACCGGACGCGGCCGTTCTGCACGCCGAGGACGTGGATCACGATCTTCCCGCCGATCACAACACCTTCGCTCGTCTTGCGCGTGAGAACTAGCATGGCCCCTCCGTGAGTCGTTCACAGTTGTTTTCGTTCCCCGGTCTATCCGGGCGTGGGGCCATTCGCAAACCCCGTACCGCTCCCCGATTTCGCATTTCCCCACCCCGACCCGGCGGGTGTGACACCCGCGTGTGTCGGATCCGCACGCGGGTGTCACACCCGCACACGTACTCGCGCGTGGGTCGCGGCGCGTCGAGCGCCGTCTCGAGCGCCGCACCCGGATGATTCCCGTGCGCGGCGGTTTTTTCCTGCGCCGGAGTGTTACGGTACGCGCGTTGCTTTAGGCCCGTCGTCACACACGAACCGGTCACACGGGATCCGTCATGAGTGCCACGATGCCCAGCCGGGAAGACCTGCAATCGTACCGACAGCACCTGCAATCGCTCGCCGCGCGGCTTTCGGGTGACGTTGTTCAACTGACAGCCGAGGCGACCCGGCCGACGGGTGCCGAGGGGGTCGAGGCCGAGGAACCGGCGTCGGACCCGACGGCCACGAGCAGCGAGGGCGACGAGGAAGTGGCGCGAGGCGTGTTGATGGCCGAGGGGCAAATCCTCACGGAGGTTCGCGCGGCCCTCGCCCGGCTCGACGCCGGAACGTTCGGCCGGTGCGAGCGGTGCGGCCGATCGATCGGCAAGACCCGCCTCGAAGCGGTCCCCTACGCGGGCCGGTGCGCCCGCTGCGTTCGGACCGAACTGGACGAACCGACCTGAACGCCGTGCCCGTGTGCGATCTGTTGACGAACCGCGCCGTGCGGCGCGAACGGAGCCGGCCGCGCCATCCGGCCGGGGCTCCGACATCCGATGGCGGGAGGTTTGTGCGATGTCTTTTCTCTCGGGCCTGACGCCGCTGGAAGTGATCGCCCTCGCGGCTCTGAGCGCCTTCGGCGCCCTGTGCGTCTTCGGCGCAATCGGCGCAACCGTGGCCTACCTCGCGACGCGCGAGCGCGCCCCCGCGCGGCGCACCGCCCCGGCGGTCCCACGGCCGCAACCTGCCGCGCCGGTCCTCGGGTTGTCGACGCGGATCGGCGCCACCGCTTGACGCGCCCGCACGGGTGAGGTGTTCGTCCCGCACGGGCCGACCGCGCCGGTCGCCGCCCCCGCCGACCGTGCGGGCGCGGCACACCAGACCGGGGTGGCGTGTTCGGAAGGGCGCACTCTCACCATTCGGGTTCGCAACTACTAACCGGGGCGTGGGCACCGACCCGGCTGGCACCCGAACTGCCGGTGAGACGAACCGAAGTCGCCGGGAGCGACGAGCGGCAGGGTCTGCCCGCGCTTCCCGTGTGACCGGAGCGCGGACGGTTTTTCGCCTTGTTCTACTTCGTGGGAGCTGGTCATGACTCAGGACCCGAACGACGTGGTGCGGGTGTACGCCGGACACGCACTTATGGTGCAGGTGCACCGGGCGGCGCTGGACGAAGCCGGGATCGCGTGCCGCGTGGTCGGCACGGAACTGAGCGGCAGCTTCGGCTCCGCGCTCCCGGCGTCGGTCGAGATATGGGTCCACCGAATCGACGGGCCCGCGGCCGAGGCGGTGATCGCGCGCGAGTCGCGGCCCGCGGAAGGGGCGAACCGCGACCGACCGCGGCAGCGCTTCCCGTACCCGGCCGACGCCCCGAAGCCCGCACCCGCGCCGCACCGGCGGGAACCGTACGTGAACCCCGATCCGGGTGCCTGAACGGAGCCGCGAGCGGGCCGCGCCCGGTACGGTCGCCGCGCGCGACCTCTCGCGGGATTTCTGACGGCTCGGCCGTCGCGCACGAGCGGTGAGTGCCACCCCACTCGGGAGGCACCCGCACCTCGGAGTTTCGGGGGACGTCATGAGCACTCTGGCCGGGCGAAGGTCGTGGACGCGGTGGTTTGCCCTCGGCTCGGTGTTCAGTCTGTTGAGCGTGTTCGTCTTGGTCACTGGCGACACGGACTGGCTGGGTTTCCTCGGGTTCTTGGGGTTCCTCGGGTTCCTCGTGCCACCGCTCGCGGTGCCCGCACGGGAACAACGGGACCGTTCGGCCCGGTGACCCGCTCCGCCGCGTCGGATGACGGGTACGCCCCGGAGACTCGTCATGCCCACGGAACCGACCGCCTCGGACCTGCGGGGCGAGGTCGTCTACTTGTACGCGTTCGACGTTGCGAACGAGATCCGCCTCGACCGGGCCGCGGAACTCCTCGCGGGGCGCTCGACCCCGTTCGCCGTGCGCCCGGATCGCCCCGCGCCAAAAACGGTTCCCGTGTCGCGCCCGCTCGTGGTCGAACCCCCGGTCCCTGCCGCGAGCGTGAACGGTAGCGCCCTCCGCTTGCACGTCCGGGTCTTCGAGGTGGGCGTCGTCAGCGCCACGGTGCGCGTTCCGTTCGCGGGCGGGGCGCTCGCGGCTCTGGCCCCGTTCCACACCCCGACACTCAACGACGGCCGTCCGCTCGACGCGCTCGCGCGCGAACAGTGTGACGACGTGTGCCGCGCGATCGGTGCCGCTCTGGTTCGACCCGTGGAGCGGTCGGAGCCCGAGGCGTACACGGTCTTCGCCCTCGCGCATCTGGGCGGAGACCGGGACGCGAACCGGTGGCTCGCCGGTCACGAGCGCGAGGTCGCCGGGCTACTCACCGGGACGCCGGGCGACCGGCTCAGCGGGGCACAAGTCGCGGACGTGCTCCGCCTGAGGCGGTCGTTCGAGAACACCGATCTCGTGGTGATCGACTGGGACGCGGCGCTGGTCGTCGACCCGGACCGAGGGGCCGAGGACGTGCTGTTCGTGATCGAACTGGCGAATCTACAGTTGGAAGAGTTTCGGTGGATGGACCGGCAGCTCGACCGCTACTTGGACCGGGCGTACGACGACCTCGCCCGGCGCCAGTGGTGGTCGTTCGGGGCGATGGGCCGCATCCTCCGCTCGCTCCGCCAACTGCGGGTCGATCTGACGAAACTCGCGGACGAGGTGGCGCACATCACGAAGTTCGTTGGCGACTGGCACTTGGCCCGCGTGTACCTGTTGGCCCGCGAGCGGTTCCACCTCGACCGGTGGCGGGAGAGCGTCGAGCAGCGCTTGGCCGAAGTGGACCGGTTGTACACGCTGACCCGCGGCGACGTGTACGAGCGCCGGATGCTCTGGCTGGAGATCGTGGTCGTCGTCTTCTTCGCCGTCGATCTGTTTCTCCTGCTGTCGAAGTGAACCGTTCGCGCGACCGGGCGCTTCTCACTCCGGTTGCGGGGCCCCCTCGTCGTCGGGGCCCCCGCCGGCGAGGCGGTACTTTTCGATCAACCGATAGAGCGTTCGGCGACTGACGCCGAGAGCCTTGGACGCCCGCACCTTGTTCCCGCCGTGCCGGTGCAGCACCTCCTCTACGTGCCGCCGCTCCACCCCGTCGAGGTCGTCCGGGCCGGCCGGCGGGGCCGCGGGGCCCGCACCGACCGCGCCCGGCGGGCTGACCTGAACGAGATTCTCCGGCAGGTCGTCCACGGTGATCGTGTTCCCTTCGGCGAGGATCTGCGCCCGCTCGATCACGTTGGCCAGTTCGCGCACGTTCCCCGGCCAGTTGTACCCGCACAGCACCGCCAGCGCCGTCGGGTCCACCGCGAAGGACCCCTTGCCGACCGGGCGCGTGCGAAGGAGGTGGTCGATGATCGCGGGCACGTCCTCCCGCCGGTCCCTGAGCGCGGGCAGACTGACGGCGACGACGTTCAACCGGAAGAACAAGTCCTCGCGGAACCGGCCCGCCTTGACCTCGTCCTCCAGCGGCTTGTTCGTGGCGGCTACCACGCGCACGTCGGCGTGCTTCTCCTGAGTGCTACCGACCCGCCGGTAGTGTCTGTCTTCCAGCACCCGGAGCAGTTTGGCTTGGAGCGCCGGGGCCATCTCCGCGACCTCGTCGATGAACAGGGTGCCGCCCTCGGCCACCTCGAACAGGCCCTGCTTGACCCGGTCGGCCCCGGTGAACGCCCCCTTCTCGTGGCCGAACAGTTCGCTCTCCAACAAGCTCTCTTGGAGCGCGGCGCAGTTGATGGTGACCAAGGGCATGTCGCGCCGCGTGCTGTTGCCGTGAACGGCCCGCGCCACCAGTTCCTTGCCCGTACCGCTGGGCCCGCGGACGAGCACCGTCGCGTCGGTCGGGGCCACCTTCTCGATCATTTGGATCACTTTGCGGACCGCCGGGCTCGACCCGACGATGTGGTAGCGCGGCGACTCGTAGGTGAGTCGCCCGAGGAGCCGCCGCAACCGGACGTTCTCCGCCCGCAGCCGCCGGACCTCCATACCCCGGTCCAGCACGGGCATCATCTGCTGAAGTCGGAACGGTTTGAGGATGTAGTCGAACGCCCCGGCCTTCATCGCCTCCACCGCGGTCTGGATCGTCCCCTGACCCGTCATGATGACCCCGACGAGGTTCGGGTCGATGGCAAGCGCCTGCCGGAGGAGTTGGATGCCGTCGGTGCCCGGCATCATCAGGTCCGAGAGGAGCAGGTCGAACTCGCCCTCGCGGATCGCGCCCGGGGCGGCGGCAGGGTCGGACAGGCCGCGGACCTCGAACCCCACCTCGGTGAGCGACTCGCACAGCGCGCGCATCAACTCGACCTCGTCGTCGACGATCAGAAGGCGGCCTCGGGGCGCGGGGGTCGGCACGGCGCGGGTACCTCGGTTGTTCGTGAGCCGGGGGCGGCAAGCGCGGCGGGTTGTGACCGGTCGGACGGCGCGTCACGCGTGGCGCAGGTTCTTGACGTTCGTCTCCGGGCGGAGCGGGAGGGTGACACGCACGGTGGTCCCGGTCCCGACCGTGCTCTCGATCTCCAACCGGCCGTGGTGCTGGTCAACGATGCGCTTGCAGATGGCCAGCCCTAGCCCCGTTCCCTTGCCCTCTTCCTTGGTCGTGAAGAACGGCTCGAACACTCGGGACAAGAGATCAGCGGGGATGCCCCCGCCGGTATCGGCAATTTCGATCACAATCGCCGGCACCGCTCCCTGTAGCTCGCCCGTTCGCACGCGTGGGACGAGTCGGCCACCTCTGGGCATCGCGTCGGCGGCGTTCGTGAACAGGTTCAGGAACACCTGTCGCAGTTGCTGACGGTCGGCGTGGATGACCGGTACACCGGTCGCGAACTCCGACTCGACGCGGATCTGCCGTTTCCGCAGGTGGTGCGCGACCAACTCGATCGTTTTGGTCACTTCCTCGCACACATCCACGGTCGAAACTTGCTCGCGCCCGGCCCGGCTGAACTGGAGCAGGTTGGCCACGAGGCCGGCCATCCGTTCGACCTCCTGATCGATCACCTCAAGAGCCCTGCGCCGCGGGTCGTCCGGCGGCGTCTTGGCGAGGACCCCTTCGACACGCAGGCTCACGGTCCCGAGCGGGTTGTTCAGTTCGTGGGCGATGCTGGCGGCCAGTTCGCCGACCCCCGCCAGTCGCGCGGCCTGCCAGAGTTGCTGCGTCGTCGCGCGCAGCTCGGCCAGCGCCTGCTCCCGCTGCTTGGCCGTCTCCCGCAGTTCCTGTTCGGCCCGCTTCCGCTCGGTAACGTCCCGCAGGATCAGTGTGTGGACCGCCTCCCCCCCGACCTCGGTTCGGGACGACGAGATTTCCAGAGGCACCGTACGGCCGTCCGCGCGCCGCCCTGCCGCCTCCCGCGGTACGGGCGACACCGCGTCGGACGGGAGCCCGTCCGGGAGGAACTGGGCCACGTGCGCGCCCGCCGCGCGCTCCGCGGTGCAGCCGAAAACCTGCTCCGCGGCCGGGTTGAAGAGCGTCGTCCGCAGGTCGGCGTCGAGGATGACGATCGCGTCTTGGGCGGACCGAATGACGGCATCGAGTTTGGCCCGCGTGTTAGCGAGTTCGGCGTTCGCCCGCAAGTGCTCCAGTTCCCGTTGGGCGGCCTCGAACCGCTTCCGCTCCGTCACGTCGCGAACGATGGCGGTGATCAGCACCGCCGGGCCGGTCCCGAACTTCGAGATGGAGACCTCGGCCGGAAACTCGGTCCCGTCCTTCCGCCGACCGTACACCTCCCGCCGCTCGCCCATCAGCCGGGCTGCCGAAGCGGCGGCGGCGAACCCCTCGACTTGTCCGCGGTGGGGCGGGCGGAAGCGCTCGGGGAGGAGCAGTTCGAGCGGCTTCCCGACGACCTCTTCCGGGGTGTAGCCGAAGGTCTTGGCCGCGCCGCGGTTAAACAGGACGATCTCTTGGCGGGCATCGACCGTGACGATTCCGTCCTCGGCGATCTCGATGATCTCCGCCAGTTGGTCGGGGCAAATGCGTGCGAGCACGACGGCCCTCATGGGGGGGCGGCCTTTTTCGCCGCTTCGAGTGACACGACCGACTTTCGTTCCTGATCGCTGGTGGAATGGTTTCATACCGGCTATCACCTGTCAACCCTCCGGTGCAGTTGTGGCACACGGCCGCACGCGCCGCTGCGCTACCGTGCGAACGGGCCGTTGGTGACGAGGTCGGGAACGCGGGCGGCGACCCGATGGTCACCGCGAGACAGTTGATCGGCGGGGGCTGTCGCCACGGGCTGGCCCGACTTCCTCCCAGCGTTGGCGTGAACTGGTGCCGGGCGACGTTAGGGCTCCCGCAGTTCCTCCATGTACGCGGCCAATCGCTGGTGCACCGCGTGGAACCGTTGGACCGATTTCAGGGCCGGCAGTTGCTCGGCGTAGAACTCCGGCGCGTAGCACCGGGCTTCGATTCGGTCGATGTCGGTGCGGCGGACATGATCCCTCTCGTGCGGCTGGGTGTGAAGGTGGGTGGCTCCAATCGTGCCAATGCAACTCCGGGGCCAATGCCCGCACCGGGCGAGGAAGTTGTCCCGGAACCGGTGAGAGCGAGGAACCGCCGCCCCGTGCTAGAGCGCGGGCGGCGCGAATAACGTGGAGAACGGGACGATTCGCAGCGGCTCGCGTGCGATTCGGTCACGACGTGTGATCGAACTGTCGCGAAACCGCACACCGTCTGCCGGACGGCACAGAGCGGCTCGCGATTGGCGAGCGCGGGTCGGTCGCGTTGTTCCGGCGCGCGGATCGCCCGGACCCGCCGGGCTTGCTAACTGGCCTTACCCCCAAAGTGGGCCGCCCGTACCGGGCGCCCCCGTTGGGAACGAAATGACGGGGTGCGTCTCGATGAGAGTCGGGCCCGCGTCGGACTTGCCGACAGACGGCGGCGGCTCGGTCAAGGGTCTTGAGTGGATGCAGATTCACAACGCAGAAGACGGGAGCGCAAGGCTCGGCACCAGTGGAGTGCATTTGGTAACACTCCCGACCTTGCTCATGGTGGCTTTCTGAAGGGCCGCCGGATTCCATCGCGTGAATCACTCAGCTTGGCGGCGGAGGAGGAACGCACATGGCGACGGAGGGACCGGGGGGAATAGCCACCGGCTGAAGTTCTCACCGAAATCCAAGAGATCGTTGGGCGGGCGAAACGCGGAGACACCACTGCCGCCCCCAACTGCGTGTGATCCTCAATCGCCACCCAATTCTTGTGACTCACTGCGGCTCCCTCGCACGCCAACCCGGCGCAAGGGCTGATTCGCCGCCCGCGTCTGCCCCGGCGCGGGTGTGGGGTTCCGTGGGGATGAGCTCTCGGAGCCGTTACCATGATGCGCCAATTGCTCGTCGCGCTCGCCGTCCTGTTCCTGCCCGCGTTCGTCCTCGCCGGGCACACGCGCCCCGGCTACGTGGACGGGTGCCAATCGGCCGACGGTCGGTTCGTCGTCACGGCGGAACCGAAGAAGAAGCCCGACGGCAAGGACGGGTGGCAGTTCACTTGGAAGGACACGAAGACCAACGAGACGCACACCGGCTGGCTGGTGGGCGTGCCGCAGGGACTGGATCACTTCAAGGTCGCGTACGCGCACATCTTCGTCCCGCCCGGCGGCGAGACCTTCGCCGTGTGGCAGACCGCGAACTGGACCGACGCGGGCAGCAAGCCGCCCAAGACGACCGAGCAACCGCTGAACAAGGGCGCGACCGACGAGTTCAAGAAGTACGCCGGGTTCGGCGACCGTGTCGTGACCTACAAGAAGACCGGCGAGGTCGTGAAGCGGATCGCGCTGACCGACATCCTCAAGCCGAACGAGTGGGTGTATGTGAACTGGGTGTAGGGCAACATGTACTGGCTGAGCGAGTACCCCGACACAACCGGCGTCGCGCGTGAGGAACTCTGCCGCGACGTGGTCTGGGCACTCGTCGCAGGCAACGAATTCCGGTTCAATCACTGATCGTTCCGTCCGGTTCTGTCTGCGCCGCGTGTTAGCAGGTATTCAGTGTTATGAGTCGGGCGCTGCCGCAACCCGAAGGACCGACCCCCGAGGCCGACCGCCTCGTGCGGCTGGTGCTTGCCGGTGAGACGACCGCGTTCGCCGATCTGATCCGGCTGTACGAATCGGACGTGTGGCGGATCGCCGCGAGCCTGCTCCGCGACTGGACCTCGACCGAGAGTTTGGTGCAACAGGCGTTCATCGACGCCTACAAGAACCTGCACCGGTATCAGCTCGGCACCGACTTCGGGGCGTGGGTCCGGGCCGTCGCCCGCAACCGGCTGCGGAAGGAGTACCGGACGCTCTCCCGCGACGAGCAGCGGCTGGCGGCCTACAGCGAACAGCTCGCCGAGCGGCTGCGGGCTGAGGAGCCGGTTCACGACGACACCGACCTGTACCTCGCGGCCCTGCGCGGGTGCCGGGAGGAACTGCCGGAGGACGAGGCGATCCTGCTGCGGCTACGGTACGAAAAGGGGCTGTCGTTCGAGGCCATCGCCGCCCGCCGCGGGCTGACCCGGCCGCCGTCCAGCGCGCAATCTCGCGCATCCGGTTTCGCCTGCGGGCCTGTATCGAAGGGCAAATGAACCCGACCCCGAACCCGACATGAACCACACCGACGAACTCACCGACCGCCTGATCGACGGCACCCTGACCGGTGCCGAAGCGGTCGAGTTGCACGACCTGCTCGCCGACGATCCCGGTGCGCGTACCCGGCACCTAGCAGCGGTTCGGCTGGAGTTGGTGCTGCGCGGACTGCGCTCCGCGTTCGATTTCGCGGAGCCGACGGTCGCGAAGATCGAATCGGATCGCGCCGAGCGGACCACCACAGTGGTGATGGCCGAACTCGCCAATCTGCCGCCTCCGGGTACCGAGCGGCTACCGTTCCGCAACCGGCGTATGTGGCTCGCGCTCGCCGCGCTGACTGCCGCGGTTCTCGTCGGCCTTTGGCTCGCGCGGCCCGCTCCCGCTCCCGCACCTGTCCCAACCCCGCGGGCTCACCCCGCTCCCGATCTGGCGCGGTTGACCACCGTGACCGGCTCCGTCGAGATCGTCGGGCCGGGCGGCACATCCGTCGCTCGCGCCGATCAGACCCTCAGCCCCGACCAGACCTTGCGGACCGTCGGGGAGGAGAGTGTCGCCGTGCTGGAGTTCGCGGACCGAACGCGCGTGGAAGTGCAGTCCGACACCGCCGTGCGGGTACTCCCTACCGATGGCGCGGACCCCCGGAAGGTGCTCTTGCTCGAAGGACGCGTGACCGCAGTCGCGACAGGCCGACGGATCGTGGTCGGGGCGGGTACGGCAGAAGTGGAAGCGAGCCGCGGCTCGTTCTCGCTCTGCTCGTCCGGGCCGGGGTCGGTGCGGGTGGAACCGGTAGACGGGGACGTGCGGGTCGTTCGCGGTGCTCCCGCCGACCCGGTGATCGTCGGCCCCGGCCGCGCGGCGTTCGTGCGCGACGAGCAGACTCCCGTTCGGATCGAGGCGTCCGCGCGAATCGACTCGACGCCCCGCGACCGGCTCAACTTCATGGCCCTCGACGCCGGCTTCACACCGGACGGCGAGGTGTGGGCGGTGTCCGCGAAGCAGTGGGCGCGGTGGAGACCCGGCACTCCCGACCCCGGCCGCATCGCATTTCCGCCGAAGATTCATAACGACGGACTCGCGTCGTGGCTCACCCCGGACCTGCGTGCGGTTGCATTGTGCCGAATCGATGACAAGGAGGAGCGGATCGTCATTCGCGCGCTACCATCAGGCGAGGAGCGCGGGCGCGTGCCGGTGCGCGTCTCCGAACCGCGGTTCCTGTGCGTCGGCCCCGATGCCTCTTGGGTAGCGACCGCTGGCGGACCGAAGTCGCAGAACCGCCATGTTCGAGTTTGGAACACGAACACGGGCGAGGAGCGGTTCGTGCGCGAAGTGAACAACACGGCGTACTGCCTCGCCGCATCGCCGGACGGCAAGTGGCTCGCGGTCGGGGTGTCGGATCTCGGCAAGGGAACCGACAACGCCGTCGTGGTGTTCGACGCCGCTACCGGCGACCGCGTGTTCGAGCTCCCGACCCGGCGGAAGGCCGTCACCACGCTCGCGTTCACCGCAGACTGCAAGTACTTGGCCGCCGGCTTCAACGGGGCGATCCAGATTTGGGATGTGCCTGACCGCAAACTGGTGAAGACGCTCGAAGGCTTCGAGCGTGTCGTGACCCGACTGGCTTTCGACCCGCAAGGAAAGGTGCTCGCGGCGGGGACCCAGGACGGGCAGGTGTGGGTGTGGTCTGCGGACACTTGGAATCGTCGTCAGGTGCTCGAAGCCGGCACGCGCGGCGTGCGGTCGGTGGCGTTCAGCGCCGACGGGAAGTTCCTCGTCACCACCACGAACAAGGTCGGCGTAGCGGTCTGGGAGGTCGCCCCGGAACCGGCCAAAGCCCCAGACCCGGACGCGTGACCGAATAAGTTGCGAAGCCGCCTGCGGCTTTTGTCTGCGCCCCGCCCCGACCGGGGTTCTGCTGCTGTCCCGCCTCGGAGCCTGCCGAATGTTTCGCTTCGCTGCCCTCACACTCGTCCTCGCCGCCGGTCTGCTCGGCCTCCGCGCCGCCGATCCGCCGGCGACCGAACTGAAACTCGCCACGGTCGCCGAGAGCAAGTCCGAGTACGAGAAGTCCGTCGGCCCGTTCCTGGCGAAGCACTGTGCCGCGTGCCACAACGCGAAGAACCCGAAGGGCGACCTCGACCTGGCCGCCCTCGACCC
>Ga0194132_10004556_pt1 | contig 23465 bp, 29 predicted proteins | sample TA2KigOf80mmetaG_FD_148612 | JGI IMG/M metagenome (GOLD analysis project Ga0194132, IMG submission 148612) | Freshwater microbial communities from Lake Tanganyika, Tanzania - TA2015054 Kigoma Offshore 80m | ecosystem: Environmental > Aquatic > Freshwater > Lake | place: Tanzania: Lake... | reverse complement strand
GTTCGTCGGTTCGTGCGGGATACCAAGGCCGCTCAACGACACATCCAGGCCAGTGCGTTTCGACTCGATCTCGCGTGACACACGCGTTGCAAAAAATTGCAAAAAATTGCAACGGACGACTGCCAAGGGGTGCTTTTGAGTCCCGCGTGACAGTGAGACAAGACAAAAATGCTAGGAAATTCACTCGGAGGAACTGACGGACATTCTCCTATTTCGCTTAGAAGGCCGGTGCTCTATCCAGCTGAGCTACGGGCGCGTCGAGACCAGTGTAGCAGCGGCCCGTGTGCGGGTGTGATGGTGCGCTTCGGGCGAGAATCGTGCGGCGGCGACGACGCACCCGGCCCGAGGTGCTTACGCTCGCGCGACGAGCGGCGTCTTCTTGATCGGCAGCTCGCGCACGCGCACGCCACACGCGGCGAAGATGGCGTTTGTCAGCGCCGCGGCGAGCGGAGGCACGCACGGCTCGCCGAGCCCGCCGAGCGGCGCGTCCGATCGCACGAACTCGGCTGTGATGAGCGGCGCGTCCGCGAGATGGATCATCGGATAATCACGGAAGTTCGTCTGCACGATCCGTCCGTTGGCGATCGTGATCTCGCTCAGCAGCGCCGCCGACAGGGCGAACACGATGCTCCCCTCGACCTGCGCCTTCGCGCCGTCCACATTGACGACGTCGCCGCAATCGACCGCCGCGGACACGTTGAGGACCTTCAAGTGACCCTCGGCCGAGACCTGGACGTGAACGACCTCGGCCGCGATCGTGCCGAAGCTCTCGCAGATCGCGATCCCGCGCCCTTCGCCCGCCGGCACGGCCGAGTCCCAGTTCGAGATGGCGGCGACCTTCTCAAGGACGGCCTTGAACCGCGGCTGCTTCTCGAGGAGATCGCGCCGGAATGCGAACGGATCCTTGCCGGCCGCGTGCGCCATCTCGTCGATGAACGACTCCTTGAAAAAGCCGTGTTGCGAGTTCAGCACCGATCGCCACTGGCCGAGGCGGATCGAATGGTCGACGTCACGGCCCTCGGCATCCTGATCGGGAATGTCGTACGGCATCGCGACTGCTTCGCCGTTGCCGCCGCCCGTGTACGTCGAGTGCACCGCGACGGCACGGCCGCTGGCATCGATCGCCCCGACGTGTCTCGAGATCGCGGCCGGGCGATAGTAGTCATGCTGGAGATCGTTCTCGCGCGACCAGATCGTCTTGACCGGCGCCGGCGACATCGCCTTGGCGATGCGCGCCGCCAGATCGACGTAGTCGAAGGTGAAGGGAAGCCGGCGGCCGAAGCCGCCGCCGAGCAGATGATTGGTCAAGCGGACTTGGTCGACAGAGAGCCCGAGCGCCTTTGCCGCGACCGACCGCGCGTTCAGGGGATCCTGTACCCCCGTCCACACGTCTGCGCCGCTCGTGTCCACTCGCACAGTGCAGACCATCGGCTCCATCGTCGCGTGTGCGAGAAATGGGACGCGATATTCTGCCGCGACCGACTTCACTGCTCCACCGGGGACCGCCGGCGGCGGACTTAACGCGCTCTCGAAGGCCGCGAAGATCGACTCGGTCGACACCGCACCGTGGCCTGCGTCGTCGAACCATGGCTTGAGCGCGGCGAGCGCCCGACGCGCACGCCAGTAGCTGTCCGCGACGACGGCGACGGCCTCGTCGAGACGCACGACCGCCTTCACGCCTGGCATCCGCTCGGCGTCGCTCGGATCCACTGACCGCAGCCTGCCACCCTGGACCGGCGCGATCTCAACGGCCGCGTACAGCATCCCCGGCATCGACACGTCGATGGCATACTTCGCGGTCCCGTCGACCTTTCCGGGGATGTCGTGCCGCTTCACCAACGTGCGACGCAGCGCGAACGCCTCCGACGATTTCAGTCGGGGGCGCGTTGGTACTTCGAGCGCCGCGGCGGTGCGCGCCAGCTCCCCGAAGGTCGCCATGCGCGTGGACGCTCGGTGCACCACGCGGGATCGCTCCGCCGTGCACTCGGCCGCCGACACCGACCACGTCCGAGCGGCGGCGGCGATCAGCATCTCTTTCGCGGCGGCGCCGGCCACACGCAGGCCGAATTCGCCGGTGCCGCGAACCGCGGTCGACCCACCGGTGACCTGCAGGCCAAACCATTCGGCCAGCTTGAAGCTGGCGTAGTCCACGCCACGCGCCATCACGCCTGGCACATACTCCCCGCCGACCGATCGGGCGATGTAGCCGTTGGCGTACGCGTCGAGCGCGGGAGCTTCAGCGACGCGTACCAAATCCCATTCCGCCTCCATCTCCTCGGCGGCCATCATCGCCAGCGCCGTCGGCGCTCCCTGTCCCATCTCACAATGCGGAATCAGGATCGTCACGATGTTGTCCGGCGTGACCGTGATCCACGTCGTGAGCTGGCCCTTCGCTTCCGCATCGTCGGCCACGAGCGCGTGGCGGCCCGGCGCGAACGTGAAGCCGGCGACGCCGAGCAGGAAGCCGCCACCGGCGACCGTGCCGGCGCCGATGAAGGTGCGTCGCGTCCACTTGTTCATGACGCGCCTCCTTGTTCTCGCACGAGGTCATGGATGGCGCGCCGGACGCGCGCGAACGTGCCGCATCGACAGATGTTCGTGATGCCGGCGTCCACCTCCGCGTCGGTCGGATGCGGGTTCTGCGCGATGAGTCCGGCCACGGCCATGATGAGACCCGACTGACAGTAGCCACACTGCGGCACCTGATGGGCAATCCACGCGCGTTGCACCGCGTGCAGGGCGCCCTGCGGTGCCAGTCCCTCGATGGTGGTCACTGGCTTGTCGCCCACGGCCGAGACGGGGAGTGTGCAGGAGCGGACCGCACGCCCGTCCAGATGCACGGTACACGCCCCGCATGCCGCGATCCCGCAGCCGAACTTCGTCCCCGTGAGCCCCATTGCCTCTCGCAGCACCCAGAGCAGTGGCATCTCAGGTTCGACGTCGACGGTGTGCACGGTGCCATTGACCGTCAAGGTGATCGCCATGGTCGACTCCGATGTTCCGCCACGTTTGGTGTGGCCCGGCTCGCCGAGCGTTCGAGTGTCCGCGTCGGCGAGACTGCGGCTACTCCAGGACGAAGGTAATCTTCAATGTGAGGCGATACTCCACGATCTTACCCTTCTAGATGACGATCTTCTGATCCTGCACCCACGCGCCCTGCAGGTTCTTGAGCGTCTTGTTCGCGCGGGCAATACCTTTCTCCATCGCATCGTTGAAGCTCTTCGGTGACCCGGCGATGATCTCGGTGACTCGAGCGATGGCCATGTTCGCCTCCTGGTGAACGGGCAGGCCTCGGCCGCATTCGGCCGAGCCAGACACACAATAACCGCGACGACATCACCGCACAACGCGAACATTCTAGGGCGGCGCCGGCACCGGGGGAGGCGTGGATGGCTGTTCAGGGCCCCGAGGTCGAAGGGCTGCCACCGCATCGCGGCGGCTGCAGTCCTTGACGACGCCCCACTCGTGACCAAGAATCACAAGGACTTCCGAAGGATCCCTGGTGTTCCGACTAGTGGGTTCGTGAAGATTGAGGACTGATTCACGGCGCATGGCGTCTGGGAGATTGATGATGACTCGTTTCACAGGGCTCGTGCTGACCGCTTTGGTGGCCGTGTTCGCGTATGTCGCAGGTGTGCGCGCAGGCCAGTCGACCGGGCCGACCTACCCACGCGACATCGATCCGGGCTCGCGCAGCCGATTGCCGGTGGTCTCGCGTGAGATGCTGTCTGAGCTCGGAAAGGCGTTGTACGACAAGAATGTCGACGATGCACGCACCGGGCGCTCGCTCGCCGGGTTTCAAGGACCCAACGGCATCGTGCTGTATAGTCCGCGCATCGCAGAACACGATTTGAAGAAGAATGACTACCTGCGATTCGAGAGCCGGATCGGGCGGCGGACCTACGAGGTCGCGGTGCTCGTGACGGCGCGCGAGTGGAATCATCAGTTCGAGTGGGCCGCACACGAGCCGGCGGCGCTCAAACTGGGCGTGGAGCAGGGCGTGATCGACGTCATCAAGCATCGACGTCCGCTCACGGGACTCCGACCGAAGGATGCCGCGCTGATCCAACTCGGCCGCGAGATCTTCGCCAAGCGATCCGCTCACGCGAGCACGTTCGCGGAGGCGCTCAAGTTGTACGGCGCTCAGGATCTGATCGACGTGCTCTCCGTGATGGGCACGTACTCGAACATCGCCTTGCTGTTGAACGCATTCGATCAGCAGCTCGCACCGGGGCAGAAGCCGCTGCTGCCCGGCGCGTAGTCAATGGAGGGCGCTCATCGTGGTGCCCCCCGGCGTGGAGTAAAGGAGCGACGCGATGCGCGTGGTCTGGCGACGAGTGGTGTTGGCGATCGGACTCGGATCGATCGGCTGGGTAGCGACGGCACAACAGACTGCGGAGAAGCGACCGCCGAGGCCTGTCACGGCCAACTTCACTGGTGCCGTCGCGAGCCTTGACGCCTCGGACGTCAGCGCGGTGCGCTTTCAGTACGCCGCCGGCGCGAGGAGCTATTGGCACACACACGGCGGCAACCAGATTCTGGTCCTCGAACAGGGACGTGGTCGGATGCAGATTCGGGGGCAGGCGATGCGCGAGCTGCTGCCGGGTCAACCGGTTCTTCTGCCGGGTGGGGTACCGCACTGGCACGGCGCAGCGCCCGACCAGGGACTCGTGCAGATTGCGGTGAACGTCGGCGGCGCGACCTTCACCGGTCCGGTCAGCGACGAGGAATATCGCGGGGGGAAATAGCCCAACCGCACCCGCTGGATCTCGACGTTCCAGAATCTAGAAGTGGTGACCGGCAGGCGCCTCGCGGCGCTAGCCACTTGCCTCCCAGCGCCGTCTGATGCGGTCAGACCACCGAGCTGCATCCTCCTCGCGGTTGCAGTGCTGCGTGGCGAGCGGGAGGCTGTCATACGTGACATGCACGTCGCGACCGCCGGCCGCCGCCTCCTCGGTGTAGGTGATCGACCGACCGTCGTGCCACAACGTCCAGCGGACAATCGGTTCGCGCATAGAGGCCCACGCTCCAAGGGACGTACCGGGCAGATCCCTCCAAGATGGGCCAGTCCAAGGTGGTGCAGCCGCATGCACCTACGTCGCATCGTGTAAAAGTTACGCATATGCACGGCTCAAGCGCCGAGCCTGGGAAGGGCTGCGAACTCTGGTCTCACACCAGGCAGGGCGCCTTCAGGGGTAGGTAATGGTCACGGTGAACGCGAGCTGTGACTGGAGCCGTCCGGGATCCCAGACCTTCACGCAGTAGTCCCCTCCGTCCACGGCAAGGCTCAACTGCGGAGCGGAGCCAGCTTGTGCGATGACGTCTCTGGTCACCAGACACGCGCCGCCGTGACGAAGGCCGACCGCCAGGCCCACTTCGGCGGTCGGCTGGTCCGATGCACTCAGCCTTGCCGTCAACGAACCCGCCTGAATCGCGGTGATGAGCCGCCACACCGAGCCGTCCACCGGCAGGGTGCCCTGAAACGTCTCTGTCACGGGGCTCGATCGCGGAGCGGGTGTTGGCGCAGAGGCGTTCTGATTGTTGCTGCAACCGGCGGTTCCGAGTGCCAGAACCAGTAGTGCAGGTACGCTGTATTGCAGGCGACGGGGTGTGGACCGGGCCATGACCATCACGGATGTTGAATCCGGACGGCGAAGTTAGCCGCCTCGGTGAGCGCGCCGGGATCTGCGAGACTGACGCAGTGGATCCCAGGCGATACGTTCGTCGACAGCTGTGGGGCCAAGGCCGGCGCCGCTTGCGTCGAGCTCGAGACGTTGCAGTCCTCTCCGGCCGGAACACCCACGCCCAGCGTCAGCGTCGCTTCCACGGCGCGCCCGGAGGCCACCTGCGTCAAGCTGGCCAGCGTGTAGCTAGCCGTGTCCGAGGTCCTCACCTGAAACGAATAGAAGCCCGATCCTCCCGGGCTCAGCCGGCCGGCGAAAACCTCGACAATCTTTTGTGTCGTCTGCGTGGGGCTCTGCGGCGTGTCTGAGTCTCCACAGGCGCTCAGGGCGACCGTGGCGAACGCCAGCGCCACTGCTAGGAGGGGCAGACGGGCGGAAGAGCGAGGTTGGCGCAAGACGCGAGTGGTCACGGCCGTCACGGGTGTGCGATGAGGATCCGAAACATGGCCGGTGCCGTCAAGTTTCCCGGGTCTGACACCCTCACGCAGTAGATACCCGGAGCAGACGTGGTGGAGACCTGCGGTTCGGTGCCCGCGGTGACCAACGTCGGGCTGGATACCGAGCAGCCAGTGCCCGCGGGCGTGCCCCAGCCGAGACTCAGCTGCGCGGACGAGTCCGCGTCGTTCACGGTGAGAGCCGCCAACGTGATGTTTACGGTCCCGTTCAGCCCGACCGAATACGAGTAGAACCGCGTGGCTCCCATTGCGAGGGTGTTCTCCCAAGTTTCCGTCACCGACGGCGCATTGATCACGGGAGGCGCCTGTGTGGACGGACTAGTGGGCGTGTCATTTCGCCCGCAGGCCGACAGCCACAGGGCGAGCCACGCACAGAAGCCGATTCGTCCCATATTGTCAGAGCGCGCTCGGTGATCGCGGACACCCGCGGTGCGATACCGACGCGTGTGGCCCGAATCGCCGATCCGAAGACGCGCACACCTTGGCTATTGTCCTTCGACCTCGATGGACCTGTCCAGGCGTGGCCCCGCCGAGATAGAATTGCCGCTCCGGCGATCGACGCCGGCGGGTTGCCCCCAGGTTCGTGTCTCGCACCAAGCCTCGCACCGCGGCGTCCGATCGCCCAAGCGCTCACGTGCCGTCACGGGTGGTGGCGAGGCGTGCCCGTTCCTCATTGGCACGCGAGCGTGTCGAGGAAGCGCTGGTTCGCAGCGAGCGCCGGTATCGCGAGCTCGTGGACCACAGCCTGGGCCTGGTTTGCTCGCACGATTTGGACGGCCAGCTGCTCTTCGTGAATCCCGCCGCGGCGCGCAATTTGGGCTACGAGCCAGACGATTGGCGGGGCTGCAACCTACGGGACTTCGTCGCCGCCGAGCTCGTCCCCTCTTCGAGGAGTACCTTCGCCGGATCTCGGTGCAGCGCGAGGATTCGGGCTTGATGCGGGTCGTTGACCGCCAAGGTCAGGAACACGTCTGGGCCTATCACAACGTCCGGTCGGAGTCACCGGGGGAAGCGCCGTGCGTTGTCGGGCATGCCTTGGACATCACGGATCGCATCCGTGCGGAGCAGACCGCCCGGCGACATCGCGAGGAGCTGGAGCGGGCATACCGCACGCTCGATGACCGCGTACGCATTCGGACCGCAGAGCTCGAGGCCGCGAATCAACAGCTTCGGCAGGAGATGGCCGAGCGCCGTAGCGCGGAGGCCATGCGCCAGGCGGTGATGACGTGCGAACGCAACACGCTGACCTTTCTGGCCACCGCGAGCGATCAGTTGACGCAAGCGCCGGACTATGAGGCGACGCTCAAGACGCTGGCTCGCCTGCCCGTCTCGTTTCTGGCCGACTGGACCACGCTCCACACCCGGCGAGACGACGGCACGTGGGCCTGCCTTGGCGGGCGCAGCGTCAACACCGCGCACAGGTCACTCTTCGATCAGCTCTTGTCTCTCGAACCACATCCGCTCGACGACGAGTGCAGCCTGTCGCAAGTGACGCGGACACGCGACCTTCGTGTCGCCTCTTCCACAGACCCGGGCGTGGCGGGCTCGATGGCGCGGGAGCTGTTCGGCGCAGGTGTCCATTTGCCGTACCTGGAGCCGCTGCCGTGCCGCAGCGCGGTGATGGTGCCGCTGGTGGTCGACGATCGGGTGCACGCGGTGTTGACCCTGGCGTTCGCGACCCCCGATCGCTATCAGACCGCCGATCTGGTCGTCATCGGCGACTTGGCCCGGCGCTGTCAAGTGGCGCTCACGCAGGTGCGCTTCTATCGAGAGGCCCAAGAGGCGAATCGGCTGAAAGACGAGTTTCTCGCGACCCTTTCACATGAATTGCGCACGCCGCTCAACGCCATGCTCGGGTGGGCGCGTATCCTGCGAAGCCGGTCGCTCGACGAGAAGACCGATCATGCGGTCCAGGTCATCGAGCGGAACGCGGAGGCTCAAGCGCGGCTGATCGAGGACGTGCTCGATGTCTCGCGCATCATCACGGGCAAGCTGACACTCCGGGTCGAACCCGTACACCTGCCCGCGGTCGTCTCGGCTGCGCTCGATTCGATCCGGCCGGCCGCGGCCGCCAAGGGCATCCGCTTGATCGAACAGCTTGAGCCCTGCTCGACAGTCAGCGGCGATCCGCATCGGCTCCAGCAGGTCATCTGGAATCTGTTGTCGAACGCCGTGAAGTTCACGAACACCGGCGGGTCGGTCACCGTGGGGCTTCGCGACGTCGGAGACGCGGTGGAGATCGGAGTGAGCGATACGGGCGTGGGCATCCGTCGCGAGGTCCTGCCGTTCGTCTTCGATCGGTTCCGCCAAGCCGATCCGTCGACAACTCGCAGTCAAGCGGGGCTGGGGCTGGCGATTGTACGTCACCTGGTCGAGTTGCACGGCGGCACCGTTCGCGTCCGCAGCGTCGTTGGCCAGGGCACCACGTTCTTCGTCGAGTTGCCCGCGCACCGGAGCGCGCCCGCCGAAGTCTCACCAGGGCAGATGGTGCTCGGCGGTGGCCTGTTGCTAGGGACCCCCGACCAACCGCTTCGCGGCGTCCGTGCGCTGGTTGTCGACGATCATCGAGATGCGCGCGAGCTGGCGACGGCGGTCTTGCAGACAGCCGGGGCCCGCGTCATGACGGCGGCATCGACTCCCGAGGCCCTCAGCGTCTTCGACGCCGAGACCATCGACGTACTCGTGGCTGATATCGGGTTGCCGGGACAAGACGGGTACGACTTGATGCGCATCCTGCGCGCGAGCCGGGCTGGGGCAGGACTGGTGGCGGTGGCCTTGACCGGTTACGCGCGCGCTGAAGACAAAGCACGCGCCCTGGACGCAGGGTTCGATCGGCACATCGTCAAGCCCACGGAGCCGGCCGCGCTGGTGATGCTTCTCCGCGAGCTGCTCGACCTGGCGTGATGAGCCGGGGCTCACCTGGTTGGACGAACCCTCCTATATCGGCCGCTTGAGACGCTCCTGAAGTGCCTCGCGATAACCGCGGCTCATCGTCAGGCGCGTGCCGTTGCGGAGCACCACCACGTGTTCGCCGTTGAACGAGGATCGCAGTTCTTGAATGCGGTCTACGTTGACGATGGTCGAACGGTGCACCCGCACGAACAGGCGCGGATCCAGTTGAGATTCGAGCCGGTTCATCGTCTCTCGAATGAGGTGCGCCTGAGCGCCGACGTGCAGGCGGATGTAGTTGCCAGCCGCCTCGCACCAGTCGATGTCCGCGATCTTGACGAAGTAGATGCGCCCGCTCGACTTGACGACGAGCCGTTCGCCCGCGGCGATCGGTCCGGGCGACGTCGGCGGTCGCGCGGGCGCCGGTTGTGCATCTGGCAGCAGGCCGAGGATATGGCGCCCGATGGAGGTCGCCCGACGCTGGGCCAGGTGCTCGCGCGCGAAGGCGAGCGCGGAGCGGAAGCGCTGGGCGCTAAACGGCTTCAGCAGATAGTCGAGCGCGTGGATCTCGAACGCAGGTAGTCGTATGAATCGTGGGCGGTCACGAAGACGACGGCTGGCCGTGTGTCCCTGCCGAGTGCACGGGCCAAGGTGAGACCGTCCATCTCCGGCAGTTGGATGTCGAGGAATACCAGGTCCGGTGCCGTGTCCGCGATGGCGGCGGCCGCGGATCGGCGGTCTGCGCACGCGCCGACGATCTCCACGTCCTGCTCTTCACTCAGCAGAGTGAGCAGCCGGTCGCGTGAGACCGGCTCGTCTTCGACGACCACCGTCCGAATCTTGTTCATGCGACCTCCACCTGGCAGGGTTCCAGCTGCCCGGCTTCCGCGCGGTAGGGCAAGGCCACGGTCACCCGGAACCCGTTTGCGAGGTTCGCGAAGGTGAACGCGAAGGCCCCCGGGTAGAGGTGCTCCAACCGCGTGCGCGTGTTGGCGAGACCCACCCCGTTATTGAGAGCCGCGAGGCCATCGGGGGCGACGCCGAAGCCGCTGTCCCACACGTGCAGCACCAGGCGATCACCCTCCCGAGCCGACTCAATCGCAATCGATCCGGGGCGGCTGTGCGGCGCGATGCCGTGCCTTACCGCATTTTCGACGAGCGGCTGCAATAACAGGTTGGGCACGCTGGCATCGAGTGTCTGGGGATCGATCTGCAGACGGACGGTGAGCCGCGGTCCCAGGCGCGTTTGCTCGATGTCCAGATACTTTCGGAGGATCTCCAGCTCTTGCTTGAGCGGTACCTCCTGCTGCGCGGACGTCTGCAATGCCATGCGAAGGAGGTCGCCGAGCTGGTCGAGCATGGCATCGGCGGCATTCACGTTCGTCCGAATCAGTCCCGCAATGGTGTTCAGCGTGTTGAAGAGAAAGTGCGGATGCAGTTGTCGCTGCAACGACTCCAACTGCGCCTGGACCAGGCGGGTTTCGAGCTTCGACGCCTTCAGCGCTCGACGTTGAGACTCGCGGCTGTACGCCAACGCGTGCGCCAAACCGACGAGGAACAGGTACGTCATGAGCTACCAATCGAACTGCGTGAAGTACTCCGATCCCGCCCGTACCCAGAACGATCGCGACGGGGTCGGCAGCGGGCCACCGACGATATCGGCCAGGAGCGCACGAAGGGCGAACATGGCCGACGTGTGGACGATGCTGTAGGTGATCGCCCCGGTGCCGTGAACGGCGAGCTGTTGCCACGAGCTGGCGCGAGCCAGCTCGTGGCGCAACGCCAGGCGCATGATGAGTGGCGCGAGCAGCGCCGGCACGTACCAATACACCAGATTGAGAATCGGCAGTTGAATCCAGTGGCTGGGGTGCGTGGGCTCGCTGTTGATCCTCGTAATCAGCGCGCTCTGGACCGTGGACGAGATGCCGAACGCGGTCGCGATGCAGAACATCGCGCGCCGAGGAATCGGATTCGCCATAGTGGTCGGACCCATGTCAGCACTATTCAGCGAACGCATTGTGGAATCAAGCTGCTCGAGGCCGGTCGTCACCGTTCGTCCCGCTACCGCGGCTGTTGGTCCCAGCCAAGTGCGACGGATCCCATTTCCGTAGCGGCGGCGCACGAGCGAGCGCCACGATGCGGCAGGGAGCGCTTTCCATGCACAACGTGGCCACAGCGATCACGGTGCTTCAGCTGGCAATCGGGCCGGAAGCCCGCCTTTCCGACAGGCTCATCAGCGACATCGTGCGCGCGGTCTCGGCGGTCTGGGCACCCTTGCTGCACGTGGTCGTCGACCCTGCAGAAACCCCCACGTGCCACGGTGCCATCCGACTGTTGGTGCGCACCGATGACCGCCCGCCGCGTTCCGCGTCGTCCGCCGACACTTCAGCGGCCCTGGCTTGGATTGATTTCGTCGATGGCCAGCCGCAGTCGGTCATCACCGTGTCGCCCGACCGCGCGCGGGCGACCGTGAACCGTGCGATGGTGGCTGGCCGCTTGGTGTGGGAGCTCCCGGTCGTCGTCGGCGAGCGGCTGACGGCCGTCGCGATCGGTCGTGCGATCGCGCATAAGGTCGGCCACTATCTCTTGCAATCACCCGCTCACTCCCGCACCGGCCTCATGCGCGCCGGATTGGCGCCACGCGACCTGACCGAGCGTGACACGGCGCGCCTGCAACTCTCGAGTGACCAACGCGCGCGGATCGCTCAGCGTCTGGCGGCGCCAACCTGGGCCAATGCCGCGGAGCCCGAGGCCCAACTGTTGTGGTGAACGCGGCCACGGTCCCGACGGGATGACCGTTCGCACACCCGGACGCTGGAGGCCCGCCCGCCGGACGGTGTTCCGGCGACGTGGGGCTATGGCCTCGTGGGAGGCGTCGTCATGGCATTCTCAGCGATCGTCCGGAGATCGGCCCGCCACCAGTCATCTGAGCCGACCGCCTGCGCCTGATCGACGCCCACCATGAGCGAGTCGCCCGCGTCGATGCCACCGACGTCGAGTACCATCGCCGAAAACTTCGTTTCCTTTGGGTTGAGCGTGCGGCGGCCCGGCGCGACCTGACGGGCCTTCAGCCGTCGGTCCTTGTCAAAGACGAAGACCGTGACCGTGAATTGGTCGAGAGTCGTCGTCGTGACGTTCGTCGCGCCGTATGAGGAGTACCCACGGTCTGGCGTCGGTATTGAGCAACTTGACCTGGTCGAGCTTCACCGGTGAGCCAGGTGCGTCCACGACCGCCACCGGCGGCGCCACGGCGTGCGCGATACCGGCCATCGTCAGGGCGCAGACGATTCCGGCGCCGATCCTGCTGATCATGTCGCTCACCTCACGTTCGTGTCGCTGACCGCGTCGCGTCGCCACCCAGTCTATGTCCGTCCAACCGGCAGCACAAACACGTTGGCGGCCCTGATCGACCGCATACACCACAACGCTGCGGACGACTGACGTCCCCGGTGCCGGTTCCCGGCACCGACTCGAGTTGACGGCGTCGCGTCTGGGTTCTACGCTGTGGTCCGCGGTTGGGCTCGACCGCAGGGGCGTCGCCATGCCTGAAGTCTCACAACTCCTGCTGCTCATCGATGAGGCGTTCGATCACCGGTCGTGGCACGGGACGACTTTGTCCGGCTCATTGCGCGGACTGGCCGTCCCAACCGCCTGTGCGCGACCAGCCGCGGGGCGACACAACATCTGGGAGCTCATCGTCCACACCGCGTATTGGAAATACGCGGTGCGACAGCGGCTGACGGGAGGCAAGCGTGGGTCCTTTTCGGCGGGCGGCAGCAACTGGTTCGTGCGTCCAGTGAGGCGCAGGCGTTCCGACCGGAGTGCGCGCGGCGCTGCGACTTCAGCTCTGTCCAAGGCGCTCGCGGCGGACATCCGCCTGCTGGTCAGCGAACACCGGGCGCTCCGCGAGGCCGTCGCGCGCTTCTCCGACGCAGACCTCAACCAGAAGGTGGGCCAGGACACGAGGGCCTTCCTTATCCGGGGCATCGCGGCCCACGACCTCTATCACGCCGGTCAAATTCAACTCATCAAACGGCTCGTCCGTCGCCGATGCGACGCGCTGGCGACAAGCGATCGCGGGCTCGTGCCCCGGGCGGCGACTCGCCGCACGACGCGGACCCGGCGCCGTGACGAGGCTCGCGCGCGAGGAGTTGAAGGTGGCCGTACTCCGCCTTTCGGCGGCGGGCTGACGTATGACACGATGCACAGCCGCGTCGATGTCCAGCGATACGGCCCCTGCCGAATGGCGAATCCCCTCGCTCTCCGCGGACGAGGTTCACGTGTGGACAGTGTCGCTCGACGCCGACCGGGACGCCGCGGAGTCTCTGATCGGGTGTTTGTCGGGCCACGAGCGGCACCGGGCTGGACGGATGCGCCATCCTGATGCCCGTCGCGCGTTTATTATCGGCCGCGCCCGGGTCCGCCAGATCTTGGCCGGCTACGTCGCCCAGCCTCCCGGTGAGCTCGACGTCGTGACCCGAGTCGATGACCGTCCGGTGCTGGCCGGTGCCCCGGCGTGGTTCGATTTCAGCTTCAGTCGCTGCGAGGGTCTCCACGCGTGCGCAGTCACCCGCGGCCGACGCGTGGGGATTGACGTCGAAGCGTTCGCCATCGGTCCGTTGAGCGGCGAGGGCTCCGCGGCGCTTGAGGCCAGTGCGCGCGACACCGATCTTTTGTCGCCCGAGGATCTCGTCTGGCTCTCGGTGCAGCCCCCGGATCGGCGTGCGGCCTGCCGCGCTGAGGTCTTGACGAAGAAGGAGGCCCTGGCGAAGGCGATCGGCGGGGGCCCCATGCCGCTCAGTGGCTTCGTCGTGCCTCGCGACGGTGACGGCCCGGTGACCGTCGCGCGACACCGGCCGGGGCCCTGGCTGGTGCGATCGTTCTCGCCTGCACCGGGCATCGCCGGCGCGATTGCCGCGGAAGGTGAGTGGCGGCTGACGCTGCTGCACTATCCGTCGTGAGCCATCATTCGACGGCAGGATCGAGCGGTCATCGCAGTAGTATGATCGTCGCCCCGCGGAGCGAGTGGGCTGGCCAGGGGTGAAGCCCGATCGGAAATGAGGCAGCACATGAAGGGACGCGACTCTCGCCGGTCGGTGACCCGGCGGCACTTCCTCAAGGAGACTGTGACCGGCGCCGCGGCGACCGCCGCGATCACCGCCGGCACGGTATCGGCGCAAACAGCCCCTGAACCATCCCCAAGTGGCGCTGGCATCAAGATTCCGCCGGAGTTCGGCGCCGCAGCCACAGCGGAGGGGAGAGACCAGGTCTTTCCCATGAGCGGCGCCGAAGTCTTCGCCAAGGCGTGCAAGGACGAAGGTGTCGCGGCGCTCTTCTGCTGCCCTGGGAATTACACGGTCACCCACGCCCTGGCGAACGCGGGTATTCCGACCTACGGCGGTCGTCACGAAGGGTCGATGGCGCACGCGGCGGACGCCTTCATCCGGAGCACGGGCGAGCTGGCCATCGCGTCCGGCACTGAGGGGCCGGGCTTCACCGACATGATCTGCGCGATCGCTGCGGCGAACGCCGCGAGGACGCCGCTCCTCGTCGTCGCCAGCAATATGGCGATCGCGCAAGAGGACACTGAGGCGGGCATTCAACTCGGGTATCAGCAGCCGACCACCGAGGGCTTGCGCAAGTACGGAAAGCGGCTCATCACGCCGCGTCGCGTGCACGAGTACGCGGGCTACGCGTTTCGACAGTTGAAGAGCGGCGTGCCGAAGCCCGTACACCTGGACTTCCCGTCCGAAGTGGCATCCGCGAAGTTCAAGGACTCATCGGAGCTGGAGTACTTCCACAACAAGTCGCATTACCGCACGGAATCGCGTCCCGCCCCGTCGTCCAAGGACATCACGAGGGCCATCGATCTGATCAAGGCGTCCCAGCGGCCCATGATCGTGTCGAGCAACGGCGTCTTCTATCGTAAAGCCTGGGACGCGTTGAAGCGCTTCGCCGAGAAAGCGCAGATTCCGGTCGTCGAGTCGGGCGCGATGAAGGGACAGTTTTCCGATGCGAGCCCGCTCTCGGCCAATGCGGCGCCCTCTGCGCTGGCGAGCGCGGACCTGGTGCTCCTGGTCGGTCAGCACTGCATGCCGGCGGTTGGGGAGTTTGCGTTCGGTCCGGACGCGAAGTTCATCCGGATCGACCAGCAGCATGAAGACATCGGTCGCAACATGCCCATCGATCTCGGCATCGTCAGCTGCGAGCTGGCGGCGCTCGAAGCCCTCGCCGAGCTGACGCCGAAGATGACGCACGTCGCGTGGGTGGCCGAGATCGCAAGCGCACGCAAGAAGTTCGAAGATCAGAATCTCGAGTACTACAAGACCGCGCTGACGTACACCGACGCGGTCCATCCGGCGGTCATCGCGAAAGAGCTCGGTGACTTCCTGTATCGCGGCAAGCTCCCGAAGGAGCAAACCACCATCGCTTCGGGCGGATACGGCATCGCTCGCTACGTGCGACGTGAGCTGCGTGGGTTCCGTCCCGGCCAGATCATGAATGGCGCTTACCAGTACGGCGCGATCGGTCCGGATGTCGGCTATGCCGTGGGCGTGGCGGCAGGGGTGCAGCTGGGCGCTGGTCCGCAGGCCCCGTACCGCGGGCATCCCATCGTCTGCATCACAGGCGATGCGGGCTTCGGATACACGGCGATGGAAATCGACACGATGGCCAAGCACCGCCTGCCCGTGGTCGTCATCGTCTACAATAACAACGCCTGGGGCACGTGGGTGCAGGCTGCCGACCAGCCACTGGCGTTGCCAATTCACCTCTTCCAGGAGAACCTGCGGTACGACAAGCTCGCCGAGGCGCTTGGCGGTTTCGGTGAGTACGTGACGACGCCAACAGCGTTCAGGCCCGCCCTCGAGCGTGCCTACGATCTTGCGGCGAAGGAGCGGAAACCCGTCGTGATCAACTGCCAGGGGAAGAAGGAATTCTGGGATCGGCAGAGGTATCCGCCTGGGTCGCTCGGCAAGATCGAGCCAGGTTGCATGTCGTACTACCATTAACGCTCGCGCGCGCACTCCTCCATGCGCGCGCGGCCGCTCATCCCTGCCGTTGCACGAACCTTTGAGCCCACGAGCTCCGCGTGAACCCCGGACCCGCACAGAAGGGACCTCTCGGTCGCACCGACGCCCGGTGGATCACGCGTCGGCCCTTCGGGACGCGGTCGATGCCACACTGCAGACGTACGCGGATCGTGGCGTGTTCCGCGGCTTCAGCGCGACCGATGCGTCAGGCGGTCTCCGGCACTACCGCTTCATCTGGTTGACTCGCCGGCCAACGAAGGTGACCTTGGCGCCACAGCGCCGACTGCTGACGTTCGTACGGATCTTTCCGGACGTCGCGCGGACTCCCGGCGTGGCTCCCGCGTTGAAGCGTGCGCTGGCGAGGGTGTCGGACCGCCCGACCCCGGCCCACAGACGATTGGATGCGAGGCGCGGTACAATGGCGACCCGCAGCGACGGCGAGGATCTGTCGCTGCGCCTGACGATCGCGTCGGGCACTGGCGTTCTCGCCGTGAAAGCGGCGCTCGGCGTCGTCAACGATCTGTTCCAGTTGCTGCACGAATGCTATCCGGACTACTTGGCCACGCACTTCGGTATCTCCGACGAGTGACACTGCGCGGGCTGGCGGCGATGGCGCTGGTCGTCACCGGGGTGTCGCTGGTTCTTCCCATCGCGGTCAGCTCGCAGGGTGGCTCCTTGTCGGCGACGAGCCCGCGCAAAGGCGGCAACGCTGAGGCGGCCCGCCTGATGGCTCCGGTTGCCGACTCTGCCGACGCCCGGGCGGCCGGACGACGGACCTATCAGCGCTTGTGCAGCCGCTGTCACGGTGTCGAGGGCAAGGGTGACGGAGGCGGCGCCGGCGCTGGCGGTCAGCCTGCCGACTTCACCGACGGGACCTGGATCTTCGGCGGGTCGGCCGGTGAGATCTTCACCGTGATTCGCGACGGCACGTCCGCGGACATGGAGAGCTATGCGGAGCGCATTTCCGAAACGGAGATGTGGAATCTCGTGCACTACATCCGAAGCCTGGGGCCGTCTGCCGCGCGGCCCTGAGAGTGGTCGCCGGCATCGCGCCACCTGGCTTCATGCCATCAGTCATCGCGTCACCTTGATGCTTCCGGCTGGCAGCGCCATTACGCGGCTGCGCTGGTGGCGGAGCATAATGAAACAGACCCCGCGAGCCAGGCCCGCGCGCGCCGCTGAGGGGTGGGCGTTGGCCGGGGAAGCAGGTCGGCGGTGGGCTGGACCTGTGGGCGGGTAGGCAGGTGGATTAGGAGCTCGGACGCGTGAGTACGCCTGAGGCGTCGGGTCGTGCGACGGTCGCGCGGTTGATGCGCGAGATCGAAGACGAGGTGCGTGAGCAGCGGCGCTCGCGGCTGATTGCTCGCGGTGCGCCCGACGACTACCGCGATGAGGCGGTGTTTGCCGTCGTCGAAAGCGTGCTCCGCCGCGCTGTCGAGGAGCGCGACGGCCAGGCGCTGCTGATTCCCCAGCTGCTCGACAGTGACACGGACTGGGAGCTTCGGTTGCCGCTCGAGCTGAAGTCTCATCGAAGGCTGACGGGCCCCTTTATCCTCTTCGTCAAACGACGTCTGCTTCTGCCGATCATGCACTGGCTTTATGAGTACAGCCTCGAGAACTTCCGGCGCCAGGCACGTGTCAATCGCATCCTCTTCGCTTCGCTCGAGGAACTGGCCATCGAGCACGGCAAGCTTCGCCTGCGGCTCGGACTCGAGGACGATGCTGAGGACCATGGCTCGAAGAGTTGACGCGCGGCCCGACCGCGACAGGCGATCGTGAATGAGCAGCCCGTCCCTGCGCCTCTGCTGTGTGGTGCACCGATTCGGGGCGGACATCGCCGGAGGCTCTGAAGGACACTGCCGCGCCGTCGCCGAACGGCTCGCAACGCGCCACGACGTCACTATTCTCACGACGACGGCCAAGGACCACGTGTCCTGGCGGAACGAGTACCCGGCAGGTCAGGCCGACGTTGGCCGACTGCACGTCCATCGTTTTCCGGTGGTCCGGCAGCGCAGGATCCGCGAGTTCGCCGCTCTCTCGGAGGTCGTCTTCGCCGGTGACGCCTCACCAGACACACAGATCGAGTGGTTCCGGAGAAACGGCCCCGAAGTGCCGGATTTGCTGGCGCACTTGGAGACGCACGGGCACCGCTACGACCTCGTGCTGTTCTGGTCGTTTCGCTACTACCAGAGCTTCTTCGGCGTGCCGATCGTGGCGGACCGCGCGGTGCTGGTTCCCACGGCTGAAGAAGATCTGGCCATTCGGATTGGCGCCCTCAAACGATTCTTCTCGCGGCCAGCAGGCATGGTCTACCTCACGCCGGAGGAACAGGTACTCGTCGAACGGCAGGTGGACGGGCGCGTGCCGCCGTCGTGCATCATCGGGTGCGGGCTGGAACCGCCTGCCGCGCACGATCGTGCCGCACTGGCCCCGGTCGGCGTGACGCCGCCGTACGTGCTGTACCTCGGTCGGATCGATCCCAACAAGGGGTGCGAGACGCTCGTGCGCTTCTACATGCGTTGGGCGGATCGTCTCCCGGCCGACGGCGGGTCCGTCGCCCTTCGGCATGCGATTCCACTCGTCATGGCTGGTCCCCCGAACATGCCGATCCCGTCGCATCCCGCCCTCCGGGCGCTTGGGTACGTGGATGCCCCAGTACGCGAGGCGCTGCTTGGGGAAGCGTCCCTCCTTGTGGTGCCATCGCCGTACGAAAGTCTCAGCATGGTGCTCTTGGAGGCCTGGAATCACGCCGTCCCGGCGCTCGTGAACGCCCGTTGCCGGGTGCTCGAGGGGCAAGCGCGGCGCGCCGGTGGTGCGCTGGCGTACCGCAACTATGACGAGTTCGCCGTCGCGCTGGACCGTCTGTTGCGCGACGTCTCAGTGGCGCGGCAATTGGGTGCGGCCGGCCGCGCCTACGTTGACGAGACCTATCGCTGGCCGCACGTCATGGAGACGCTCGAGCGCTTCCTGGTCTCGCTTCGTCAGCCCGTGCGATTCGCTTGACGGTCCCCGCGAAGTCCAGCGCCCGTGAACCCCCAAACCCGTTGAACCCCCGAACCCCCGAACCCCCGAACCCGCTAAACCCGATGGTGGTTCCCGCCCGGCTTTGGGACTAGAATGTGCGGACGCGGGGGCCGGCCGGACCGTCTCACGTGCCTGGCCGGGCTCGACCGGGAGCAGTTGCTGCCGTCTTCGGTGGGAGAGGCGCCGAGGGCGGCCGTGTGGCGGGAGTCGCCGACTGAGCCTTGACTCTAATGCCGCTTGCCGTATAGTCCTCGACACAAGGAGCGCTTCGTAGATGCAACACTGGCTTCGTACAGTAGGAATAGCGGCGGTGGGAGCCGCCATCGCGGCGTCGCTGTCGTGGATCTCCACCCCGGTGTCCGGGCAGGGGTCGACCTACAAGGCCCCCCGCGCCATCGGCACGCCCAATCCCGATCTCAACGGGATTTGGCAGGCGCTGAACACCGCCAATTACGATTTGCAGACGCACATTGCCCGTCCGGCGATGGCCCTTCGGCCAGGTCCGTACGGTCCGGTCCCCGCGGCTCCGGTGCTTGCGTTGGGCGCGGTCGGTGCCGCGCCCGGTGGGCTCGGCGTGGTGGACGGCGACGAGATCCCCTATAAGCCGGAAGCGCTGGCCAAGAAGAAGAAGAATCAAGAGGAGTGGCTGACGTCCGACCCGGAGATTAAGTGCTACCTACCGGGCCTTCCTCGCGCCACGTACATGCCGTTCCCCTTCCAGATTCTGCAGAGCTCGAGAGCGATCTTTTTTGCGTATGAATACGCCGGCGCAACGCGGAACATCTACCTGAAGGATCCGGGACCACCGCCTGTCGATTCCTGGATGGGCCAGTCGGTCGGCCGATGGGAGGGCGACACGCTGGTCATCGAGACGCGCGGGTTCAACGATCAGACCTGGTTCGATCGATCCGGCAATCATCACAGTGAACAGCTGCAGGTCGTGGAGCGGTTCACCCGGACGGCGCCAGATCACATGCAGTACGAAGCGACGATTACCGACCCGCAGGTGTTCACGCGTCCCTGGAAGATCAGCATGCCGCTCTATCGCCGGATTGAGCGGAACGCGCAGCTGATGGAGTTCAAGTGCGTGGAGTTCGTCGAAGAGCTGATGTACGGGATGTACCGCAAGAATCCGTTGCCTCGATGAGCCTGGTGGGGCCGGGTAGGAAGCAGGTGGGGGTATGCGCGGAAAGTTGACCATCGGCGTGTTCGCGGCGTTCGTGGCGTCTGTGCTCCTCGGGACGGCCGATCTGAGCGGTCAGGCTTCTGGTGGGCGAGCCCCCGTCAAAGCGACCGGCGGACCGCGCACCCCGGATGGACATCCGGACTTCCAGGGTGTCTATGATCTGGCGACCCTGACACCGCTGGAGCGGCCAGAGGCGTTGGGGACGTCGCTCACGATGACGACCGAGCAGGCCCGAAAGCTGGAGCAACAGGTCGCCAGCCGCCGGGACGTGCTCAACCGGCCCAGCGACGCCAACCGCGGTGCGCCCCCGATCGGCGGCGACGGGTCGCCGGGTGCTGCCGGCAACGTGGGCGGCTACAACAACTTCTGGATCGACAACGGCGACGCGTACTTCTCCATCGAAGGCCAGAAGCGAACGTCTATCATCGTCGACCCGCCGAACGGCCGCATGCCGGAGCTGCTCGCCTCGGCCCGCGCGCGCAACGCGGCACGCCTCATTCAGACGACGTCAGACGCGAGCGAGGACGAACACGACCCGGGTCTGGAGAAGGGTGCGGGCGCGTACGACGATTCGGAGCGCCGACCGCTGGGCGAACGCTGTCTCATCGGGTTCGGATCGACGTCCGGACCGCCCGCGTTGCCGGTCCTGTATAACAACCTGCATCAGATCGTCCAGACCAAGGACACCATCGTCATCATGAACGAGATGGTGCACGACGCACGCGTGATCCGCATGAACGCCCAGCATCTGCCGCCTACTGTTCGGAAGTGGATGGGCGACTCGGTCGGCCGCTGGGAGGGCGACACGCTGGTGGTCGACACGACGAACTTCACCGACAAGACGCGCTTCCGTGGCTCCAGCGACCAGTTGCACATCGTCGAACGGTTCTCGCGGCTCGATGACAAGACCCTGTTGTACCGGTTCACGGTGGAGGATCCGTCCACGTGGGCGCGGCCATGGACCGGGGAGTACACCTGGCCAAAAACGGATCAGCTTCTGTACGAGTACGCCTGTCACGAGGCCAATTACGCGCTGGAGTACATCCTGCGCGGGGCCCGCCAACGGGATCGCGAAAGATCCACTGGACGCCCCGGCAACAGGTAGTAGAATAGACAGCGCGGGAGGAGACGAGGAAAGAATGCGTAGAACACGATTCGTCCTGGCAATGGGAACTGCGTTAGTACTGTCATTCGGCGCGTCGATGCGGGCGCACCATGCATTCGGTGGCGAGTTCGACGCCAATCGGCCGGTCCTCCTGAAGGGCGCCATCACGAAGGTCGAATGGGTGAACCCGCATGCGTGGATCCACATGGCGGTGAAGGAAGTGACGATCGCGGGTCAGAAGCAGACCCCGAAGCCCGGTGAAACCTGGGCGGTCGAGGGTGGCACGCCGAACACCTTGCTGCGTCGCGGCATCAACCGCGACACCGTCAAGATCGGCACCGAGATCGTGGTGGATGGCTATCAGACGCGCGACCACACGTTGACGCGCGCCAACGGCCGCAATATCACGTTCCTTGATGGCCGCAAGCTGTTCATGGGCTCCTCGGGCACCGGCGCCCCGCGTGACGGTGCGGACGCCACCGAGCCGCCGAAGTAGAACATCCACTCAGCGACACAGACTCGCGGCAGTCAAAAGGCGCTCGCGTCAAGCGAGCGCCTTTTCTTTTCGGTCCGCGTCAAGCGAGCGCCTCTTCTTTTCGGTCCGCGGCGCGTTCTTTCCGCCCTGTCCGGCGACTGCCCCGCAATCCCGCTGACCCATCCACTCTGACGGCTGTCTGACGGTCTCCTGACGGGTGCGTAGACGAAGACGACGTCTAGCAATCGCTCGTTCGGCGCGGCTAACATAGCCTCTCGAGTCGGAGAGGCAGAGAGGGTCCATGCGAAATATCGAGCGCCTTGTTCTCTCGATCAGTGTGGTGTCGGTTGTCGGCTGCGGCGGAGCACCTGCGCCGCCCTTCAAGCTCGTGTCCGACACCAAGACGTTGATGAACTCAGTCATCGAGAAGGAGGCCAACGTCGTCTGGGAATCAGTCGGCACGATTGCCACACTCGAGGGTGTCGAAGAGAGACGACCGCAAACCGAGGCTGACTGGCAACACATCCGGGACGCCGCGGTCACGATCACCGAGAGCGCCAATCTGCTGATGATGTCACCGCATGCGAAGGACGACGAGGAGTGGATGGCCGCGAGTGTGGGCCTCATCGACGAGGGGCAACGGATGATCTCGGCGATCGACCGCAAGAGCACTCAAGAGGTGTTCGACGTCGGCGCCGACTTGTACGAAGCATGCGTACGGTGCCACCGACAGTACATGCCGGGTGTCGCGATCATGTATCGGCGGTAGTTCGCCCGAGGGCCGACATCGACGGCATGCGATTCCAGCACGAGCCGCGTGAAGGCTGGCGGGCGCTCACGTGCATCTGCGCCAGTCCTTGCTACCCGTGGGCCCGCGTCGGCGGCGTCGTCGTACGATTGGGCCGTCGCGCTACACGTCGGCCAGTGTCAGCGCCCGTGGCGTGGTGCCGTCCAGGTCCGTGAACCCGTATTCTCGCGCGAGGTCGGCCACCACCCGCACCTGTCCCGTGTGGCGTATCGCGCTGTCATCCGCCGCCAACGCGACAACCGCGCGTCCGGTGAATTCCGGCGATTCAGAGTTGCTCAAGTCGAGCCATTCCGCCGCCTCCATGACTTTCTCCGTGCGGACGAGCCCTGGGTACAACGAGACGACTACAACACCGTGCGTCTTCAGCTCGACCGCCATGTCCGCTGTCATCTTGTCCGTGGCGGCCTTCGCGACGCCGTAGGCGACATTGCCAATGTGCTTCTGCGCCGCCCAGTGGGAGATATTCACGATGAGCCCATGGCGTCGAGCCACCATGCTGCGGCAGGCGAGCTGACTCGCTCTGTGGTGGGCCCGCACGCCCGCGGCGAACATCGCATCCCACCGCCACAGCGGCTGGTCCCAGAACGGTTTGGCCCAGGTGAACTCACCGTCCTCGACCATGTGGTCATAGCCACCCCACACCGCGTTGACGAGGATGTCGATGGAGCCGCGCGACTCCAGTGACCTGCCTGGCGATGTGCGGACCAGCTGAAGCTTGAGAGAATGGCGCCCTCGGGCCACGGAGGGAGCCATGAAGAAGCCCGATTCACCGAAGAGCAGATGGTCACGATTCTCCGGGAGGCGGATA
>Ga0194132_10004554_pt1 | contig 23473 bp, 18 predicted proteins | sample TA2KigOf80mmetaG_FD_148612 | JGI IMG/M metagenome (GOLD analysis project Ga0194132, IMG submission 148612) | Freshwater microbial communities from Lake Tanganyika, Tanzania - TA2015054 Kigoma Offshore 80m | ecosystem: Environmental > Aquatic > Freshwater > Lake | place: Tanzania: Lake... | reverse complement strand
CATCCGCCTGATCCGGATGATCATCGCCCCGGTCATCTTCTGCACCGTGGTCAGCGGCATCGCGACCATGGGCGACCTGAAGGACCTCGGCCGCATCGGCATCAAGACGATCCTGTACTTCGAGGTCATCACGACGCCGCTGGCGCTGATCATCGCCATGATCATCGTCAACGCGGTGCGGCCCGGCGCCGGGATCAACGCCGACCCCGCCACGCTCGACGCCAGCGCCGTGGCCGCCTATGCGTCCACCGCCCAGGACCTCACGATCAGCGAGTTCCTGCTCAACATCGTCCCGAACACCTTCGTGTCGGCGTTCGCGGGCGGGGAAATCCTCCAGGTGCTGTTCGTGTCCCTGCTGTTCGGACTGGCGCTGCTCGGCGTGGGCGAGCGGGCTCGCCCGCTGATCCTGTTCATCGAACAGGTGTCGGACGCCTTCTTCGGCATCGTCCGCATCGTGATGCGGGTCGCGCCCATCGGCGCCTTCGGCGCCATGGCGTTCACGATCGGCACCTACGGCCTGGACACGCTGCTGTCCCTCGGCAAGCTCATGGCCGCCTTCTACCTGGCCTGTCTCGTCTTCATCTTCGTCGGGATGGGCCTCATTGCCTGGTGGTGCGGCTTCAGCATCTGGCGGTTCGTGCGCTACATCCGCGAGGAGATCCTGATCGTGCTCGGCACCTCGTCGTCCGAGTCCGTGCTGCCGCGCCTGATGTCACGCCTCGAACACCTGGGCTGTTCCAAGCGCGTGGTCGGCCTGGTCGTGCCCGCCGGCTACTCGATGAACCTCGACGGCACCGCGGTGTACATGGCGATGGCGGCCGTGTTCATCGCGCAGGCCACCAACACACCGCTGTCGCTCGGCGGGCAGCTCGGCATCCTCGCCGTGCTGCTGGTGACCTCGAAAGGGGCCGCGGGCGTGACCGGCAGCGGGTTCGTCACGCTGGCCGCCACGCTGTCGGCGATCCCGGCGCTACCCGTCGCCGGCCTGACGCTGCTGATCGGCATCGACCGCTTCATGTCTGAAGCGCGCGCGATCACCAACCTGATCGGCAACGGCCTGGCCGCGGTCGTGGTGGCGAAGTGGGACAACGCGCTCGACGTCGAGCGGGCGCGGCGGGTCCTCGCCGGCGAGTTCGTGCCCGATCGCCACGCCGGCGAGTAGCGCCGGGGCGCGAACCCGCCGGCACGCTTCGTGTAGACTGCCGACGTCGCGTGGGCCGGAACACCGGGGCCGACGGGGCCGACGCGGCGGTCGATCGGCCCGGGAGGAGGACGTCATGGAGCCGCTTCAGTGGTCGTTGCAGGGCACGGGCTACGAGTTCTGCAACTGCGCGTTCGGCTGCGGTTGCAACTTCGCCGGGTTTCCCAACTCGAAGGACGGCAGCTGTCGTGCGCTCGTCGGCAACCTGATCCGGCGCGGCCGCTGCGGGGACATCGACCTGTCCGGCGTCAGGTGCGCGGCGATCGTCTCCTGGCCGAAGGCCATTCACGAGGGCAACGGAAAGGCCGTCTTCGTCGTCGATCCCGCCACGACCGACCCCCAGGTCGAAGCGCTGGGACAGATCTTCACAGGCAAGCTCGGCGGCATGCCCTGGGAGATCCTGGGTCCGACCTTCGAAGTGGTCGGCCTGGTGAAAGCGTCCATCACGACCGAGGGTCAAGGTCTGAGCAGCCGGTTCCGCATCGAGGGCATCGGTGAGGGCCGGGGTGAACCCCTGAAGAACCCGGTGACCGGCGACGACCACGCCGTCAACATCGACCTGCCCGACGGCTTCATCTGGACGAAGGGTGCCTGCGGACAGGGGTCGTTCCGGGTGGCATCGTCAGGGCTGTCCCTCGACTTCGACCGGACCAACTGGATCCTCTACGAGTACGACTGGTCCAACCGCGCGGCCGCGGCGTAGTCACGTCACGAGCATCCAGACGCCGGCGCCCACCAGCAGGGCGCCGGACACACGGGCGGTCCACACGCCGAACGGCGCGAACTTCTCGAAGACGACGAACACCGTCAGCGCAAGGATGACGGCCAGGTTCATCACGCCGCCGACGAAGAGGAGCAGCATCAGGGCCCAGCAGCAGCCCAGGCAGTACAGGCCGTGCTCCGCACCCATGCGGAACGCGCCGGCCGTGCCCGGACGTGAACGGCTCATGAGGAACGACACCGGCGACCCGCAGACCCGCAGACACGCAAGCTTCCACGGCGTGAACTGATACACGCCCGCGAGGAGCAGCGTCAGAGCGGCGGCTGTCGGGTTCACCATCTCCATCATCGGGGAGATCAGCAGCAGACCAGCCATCCAGCGCTGCAGCACAATCGCCACCACGCTGAAGAGCGCCCATACGACTACGTACCCGGCGGCCATGGCATACAGCGCGGCGGCGCCGCCGCGTCGACGGAGGCCGGCGCCGAAGAGGAGGAGCAGGGGCGCGGCGGTCGGCAGCATCATGGCTGCCATCATCACGGCCCACATCGCCCAGAGGAGCAGGAGATGCCGCGCGTCCCAGTCCAGCGTCATCATCCACGCACTCGCGCCGGTCATCGGACCGTACATGTCCCTGGCCATGGCGACGATCCACCACCAGCAGACGGCCGGCAGCACGACGACCAGGAGCGCCAGCGCCGCCCGATCGTGACGAAGGATCGCCTCCAGTCCGGTCGCCGGCCGAGGATCGTCGCCGTGACCCTTCCACATCGCCGCCCCTCCTTGGGCCCTGGCCGGAATAAGGCTGCCATCTCGGCCGACGATGCATCCCGCCTCGCGGCGTTGCTCGTCGGTCACAGGCACCCGGCCTGCTCCCTCCTCGCGCCTGGCGATCCGGGCGCCTCGCCGCCCGAGAGCCGGCAACCTTATTCCCGCCAGGGCCCTTAACCCCATGGGAGCGCGGGTGGGCAAGCGGAACCAAGCCGGGCCGATGGTCCGTCTGCGTTGGGATTTGGGAGTTTGGGATTTGGCTTGGGCTTTGGGATTTGGGATTTGGGATTTGGGATTTGGGATTTGGGATTTGCGATACTGACCCCACCCCCCCATGTTCCCCTACCACGACGAGAACGAAACCCAGCGCACCCCCGTCGTCACCATGGTGTTCATCGCCCTGTCGGTCGGCGCGTGGCTGCTGGTGCAGGGCGCTGGGTCGTCGATGGCGCTCGCCGTGTCGGTGTGCGAGCTGGGCCTGATCCCCGGAGAGCTGACGCTGTCGCTGCAGCCGGGCACGCCCTTCCCAATGGGGCCCGCCATCGTGTGCCTCACCGATCCCGGACGACAGAGTCTCAACGTGCTGTCGTCGATGTTCCTGCACGGCTCCTGGATGCACCTGCTGGGCAACATGTGGTTCCTCTGGCTGTTCGGCAACAACATCGAGGACGCCATGTCGCGGCCGCGCTTCGTGGCCTTCTATCTGCTGTGCGGCCTCGCGGCCGCCCTCGCGCAGGTGGCCGCGAACCCCGATTCGGTCGTGCCGATGGTCGGCGCCTCCGGCGCCATCAGCGGGGTGATGGGGGCCTACCTGGTGCTGTTTCCCCGCGTGCGCGTGTGGACGATGGTGCCGCTCGGCTTGATTCTGCAGTCGATCGCCCTGCCCGCCTGGGCGATGCTGCTCTACTGGGCGTTCCTGCAGTTCGTGGGAGGACTTGGCGACATCACGGCCGCCGACGACACCGGCGGCGTGGCGTTCTGGGCGCACCTGGGAGGGTTCGCCGCCGGTGTGGTGCTGGTGAAGCTGTTCTCGGGCCAGGACCGTTTCACCGCTCACACGAGCCGGCGGTGGCAGCCCGCACGGCGCTGATGGGGCGAGTAGGGCGAGTGGGACCAGGCCGATAGCCGACTCGCCCTACTCGCCCCACTCGCCCCACTCGCCCCACTCGCCCTAGATCTCCGGCGACCCGCCGGGGATCGTGAGGTACTGCCCGACGCGGATCAGGTTCTGGCGCCCGAGGCCGCTGGCGCGCTGGATGTCGTCCACGCTCACCCCGAACCGGTTCGCGATCTCGATCAGCGTATCGCCACGGCGCACGCGGTAGGTCACCGTCGAGAGAGCCGAATCGCCGGTTGCACCCGGGATCTCCAGCCGCTGCCCGACCTGGATGAGGTTCCGACGCCTGAGGTTGTTCGCCGACTGAATGGCACCAACCGACACCCCGTACCGCTCGGCCACGGCGCTCAGCGTCTCGCCTCGTCGCACGGTGTGAAACACCGGCGCGGGAGGCTCGTCGATCGCCTCCTCCTCGGCATCCTCGTCGGCGGCCTCCTCGGCCAAAGCCACCGCCACGTCGTCGATGTCGGACCGGTCGCCGGCGCCGTCAGGCGTGAACGACGCGTACTGGACGTCCGCGCTTCGGAGATCGGCCCCCAGCGCAACGAGCGCGTCCCGGATCGCCTCGCCCCTGGCGACCGCAAACGGGATGCGCAGCACCGCGCCAGCCGGCAGGTCCTGGATCTGCCACAGGTTGTTGACGGTCCGCAGCCCGTCCACGTCGAGCCCGAGCGTGAACGCCAGCTTCAGGTAGTTGTCGCCGGTCCGCATCCGGTACTCCCCGCCCTCGGCGTTCAGCGACAGCAGGTTAGGCCTCGACATCTGGGGGTACGCGATCTGGCTCCCCTCCCTGAGCGGCCGTGACGAGAGGAACGGGTTGTGCAGCCGCAGCTCCCAGGCCGGGATCCCGAGCCGGCGCTCCAGCGCCGCCCAGTCCTCGCCACGACCGACCCTGGCCAGGCGCAGCAGCCCCGCGTGATGCCGCAGCGACTCGTCGTGGAGCTTCAGCACCGTCCGGTAGTGACCGACGCCCACGACGTACTGCAGGGTCTCGAGCGGCAGCCGCCCGGAACGGCCAACCGTGCCCGGGCCGGCATTGTAGGCCGCCACGGCGCGATCCTCCTTGCCGAACTGCCGGATCATCATCGCCAGGTACTTCACGCCTGCCTCGATGTTCGTCTCGACCCCGAGCGATCGGAACGTGAGCGGCATCACCTGGAAGTACCCGCGAGCCCCAGCGCCGGAGGCGAGTCCTTCGTTGCCGCCGGACTCGTAGAGGCAGACGGCCCGTGCCAGGTCGAAGTCCACCCCGTAGCGCTGGGCGTAACGGAGGATGTCACCTTCGATCTCCATGACCTTCCGGTACATCCCGAGGAATCCCGGGGAGAAGTCGTCCAGGGGCAGGACCTCCCCGCGCGCGGGCACGCCAGAGCCGAGCCCCAGAAGCCCGATCAGCGCAAGGGTCATCAGCCATCGGGCAGCCCCGCCCGGGCGCCTGCGCGAGACCGGCGTCGGGGGCACGTGGATCATTGAGGTTTTCGCAGGGCTTTCGCTCACTGATCTCCTCCCAGCATCAGCCCAAACTAAGCCCCGATCGCGATCCTGTCAACAGTCTTCTTCATCCCGGCCTCCAAAACCGGCCCGCCGGGGCCCCTGTTCGGTTCCACCGAGGACTTCCTTGTGACGCGGGACCGAACCCCGCCTCACTTCCACGTCACTTCCATGGCGAAGAAGTGCGCGAACACCTCCCGCCCGGGCGTGTTCCGTTCGTTCGGCTGCGGACTGCGGATGTAGAAGTCGATCTGCTGCGCCGCCGGGTTCACCGCCCCTGCCCCTTCGTGCCCCTGCGGGTTCTCGACCTGGAGCGTCTCGCGGTCGCGGATGCCCTGCGTGACCATGAAGTGCACTTCGTAGTCCTCATAGAGCGGCTTGCCGTCGAGCGTGGCGTGCCCGTAGCCCCACCCGGCGACGTAGCCGAACGTCTTCGGCCAGTTCATGTCGCCGCAGCCGGCGTTCGACCCGTGTTCGTGCAGGTACGCCGCGATGCCGCCGTCCTGACACGGGTTGAACTCGTGGAACCGGTCGAGCGTGAGCACGAACTCGCCTTCGGGGATGGTGAGCGCGGCATCGAACGTGCCGGTGTTCTCGATTTCGTTCACGTCGATCGTCACCGTCCCTTCGACCGCGTGCGCCGTCGCCCCGCTGTTGTCCAGGTGATCCCAGCCTTCCGGATCGTTGAGGCCACCGACCATGTGGACGCGGCCTCCGGCGATGATGAACCGCCCGTCGTAGAGGTCGTGCTGCTCGGGAGCGTAGATCGTGATGCCGGCGCCAGGCTGCTGGCGGGGCGTCGGACTGGACACCTCGGCGCCGGGTCGGGTCGCCGGGGGAGCCTCCGCGGGCGCCAGCGCCTGACCGCAGGCCGCTGCCATCAACGCCATCGTGCCCATCATCACCAGCCGCATGTGCACCTCCAGGGAATCACGGTTCCAGACTATCGCCTGCCGGGGCGATCACCTCGGCCCTCCGCACGTGCGCGGCGTAGTACGCCGCTGGCACGACCACCATGTTCAGTACGGTCGAGGAGAGGAGGCCGACGATGATCACGGTCGCCATCGGGGCCTGGATTTCGCTCCCCGGCTCCCCCGCGCCGAGCGCGACCGGCACGAGCGCCAGCCCGGTTGACAGCGCCGTCATCAGAATCGGCACCACCCGGTCTATCGAGCCGCGCACCACGGCCTCCCGCAGATCGGTCACGCCCTCCTCGCGGCGCACGTACTCGATGTGCGACACGAGCATGATGCCGTTGCGCGCTGCGATCCCCAGCAACGCGATCAGTCCGATGATGGAGGCGATCGAGAGCACGCCTCCGGACAGGAATACGCCGGCGATGCCGCCGATCAGCGCGAGGGGGAGGTTCACCATGATGATCGCCGCCAGCCCCCCGGATCGGAAGGCGGCCGCCAGCATGAAGAACATCGTCACGACCACGGCGAGGCTCAGCCACAGCAGCCGTGTGGACGCCTGCGCGCTGCTCTCGAACTGGCCGCCGTATTCGACACGATACCCGGCCGGCACGGCCACGCGTGCGACGACCGACTCGCGCACGTCCTCCACGACGCTCCCGAGATCGCGTCCCGCCACGTTCGCGCTGACGGTAATCTTCCGCTGCACGTTCTCGCGGCTGATGAAGTTGGGGCTGCGGTCCTCGGCCACCGCAGCCACGGCGCTGACGGGCAGCCGCGCACCGGACGGTGTTCTGAGGAGCGTGGCGCGGATCGCCTGCAGGTCCGGCTCGTCGGCCTGCGGATACCGGACGACCAGCGGCACGGCAACCTGCCCGTCCAGGATCTGCCCCACCTCGCGGCCGACGAGCGCCGTCTCGAGCGCATCGGCCGCGACGCCGGTCTGCAGTCCGTACCGCGCGAGCGCCAGCCGATCGAACCGCACGCGGACGGTCGGGATGTCGGTCTGCTGCTCCAGCGCGAGGTCCACGAGACCATCCACGTCCCGCACGGCGGCCTGCACCTGAGCGCCCATAGCGCGAAGCTGCTGGAGATCGCCCCCGAAGATCTTGATCGCGATGTTCGCCCGCGTACCCGACAGCATGTGATCGATCCGATGCGAGATCGGTTGTCCGATCGTGAGGTTGACGCCCGGCAGGAGCAGCGCCCGGGACCTGATCTCCTCGAGGACCGCCTCGCGCGGGCGCCCGGTGTCCCGCAAGCGGACGTCAATCTCGGCCGACTCGACCCCCTGCACGTGCTCGTCGCGTTCGGCACGGCCGGTTCGCCGGGCGGTACTGACGACCTCGGGGACCTGCAGGAGCAGCCGCTCGAGAGCCGTCCCGAGACGATCAGATGCTTCGAGGCTGGTGCCAGGCAGCGTCACGGCGCTGATGACCAGCGCGCCTTCGTTGAACTCCGGCAGGAACGCTCGTCCCAGCCCTGGCAGACTGAGGCCCGTCGCGACCAGCAGGATTCCGGCTACGGCGAACACGGAGCGCCGCCAGGTGAGCGCGATCGGGACGACCCGTCCGTACTGGCGATTGACCCAGCGGACCACGGCCGGCTCTGTCCCCTGCCGCACCGACCGGAGCCCGGGCAGGAGGTACGACGACAGGACGGGCGTCACCGTCAGCGCGACCAGAAGCGACGCGAAGAGCGCGATGAGGTACGAGAGGCCGAGCGGCTGCAGCAACCGTCCTTCGACGTCGGCGAGAAAGAACAGCGGAAGGAACACGAGCCCGACGATCAACGTGGCGAACACGATCGAGCCACGGATTTCCCTGCTGGCCTCGTACACGACGGCGAGCGTGTTCCGCCGGCCGGGCCCGGGCCGTTGCGCGTCCTGCCGCAGCCGCCGCAGGATGTTCTCCACGTCGATGATGGCATCGTCTACGAGCGCACCGATCGCGATCGCCAGCCCACCCAGGGTCATGCTGTTGATGCTCAGCCCCGCAAGTCGCAGGCCGATCACGGCTGCCAGCAGGGACAGCGGGATGGCCACGAGCGTGATGCCGGCCGCGCGGACGTTGGCGAGGAAGAACATCGTCACGACGATGACGAGCAGCGTGCCGTCGCGAAGAGCGCCGTTGAGGTTGTCGAGCGCGAGCTCGATGAAGTCCGCCTGACGCATCACGTCTCGCTCGATGCGCATCCCCTCGGGCAGCGCCGCCTGAATCTGATCCAGCACGCCGTCGAGCGTTGCCGTCAACGCCAGCGTGTTGACGTCCGGCTGGCGCTGGATGCCCAGCACGACGGCGTGCTGGCCGTTGTAGCCGCCTTCGCCGCGCTTCAGCGCCTCGCCGACGCGGACCGTGGCGAGGTCACGGATCAGGATCGGACGGGTGTTTCTGGCCACGACGACCGTCTGCTCGATGTCCTCGATCGAGCCGATGCGTCCCACACCCTGGATCAGGTACTCCTGCCCGCTCGCGACGCGGAACCCGGCCGACGTGTTGCGACTGGCACGACCAAGGGCCTCCTCGACCTCTTCGAGCGTCACGTCGGCCGCCGCCAGGCGCTCGGGGGACAGGACCACCTGGAACTGACGCTCGCCGCCGCCAGTCGCCACGACCTGCGACACACCCGGCACGGCCAGCAGCCGCCGCCGCACCTGAACTTCAGCGGTCGTACGCAGATCCAGGGGACTGTGCCGATCCGATCGCAGCGCGATGAAGACGATCTCGCCCATGATCGACGACACCGGCGCGAGCACGGGCGGATCGACCTGCGGCGGCAGATCGGCCGCCACGGCGGTCACGCGCTCGCGCACGATCTGCCGGGCACGGTAGATGTCCTGGCCCCACTCGAACTCGACCCAGATGACGGCGATGCCGACCGCCGTCGCCGAACGGACCCGGCGGACGCCGGCCGCGCCGTTGATCGCGGTCTCGATCGGAAACGTGACGAGCGCTTCCATATCGGTCGGCGCCATCCCCTTCCCTTCGACGAGGATCGTCACCGTCGGGGCCGTCAGGTCGGGCAGCACGTCCACCGGCATGCGAAGGGTCACCCACACGCCGGCGCCGAGGAACAGCGCGGCGAGCCCCAGCACCAGGAGGCGGTTGCCGAGCGACCAGGCGATGATGCGATCGATCACCCCAGGCCCCCTTCAGTGCACGTGGCCATGGCCCGGGGCCTGCGGCGACAGGGCAGCCAGGCGGACCAGGTGGGCGCCTCGCGTGACGATGCGCTCGCCACGATCGAGGCCGCTGACGATGTGGACGTACCCGCCCTCGCGCTCGCCGCCGACACGTACCGGCCGTCGCTCGAAGCTCTCGCCGCCCGCCTGCACGAAGACGATCGGCTGGCCGCCGTCGTCCACCACCGCGCTCGAAGGCACCGCGACCTCGGCACCGCCGCCCGACGTAATCAGCCGAAGCGTGACGGCCTGTCCGACCGCAACCCCCGCAGGCGGATGCACGAGTTCGAACGTGATCGGCACCGATCGCGTGGCGTGATCGACCACCCGGCCGATCGTGACGAGACGCGTCGTCTTCAGCGGTTCCGTGAGTCCCGGTACGTCGATTTCGGCAGCCGTCACCTCCTGAACGCGAGCGACATCCTGCTCGGGTACCGCCCCGACCACGTGGACGCGATCCACGGCCACAACGCGATACAGGAGCTGCCCCTCCTCGACGGCCGCGCCGCGGGTCACGCCCGCGTCAGCCACCACCCCCGCGATCGGGGAGCGCACGAGCACACGCTCTTCCGCGCTGCCCGCGCCCTCGCCCGTGCGGCTCAGTTCCAGGTGCAGCAGCTGCTCCCGCGCGATGTCCACCCGCGCGGCGGCCGTCTCCCGCGCGATCCGGGCCTCGGTCAGCCGCCGCGCCGGCACCGCACCGGCGGACGCCAGTCGCTCGACGCGCGCGAGCTCTTCCGTGGCGAGCCTCAGCTCGGACTCCGTCTGCGCGAGCTCCAGCCTCAGCACCGGCGCCTCGCCGAGGCGGTCGTTCCTGACGATCAGCTCGACGAGCGCCGCCCCCCTGTTCACGGGCGCGCCGACCGCCCGGACATCTCCCGCCGCGATGCGCCCCGGAGCGGGCGCCAGGACTTCCGCGCTTCCCCCGGCGCGGGGCTCGATGGTGCCGGGCACGCGCAGCACGGCCGGGCGCACGCCCGCTTCGACTCGCGCCGTCGCGAACTCGAGCGTCCACTGCTGCTCCTTGAGGAACGATGTCGCACCCTCCTCCTCCTCCGGCACGGCCGCCGCGGCCGCGGCCGTGTCTTCGTAGACGGTCACGGCACCGATCGCATGCTCGTCGTCGAACCCGGTGCCGTGCAGTTCGACCGCCATCTGATAGCGCCGCGCCGCCGGCACCTCGACGTCCACGCCGAAGATCCCAGGCGTCGACGGCCCATCGACGTCGAAGCGGTGAATCGTGTCACCTTCGAAGCGGACGACGACCCGGCCCTCGCCGAGCGGCGAGAAGTCATCGAGGTCGGTCAGGTGAATCGCGAACCGCGCCTGGCTCCCGGCCACGAGCGGGGGATATTCCATGAAGAGCTCCGTGCGCTCCGTCCACGTGGTGACGGCATGCGACGGGATCTCCCCTTCTCCGGCGGGGGACACGGGTAACGGCACGCTGCGGCAGGCCGCGAAGGACGCCATCACCACCAGCAGCGTGCAACTCGCATGCAGCATCTTCATGGCCTGATCTCCCGCCCGGTCACCCGATCCAGATCGATGGCGGCCTGCCGCGCGGCGGCCGCGAGTTCCAACAGATGGAGGCGCGCGTCGAGCGCCTGCCGCTCGGCGTCCAGCAGTTCGAGGATGCTGATCTCGCCCTCCCGATATCCGACTCTCCCGATCGCGGCCAGTGGCTCGGCAATCGCCGCAGCCGCAGCCTCGTAGCGAGTCACCAGCTCCCGCTGCAGGCGCAGAACGCTGTAGGCGGCGCGGACGTCCGCTTCGATCCGGAGCCGCCGCGAATCGGCTTCCGCCTGCGCACGAGCCTGCCGGGTGCGCGCCAGGGCCGTGGCCGCCTGCCCGCGGCTGAACAGCGGAATCGCCACGTCCACCGACACCTCGTAGCCGGACGTGACCGCGCCACCGACATCAGACCGCTTGAGACCTCCGGTCACGGCAGGCGTTGGCAGGCGGAGACGGCTGGCGGCATCGTGTTCGGCCTCGAACCTGGCAACGGCGCTCACTGCCGCCCGGTAGTCGCCGCGCGCCGCCAGTGCCTGTTCGATCAGGGTGTCGAGCGGCGGCTGAGACACCGGTGCAAGGAGCGCGTCGGTGGCCACGAGGGTCTCGGGCTCGATCCCGGGCCCCAGGTAGCCGGCCAGCCTCCCCTGGGCGCGCGCCCGATCGCCTGCCGCCAGCGACCGTTCGGCTTCCAGGTCGATGAGCGCCCGCTGGCCGCGCATCCGCTCGTAGGTCGAGCCCTCGCCCGCCTCCTCCCGGGTCGTCAGCAGGGACACCAGGTCCTGCAGTGCGCCCATCGATCGAGCGAGCACGGCTTCCCGCTGCTGCGCCAGGAGCAGCGACCAGTAGGCGCTGCGCACCTCGGCGTGCAGACGGAGGCGATCCGCCTGCGCGTCCGCCCGCGCCACATCGACCGCCAGTCGGCCGGCCGTCTCGAGCCGGCTCCGCCGGCCCGTGACCGGCAGCTCCTGACGCGCGAGCAGGAACGTGTCGCGCCCGTCGAACACAGTCTCGCGTGACACGATGGCTGACGGATTGGGCCACAGGGTCCGCTCGGCCTGAACCGCCCGCTCCTCGTCGAAGCGGGCATCCAGGGCGCGCACCTGCGGATCGGCGGCCAGAAACCGTGCGACCGCCTCGCGCTCGGTCAGCCGCAGATCGAGTGAATCGTCCGGTGCCTGCCCGGGCAACCCGGCATGGCTGGGCAGGGGTGAAAGAGCAGCCAGACAGACAAGTGCAGCGAGACGCACGGCGTCACCTCGAAATCGGACAGAACGGAAACGGGCGGAGCGAGCCGGAGCGGCTCAGGCGGACGCTGGCGGGAACGACGGCGGGGCGCGGAGACCGGAGGGCGAACCGACCGGAGGCCCATGTACTCTCGGGTGCTGAAAGTCCAGTCTCACAAGGACGCCGGTCGGCCACGGCAGCGGCGAGCGGCCGGCAGCCACGCACAGCGGTGCCGACCCCGGCGAGGCCGGTGACTGGAACACGAAGCTGGCGACCGACCAGATCTGCTCGTCGCCACCGCCGGTGTCTGCTGGCGCCGGCCGGGAGTCGTCGCCGTGCTGATGCCCGTGCGCGTGCGGCGACGCGTGCGTGTGGACCAGGGTCCTTCCATGCGGATGCGCCGGGTCGTGTACGGCGTCCACGCCGCGGTGAACGTGCGTGTACGGCGCGGCAAGGAACCCGCACAGGAGCGCCAGCACCGACACGATCGCTCGACGGCGAGGCCGCATGACAGTGCTATGGTCATCGGTGCGTGCGCCGTGTGTCAAGGGGCAGGCAGGCGTCACACCGCCTTTCCCCGTGTCGATCCCCGCGGCCCGCGTGTGGCGCCGAGCACGGGGTGAGGAAACCCGGCGACAGGACCCGCTAGGAACGGGTCGCCACCTCTGGTAACGTGATCAGGTCGCCAGACTACAGGCCATGAGTAGTGTCCGGAGCACCAGCGTCCTGTTCGCGGCGGCCAGCGTCCTCTCGATGCTCCAGGCATTCCTGTCGGCTCACAACGTGTCGTACATCGGCACGGTGGTCGAGTTGAAGACCGCCAGCTACGCGCGACCGGCCGGCGGAACCCGGGATGTCCTCGAGCTCGAGGTGGCCATCGTCAATCCGACGACAAAGAAGGTGGCCACCCGCGTTTTCACGCTGAACGAGAAGACGAAGGTGTCCCGGGCCGGCACCCCCGTGCAGGCAGCCGGGCTCAGCGCGAAACGCGGCGAGAAGGTCACCGTCGTCACCAATCACGATGTTCCCGGCTACATCGCCGTCGAGGTCCGCTTCGACGGCGGCTGACTTCAGCGCCAACCCGCAACTACGGGACGCAGGCAGGCCGATCGGCACCGCCGTCGCCGAGGTCCCCTGGGCGCCTACCTCAGGAGATCGTCGAGCTTCTCGATCTGTGCCTGGCTGCCCAGCAGCGCCAGCCTGTCGCCGGTCCGGATGACCTCGTCCGCGCCCGGCGCGACGGTCGTCTCCTCCCCACCTCCGGGCACCTGGCGACGGACCGCGATCAACGTGAGCCCGAATCGAGGGCGGATCTCCAGCTGCCGCAAGGTGCGCCCGACGAACGCCTCCGGGGCCGGGACCTCCGCGATGCTGAAGCCGGCGGAGAACTCGACGTAGTCCAGCACGTTCCGCGAGGCCAGGCTGTGCGCCAGCCGGATCGCCATCTCGCGCTCGGGAAAGACGACACGCGTCACCCCCAGCTTCTCGAGGATGCGCCCGTGGATCGGCGTGACGGCCTTCGCCACGATCGCCTTCACCCCGATCTCCCGCAGCTGCATGACGACCAGCAGGCTCGCCTCGATGTTCTCGCCGATCGAGACGACCGCGACCTCCACGTTCTGGACTCCTGCCGCCCGGAGGGCCTTCACGTCGGTGGCGTCGAGCTGCACGGCCTGCTCGATCGTGTCGGCCAGCGCCTGTACGGCGTCGTCTCTCGCATCGATGCCCACGACCTCGTGGCCGAGTGTGGTCAGCGTCGTGGCCATGGCCGCACCGAACCGGCCCAGTCCAATCACCGCGAACTGCCGCTTCTGCATATCCCTTCCTCGCTACCCGACCAGAATCCGCGCCTCCGGGTACCTGATCGCGGCGCGCGTCCGGCGATGCGCAACTGCGACGGCCAGCGTCAGAGGCCCGATGCGCCCCATGAACATCATCGTCGCGACGCACAGCTTCCCGGCGCTGCTGAAGTGCCCCGCAAGGCTCACGACGCTGCCTTCGCCCGTCGACAGGCCCACGGTGCCGAACGCGGACGTCACCTCGAACAGCGTCGGCAGGAGATCTCTCCCCTCGACGACCAGGAGCACGGTCGCCACGGCGTTCACGGCCAGAAACGCGATCAGGCAGATGAGGAACGCCCGTGCCACGAGCGCGGGAGACAGTCGGCGGCGAAACAGCGAGGCGTCCTGGTTGCCGCGCACCGTCGCCCACAGCGCCGCGAGCGTGATGCCGAAGGTGGTCACCTTGACCCCGCCGCCGGTGCTCCCTGGCGCCGCCCCGATGAACATGAGGATCATCACGCCGAACAGGGTGGCCGGCGTCAGGGCGCCGATGTCCAGCGTGTTGAACCCCGCGGTTCGCGGGGTGACCGCCTGGAACATGGACGCGAGCCAGGCTTCCGCGAGCGGCAGGCCGGCCAGCGTTCGCGGGTTGCCACGCTCCAGCAGGAACACGAACACCGTGCCCGCCAGCAGGAGGAGCCCGGACAGTGTCACGACCAGGCGGGTCTGGACCGACACACGCTTCCCCGGCCGCCAGCTCCGGAGTTCCGCCAGGACGACGAACCCCGCGCCCCCGCAGACCACGAGCGCCATGATCGTGACAGTGACAATCCAGTCGCCCCGGAATTGCATCAGGTTGTCGGAGAAGAGCGCGAACCCGGCGTTGTTGAACGCGGACACCGAATGGAAGAGGCCCAGGTACGCGGCGCGGCCGGGTCCGAACTCGCCCCACCAGGCCGCCGTCAGCACGACGGCCCCGATGGCCTCGAGCACCAGCGTGAACGTCAGGACCGTCAGCGTGAAGCGCATCAGCCCGTCCATCGTCTCGATGTTCAGCGCCTCCTGGAGGGTGATGCGCTCGTGCACGCTCAGCTGCCGTCCGATCGCCAGCGCGAGGACGGAGGAGATCGTCATGTAGCCCAGTCCGCCGACCTGAATCAGCAGCAGGACGACGAGCTGGCCGAAGACCGAGAGGTCGACGGGCGTATCGACCACGACGAGTCCCGTGACGCACACGGCCGACGTCGCGGTAAAGAGCGCGTTGACGACGCTGAGAGGCGGCCCGGACGACGCCTGCGGCAGGAGCAGCAGGGCCGTGCCGAGGGCGATCAGGACCGCCAGACCGGCGACGAGGATTTGCGAGGGAGACCGATGCAGCCGACGGGACGTCACGGGTGGCCAGGTGCCTCAGGCACCGTCATGGGTGTCGCTGAGGGTAGCAGCAAACCGACCGGCGGCACAGAGGATCGGCGGCGCGTCAGAACCCGAGCCGAACGCCGCCGTTGATCACCCGGCCGTCGAGCGGCGCCCACGCATCGACGGTCCACCGCCCGTCGGGGGCTCGCTCGTTCCTGAGCAGCGGCTCCCACCGGCTCTGCCGGACATCTGTGAGGTTCTCGCCGTTGGCGAACAGGCTCCAGCGCCCGAAGCGGCGCTCCGCGAGCACGCCGAGGATGACGTAGGGCTCGGTCGTCTGGCGGCGCGGGTTCGCCTCGACCCGCTGCGTCCCCGTCACGTACAGCTCGACGCCCAGGCGGCCGGCCGCTTCGGACTCGATCATGCCCACGATCCCGGCGCTGTGGCGGGGCGTGAGTTCCGTGTCGACCAGGCGCCCGCGGTCGCGTTCCTGCGCGCGCACGTGCGTGTAGCTGCCGGTCACCACCCAGGGCGGCTGCCGCCAGGTTCCGAGCAGTTCCAGGCCCACGGTGGTTGCGGGATCCTCCAGGTTCACCAGGGCGAACCCGCCCTCGCGCCGGACGCGGACGGGGTGTTCGACGCGGGATGCAAACGCCGTGGCCGTCACCGAGGCCGCACCGAGTTCGCGGGTCAGGTCGACCGACAGGCTCGTCCCCTGCTCGACCTCGAGCGGCGCCGGAACGGCCAGCCGGGTGAGGCCCGCCGCCTCGGTCTCCTCCGTGAGCGGCGTCGGCCCGAAGAAGCCGCGGCCGATGGACAGCCGGCTCGTCCAGTCGCCGCTTCGGACCAGCGCAGACACCCGCGGACTCAGGAACGCGCCGTAATCGCTGTGCACGTCCAGGCGCCCGCTGAGCGACAGCGACAACCACGGCGCCACCGTGACATCGTCCTGCGCGAAGAGGCCGGGCACCCAGTGCGTGTAGCTGACGTCCGGCACATCCCGCGCGTCGTACCCGTCGCGCTCCAGCGCGGCGCCGGCCACCCAGGTGTGCGCGCCGGCCGCGCCGCGCACGGCCACCTCGCCGAAGAACGTGTCGTGGCGGTCGCGCTCCAGGACCTCGCCGAACACGTGCTCGTGACCCTGCGAGGCGGCTGCCGTGCGGGCCGTCACGACGTATGCGCCCCCGAGCAGGAACTGCCCACTGGCGCCGACGTCCGCGCGCCTCGTGTCGAGCGCCTCGGTGTACGGCAGCCCCGTCGCCGCGAGGCGTTCGCCCGCAAGCGTGCCTCCCTCCCGCGACTCCACGGTCACACCGGCCGTGAGGTACAGGCTGCGCCCCGCGCCATCGTCCCAGAAGACCCGCGGGCGAACCACGCCGCGCTCGTACCGCGCCAGGTCGGCCCACCCGTCTCCATCGCGATCGTTCGGCGACTGGCGGTGGCCACTGGCCAGCAACGTGCCGCTCCACCCGCGGCCGCCGCCGCTCGCCAGGAACGCGACGACATCGGAGGCCCCGGCCGTCGACTGGTTCACGAGGATCTCACGCACCGGATCCGGCCCGGGCCGCCGCGTGAGCAGGTTGATGACACCACCCATCGCACCCGCGCCGTACAGTGCGGAAGCCACCCCCTTGATCACCTCGACCTGGCCGAGGTCCATCGGCGGAATCTGCAGCAGGCCGAGCCCGCCAACCTGCTGGCCGAACAGCGGAAGGCCGTCCGCCAGGAACCGGGTATGGCGGCCCCGCATCCCCTGAATCCGCACCGACGCGGCGCCGAGCGAGGGCGCGGTGGCCTGCACGCGCAGGCCACCCATTTCGTTGAGCATCATGACGATGTCGCCGGGCGTCATGAGCATCTTCTCTTCGATCTCTTCGCGGCCGAGCACCTCGACGCGTGTCGGCTGGTCGACGAGCCGGGCGTTCGTGCGGGTCGCGGAGACGATGACCTCTTCTTCGGCGGTGACCTCGCGGACGAGCGCCACTTCGAGCACCGCCTCCCGGTCCGCCGCCACCTCCAGGGATGCGCCGAGGGGCAGGAACCCCGGCGCCGTCACGCGCACGGTTGCGAGGCCGGGAGACACCGCAAGCCGCGCGTGTCCCACGGCGTCTGTCGTCCCGGACACCCCTCCGGCGTCCACGGCGGCACCTGCCACCGCCTGCCGCTGTTCGTCGGTGACGATGACCCGGACGATCGCGGTGCGCGGCTGCGCCAGCCCGGCAGGAGCCGCAGGCGGTGCGGTCAGGAGTACCGGACAGGCCAGCCAGAGCGCGGCACGGGTCCGCAGGCTGCCCCGGCTCAGGGAACGTCGGGGTTCTTCCACTCGATGACGGCTGCGAAGCCCAGACTGTCGGGGTCGTGCCTGAGGTAGCCGGAGGCGACCGCAATCACCGTGAACCCGTGGTGCAGCTGGAACGACAACGTCGGATCGCGCAGGTCACCAGCCGCCACGCGATCGACGTACTCCTTCGCGGTCATCGTCTTCGCAAAGCGGTGGTAGCCGCGCAGCCGGGCGCCGGCGCGGATCCGGCGCAGCCGGAGGCGCCTCGTGAGCTCGCGGCGGGCACGGTACAGCATCCCGCCGATCCCCTGCCCCTGCCGATCGGGATCGACCATGACTTCGGCGCCATACAGCGTCCGGCCATGTTCCGGGTCGTGGCTGGTGAAGGTGCCGGCAGCGGTGAAGTCGCGCCAGTCGTCCGCGATGTCGTAGTCGTCCCAGAGGACGATCAGGCTGGCGGCCATCCCGACCACGCGCGCACCGTCCACCGCCACGAACTGGCCGTCCGGAAACACACGCAGGTGGGACGCGAGCTGGTCGCGGCTCCAGGGCGCGGGCGTCTGGTAGACGCGCCGGCTGAGGGCAATGATGCCGTCGAAGTCGCCCTCGCGCGTCGTCCGGACCTCGACCGACGGCGGCGGCGTTCCCGTGCTCACGGCGTCACCTTGGTCGGCCCCGTCACGAGCGCCTCCGTTCGCCGGCTGTCGAGCAGCGGCAGCACGGTGCCGGTCTCGCGCCCCTCGGCGATCGTCTCGAGGTTCAGCTCCGCGATCACCATCGTCTCCTAGTTCGGGATCCCCTCGGCCAGGATGCCGTCCCGCGCGAACGCGAAGTCGCCCGGCGTCGGAATCTGGAGCGTGAAGCACTCGGGGAACACGACGAGCTGACACTCGTAGTCCGCGGCGGTCTCGACCAGGCCCGTCACCTGGCCGACGAACTGCTCGTACCGCTCGATGGGACGGATGAAGTACTGGAGGGATGCGACCCGTACGCGTGTCATCCTGGAATCCCTGAGACTCTAGCAGGGCCGACACGCCCGGGGCCACCCGCGGGCCGGACGATCAGTCGTCGCGGTCGCCGCCGCCGATGCCGAACACGCGGGACCAGAAGCCGCGCTTCTTCGGGGGCACCACCGGCACCACGTCTGCGGGCGCCACATCAGACGGGCTCTGCACGGCCGCCGCGGCGGGCAGATCCGCGGCCGGTGCCGGTGCGGCCGGCAGCGGGAGCTCGCGCGACGGCGGCGGCTGCCGGCTGCCGCCCGCGAACATGTCGAACCACCGGCGCTGCCGATGGACCGTGCACTCTCCCAGCGGTTCGGTCCCGGGCGCGAAGTACTCGCCGTACACGGCTGGCGTCATGTTTCCCGCGTCGTCCACCATCCGCCCGTGGCGGCAGGCGTCGTGCGCGCGCATGCCGCTCAGGCGGCAGATGGGCACCTGCACCACCCCTTCGGGGATCTCGAACGGCGTGTCCGGATCGTCGGCCGTCGCGAGCACCATGAAGCGCCCCCACAGCGGCACGGCGAGCTGCGCGGCGTACCCGTTGCGGACGATCGTCCGGGGCTGGTCGTAGCCGACCCAGACACCGGCCGCGAGGTGCGGCGTGTAGCCGACGAACCAGGCGTCGTGGAAGTCGTTCGTCGTGCCGGTCTTCCCGGCTGCGGGCCTGGTGAACCCCACCTGCCGGGCCGTCCACCCGGTGCCCCGGTCCACGACGTCGGCCAGCATCGACGTGAGGATGAAAGCGGTGGCCGGGCTCACCGCCGGCTGCTCCTGGGGCTGCGCCTCGTAGAGGATCTCGCCGTCCGCCGTTTCCACGCGCGTGATGAACACGGGCGTTTCGAGCACCCCGCCGTTGGCGAACGCCGCGAACGCGCGCGTCATCGACAACAGCGTCACCTCCCCGGACCCCAGCGCCAGCGACGGCACGCCGGGCAGCGCACCCATCCCGAGCTGCTGCGCGTGGTACACCGTCTCCGCGATGCCGACGTCCTGCAGCATCCGCACCGCCGCGCGGTTGCTCGACGTGCGCAACGCGGTTCGCATCGTCAGCGCCGCGCCCTCGGCGTGCTCGTCTTCCGGCACCCAGTCACCCTGCGCCGTCTCGATGGGCACGTCGAGCCCGCCGATCACCGTGGCGGCCGAGTAGCCACGCTCGAGCGCCGACGCGTAGACGAACGCCTTGAACGCGGAGCCGGGCTGCCTGCGGGCCTGCATGGCGCGGTTGAACCGGCTCTCCGCGAAGCTGCGCCCGCCGACCATCGCCCGGACTTCGCCCGTGGCGGGCTCGATCGCGACCAGCGCCGCCTGAATCGGGTCCGCCTCCGGAGCGCCCGCGTTCCTCCCCGCCCGCCGCTCCTCGATCTCCGCGAGGGCCCGCGCCACTTCCTGCTCGGCCGCGGCCTGCACGAGGGGGTCGAACGTCGTGTAGACGCGCAGCCCGCCATGGTGCACCCGTTCGACGCCGAACTGCTCCACGAGCGCCTGGCGGACCTCCTCCCAGTAGTAGCCGCCCAGATCCGCGGAGGGCCTGAGCCCGTCGGCCAGGTGCACCCGTTCGGCGAGCGCGCTGCGATACGCCGCGTCGTCGATCGCGTCCGCGTCGCGCATGACGCGCAGCACCAGGTTGCGCCGATCGACCGCGCGATCGAGGTACCGCGTCGGATCGAACGCCGAGGGCCGCTGGACCAGACCCGCCAGGAACGCGGCCTGCGACACGGTGAGATCGGCCGCGGGTGTCCCGAAGAAGCCCATCGATGCCGCCTCGACACCGTACAGCCCGTCACCGAAGTACACGCGATTCAGGTACAGCTCGAGGATCTCGTCCTTCGTGTACATCCGCTCGAGCCGCAGCGCGACCACCGCTTCCTTCAGCTTGCGCCGAACCGTCTTGTCGAGCGTGAGGAAGGTCTGGCGGGCAAGCTGCTGCGTGATGGTGCTTCCCCCCTGCGCCCGGCGTCCTTCGCGCAGGTTGTTGAGCACGGCCCCCGCCAGCCGGATGACGTCGACGCCGCCGTGGTCGTAGAAGCGCTGGTCCTCGATCGCGACAATCGCCCGGACGACGCTGGGCGAGACGCGCTCGATCGGCACCTCGATGCGCTGCTCCTGGAAGATGGTGAAGGCGGGCCGGCCGTGCCGATCGTAGGCCACCGTGGCCTCCGACATCGCGCCGGCATTCTGCAGCGCGGCCGTGTCGGGCAGCCCACGAAGGATGGCGACCGCGAACCAGATTGTGGCTGCCGACAGCAGTACCGCGACACCGCCGAGCACGACAGGCCAGCGAACGCGGAGCGGGGAGGGTGATCGTCGGCGCGTGCCTGCCATGAACCTCCGGCTCAGAGTAGCAACTATCGTACCGCGGAATGGATCGCCTGCGGCTTGAAAATCCCGGGGGATCCGGCCTCGCCTGAGGGGCCGCCCACCCGGATCTACACTGTCACCCGCCCGAGTTACACACTGCCCGGCGCGCCGCGACCAGCCGGCGGGCTCAGGGGGTGCCGAGGTCGAGCGCCACGATGCGCTCGCGGTCCCGGGCGTAGAGGGTCGTGCCCACCAGCGTCGGCACGGTCCACGAGGTCGTGTCGAAGAGATCCACCGCCGCCAGGCGCGTCATCCCCGCCGGCGACAGCCGGGCCAGCGTCAGCGACCCGTCCTCGTCCAGGATGACGGCCTTGCCGTCCGCGTGGATCAGACTGGAGCGGCCGAACCCCCGCTCCTGCCAGGCCAGCTCGCCGGTCTTCACATCCAGCGCGCCGAAGAAGGCCGGCCCGAAGTCCCCGCTCGTGCCGTAGACGTGATCGCCCAGGCGGAGGGCGTTGCTGAACATCAGGCGCATCCGGCGGCTGAACCACAGCTCCTCGACCTCCGTGCGACCGTCGCGACGGGTGAGGCGCAAGGCGCGGCTGCCGTTGTTGTACGCCGCCGACAGGAACAGCACGTTGTCCTCAGTGCTCCAGATCGGGGTGCTGGTGTTCATGTCGCCGTCCGTGTCGTGCGCGTGCGTCCAGCGCAGCCGGCCCGTGTCGGGGTCCAACCCGTTGACGGACTGGCCGCCGACCACGATCAGCTCCGGCTCCCCGTCCACGTCGACGATGAGGGGCGAGGTCTCGGAGATGAGGAAGTCCCCGCTCTTCCAGGCCACCGTGCCATCGGCGGCACGGAAGGCGATCACCGACTGGCCGTCTCCGCCGGCCGTGACGATGACCAGGCCCCTCCAGGCCAGCGGGCTCGCGCCGTAGCCGGCCTTCACCCCGGGTCGGATCAACGTCGGCGGCGCCCCGAAGTCGCGCACCAGGTCATGCGCCCAGATCACCCGGCCGGTCGCCTTCTCGAAGGCGTGAATCTGGCGGTTCGTGCCCGCGGTGAAGACGCGGTCCCCGACGACCAGCGGCGTCGCGTGCGGGCCGGCGCCGTAGCTGAAGTCGAGCGGCGCTGACGGATAGCGGTGTTCCCACAGCGTGGCGCCCGACGCTGCGTCGAGCGCCACGACGACCTCCGCCTCCTGCCAGGGGCCCGCGCGCGAAAGCTCCCGCCCGGGCCGGTACATCGTGAAGAGGCGGCCGTCGTCGACGACGATGCCGGAGTGGCCGAGCCCGAGCGGCCGGCTCCACAGGACCGGCGGGCCGTCCGCCGGCCACGCATCGGCCAGGCCGGACGCGGTGGACTTGAAATTGCGGTCGGGTCCGCCCCACTGCCGCCAGTCGGCCGCGGCATCCGGGCCGCCTTCGGCATGCTGCGCCCGGGGCGCGGCCGCAACCGTGACAACGGCCGCCGCCAGCACCGCGAGTCGATACACGAGTCCGTCCAGTCGCATCGTCGGCATCCCCCCAAGCCTACATGCCGGCATCCCCGACTGCCAGCGCCTCTCGCAGTTCCCGGAGCGAGCCCTCGACGCTCTTGCGGCCGAGCCGTCTCGCGATCGGCTCGATGATCCAGCCGAGCAGCGGCGGATAACCGCGCGTCAGCCCGAGCGTCTCCAGCTCGACGTACACACCACCGTCGCGTTCCACGTAGCGCGACATCGTGCTGACGCGCCAGAGATAGCCGCGCCCTTCACCCGGGGGCAGCAGGCGTTCGCCCGGCCGGCCATGGTCCTCGACCTCCCGCACCTCGCGGGATTCGGACAGGCTGTAGGCGCGTGCGGCGTTCACGCGGATGTACTGGACGTTCGAGGTCACCTCCATCACCGCGGTGATGGGCCCCGCGTGCTCCTCGAGTCGAAGCTGTACGTCCAGTTGATCGCCCCGGCGATCGAGCACGCGCGCGGCGACGATCGACTCGTAGATGTCCGCGTAGGCGGCGTAGTCCTGCGACACCGCGAGCACGCGCTCCAGCGTCACGCCCGGCATGAAGGTCACCGCGGACCAGTGATGGATCAGCCCGCCAGGGACGGTCATGATGCCGTCGCCCCCCTTCGGACCGGCGACGATGCCGCCCGCCCGCAGGTCGGCGGGGCTCAGGCCGGGATCGTCGGGCCAGCGGCTCGTGCGGTCCGCGGCGCGGCGGAGGAAGTCCGCGTGCGCGCGCGCGGCGTACGGCTCCCAGGCGGCGAGCGTGTTCTCCTGCAGTTCCGCCCCGCGGAGTGTCGGGGCAATCAGGATGGCGACGAGGACGACGGCCGACGGCACGCCGATGGACCGCAGGGGCTGCACCTGCGGTCCATCTTCGCGTGACGGCCCGGTGGGCGCAACCACGCGCCCTCGGTCCGGACAGGCGCCGCCGGAGGACGGCGCTACCTAGCGCAGAGACTTACGACAGAACCGTGTCGAGCTGTCTGTGGTCGGCAGCACTCACGTCGATCGCGATCCGGCGGGGCTTCACCGTCTCCTTGTAGGGGAGCGTGAGCTCCAGAACGCCGTGCCGGTACGACGCCTTCACCCGCTCCAGATCCACCACCGTCGGCACGGTGATCGCCTGGTCGA
>Ga0194132_10004553_pt1 | contig 23482 bp, 25 predicted proteins | sample TA2KigOf80mmetaG_FD_148612 | JGI IMG/M metagenome (GOLD analysis project Ga0194132, IMG submission 148612) | Freshwater microbial communities from Lake Tanganyika, Tanzania - TA2015054 Kigoma Offshore 80m | ecosystem: Environmental > Aquatic > Freshwater > Lake | place: Tanzania: Lake... | reverse complement strand
ACCTTGGACGCCAACGATTATCCCAAAGGCCTACAGGTCTCCGACGATGAGTTTCAAGCGCTCAATATCAAACCCGGTAAGTTTCATGGCGATTGGAACTATACGCTTCTTCCTCGCTCTTAATCGGCAACTTAATTCTTGCCCATGCCTAACGTAGAGCCATGTTACAGCGACGCACTTTTCTTTGTGTGGTGAGTGTGTGGTTGGTCAGCCAGGCTGCCTGTACGTTCTCCGGTGGTGTCTCAACCTTCAGTAACAAGAAACATAACGGCGGCGTTGGATACCTGTCGTCGACCGAACGTAGCGGGCAATGGGAGTTCGATGGACCACCACCGAAAGTTGGTGAAGTGACTGATCGCCTCATCTATCGCCAGATGCAGAAAGAGGCAGTGTATTCGATTCTCTCATCAACAAAAGATTACGGATTGAGTGAGCCATATCCTGAGCGCAAGCGTCGTATCACTGCGATTCGCGAAATGGGAACGGTGAAAGAAAGTGAGCGAACGCGACATTACTATGAAGTTGAATTTGAGTTCGTGAACTCAGTACGAGAACAATCGACAAAGGAGGATTGAAGAATGGCTGATGCGGTAAACTTTCCCCGCCCCTTGCCGGATTTTGACGCGCAGGAATTTTGGGCGGGGTGTAATCGCGGTGAACTAGTGATGCAGCAGTGTATGAGCTGCAAGAAGTTTCGTTGGACACCGCGTCCGATGTGCCCGCACTGCAACTCGATGGACCACGAATGGGCCAAAGTCAGCGGCAAGGGCAAAGTGTATTCATGGACAATCATCACGCACCCGAATCATCCAGCAGCAGTGAATAAAGTGCCGTATAACGTGGCGCAAGTGCAACTCGATGAAGATCCTGACTTGGTGATGGTCACGAATCTGGTTGGTGTGAAGAATGAAGACATTCGCATCGATATGCCGGTCCAGGTCGTCTTTGAAGAACACGAACCAGGAGTGAAACTGGCAAAGTTCAAGCCTATCTGAAAACGAAGAGAGCTTCGCTGCGAAAAAGGGAGGGGTCGTGCAACTCAACCTCAATGGCAAAGTCGCAATTGTGACTGGTGGCAGTAAAGGGATCGGACAAGCTACTGCGCTGGGTTTTCTTGTGGAAGGAGCGTCGGTACTGATTTGTGCTCGTGGGAAAGAAGCTCTCGAAGAGATGGTACGTCAGGCGGGAAAACAGGGTGAAGGGCGGATCGTCGGTATGCAAGCGGATCTCACCAAAGGTGAAGATGTGAAGGCGGTGGTCGCTCGTTGCGTATCGACTTTCGGACGTGTCGATATTTTAGTGAATAATGCTGGCAGTGCACGTCCAGGGGATTTCCTCACTCTTCCAGATGAAGCGTGGACGGATGACTGGACGCTCAAGTTTTTTGGCTACATGCGGATGGCGCGCGAAGTGCTCGCGCAGATGCATACGCAAGGTGGGGGCGTTATCATCAATGTCGCTGGCACTGGTGGTTTGAAGCCGATGGGAAGCTATATGATTGGCGGTTCTGCCAACATCGCCGTGAATCACTTTACCAAGGCGTTGGCCGATGAGGGGGCTAAACACGGTGTCCGTGTTGTCGGGATCAACCCAGGGCCAATTCTCACCGAACGATTGGAGAAATTTCTTTCGACGTTTGGACCTGCAGGTGCGAGTCGGGAAGAAGCCTTGAAAAAAATGACGCCGCTTGGTCGTGTCGGCAAATCTGAGGAATGCGCCGATCTGATTCTTTTCCTGGCATCCGAACGCGCCGCGTTCATTCACGGCGCGAATATCACGATTGATGGTGGAGCAAATCCGGGAATTATGGGCTGAGGTTCATTATATGAGCAAATAATCCTCTGGAGATCGCGTCAACGCTCGCTGCCATTGGGTTGCCACGTTGGTGAGGAGTCTTTTCTGTGCCACCTGAGACGTTTCCGCTCCCACATAGATGTCGTTGCCTTCGCCCCTCACCCATCGCACGTGGGCATCAAGTTGTGCGCGTTCCTCGCCATCGCGGGGAAGATCTAACAACATGTCGATATCGTAGGCATCGCCCTGTCTTGGCACATATGGTGGAGTCAGGGAAAAACAAAATCCGCCAGCACTGAGATCCACGCCTTGTCCAGAGATCCACAATCCCGTCGATCCTTGACGGCGGAGACGGACAGCGAAGGATGCGGGCACCCGTAACCATTCACGTAGAACTGGACGTGCCTGATCGGGAAAAGTGAAGACCTCGATCTGTGGCAGCACAACCCGAGCGACCCGAAACGGCACGAGGCGATCATCAAGTTCCAGGTGGCCTGGTGTTCCTCGGGCTAATCCCAGCAGCGAAACTTTGCCCATTTCTGCAGTGACCCGAAGAAGCATCCGTGTGTCTTGTCGTTTCTCGACGCGACACATGGCACGCACTGCAGTTCCTTTGTGCAAGAAATCTCCTGGGACAATTCCGGTCGGACGCCACAGTCGTGAAGACGCATCAGGCGGAATGGCGCCTCCCTGTATGGGTTTGCTGCGTAAATGAGCGAGGAATCCAGTACGAACCCAGTTGAGAAACGGTGCTGTCATGCCAGTTTTCCCTTCGTACCTGCCTTTAGGTGAGCAAATAGTCGGTGGGATGCCGCGCCATCGACTGCTGAAGTTCTGAAACTAAGACTGCCAAGTCCCGTCGCTGGGTTGGGTCGTGGACCTCGATCCCGACGTGAACCTCTCCATTGGTTCTTTTGCTCCAACGGACTTCGCCTGTGACTGCAAGTTGTTCCTGGTCTCTGTGCGGCAAAGAGAAGGTCATGTCGAGTTCGTATTGCGTTCCCGAGATTGGCAAATGCGGGGAGGAGAACGCGAAGCAGCAACCTCCGGCGCTGATGTCGATCCCTTTTCCCGATTGCCATGCCCCAGGAGTGCTCGCGTGACGGAAGCGGACCGCGAACGACACCGGAATACGCAATAACTGACGGTGAACCTGCTGTGCTTGGTGAGAAAAAATCTCTACCTCAACGATAGGCAAGGCGACATGGACAACCCGAAACGGAAAGATCCTATTGTTGATCTCACAATGTCCATGGGTACCTCCCTTGAGGCCAAGCAATGGTACTTTTCCTATCTCAGCGGTAATGCTGAGGCGAAGAATTTCTCCATCCTGCTTCTGTTTCTCGACTCGACACATCGCGTGGATGGTTTCCTGCCGATGAGTGAATCCAATCAAAAAGCGCCATAGTATTGCTGAACGTCGGAAAAAACAAAAAAACCTTTAGCGCTGGCAGCCGAGAGCTGTCGCAATCAACGGTGAGCCTTTACGACTCCCTTTTTCCGCTTTAAGGTCCTCACTGGTGGGCTTGATCGCATTGTTCAGGAAAACAATTCGCCCCTTATCTTCTATTGTCCTCTTCTTATGACGCGCGGTACTCTCTATGTGGTGGCGACACCTATTGGTAATCTCGAAGATATCACCCTTCGTGCGCTTCGCGTCTTGAAAGAAGTTGACCTGATTGCTGCCGAAGATACGCGGCACACCCGGAAATTACTAACCCATTATGGGATCTCCACTCCACTGACGAGTTATTACGATCAGGTCGAGGCGGAGAAAGCGCCGGTATTGGTCGAGCAATTACAGATGGGAAAACGTATTGCCCTTGTGAGTGATGCCGGCACACCGGCTATTTCCGATCCAGGCTTCCGTCTTGTCAAAGGTGCATGGGAAGCAGGAGTCCCCGTTGTTCCTGTGCCTGGCGCCTCGACCCTAACAGCATTATTGAGCGTTGGCGGATTGCCGACCGACACGTTCATCTTTGAGGGATTTCTGCCGGCAAAACCAGGACAGCGGCAAAAAGCTCTCGAACGTCTCAAGCATGAAGAGCGCACGTTGGTATTCTTTGAGTCCCCTCATAGGTTGTTTGAGACACTGAGTGATATCGAAAAAATTTTTGGCGACCGCGACATCGTCATTGGGCGAGAACTGACAAAGATGTACGAAGAGGTGCGACGTGGACCGGTGAGCGAGGTCAGGCAGATGCTACAAGGACGTGAGGTGAAAGGAGAAGTGGCATTACTCGTTAGTGGATGGGATGGAACTACACTCACTGAGGAACCCCTGTCCTTAGTGGAGGAAATCCAACTCTTGGAAAAAGAAGGATTGTCGCTTAAAGAAATCGCTCAGACTGTGAGCGAACGACGTAAAGTGCCGAAACGTGAAGTCTACGCGCTTGGCGTCCGACTGAAAGAGAGCAAGCAATGAACCGCCCACGACGAGAGTCAGTCAGCGAGAGCAGGCAGGCGACGAAGAAAATTTCTCAACTTCTCGGGTTGCTATTTAAGGCACATCCGTGGCATGGGGTGCCGGTCGGGCAAGATGCACCTTCGGCAGTGACGGCATATATCGAGATCGTGCCGACCGACACGGTCAAGTACGAGATCGATAAGGCCACCGGAATTTTGAAGATTGATCGTCCGCAACGGTACTCGAACATTTGCCCAACATTGTATGGTTTTATTCCTCGTACCCTTTGCGCCAAACACGTCGGACAATTCTGTGTCGACAAGACGGGCCGCCCGGGAATTGTCGGAGATGGAGATCCGCTCGATATCTGTGTGCTGACGGAGAAGACCATTCCACGCGGGGACATTCTACTGCAGGCGATTCCGATCGGCGGATTGCGCATGATCGATGGCAATCAGGCCGACGATAAGATCATTGCCGTCATGCGTGATGACGCCGTTTATGGCAACTGGCGCAACATTTCCGATTGTTCGGTAACGCTAGTGGAGCGACTGCGCCATTATTTTCTGACCTATAAAGATGCACCCGATGCAACCGAGCGTCGTGTCGAGGTGACGCATGTGTATGACCAGCATGATGCTCATGAAGTGATTCGTCGCAGTCTCCGAGATTACCGCGAAGAGTTTGGTGATCCCGAAGCGACGCTGACCGCGTCGCTGCCAGACGGGAAAGATTCGGCACGCCAACGGAAGAAGTAAGCAGGAGGAGAGTCAATTAAGAGTGAAGAGTGAAGAGTTAAGAGTTAAGCATGAAGCATGAAGCATGAAGAAATAAGGCTTTGTTCCCTTCCCCCTTTTCCTTTTTCAACTCTGTACTTTTCATTCTTCACTCTTCCCGGTAAACCTCCGTCTTCGGGTAAAATGCGTACCAACCAAACCAATAAGAGACATGCCCACCAAGGCGAGGGAGTTTCTCTCCTGTTTTCGAGTTTACTAACTGTTCTTCCTGACTGTTCCAAGTTTCTCCGCTCCTTTGGTCGACAAGGGTGCCTATTGTCGTTCCGAGGGTAAACGTATGAGTGCTGCGTTCATATGCGCGAACGGTGCGGGTGTCAGCGTCGCCAACAAGCACCAGATTCACGCCAGCATGCGAATCGTTGATGACTTTTTTCTTTCCTATCACTTCCAGTGGGTACGCTTTCGGTTGTCCCTTGAGTTGTAGAGCGAAGACATAACTTTTGGTTGCAAGCCGCTGATCGCGCGGGAACACCGGGAACATCGTTTTCGGGCTCGAGAAATAATTGCCATACGGCTGACCAGGCGTGTAGTCACGTTGATGGCCAGTATTGATGTCGAGCACTTTCGTATCGGGATGATCGCGCAGCCATTGTTCCCAACTAGTAATGGTGACCGGAAGAACTTTGAGTTTCGGCCCACTTTTCGCCAACGATCCCACGACCGGCTCACCGGTCAAGTTGTGCCACAAACTTTCTGTTTGATGATCATACATCAGCTTGTTGCTGCGATAGAGAAACCCAGAAGAACTGAATGTATATGTCGTCCCACTCACGGTGGTATCGTACAGGATCCCTGATCCGCACAACGTTCAATACGACAGGGTCACTGCCTTTCCACCGACGACATCGTTGAACATCTCATGCCAATCAAGGATACGCAGTGGATAGGCGCGATGATCGTTGTTGATGGAGACACCGAAAACGGGTTCGTGCGGGGTGAGATACTTCGCTTCCCCAGGGCTGACATGCTTAGGATTGGTCAGGGCAGGGATGCCATCTTTACGCACTCCACCCCAGACCATTTCTTCAAGCCGTAGGCGATAGGGGACACCTGGATAAAGAAAATTCTCAAACGCAGGATCGATACGTGTATAGACGTTCGCTTTCCAGGCGAGAAAATTTTTGTTGGCACGAATTTCTTCATGTGCTTGCAGCCATTCGTGCCATTTGTCCCATGCCTCGCCAAACTTTTCACCAGTGAGCTTTTCTAAAACCGGTACCGGTGAGATGCCAAACAGTTCGTTGAAACGTAAGAGTTCTATGAGCGCTGGAATTGCCGCGGGGTTCTTCAATTCGCCGAGGGCCTGTATCGCTTCGACACGATAATGTTGACTCGGGTGGGTCAGGTTCGCGACCAACGCATCGACGAGGAGTTCATCTCGTTGCGCAGCATGACTGTGAAGAGAAAAGGGGACAAGGAGAAGAACGAGAACGGTGAAAAAGGGAAGAACAAAAGTGAAAAGACGGGAAGAAAAGGGGAAAGAAAGCACGGTTGATGATCGTAACGAGTTCCGGCACGTCATACGCCCTCCTTGGCACTGTGGTCATACGTTTTCTAACTACCTTTATGCAGACAAAGTTCCGAGTGCTTGTGCTTTGTCTCTCGCCCCTTTGTACGTCGAACTTGAAGCTAAATCGGACCCGCGAACATTCGTACACTTTACGCTGCGGCCTCTCGCACCTGTCATTCTGAGCGGAGCGAAGAATCTCTCTGCGACCCCAGCGTTGCACTCAGTTAGGGTAGCGTGTGCTGCGCGCACGATGCGCTCTCCTGTTTCGATGCCCGTACGCATGGCGCACGCTACGGCTTCTCTGGTGAAAACCCTAAGTGGCGCAGATCACCCGCAGGCCCGACTTCACCGCAGCCTCAGCCATAAACTCAGGGTCGCGCCCTAAATCTGATGGGCAGGGGTCCATAAAGGTCCCGACACCAAGCGATTTCAACTCTTTGAGACGATCAACGCATATCGTCATGGCTTCATTGCGCTTGAACTCTTTGACGACGACGCTATCCGCTTCCCAGCCAGACCAGGCAATAAGCAAATGTTCATGCACTAGCGTGGTTCCCAATTCCTGTGGGGTGCAGGTACCTGTGACTGTGTTGATTTTTTCTGGCATAGAACCTCCCTTTTGTGGTGAAGCCTGAAGAATTATGAGGAAGGACAAGCTTTTTCATTTTCCGAAACGCTTCACGCTTCACTCTTCACTCTTACCTTTTAGTATTTGACTACGAATCCTGCGAACTCGTTATTTCCTTCCTGCCATTCAACATTGACAGCCGAGACTCTCGCTCCTGGTGGTCCCTCGCGGCACCAAGTAATGAGCTGTTCAAGTTGCTCTTTTTCACCTTCGGCAATCAGCTCAACGCTCCCATCTGGACAATTGCGTACCCAGCCAGCCAGCCTCAAGAGACGGGCACGATCACGAGTTGAAGCGCGAAAATAAACGCCTTGTACTCGCCCCTGTACGATCACATGAATGCGCTGAACCATGCTCTCGCTTTTCTATACGGAATTATGTTGAGGTGCGAGAGCCAAGCAGGTAATGCGCGCACGCAGCAATAACGGCGCAACCCGTTCCCGACTCATTGCGAGAAAATGCCACCAGCACAGTGATGGGAAGGGATACTACGGCCATGAGGAGGTCGGCCTACTTCGCATTATGAAAGATCACGCCAAGTGTGTAGCGTGACCCAGAGGTAATCGTACTGACTCCATGCCGTACCTGCACGCGATGATAGCCGCGTTTGCCCAATGCGGGGCGATAGCGAGTGGTGAAAATGAGCATCTCGCCTTGTTCATTCGCAATCGCTTCACCGCGAGATTGGGCGCGCGGGCGTTGTTCAAATAGCAGAAACTCACCGCCAGTGTAGTCTTGCTCGCGACGACTCAAGAAAAACGTCAACTGCAACGGGAACGCGACTGCGCCGTACAAATCTTGATGTAAACAGTTGTAGCCACCTGCTTCGTAGGAGAGTAACAGCGGGGTGGGACGAGTTTGTCCGTGTTCTCGACAGTAGTCGAGAAACTCCACTAGTGTCGGTGGATACTGTTCGGGAATACGCAGGGCTTCCATCCAACGATTGGCCATCGGCGCAAGGAACGTATACGAGTGTTCACGAAGTTGGTGAACCAATGGTGGCAATGGATCGGCAAAGTACTTGTACTCACCCAGACCAAACTGATGCCGCGCCATGTTGGTGCGACTGCGAAACTTTTCGTCTTTGTCATATAAAGCGATCAATTTGCTGCATTCATCCGGCGTGAGCAGGGGGGAAGTTTTGGTGTACCCTCGATCCCAAAGAGATTGTTCGAGGGCTTGCCAGTCAAGACTTTCGAGGCGTTTTTTGATGGTCATTCAACGCCCCAGCGGGGGCTGTATTGTCGCTTCGACCGATAGGCCAGCCTCAGAACTGGCAGGATGGTAGTACAGTACCTCGAATCCTAAAACCCGCCCGTCCTTATCCTTCATGACGACGACCTCGTCGTCCGTAAGCGTACTTGCATACTCTTGCATTGGATCACCCAGCCAAATGGTCAGTGTATGGCCAACTTGATCGTGAATTACTTTGATGCGCTCCATACAACCTCTCCCTTTTTGAGGCTATCCGCCGGATATGGCGTGATCAAGAAGCCCTCTTCATTTTCTTTGCGGACAACTGCACCTACGAACCGAGGGGTGACAGTTCGATAGAAGAGAAGTACCTCCGGATCCTTTATACTGCGGCGTATCTCTGTGGGATCAGTAAGAGTTGTCACAACATTATCTAGCCGATCCGTGAGGACCGGATGTTTCACTGTTGAGATGTAGGCCCACCATTCCTTTGAGCAACGGACAGAAAATCCGAGTGGGGTCAGTACCTTGAACATGCCGTTACTCGATCATCCGCAAAAACTCGTCCTCACCGACAATCTTCACTCCCAGTTGTTGTGCCTGATCGAGCTTGGAGCCAGCTTCCTCACCAGCAACGACATAGGTCGTGAGTTTCGAAACACTCGACGACACTTTGCCGCCGAGCGCTTCGATATGTTTCTGCGCTTCTGGGCGGGTCATAGCGGCGAGTGTCCCGGTGAGTACAAACGTCTGACCGCTGAACTTGCCGTCACGTCTGGCTGTGACTTTCGGGAAATGCACTCCTGCTTTCAGTAGTTTATCTATGACCCGACGGTTCTGTTTCTGTGCGAAGAAATGGGCGATGCTGCGTGCGACCTCTGGTCCGACATCGCGAACTGCTTGGAGCTGTTCTTCGCTGGCATCCAGTATGTGTGGAAGGTCACCGAAGTGTTCTGCCAGTTGCTTGGCTGTCGCTTCGCCGACGTGCCGAACTCCGAGTGAAGAAATAAAACGAGGAAGCGTAGTTGTTTTACTCTTTTCGATCGCATCAATCAGGTTCTGCGCTGATTTTTCGGCCATACGATCTAGTGACGCAAACTGCTCCTTACTCAAGTGGTAGAGGTCTCCTGCATCACGTACTAGCTCCTTGTCGACAAGCTGCTCGATAATCTTTTCACCGAGCCCTTCGATATCCATCGAGCCACGCGCGCCAAAGAACTTCAGGCTCTCTTTCAGTTTGGCCTGACACGCGAGGCCAGTGCAGCGGTACGCAGCTTCACCTTCCTCGCGTTCGACTTCTGCTCCACAGACTGGACACTGGCTTGGCATGACAAACTTTTTCTCACGTCCGGTGCGTTTCTCGTTAATGACCTTGACGACATAGGGAATGACATCACCCGCTCGTTCGACTACTACCGTGTCCCCAATACGAATATCTTTGCGGGTGATCTCATCCATGTTGTGTAACGAGGCGTTGCGAACCGTCACGCCACCGATGCCGACCGGTTCCATCTCGGCGACAGGGGTTAACGTACCAGTGCGTCCAACTTGCGGAACAATGTTCAGAATCTTCGTTGTCGCTTGGCGAGCCGGAAATTTGTAGGCTACTGCCCACCGGGGCGAACGCGAAATTTCACCAAGCTGACGTTGCAGGGTGAAGCTATTCACTTTCACAACTGTCCCATCGATCTCGAAAGGAAGATCGTCGCGACGTTTCTCTAAGTCATCGAAGAAGACGAAGACCTCGTCAAGATTACGGCACACGCGGCGATAGGGAACCGGTTTGAGTCCCCAACCGGTCAGGGCCTCGGTAAACTCCCAGTGCGTGGCAAAGGAGACCCCTTCGACACGCCCGACACCATGACAAAAGAGATCAAGCGGTCGTTTGGCGGTAACCGAGGAGTCGAGTTGTTTTAACGACCCCGCCGTGGCGTTACGTGGATTAGCGAATATCGGCTCGCCGGCGGCTGCACGTTCGCGATTGAGTTGGCGAAACGGTTCGGTGGGAAGATATACTTCTCCGCGAACCTCTAGCACGCGCGGAATTGGGTAGCGAGATTGTGACAACAAGCGCAACGGAATCGATCGGATGGTTTTGAGGTTGGCGGTGATGTCTTCACCAGTTACCCCATCGCCGCGTGTCGAGCCTACGACCAGTTTGCCATTTTCATACACCACCTCAACGGCCACGCCATCGATCTTCGGTTCGGCTTCATATTCGATTGGTGCCTCATTTTTGAGGAAGCGATGAATCCGCTCTTCAAACTCCTGCATCTCTTCACGACTCAACACATTGGCGAGCGAGAGCATCTGCAGCGAATGGCGAACTTGTGCGAATGCTGAGAGTGGCGGCGCACCAACCTTTTGCGTGGGTGATGTGGGGTCTTGTAACTCTGGGTGCTGTTTCTCAAGCTCTGTGAGACGACGAAACAACTTGTCATACTCGGCGTCGCTGACAAGTGGATCGTCGAGCACATAGTAGCGATAGTTGTGAAGGGTTAGTTCTTGACGCAGACGTTCAACTTCGGCTTTGACTGATGTATCCGCTGGCATGGAGGGTATTGTACAGATCAGAGCAAAAAAAAAAGGCCCCTTGGAAAACTCCCCAAGTGGCCTTACGAGGGACGGACGAACAACACTTACATGACTTTGCTAACGTTTTGCGCTTGAAGTCCTTTTTCCCCGTTAGTCAGTTCAAATTGTACTTCTTCTCCAGCATTGAGGCTGCGGTAGCCTTCTTCCTGGATCGCAGAGTAATGCACGAAGACATCCTCTCCACTGTCCTGGGCAATGAACCCATACCCCTTTACGTTGCTAAACCATTTGACCTTCCCCTTCGCCATACAGCCTCCTCCTCATTTCCGCCAACCTCCCAGGGAATAACCCGGTGTGCGTCAAGATTTGCTCACTAAGAGTAGAGGTTCCCTACAAATTTGTCAAGAAAAAGCGCTCGTTCAATGAGACTCTCTTTGTGATGCTCAGAACGAAAAAATCATCCCTGATCAAGGGGGACCGTAATGTGGTACACGCTGTGTGCACGACCAACTGACAGTAACAGTCCTTGGCTCATGCGTGCATCAATCACTTTACGACGAAACTCAGCCAGCGTCTTTATTTGATTGCCAGCAACTCCCAGAATCAGATCTCCACGAGCGAACCCAATGCGTTCTGCCGGGCTGCGGTTGCGAACTTTTGTCACGGCAAGCCCATCTTTATTTTCTGCAACGGCAAGACCGAGGAGTTTCCAGGCTAGCTCATCAGCTTTCTCCTGGGGAAATCGTCCGGCAGCGACAACGGCTTCGATTTCTTGTGCATTGCGCGAGAGACGAAAGCGCAACTTGGTTCCGGTATTATAGGCACGCTCACGTTGGAGGTATTCTTCGCTTGATTGTATCGGCTTGCCATCTAGACTCGTGAGCACATCACCGCGTTGTAAGCCTGCAGTAGCCGCAGGGCTTCCAGGTTCGACTCCCCGAATCAACACACCCTGTTTTTCCTTCAGGGAAAAATGGTGGGCCAGTTCGGGAGTCAAGGTTTGGATAGCGAGTCCGATCCACGGTGGCTCGACTGCGCCGTGGCTGATCAGCTCTTCAACGATACGTTTCGCGCGGGAGATAGGAATGGCAAAGCCAATCCCTTGGGCTTTACCATAAATCGCGGTGTTGATACCGACCAGTTCCCCTTTGATGTTGAGCAAGGGCCCGCCGGAATTTCCTGGATTGATCGAGGCGTCCGTTTGAATGAAGTCGTAGTACGTTCGCTCCCCCGTGTTCAGCGAGCGATTGACGGCACTGACAACACCAGTTGTGACTGTATGCGAGAGGCCGAACGGGTTGCCGATGGCAATGACGGTCTCACCAATCATTAAGTCTTCAGATGTGCCAAGCGGCAAATACGGCAATGACTTCGCGTCATCGACTTTGAGAACCGCAAGATCCGAATCTGAATCGGCTCCGACAAGACGAGCATTGAGCTTGCGGTCGTTCGACAATTGGATTTGTACTTTGCCGGACTGCAACACGACGTGTTCGTTGGTCAAAATATAACCGTCGGCACGGATAACGACGCCTGACCCCAAGCTGCGCTCAGTGCGACGATCAGGAAATGGCTCAAAGAAATCGCGAAAGAAATCTTCGAAAAACGGATTCCCGCCAAACGGATTCGCGGGTCGTTCAACTTCTTGTGAGGAAAAGATACTGACCACAGCTGGACTGGCTTTCTGGACTGCTATGACCACTGGGCTACGACGACTCACGTCCTGGGCCCAGAGCGGACTGACAGCGAAAAGCGAGAGCATCAACATCCAAAGAGTGCGCAGGCAGGGAGAAAAAAAGCAGAGGTAGTGATTCATAGCTATTAGAAAAATGATGAAATTTCCTCAATCAAGCGTCGTAAAAGTATGACCTTGATATTATCACCCTGAACGCAGTGAAGGGTCGCTCAGAGAGATTCTTCGCTTTGCTCAGCATGACAGAGAACAACGAATTCAGCATGACAGTGTACGCGACGGTCACGCCGCTTAAGACGAGTCTAATACAGCGCCGGTTGTTGCTGCGTAATACAGTGAATCGCGCCCAGCCCCCACACAAGATCAGTGCAGGGAATACCAACGACGTGCCGGGTGGGGAAAAGTTCTTGCAGGGTAACCATCGCACGTTTGTCATTAGGGCAGTCATATGTTGGAACAAGGATGACGCTGTTCGCAATATAGAAGTTGGCGTAACTGGCTGGAAGTCTGTTGCCATCATACTCGACAGGGCTTGGCATACAGAGGGGGACGACTCGCAATGGATTTCCGTCTTGGTCGGTCATCTGTTGCAGACGCTCAAAGTTATCTCGTAACACCGCATAATTGACATCTGCAGGGTCATCTTCCAGTGCACAGACCACGGTTGTGGGATTGACGAAGCGAGCTAAGTCATCGATATGCCCATCTGTGTCGTCTCCGACAATGCCGTCTCCCAGCCAAAGGATTTTTGTCACCCCGAGATACGCACGTAAATAGGCCTCAAGCTCTACACGACTCAGCGTTGGATTGCGATTCGGATTTAAGAGACATGCTTCTGTCGTGAGTAAGGTCCCACGTCCGTTGACGTCGATAGAGCCTCCTTCGAGGACAATACCGGGTTCAAAGATCGGTAGCGCGAGCATCTTCGCGATTTTCTGAGGTACGACATCGTCAAGATCCCACGGCCCGTACTTCTCACCCCAAGAGTTAAAGATCCAATCTGTGATCGCTAACTCTCGTTTCTCTTCCAGGGATCGACAGAGGAAGATTGGTCCGTGGTCACGTGCCCAGGTGTCGTTGGTGGGAATCTCACAAAACTGGACCGTACTGAGGTCGAGTTCCGCACGCTTGAGGAGCAGCCGGGTCTCGACGGCATCCTCGGCGTCATTCACGCAGATATTGACTGGCTCGTGAGTATGGAGAGCGCGAACAATTTCGACATAGATGTCAGGTACCAAGTCGAACTTCCCTGGCCAGGTATCAAGATTATGGGGCCAGGCAAGCCAGGTTGCTTCATGCAACTCCCACTCAGCAGGCATGCGATAGCCGAGACTCGCCGGAGTGATATTTGGAATGGGTGATGGCTGTGGCATAGCGATCCCAATAGAGATTTCCTAAATGAACTGTACCAAAAGTAGCCGAGGACAATAGATGAGATGTCTTTGTAGAGACACCCTGTCGAGGGCGTCTACACTGCGGGACAATCGCTCCTCAATCCACACTTCAAATAGGAATCTCGTATATTCATTCAGTCTGCAGAAATTCTCCCCGAGGCAGATTGTAAGTCATCATCAGCAGACGTCAATGGCGCAACCTGCTTGAACGATATAGCAAAATTTTTCTTCCTCCTTTTGACAGCGGAAATCAAAGGCTCTATATAAGGGGGAATCATCTCACACTGATAGGGGCAGCACGAACGCCGTTGATAAGCGTCACAGCACATTCTGCATCGACGTGTTCTCTCCAAAGACGAGAGGCGCGCGCTACTTTTTCCTGTTGCGGCTGTTTCCTTTCTCTACGATTGTCAGTACTGGATGCGAGGGAGGCCTCGCAAAGAACAAGGGAGCAGAGGAAATAACCTCCTGTTCCTGGTGGAGAAGCTGTTCGCTGATAACCCAAGGAGGGTACGTGTACCCATGGCAGTAGCAAAAGCAAGTTCGCGTGCGGCAAAAGAACCCCGTCTGGTGGCTGCAGTCCCTGGAGGAAAACGGACTGTGAGTAGCGCTCGTCCATCGGCGAAGCGTAATGCGTTGGAAGAAACAATCGACCTCTACGGTGTGCGCAACTGGGGCAGTGAGTATTTCGATGTGAATCCTGAAGGTGAGGTCGTACTGACGTTTGAAGGAACCCGTGGCACGCCCATTGCCCTGAAGGATGTCATCACCGAAGTGCAGAAGCGAGGACTATCGACTCCAGTGGTCCTACGGTTTCCGCAGATTCTTGATTATCAGATCAAGAAGCTCGCGAGCGCGTTCAAGTCGGCAATTGCAGAGTTCGAGTATAAGCAGGAGTATTTTCCGATTTTTCCCATCAAGGTGAACCAGCTCAAAGAGGTGGTGCAAGAGGTGCTCGACTTCGGCGACCGCTATAACCTGGGTCTTGAAGTGGGGAGCAAAGCCGAACTCACTGTCGCTTTAGCACTGACAAAACGAGAAGAGGCGCCCATCATCTGCAATGGCGTTAAAGATGAAGACTATTTGAAGCTTGCGCTGATGGGCAAACAGATCGGCAAGAAAGTTCTCATCGTCCTCGAAAGCCTTTTTGAAATGCGTTTGTTGGTAGAGCTGAGCAAGAAGATGAAAGTCCGTCCTTTCATTGGCTTGCGCCTCAAGCTCTCGTCGCGCGGGAGTGGCAAATGGGAGAAATCGAGTGGTGATCTCTCTAAGTTCGGGTTCACGACGACAGATCTACTGAAGTGCATTCAAGCGCTGTCTGATGAACGGATGGTGGACTGCTTACGCATTCTCCACTTTCATATTGGTTCGCAGGTGACCGATATCAAACGCATTCGTGAAGCGGTCAAGGAAGCAGCGCGGACCTACACCAAGCTGCGTAAACATTGCACCAATCTCGATTACCTCGATGTCGGTGGCGGGTTAGGTATCGATTACGACGGCTCCCGCACTAACTCTGAGTCGAGTGTGAACTACTCCGTGCAAGAGTACGCGAACGCGATCATCTACTCGATCAAAGAGGTCTGTGAAAACGAAGACGTGCGTGAGCCAATGGTGTTGACTGAGAACGGGCGCATGGTTGCGGCACCGCATGCGGTGTTGATCTTCAATGTGGTGAATGAGTTGGCGCTGACTAATGGCCCATTGCGTCTCTCCAACATGGAGAAGAAGCCGCAGGTTATTCAAGAGATGTATGAGTCATATACCGGCATCAATGGTAAGAACTACCGCGAATATTACCACGATGTCGTCGAGCGCCGCGATGAAATGTTCTCGCTGTTCAACCTTGGCTATTTGTCATTGGAAGATCGTGGACTAGGACAAGAGTTGTTCTGGGGGGTATGCGAGCGAGCGATCAAGTGCGCCAAACTTGCCAAACACATGCCCGAAGAGTTTGAAGACGTCGAGCGCATGCTGTCGCGCAAGTTCATTTGTAACTTCTCGGTCTTTCAATCGATACCGGACTCGTGGGCGATTGATCAGCTCTTTCCGATTATGCCAATTCACCGCCTCAACGAAGCGCCGGATCGCAAAGGCTATCTTGCGGATCTCACCTGCGATTCTGACGGCAAGATCGATAATTTCATTGACTTACGTGACATCAAAGACGAACTCGAACTCCACGCGCTGAATGGTGATCCCTATTACTTGGGGGTGTTCTTTACCGGTGCTTATCAGGACGTGATGGGTGATTATCACAATCTCTTTGGCCATGTACATGATGTGTTCGTTGTGGCCGATGGCAAAGGCAACTGCCACATCACCAAAATCACGCCTGGACATAAAATTGAGGGCGTCCTGAAAGTATTTGGTTACGAACGTGGAGAGTTGACCGCGGAGTTTCGTAATCGTGTGTCTGAGGGGATTACTCGTGAAGGACTCAAACCTGAGCTGGGAAACCAACTCATGCGAGAGTATGAAGCCGCGCTTGGGAGCTATACGTATCTTACACTTGAAAAATAGCGGTCAGCGGTCAGCTTTCGGCTCAGAATGAAGGACTGCGCAGCGTCTGGCTGAAAGCTGATAGCTGCATGCTGGTAGCCTCAACATGGCCACGATTGTTAATGGCAATGATCCAGGCATTATTCGTGATGCTGCTGAAGCCCTCCGTAATGGCGAGCTGGTCGCTTTCCCCACAGAAACCGTCTACGGCCTTGGGGCCAACGCGCTGAATGCGCAAGCTGTTGCACGGGTGTTCGCGGTCAAGAATCGCCCGCACTTTGATCCACTGATTGTGCACTTGGCTGATAAAGCAGACGTGCCGCGCTATGCAACTGATATCGATGAGCGAGCGGTTGCCCTGATGGATCGTTTCTGGCCAGGGCCGCTGACGCTGGTCTTGCGCAAGCAGTCTATCATTCCTGATCTGGTGACGGCTGGGCTTGATACTGTTGCTCTTCGTGTCCCTGCCCATCCTGTTGCCCTTGCTTTGTTGCGCGAGGCTCACGTGCCAGTTGCTGCACCGAGTGCGAATCCCTTTGGTTATGTCAGCCCGACGACGGCTATGCATGTGCAGGAATTGCTAGGTGACAAAATTGAGGTGATTCTCGATGGTGGGCCGTGTACGGTTGGAGTCGAGTCGACAGTGTGTGCGTGCACTGAAGAACAAGCGGTGATTCTCCGACCAGGTGGAGTTGCGATCGAAGAGATTGAGGCCGTTATTGGCCCTGTGCAGGTCGGAGCAACGACCCATCCTGACCGCCGATCGCCTGGCACGCTTGCGTCCCACTATGCTCCCCGAGTGCCACTGTCATTGATTGCTGCGGGAGCACCTCTTCTACGTCCGCAGTCTGGAGAGCGAGTCGGGCTCTTGCTGTTGAAGCCACGACCGGTTGAAGGGTATGCGACGGTGGAATTCCTGTCACGAGATGGGAACCTCGTCCAAGCTGCTGCGAACTTGTTTGCTGCTTTACGCCGGTTAGATAATCTCGGACTTGACCGCGTGATTGCTGAGTCGGTTTCCGAGCACGGGCTTGGCCGAGCGATTATGGATCGGTTGCGACGGGCCGCGGCATAGCGCTGGAAATTACTCGCGCTTCATCCTATATTCACCCCGAAACAGAAAATCAACATAACGAAAGAGTAGGGCGGGCTGTGCCCGCCATTTTTCTATGCGACCAAAACTCAAACCGTTTGCGTTTATTCTCGTCATTCTGCTCTTAGGAGCATTGGCAGCAGGAAATTACTACATGCTGCACGAAGCTCCTTTCGGCACCTGCTCGATCGGTGCTCCCGTGACGGATATGCCGAGCATGACTCGTGGATTATCCGAACTCTCGGCGTGCATTAACTACAATTATTATTTCCTTGGGGCTCCGCTGCTTGTCGGTTTATTACTACTTCTGACTCTCCCGAAACTGGTGACGAGTGGAGAACCAACGCAAGAAGCGGCGCCGGTGCAGGCAACTACCGAGCCTAAGAAAGTTGCAGCTCCACCAAAGCCAACATCTGGTGCGGCAATACAATTTCTTGGTTTGCTGCAAAGAGAAGGTCGGCTGGTGGACTTCCTGCGTGAAGACATTACTGCCTATGATGATGGCCAGATTGGTGCGGCCGTACGTGCGATTCACGAAGGCTGTCGCCAGATTTTATCTGAACACCTGACATTGGAGCCGGTTTTGAGTGGGAATGAAGGTGACGAAGTGACCGTGCCTGCGGACTTTGATCCCTCCGCGATTCGGCTGACCGGTAATGTGACTGGCGAGCCGCCATTTCGTGGTACACTACGTCATGCTGGCTGGCGTGCCAAACAAGTAAAGCTACCGGCTCAGCCTGCTGGACAAGACACCAAGATTGTTGCCCCGGCGGAAGTGGAAATTTCGTAAACGGTGAAGAGTGAATAATTATAAAAAGCCTCCTCCTGTTTTCCATTTTTAATTCTTCATTTTTAATTTTTAATTCCTAATTATGCCTTCTCCCCGTTACATCGTCGGCATTGACCTCGGCACTACCAACTGTGTAGTGGCCTATGTTGATACTCAAACCTCAGAGACTGACAATCCACCGATCCAGCTCTTCCATGTCCCACAACTTGTGACTCCGGGAAATGTTGAAGAGCGCGATTTGCTACCCTCGTTCCTCTACCTTCCGACCGCTCGCGAGTTTCCCGCAGGAAGTCTCACCCTGCCGTGGTCTGATGACTTGCCCTTTGCCGTAGGGACGCTCGCACGCACGCGTGGGGCGGAAGTCCCAGGGCGACTAATTTCTTCGGCGAAGTCTTGGTTGTGTCATGTTGGTGTCGATCGTACCGCGCCGATTCTTCCTTGGGGCGGTGGTGAAGACCTCAAGAAAATGTCGCCGCTAGAAGTCTCAGCCCAGTATCTCGCTCACCTGCGCCTGGCCTGGAACTCAGTGATGGCGAGGGAAGATGCCGGGGCTGTGCTCGAACAACAAGAAGTGTTTCTGACTGTTCCTGCCTCGTTTGATGCCGCCGCTCGTCAATTGACTGTGGAGGCTGCTGAACAGGCAGGACTGCCCTCCGTGCGGCTATTGGAGGAGCCGCAAGCGGCTTTCTATTCATGGATCGAAACTGCCGGGGAGCGCTGGCGTAAGCAAGTCAAAGTCGGTGACGTGATTCTCGTCAGCGACATCGGTGGTGGAACCTCTGACTTTAGTTTGATTGCAGTCTCCGACGAAGGCGGTGATCTAGCCCTTAATCGTGTGGCCGTTGGTGAGCACATCCTCCTCGGTGGCGACAACATGGATCTCGCCTTGGCCTATGCTGTCCAGCAGAAGCTGTCAGCGAAAGGAACCAAGCTCGACGCCGGACAAATGCGTGGTTTGTGGCAGAATTGTCGCGTAGCCAAAGAGAACCTTCTGCAACCCGATGCGGCCAAGAAACAACAGATTGCCATTCTTGGTCGTGGTAGCAGTGTGATCGGTGGATCGATTAAGACCGACCTGACGTATGAGGAAGTCGAAACGACGCTGGTTGATGGCTTCTTCCCACGTTGCGAGGCCAACGACATGCCGAAATCAGGCCGCCGTGTTGGCTTGCAGGAAATGGGGCTTCCCTATGCCGCTGACCCGGCTGTCACACGTCATCTCGCCAAGTTCTTAACCCGTCAGAAAGAAGCTGCGAGCGAGTCCCAGAGCTTTGCGCATCCGACGGCTATTCTCTTCAACGGTGGCGTCATGAAGGCGCAGTTGTTACGTCAACGGCTGGTTGATGTGCTCGATGGCTGGCTGACACAAGAAGGAAGTCCAGCATTGCGGGCACTAGAAGGCACGAACTTAGATCACGCAGTTGCCCGCGGTGCGGCGTACTATGGCCTGGCACGACGTGGCAAAGGCGTGCGTATCCGTGGTGGCGCAGCGCGGTCGTATTACATTGGTATCGAGACCTCAATGCCTGCAGTGCCAGGGATGGCTGCTCCACTGAAAGCACTGTGTGTTGCGCCGTTCGGTATGGAAGAAGGAACAGAGAGTGATATTCCGGGGCAAGAGTTTGGTCTGGTTGTTGGCGAACCCGCGCAGTTTCGTTTTCTTGGGTCAACGACGCGACGTGAGGATCGGGTTGGAACACTGATTGAAGAGCCTGGTGATGACATCGAAGAGCTGACCCCGATGGAAACAACACTCTCCTGGATCGGCCAAGAAGGGGTGACGATTCCCGCACGCTTACAGGTGCACCTGACCGAAGTGGGAACGCTGGAACTGTGGGCAGTGTCTCGTGACGAGACTCACCGTTGGAAGCTCGAATTCAACGTGCGTAGTGCTGGTGAGGAATAGGAACTCATGAAAGTCGGGGCACGGCACGCCGTGCCCCGAGCGTCGTCAGTTGGCTTTAATGATTGAATTACCAAAGACCGCCGGATTGTCGCCAGCCGTGCCAGTATATAACGTCGAACACTGATCTTCTGCACAACTAGGCCAACTCAGATTGCCATTGTCCAGATACCATCGACTAATACTCGATTTGAACAACCCTAATTTATCACCTGGAGTACCGGTCCAGTTACCCACGACAGGCATGTAGTCTGGATTGACGTTAGGATCGACTGCGAATGAACTCACGCTCAGCAACGGCTGCACTCCTACGCCTAACGCTGTATTGCTGAAGTAGAAAGTTCCATTACTTGGCCGGAAGACGCCAATCGTTATTGTCCCGTTACCATCCCAGTCACCAGCGATGGGGAGGTCATTAGGGCGAGTCCAATTGCTGGGCGACGGGTCCGAGGGGTTCGCTTCGTTGTAAGTATCAAAACAGTAATCGATAGTGCAAGCGTCTACGGTGCCATTCCCATTTTCTAACTGCCACTGTCCCGTGCTGGACCGGAAAACGCCTACTTTGGTGCGACCGGGGTTCGGACCTACCCATTGTCCTACTATTGGTTTATAGCCAAAACTCGCTGGCCCGGTATGAATCACGCTGCTAGTTGAAGGAGGAAAATTAGAATTGCTGAGCCGGAAACACTGGGAGGCAGTGTTCGGGCACGCGGTCTGATCAGTATGGTAGACACCGAGGGTTACAGTCTTGTTTGCATCAGCATCCCAATCGCCCGTAACTGCTATATCATTCTTTCCTGGGGCGCCGAAAACACCGTAACAGAAATCCTTTGTCGGATCACCATCCGACTGTTCAGCACCGCAGCCATCAAATTTGCCATTGCTGTTGTCGCGAGACCACAAGGCGTTACTCGGACGGAAAAGACCAATAGTGTTGTCGTTGATTGCTTGAGACCCGTAGAAACTATTGAAGCCGAGCACGGTCTTAACCTTCTGGATCTCAGATCCACCTCCATGATAGAGGCCGGCGACGGGTCCAAACGACCAACGGTGTAGAGCAACAACCTCGCCCAATGCATTGAGAACTAGAGCCCCACTGTTTCCACCTATCAAAGGGCGAGTAGAGGTATACTCCAAGTCGTCTTGTGAGTAGATGAATAGCCCATTCCAGCAGCTCGTATTTTGGTGTTCAATAGTAGTAAAGACTCTTGCAGCATCGAAAACGGTTCCCACTACTTGGTGTCCGCCTCCGGGGGTGTCAAAAGAACCAACGATAAGAATCCCATCTCCATTCATAGGAGGGTTACTGATGGTGCCTTTGAACGGACCATAATCACGAAGCTTTCGATCTACGAGTAAAGAGCCGTTTCCTTCGGTGGTGTCATTATCGAGAAAAAAAGCAGCAGCGTCGGTTGTGAGCGTCTGCCCTTCAACTCGAGTATATCGTGAGGCACGACCAAGTGTAGCAGAACTAGAAGCAGGGCAGGGGATATTAAGGTTGAGCCAGGATTGGTCCTTGATAATGGGGGCATAGACTCATAGAAGATACCGCATTTGGCGGACAATTGTCTGGTAAATCGCAAGGCGGACACGTAGCGGTAGTCGAACAGCTATAAAGTACATGGGCGGCGGTAGGGCCCCACGGTTTGCCGTCTACAAGGACAATCCCACCGAGGGTGCCTCCCAAGCTGTTGGGAAGGTGCGTCACGGGATCACACGGCCATGCTGGATCATCTGTTGCTATTGCTCCGACTACTGGGCGAATTGCTGGGGAAGTGGCCGTATGGCTTGACTCTTTAATACTTTGGACAGGTTCCAAGTATACTGGTAAACCCTCGACTTCTTTTGGTACAAGCTCAGGTTGCGTTGATTCGACAGCGATTCCATCTTTTCTTAGGGTGAACCCCCGAATACCAGGTAGGTTTCTAAAAAACTCAAAGTGACGTTGTATAATGTCTTGGGCTTTCTCGTAAGGAATCCCGGCAATAGGTGGATGCGGCGGTCTCATGATGTCTAGAGGGAAAGGTTGGAAGTCATTGGTAGGTTGACAAAACCGCCACCGATAACGGCGATGTTCCTCAAATCCGCTAGGGCAGCTAGTTGCGTCTTTGAGAGGCTCCCTGATACCACCGGGTTTCAGGACGATCACGCCAGGGGGCGGAGGGAGAACCTGAATGATGTCGACTTTAACAGGGATACCTTCCACCTCTTTGGGGACCAGATCGGGACGATCAGTTTCAATCCAGAGTTCTCCGGTATCCGCGGACGGAAGAACTCCGAGCACATCGGGATTCTCAAACAACTTTTCTTGATTTCGGCGATACACGTCCAGGACGCGTTGTTGAACTTCTGGAGAGGCGAAGGGAGGAGGCTCCTTCGGTGGTTGGGAACCGTCTGGTACAGGCGAGACTTGGTTTTGCGCTTCTAGCCGTTGGAGAGAAAACCAGGCTACTGTACAGAGCAAGCCGAGAAAGATTGTACGCCGGACCATAACTCCCTCCCTTACTGATCACTTTAAGTTATCTCATATCGCCGTGAAAGTCTCCTCTGATAGGCGGACTTTTACTCACCCCCCCCCTGCAAGTGTCAAGTCGAAAAATCGCTAACGAGAGAAGCGGAAATCTCTGTATGACTTGGTGGTGAAACTGCTATGTGCCTTAGTGCGCTCAATGCTGAAGTTGCCTCGGAGAGGGATACGACATCGCGGTCACACCAAGATCTGGATGATTGCTATAGTGGTGGTCTGAGGCGATCCTTCGTTGCCTCCCGCCCGATCATCGGCAGATTGTGTGGTGGTCATATGGGTGCCTGATTGAAAAGCCTGGTATCACGATGATACGATACCAAGCGGTGGAAAAAAAGAAACCACACTTCAACCTGCAGACAGTGAAGCGATTGGTGAAGAGTCCGAATTCGCGTGTGATTACCCGGCAAGCGTTCAAAGATGCCGCTGTTTTGGGCTTGGAGGAATCCGACATCGTAGAATGTGTTGCTCTGCTCACACCGCAGGATTTCTATAAGAAAGTGTTTTTTAATTCGTATTTTCCGTCGTCACCATCCGCAGCGTGCGCCGGATACTGGCCAAGTACACCATAGCGTCACTGGAAACGGTGGTATGTTCGAAGTCCCGACACAAGCGCCGCTAGCGCCCCAGCCAACCGAAGGACCGCTCCACCACCCAGCGGCGGGGCAACACGGTAAAGCCTTTGGCGTCTGCCGAACGGCGCACCACCTCCAAGCGC
>Ga0194132_10004552_pt1 | contig 23483 bp, 17 predicted proteins | sample TA2KigOf80mmetaG_FD_148612 | JGI IMG/M metagenome (GOLD analysis project Ga0194132, IMG submission 148612) | Freshwater microbial communities from Lake Tanganyika, Tanzania - TA2015054 Kigoma Offshore 80m | ecosystem: Environmental > Aquatic > Freshwater > Lake | place: Tanzania: Lake... | reverse complement strand
ATCAACCGTTCGGGCTTGCCAGGAGCCATGCGGGGCGACCATGCTGAGCGACGGTCTAATGAGACCGAGAATGAAACGGCCTGCCCCGCCGGCATCGCTGTGCTTGGAGAACAGTTTAGACCTTTTTAAGATACAAGAATGACATGAACAATTCTTTGCTTTAATGTGTGCAATGCCTTCAGCAGTCGCCAAACATTAAGGAGTAGTGCATGCCTACCCGTCCGCCGCGGGCGAGGGCTGGGCGGTGACCTGGGAGGAGACCAGGCGGGCGTAGAGGCCGCCTCGGTTCAATAGCTCGTCGTGGCGGCCCTCTTCCACCACCTGTCCCTGGTCTAGCACCAGGATTTTGTCGGCGTCGCGGACGGTGGAGAGTCGGTGGGCGATGACCAGCGTGGTGCGGCCCTTCATGAGCTTGGACAGGGCGTCGCGGACAAGCCGCTCGTTGACGGCGTCGAGGTGGGAGGTGGCCTCGTCCAGCACCAACACTGGCGCGCCCTTGAGTACAGCCCGCGCGATGGCGATGCGCTGCCGCTGGCCGCCCGATAGCTGCATCCCGCGTTCGCCCACCGGCGTATCGTAGCCCTGGGGCATAGCGGCGATGAATTCATGGGCGTGGGCCTCTTTGGCGGCGACGATGATCTCCGCGTCGGTGGCGTCCGGCTTCGCAACCTTCAGGTTCTCTTTAATGGTGGTATTGAATAGGTAAGTGTCCTGGGCCACCAGGGCGATGGACTGGCGAAGGTCGTCCAGCTTGAAGTCGCGCAGGTCCTGGCCGTCCAGCCGTATCTGGCCGCTGACGGGGTCCCAGAATCGAAGCAGCAGGTGGGCGGAGGTGGTCTTGCCGGCGCCGCTGCGGCCCACAATCGCCACCGTCTGCCCCGGCGCCACCGAGAAATTCAGGCCCCGCAACGCCTCAGACAGGCCTGGGCCGTAGGAGAAGCGCACATCCTGGAATTCGATGGCCGAGCCCGCGCGGCCGTTTCTTGACAGCGTAACGCCGGGGCCATCCTGGACGGGCACGGGCTCGTCGTGGACGGCGAAGACCCGACGCGCGCTGGCGACGGTGTCGGCCAACTGCTTGCCGACCTGGGCGATTTCAGACACGGGGATGAAGGAGGACAGGGCGATGAGGCTGAGGAGTGGCAGGATGGCGGGGGAAAGGTCGCCCTGGCGGGCGAAGTAGGCGCCGGCGGTGAGGACGGAAACGCCGCCTAGTCCTATAAGGGTCTCGATGGCGACCCGCTGGAAGGTTATGTGCTTGAAGAATCGGATTCGATGCGCGGCGTATTTGCGCTGGTTTGCGGTAACCTCGTTCAATCTGTGTTTCTCAGCGCTGAAGGCCACAATCTCGCGCATCCCCTGGACGCTGTCGACCATGTGAGCGTTGATCTCGCCAAGCTGCTCTCTTGAGCCGGAGGCCACACGGGAGAGTGCCTTGTTGCCGATAAAGGGCGTCAAAGCGACCAATATGAGGAACAGTAATAGAATCATCGCCAGCTCCCACTGGAACACGCCCAGAACAATCATTATGGTGGCGGGCACGACGACGGCCACAAAGGCGGGGGCGATGGTGTGGGCGAAGAAGTATTCGATGGTCTCGACGTCGCTGGTGACGATGCTGACGATGTCGCCGGAGCGGTGGCGCACCAGGTAGGCCGGCGCCAGGGGGTCCAGCTTTTTATACACGTCGATGCGCATCTCGGCCAGCAGCCTGAAGGCGATGTCGTGGGACAGCCAGCTTTCGCTCCAATTGAGGATGGGTGTGAGGAAGGCCATCACCGCCAGGGCCACGATGAAGCCGGCGATCTCACCGCCCTGCCCTGGCGACACCTCCCGCACCAGCAGCGCGCTGGCGACGCCGATGCCGATGAGGACGAAGACGCGCAGCACGCCGAGGATAAATGTGACGGTAAGCATCAGACGCCACGGCCCGACAAGCTGGAGGAGGCGTCTAAAGATCTGGCCTGTGCCCAGGGCCGAGGATGCGCTTATGATGCTGGTCTGGGCCTGAAACCCGAGACTCTCTACGGCGCGTCCATTAGACGGAGCCGCGCCATTAGCATTAGCCGCCACTGCGCCAACAGCGAGCTTTCGCTCGTACTCCTGGGCTTCCACCCCCATCTGGATAGCCATGAGGTCGCTGTAAACGCCGGCTTTGCCGATGAGTTCCCTATGCCTCCCTTGCTGGACCAGGCTCCCTTGCTCTAATACCAGTATGCGGTCGGCGTTGATGACGCTGGACAGCCGGTGGGCGATGACCAGGGTGGTGCGGCCCTTCATCAGCCGTTCCAGGGCCTGCTGGATAACGCTTTCATTCTCGGTATCGACGCTGGACAGCGCCTCGTCTAACAGCAGTATCGGCGCGTCTTTTAGCAGCGCGCGGGCGATGGCGATGCGCTGCCGCTGGCCGCCGGACAGGCGTATGCCCCGCTCGCCGATGAGGGTGTCGTAGCCGTTAGGCAGGGCCATGATGAAATCGTGGGCGTTGGCGGCGCGGGCGGCTTCCTCCAGTTGGGACGGAGAAGCCTGAGGGCTGCCAGGCCGCAGGTTCTCGGCCACCGTGCCATGGAAGAGATAGGTGTCTTGGGTCACCACCGCGACGTGCTGGCGGATGGTGGACAGGGGCAGGGTTCGCAGGTCGTGGCCGCCCAGGAGGATGCGGCCCTGCTGGGGGTCGAAAAAGCGCATCGCCAGCCACACCAGCGTGCTTTTGCCCGCCCCGCTGGGCCCGACGACGCCGATGGTCTCGCCGGCATTGAGTTTGAAGGAGAGGTCTTGCAGCGCCGCGCCCCGGCCCGCCGGGTAGGAGAAAGTCACGTTCTGGAACTCGATGATCGGCTCCAGTTTTTGCGGCGCGCCAGCGGTAGGCGGAGCGTCCTCGACCTGGGCCTTGGCGTCGACGAGGTCAAAGACAGCCTGGGCGGCGGACATGCCCAGCATACCGCGATGATAGAGGCTGGTTAGCTCACGCAGAGGCCGGAACACCTCAACGCCCAGCATGACGACAATTAGGAGTGTTGTAAGTTCCAACGTGCCGTTTTCGACTCGGACGGCGCCCCAGGCTAGGGCCGCCGCGGCGCCCGCTGTGATGCCAAACCAGGTGACGCCGGTGGTGCCGGAATTGCGCGCCAGGACGCCCATGGTGCTTCTAAATACATGATGGGCCTTATCGGCGAGGATATTGCCCCGGGCTTTGCTCTGCCCGAAGGCTTTAAGGGTGGCGAGGCCCTGGACGCTGTCGAGGAAGTCGGCGCTGAGGTCGCCGTAGGCCTGACGCCGCTTGAGGCTGCCGTCGGCATTCCACTTATGGAAGGCGGCGGGGCCGATGAGGGTAAGGAGGGCGAAGCCGAGGTATATGGCGGCGGTCTGAATGTCCAGCAGGCCCATGAAAATAAACAGGCCCAGAGGCGTCAGCGCGGCCACGGCCATCTGGGGGAGATATTCGCCAAAATAGGATTCGAGCTGGTCGACGCCTTCAACCAGCGATACCAGGACATCGCCGGCGCGTTTCTGGTCCAGGGCGCCGGGGCCCAGGGCCAGAGCGCGGCTATAGAGCTCCCGCCGCATCTTTATCTGGACTTCCACGGCGGCGCGATGCCCCGTCATCTCCTTCAGGTACTGGAAGCAGGCGCGGGCCACCACGGCCACCCACACGCCCGCCACCGCCAGCACAATCTGGTCCGTGGGCTTGCCTTCCACCACCAGGGCGATGGCATAACCGGACAGGGCCAGGCGGCTCACGCCCGCGACGGCGGTCAGCATCCCGAAGAATACTGCCAGGGCAAGCCGCCATCGTATACCAGCCGTGAAGGCCCAGAGACGTTGGTTGAAATACATCTTTTAAGGAGTCCCCCTGACGAAACTTTTGATACTTTCTCAGTCGGCAGCTTTCGCAAAGATACCATGAGTGGAAGCCAGGCGCAAAAGCCTTGCCTAGCTACCTTGCGCTTAATAATTACGATAGTTGATGGATGAAATAAACTTGATATAATTCCCACACTAACGAAAGCTGAGGGGACGGTGCGCTGTGAAATTTGGATTTTTTATGATGCCGCTCCACCATCCCAGCGAGAATCCTACCCTAGCCTTTGAACGCGATCTGGATTTCATCGAGTACGTCGAGAAGCTGGGCTTCGACGAATGTTTCATCGGCGAGCACCACTCGGCGGCATGGGAGACTATACCGGCGCCCGACATCTTCATCGCCATGGCTGCCGCCCGCACCAAGCGCATCACCCTTGGCACTGGCGTCATCAACCTCCCTTACCACCATCCCTTCCACGTGGCCGAGCGGATGGCTTTCCTCGACCATCTCACCCGCGGCCGGCTGGTCATGGGCGTCGGCCCGGGCGTGCTAGCTACCGACATCATCCTGTTCGGCCTGTCGGTGGACCAGGTGCGGCCTATGATGAACGAATCGTTGGAGATCATTGTCAAGCTCCTGGAGACGGACGGGCCCGTTACCCATGAGGGTCGGTACTGGCAGATTAAAGACATGGAATTGCAGCTCAAGTCCTACCAGCAGCCTCGACTGCCGATCGCCATGGCAAGCTCAGGCAGCCTCAACAGCCTGGAGCAGGCGGGGATGTACGGGCTGCCGGTATGGTCTCTAGCGAACTCGCCCATGGCGGGCGCGGTGCCGATTGAGCAGCAGTGGGACGTAATAGAGGGCGCGGCGAAGAAGGCGGGGAAGGCCGTGCGCCGCGACGACTGGCGAGTGGTGAACTACCTCTATGTGGCCGAGAGCCGGGAGCAGGCCCTGGCAGAGATTCGAGACGGCGTTAAGACCGCCCTGAGTTACAACGACGGCAACGGCAGCCTGCGTCAGTACCTGAGCCGCCCTGACCAGACCTTCGACGAGCTAACCGTGGAAGAGGTCATCCAGAACCGGAGCTGGATTGTGGGCGACCCGGACCAGGTGACGCGCGAACTGGAGGAGCTTTTTAACAAGACAGGCGGCATCGGCGGGTTCCTCATTACGATTAACGAATGGGGGCCGGTGCAGACCACCTACAAGTCGTTAGAGCTTTTCGCGCGATATGTGATGCCTCGATTTCAGGGCCACACCGCCAGCCTGGAGCGAGTGTGGAAGAAGACCCAGAAGTGGAACCGCGATGGCGTCATTCAGAAATACCGGCGCGGCATGCAAACAACCGTCGAGAAGAAGGCTTGAGGGCGGAGCGTTTAGACAAGGCGTATCGAAGCGGTTAAACTAGCGGCGTCGCAGGCGGAGTCAACTAAAGAGGAGAATATCATGGCGGAACTGCCCATCATATACACCGTTCGTTTGGACCTGGCGCCGGACATTGAAGAAGAGGCCAATCGATGGAACAACGGCCCTCACATCACCGATCTCCTCAACGCCGGCTTTCTCAGCGCAGTGCGATACCGCTCCACCCGCGGCGACCCCAAATACCTTCATCTCTACGAGCTAGACAGCATCGACACGCTTAAAACCGAGACTTACGCCAACGTCGCCAAGAACGACACGTGGGCGCCCAAAATCCGCCACGGGTTCTTGAACCACTCGGCATCGCTATACAAGCAGATCGTTACGGTGAAGATAAAGGAGACGCCTCGCGAGTTTAAGAAGCCTAGGTCTTCCGCCAACTCCGTCGGCGGCGTCCGCAGCAAATACCTGGTGACCATTCGGTTGGACGTGGCCCCGGACGGGGTGGAAGAGTTTATGCAGTGGAACCGGACGGAACACTTCCATCTGATCCTTGGCATAAAGGGCATGGCCAGCGCCCGCCTGTGCCGCAAGGCCGGCCAGCACCCCAAGAACCCCTCTCACGACCCAGAATGGGTCGCCATCTATGAGGTCGATGATCTGGCCGCGCTGAAAGACCCCAGGATGAAGGCCCTCAACGAGACCGATTGGGCCAAGCGGATGCACCAGAAACAATCGGACATACGTTTTAACGTCCTGGAGCGCGTCCACCCGGCTTAGTCTAGCAATCGGCTGTTGTTTGCCTGTGGCTGCTGGCCCGTTTAACCCACGGCAAAACATACCATATAGAGGACTGGGGTCATACCCTGGTGACCCCAGTCCTTAATACATGCCTGCCATCTAAGCAAATGCCTCAATCATGTTTTATGTATACAGCATAAGGGTATGACCGATTGGTACAATTAATGTAACCCCTCATGTAATTTAATCGAGGCAGCCACAGCATGCGTTATGACTTAGCGGTCATCGGGACAGGGCCTGGCGGCCTGGGCGCCGCGATTCAGGCGGCCAAGCTGGGGAAGCGGGTAGCCGCCATCGAAAAGATGGCGGTGGTCGGCGGCAACAGCGTTAATACAGGGACAATTCCCAGCAAGACCTTTCGAGAGGCCGTCCTCTTTTTCACCGGCTACTACCAGCGGGGCCTTTACGGCTTTAGCTACACCATGAAAGACCACGTCAGTATTCAAGACCTGACCTATCGATGCCAGCAGGTGGTCCAGGACCGGGGCCACGTGGTCAAGTCCCAGTTTGCCCGAAACGGAGTATCCCTGCTCTTCGGCGAGGCGTCGTTCATGGACTCCCGTCATGTTAGGGTACGGGCCCCCGACGGCGCCGCCGAGATAATCGAAGCGGACTACACAGTGGTCAGCACCGGCAGCCTGCCGGCCCATTCGCCCAAAGTCCCCATCAACGGCTCCACGATTGTGGACTCGGACGGCATTCTGAAGATTAATAAAATCCCTAAAAACCTCATTGTGGTCGGCGCGGGAGCCGTCGGCGTTGAATACGCCTCCTTTTTCGCCGCCCTGGGCGCCAAAGTTACGCTGGTGGATATGCGGCAGCACGTCCTCGAATTTTTGGACAGGGAGATATTCCAAGGCCTCTGCTATGAGCTGCGGCAGAACGGCGTCACGTTCCGGCTGGGCGAGGAGGTGACCGAGGTAGTCACGGAGGGTTGCGGCGTCCTGGCCCGCACTCGCAGCAACAAGACCATTCGCGGCGACCTGCTGCTTTACGCCGTGGGCCGCGTGGGCTCTACCGCCGGGCTGGGGCTGGAGTCCCTGGGCATTGCCGTGGACGCGCGGCAGCGCATACCGGTGAATGATTCCTATCAGACTGTGGCGCCCAATGTCTACGCCGTCGGCGACGTCATCGGCCCGCCAGCCCTGACCGCCACATCGCGAGAGCAGGGCCGTCGCGCCGTCCATCACGCCCTGGGAATTCCGATACGAACCTCCACAGAGCTATTGCCCATAGGCATCTACTCAATACCGGAGCTGTCCATGGTCGGCAAGACGGAGGAAGAGCTTACCGAGTCCCAGGTGCCCTACGAGTGCGGCGTCGCGAGATATCGAGAGACCGCGCGGGGAAAGATAATCGGCGACACGTCAGGCATGATGAAGCTCCTCTTCCACGCCGAGAACCGCCAGCTTTTGGGGGTGCACGTCATCGGCGAGCGGTCCCCGGAGCTGGTGCACATAGGCCAGGTGGCTATGGCTATGGGCGCGACCCTGGACTTCTTTGTCGAGAACGTTTTCAACTATCCCACGCTGGCTGAATGCTACAAAGTGGCCGCCTTGGACGCCTACAACAAACTGGGCGACGGCGCGTCCGCCGCCAAAGAGGTTGTCTCAGCTAAGAAAGCGCCTTAGTAACCCCCCTCAAATAAAAGCAGCGCCCCGATTTATCGGGGCGCTGCTTTTTCTCTTACGGGGAGGAATTACTCCTTCGCGGCCACAACCTTCTCGAAATCGGCGATGAAGTCGTCGATGATGGCGTTGGTCATGGGCGAGGAAACGGTCATCTCCTGCATCTCGCGGCAGTAGTGGCCTTCCATGGTCATGGCCAGCATCATGCGGCGGCGCATCTGCTGGTCGAACTTCAGGATGTCGCGGTAGTTGCGGACGGGGCTGGTGGTCATATGGACGGTGATCATGTTCTCCAGGTAGAGAACGCGTCCGGGGAACTTGGACTTCTTGACCACGGTCTCCAGCCCATCGGCCATGCGCTTGCCGATGGCCTTGAGGTGCTTGTAAACGTCCGGGGTGGCCTCTTCCATGTGAGCCAGGCCCGCGGCCAGGGTCATGGGGTTGGCGGAGTAGGTGCCGCCGGATGCAATCCCCATTTTCTTCTCCGGGTCCAGCACGTCCATGATCTTTTTCTTGCCGCCGAAGGCGCCTACGGGCATCCCGCCGCCCACCAGCTTGCCGAAGGTGGTCAGGTCGGGATTGACGCCGGCCAGCGCCTGGTAGCCGCCGTAGGCGACGCGCAGGCTCTTGACCTCGTCCACTACGAAGAGGATGCCCAGCTCTTTGCACTTGTTGGCGACGAAGCGGACAAACTCGAAAGGTATCTCGTAGTTGGCGCTCTTGGGGTCATAGAAGACGGCGGCGATATCGTCTTTGTTCTCGCGGAGAATGAGGTCCACAGCCTCGGCGTCGTTGTAGGGCATGACGACGACGTTGTTGACGGTCTCGGGGTTGATGCCCTTGAGGTCGGCCACGGCGTTGGGGGCGTCGGCGGAGCCTGCGGCGTCGGCGGGCGGCGCGACGCTGATTTCGGCGTCGTCGGTGGTGCCGTGGAACCCGCCTTCGAACTTAGCTATCTTGGGCTTGCCGGTGTAGGCGCGGACCAGGCGGATGGTGTTCATCAGCGCCTCGGTGCCGGAGTTGACAAACCGGACGCTCTCTACCGAGGGGACGCGCTTGCACAGGTGTTCGGCGATGGCCTTCTCATAGGTGTTGGGCGCGCCAAAGACGATGCCGTTGTTGACGACGTCGTTTAAGGCCTTGACGGTCTTCTTGGGGCTGTGGCCCAGGATCATGGCGCAGGCGTTGTTGATCCAGTCCACCAGTTTGTGGCCGTCAACGTCCCAGAGGTAGCAGTCCTGGGCGCGTTCGACATACATGGGCGGGTTATAGCCCAGGGACTTCATAGCACCGCCAGGCATGACATTTTTGCCGCCCTCAAAGAGCTTCCTGGACTTTGGCGCCCAGGCTGCAAACTCCTTTTCTAGAGTTGCGAGTGACTTAACCATTAAAGCTCCCTCCTTCAGATTTCTTAGTTGTAAGACTTCTCGAAGCTAACGGCATAATATAGTCCTGTCCGCCTTCTGGCAATACCCCCCGTTTTTCCGTGCGTCCGGCAGGCTGTTTTAACAGGTCTTGGCCGTTTCACGCTTACCCTTCCGACATGAGCTTCTGAACAATCTCCGGCATCACCCGCTCGTCCGCGTGGAGGGCGTTGGCGTTTAATAGCTCCAGCACCTCCTGGTTGGACATACCCAACATGCCTTGCAGCACCTCCAGCGTATGCTGCCCCATCAGCGGCGCGCCGCCTCGCGCCCCCGCCTTCCCTTGGGCCAGCCGGAAGGGCGAGTTCACCACCCTGGTCTTGCCCAGCACCGGGTCTTCCACCTCCGCTACCAGCTCCCGCTCTCGGGTATGCGGGTCCTCAATGATCTCCTTCCACGTCCGCACCCGCCCGCACTGGACGCCGCCCCTGTCTCCGAGAAGCGCTTCCACCTGCTTGACCGAATCGAAGGAAGCCACCCACTCCTCCACCAGCCGCTCTAGCTCGTCTCGATTAGCCATGCGGACCGTGCGGTTAGAATATCGTGCGTCCTCCCCCAGTTCAGGCCTGCCCATGGCCCTGGTCAGGTTGCGCCACCCCGGGTCGGTGGAGGCTACGATGGCTATCCAGCCGTCCTTGCCTTTGAACAGGTTGCCAGGAATAAGAATAGGGCGGCGGTTGCCGTACCGAGTCGGGTTCAACTGGCCTTGGCTCAAGAATATGTACTGGCTGGCCCACTCGTTCTGCCAGAGAATGCAGTCGATGAGAGCGATGTCGATGTGCTGTCCTTCGCCGGTGACGCTGCGCTGATAAAGGGCCGCGCATATGGCGCCGAAGGCGTGGAGGCCGCCGGTGGTGTCGCTGATGGACATGCCAGTGGTCTGGGGCGGGCCGTCGGGGTCGCCGGTGAGGGAGGCCAGGCCGCTCATGGCTTGAATGACCATGTCGCCGGCCGGACGGCGTGAGTACGGACTCTTCTGCCCAAAGGCGCTGACGGAGCAGAGGATGATGGAGGGTTTGAGCTTCTTGAGGTCTTTATAACCGATGCCCAGCCGATCCATGACGCCAGGCCGGAAGTTCTCCACCACAACGTCGGACATCTTTACGAGGCGCCGCACTGCCTCGAGAGCCTTGGGATGAGCAAAATCTAGGCAGATGTCTTTTTTGCCCAGGTTCTGCTGCATAAAATAGCCGCTGACGCCTTCCGGTGTGGTGTACTCGAACTGACGCGCCGCGTCGCCACCGGGAGGCTCGATTTTTATAACCTCAGCGCCCATGTCGGCCAGGATACGCGTGCCGAAGGGGCCAGCGAGGATGCGAGTAAGGTCCAGGACGCGGACGCCCGAGAGGGGGCCTTGATTCTCGTTGGTTTTCTTGTTAGCCATCTCTCAATTACTGCCGCTAAATTAGGCGGTCCTAGGATAGCATTCCCTTGTTTTCCAAGCCCTTCACTTCTCCCGCGCTCAGCCCCAGCAGCCTGCCGAAAACCTCGGCGTTGTCCGCCCCCATCTCGTGACACCAGCCCAGCTTTCCAGGCGACTCCGACAGATGCACATAGGAGCCCGGGTATTCGATGCCGCCAGTGCCCGAGTAGTCCACTGTGTCGAAGAAGCCCCTCGCGCGCAGGTGCGGGTCCAAAAATAGCGACTCGCCGCTCTGCACCACGCCGGCAGGCACCCCGGCCGACTGAAGGATTCGCATGACCTGATGGGCCGTATGCTCCGCAGTCCACGCCTCAATAAGGGCTTCCATATCTTTTCTATTAGCCAGTCGGTCTTGAGCTGCACCAAACTTTTTATCCCTGGCCGCCTCGGGTGAACCCATCGCCTTTACCAGCGCCGACCACTCGGCATCATTTTGCACTGCGATGGCGCACCAGGCGTCGTCGCCTTTGCATCGATAGACGCCATGAGGGGCGAACTGAGGATGGCCGTTGCCATCGGGTCTAGGCCCTCGACTATTAAGGAAATAGTCGAGGTAATGGTGGCCTATGACATAGGCGGTGGCGTCCACCTGGCTTAGCTCGATAAGCTGGCCCTGGCCCATGGAGTCTCGATGTCGAAGGGCTGCCATGAGGGCGGCGGCGCCGAAGGCAGCGCTGAGGTAGTCCGGCGCCCATACTGGCGGTCCTGCAGGCTCTGAGGCCTCGCCATAGGACCAGAGGTGGTACATGCCCGTGATGCCCATGGCGACGGCGGCCAGGCCGACATAGTCGCGATATGGGCCGTCCAGACCGAAGCCTGGCAGTCGCGCCATAATTATGTCATGCCGCAGCTTCTTGAGGTCCTCATATCCTAGACCCCACCGCTCCATGACGCGGGGGCTGAAGTTTTCGACGACGATATCGCAGTGGGGGATGAGGCGCTGGATTAATGCGCGGCCTTCGTTGTCAGCCATGTTGACGGTAATCGAGAGCTTGTTACGGTTGATGTCGGCAAAGGTTACCTTCTGCTGCATAACCAATCGTGGGTCCATGTCGGGCCTGGCGCGGCCTCGCTGCTGGTGGGACGCGGACTCGACTTTTATAACTTCCGCCCCTGCCTCGGCTAAAAGCTGGGTAAGGACAGGGCCGGCGATGGCCTGGCTAAAGTCTAGGATACGGACGCCTGACAAAGGCTGCTTTTGCGATGGTCGTCGCTTAGAGGTCTTGTAGGGTTCGTCGCCATACAGTTCATCAAAAACCTGCTCGGTGTCTTGCCCCAAATTAGGGGCGGCGGCGCTAATTGCTGACGGAGTGGCGGTAAATCGAAAGGGTGGCTGGACCATCGGCAAGACGCCCAGTGTTGGGTGCGTCACTTTTACGAAAGTATTCCTGGCCTTGGTGTGGGGGTCTTGAATAAATTCCGCCGGCGTGTTCACGGGCGCTACCGTGATGTGACGCGCCTGCCCTTCCTTAAATAGCTCGGCTTTGGACTTAGTCTTAGTGAACTCAACAGTAAGAAACTCGATGAGGTCGGCGTTGGCGATGCGGGTGTGGCGGTTGTCCCACATGGGGTCGGTGAGAGCCTCAGGCTTGCCTATCCAATCGACAAAGGCCCGCCAGTGGGAGGTGGCGATGACCACCAGGTGCGCGAAGCCGTCGGCGGCGGGGTAGACGCCATAGGGCATGCCGCCTCCGATGGGTGTGCGGCTGCCGGCGCGCTGCAGGATGTTGGCGTTGGACGAATAGTTGACCAGGACGTGCTGCATGGCCGCCTGCACCTCCTGGCATGACACCTCCACCCGCTGCCCTCGCCCTGTGGAGTCTCGATGCCGCAGGGCCAGCATAATGCCATAGGCGGCAAAGGCCGAGGCGAGGAAATAGGGCTGCAGCTCAGGCTCAGCCAGGGGCGGGCGGTCCGGCGACCCGCAGAGGTACATGACGCCGCCCATGGCGGACGCGACGATGCTCGGCGCCTTGTACTCAGCATACGGGCCGGTCTGCCCGAAGCCTGTGATGCTGGCCATAACCAGGGCGCCGTGCCCATGCTTCAGATTTTTGTAGCCTATACCAAGCTCTTCGAGATGATCCGGAATCGAGGACTCAATTAGCACATCAGCAGTCCTGGTTAGGGCTTTCAAGGCTTGCCGGTGATTCCGTTTGTTCAGATCCAACGCCACGCTCTTTTTGCCGGCGTTAAGATGTTGAAATAAAAGGCTGCTTTCATGCCCGCCAATGGAATCCTTAAACGGGCCGAGAGAGCGGGTTGGCGTGCCCGACGGCGGCTCCACCAGGACAACCTCCGCGCCCATGTCGGCGAAAAGGCGGCCGCATAGTTGTCCCTCGGGGCCGGACATATCTACGACGCGTACGTCGGACAGCGGCCCCGTCATGAACGAGAAGAGAGGGCTACGACGGCCCCGCCGCGAATGGTCTCCTCGCCGCGCTGGTCGTGGCCCCATAGCTCCAGCTCCACCAGGGCGTCGCCGCCCTCGCGCCGCTTATCCTTGACCTTGCCTTTCAGCCAGTGAGTATCGCCCACCAAGTTGAAGCGACGCACCTCGCCCCAGAACTTCTTGATATAGCCGTCATCGCCCATCCAGTTTGTCGCCACCTGGCACAGCCAGGCGACGCGCTGAGGGCCGAAGTCGTAGGAGGAGGGGACGCCGACCCGACGCGCGAAGTCGGGGTCCCAGTGGACGCGCTCGGGCACGTCTGGCACGCCCTGGGCGTTGAGGTCGAAGGCCATGGGGTGCTTCTTGTAATACTCGACGCCGAGTTTGTGGGCGTGGGTGAAGGGGCGAAAGCCCCAGCCAACTTTCCACGCGACATTATCGGTAACTCGCAAAGGGCCTTTGACGACGTGGGGTGTTTCCTCTCCCGCCGACACGTCCTCCCAATATCGAGGCGTCGCCCCGCGTATCTCTTCCTTATCGTAGTCAGCGAAAATACGCTGGATGTCCTCAGCCGAGTATTGGGCTGGTTCCAGGCTTTTATGCTTGCCGCGCTCTCGAGCGGTATCCCGCTCTGTGCGCATATGCCACTCCTTCACATCGGCCAGCTTGACGCCGTCGCCCCGGCGGAAGGTGTAGGTGTGCTCCTGGAGAATGGAGCGGGCGGCGAAACGGCTCTCCTTGGGTGTGAGTCCCGTGAGGGCGACGGTGCCCGCGATGCGGTCGCCAGCCCGAATGGGTTCATACATATCGAAGGATGCGCCCGCCCACATGGCGTGGATGCCCCGCAAGCCCTGGGGCGCGCCGCGGCCGAAGCAGCTAAATAGGAACGATGGCGGCGCGACTATTCCCTTCCATCTGGTCTGTTTCCCATAGTCCTCGTCGGTGTACAGAGGATTGGCGTCGCCGATGCCGTGGACGAAGTGGCGTACAGTGTCGGCGGTAGCGTATCGATTAAAGGGTTCCCTGACTTCGAGTTCGACCCCGATGAGCTGTCGGAGGCGGTCGAGTTCCGAGTCGGTGATTTTAGGAAATTCTTGCTGTTTGACCATGGTGTGAGATGCTGTGGCTTTGCCTCATGTTAAACAAGGCTTGCTGAGAGTGTCAAACAAATGCCCGTGTAGCTGGTATGCTAAAGTGTGCTGCCTAGAAAGACAGGTAATGGATTAAATGCCTAGACAACTGGAATGGGATGGAAAGCTGGCCCGAATGACCGTGGGAGTCATGGGCTCCGCCGGGGGGATGTTGAAGGATGAGGTATGTCAGCGAGTGAGGAGGTTGGGCGTAATCATAGGCCGGCGCGGGCACGTGCTGATTACGGGCGCATGTCCCGGCCTCCCTCACGAAGCAGTGATAGGCGCAAAGTCGGCGGGCGGGATTGTCGTGGGCATCTCGCCGGGCCTGAATCTGAAAGAGCATGTGACCAAGTACCACTCGCCCACCCGAGGCTACGACGCCATGGTGTACACCGGCAGCGGTCTCATGGGCCGCGAGATCGAGAACATCCGTAGTTGCGACGTCGTTATCTTCGCCGGCGGGCGCTCCGGCACCCTGGGCGAGTTCGCCATCGCCTATGACGAGGGCAAGGTCATCGGTGTGCTGCAGAATTCCGGCGGTATATCGGGCCATCTCGACAAGATCATCTCCATGATTAATAAGAAGACCAGCGCCCTGGTGTGTTACGAGGCCGACCCCGAGAAACTGCTGGACAAGTTGGAAGAGGCGTACAGGAATCAGATAGTCCCCCAGCATCTGAAGTTCCTGGCGGACCACAACCCTGACGGAGTCCTTGAGGAATAACGGGACGTTATTGGCTTCGATACGCGGCGAATGGGCATTAAACTAACTCGCGGCTGGCTCATGGCGGCCACCGTTTTTGCCGCCACAGGCTTCACCATCGGCACCGGCGCTTATGCCTTCGGCCTCTTCGTCCAGCCCCTGGAGAACGAGTTCGGCTGGAGCCGCACCGCCATCAACGCCTCCCTCTCCTTCGCCGCGCTGTCGGGACTGGTCTCGCCCATTGCGGGTTATCTTATGGACCGCCACGGCGCAAGGCCTGTATTAATCGTATCGGTCTTGCTTATGGCGCTGAGCTACCTGCTGCGTCCCCTCATGTCCGAGCTGTGGCACTGGTACGCCCTGAGCGTCCTGTTCAACCTGGGCTTTCCCGGCGCGACTTCTTTAGCCGCGGGACGGCTGGTGGCTATCTGGTTCCCCAAGACACGGGGCCGAGTAATGGGCGTCGTCAGCATGGGCAACAACTTCGGCGGCCTCACCCTGACACCCCTGGCGAGTCTGGTGGTAACGACAGCAGGCTGGCAATACGGTTACGGCCTCTTCGGGCTGCTGGCCATAGTCATCGCGCTGCTGGCGTTTTTCTTTGTCCACGACCAGCCCCGGGGCGGCCGCCCTGCCCAGGGCAAGCCGGCGCCGCAGGACCAGGCTGGCGCTGACAAGCCGCAGCTCCAGGGCTTCACTGCCAGGCAGGCGTTCAGGACCAGGGCCTTCTACAGCGTAGCCGTGGGCGTGCTGCTGGGGAGCTTCACCTACAGCGCCGTCTTGCCCCAGATCATCCCTCATCTCGAAAACGTCGGCATGAGCAGCGGACGCGCGTCGCTGCTGCTGAGCCTCATGGCGCTGCTGGGCCTCATTGGCAAGGGGCTGTTCGGCTACCTGTCGGACAAACTGACAGCCCTGGGAGCCTTCATGGTAAGCCTGGGAGTGCAGGTAGCGGGCCTCATATTAATCGTAAGCTCAGGCTCGTCGTCGCTGCCGTGGGTGATAGTGCCCTTTTTCGGCCTCGGCTTTGGGGCCATGGGAGCGCTGATACCGCTGACCGTACAAGAGATCTTCGGCGTAAAGGCCTACGGCAGCATTGCCGGCATGGTGAACGTGTTCACTGTGGTGTCATATTTCGCCGGGCCCATTATGGTAGGCGCGTACTTTGACGCGACAGGCGATTACAAGCTGGCCTTTTTGACCGTGGCGGGGCTGTTCTTCCTGGGCATTATGACCCTGGCCTCCGCCCGCCTCCCGGGCTGGGCGGCAGCCCCCGCTGAAGCCGCAAAAGATTCCTAAAGCTGTTCCGCGTCTGTACTTTATCAAAGTATAAAGAATTTCCTAAATTTCGTTTAAAAAGCTAGTTACTTTGCTGCTAGGCACTTGCTATATTTACGTTAATCTTTGTGTGTCTAGGGACTCATGGAAGCTAAAAATGTGACCAGCGACGAAGCCCTGGCAACCCTGGCGTCTGAGGGTGACCAAAGCGCCTTAAATGTTCTCCTGGACCGCTACCTGGACGGAGTCTTCGATTTCATATCCAGGACCATGCGCAGCTACGGCGCCGCGTCCGAACTGGCCAGGCAGTCCTTCAAGCAGGCGACAGCCGATTTTAGGGGCAGCCCTCATGCTGAACAGTTCCGGCTGTGCCTGTACCGCTCCGCTTTTCTCATTGTTTCCAGGGACAGGTCGCAAGACGCTTCAGGCTCCGCCGAGCAGCCCTACTTCCTCCGGGTGGACACGGCCAGGGTCCGCAACGCCGGCCTCCTGGCCCACGACATGGAGGCGGTGGAGATGGTGTGGCAGGTCCTAGGCGAGATGACGCGGGAGGACCTGGCGCTTATGGACTTGCTGCTGCGCCGCGGCATGAGCGCCCACGACACGGCTTACATCCTCGGACTTCGCTCCGGCGAGGCGACCACCAGGGTTGCGCGGCTCAAAGAAGAGTTGGAGGACTCGGTGGCCGCGCAGCTGGTATGGCAGCGAGGCCGCAAAGACTGCTACCAGCTCTCCAGAATAGCCGTCACCAGCACTCCTGAGACCGCGGTGGAGCTTCGCGCCCGGGTGCGCCGCCACGCCGCCGAATGCGCAGCCTGCCGGCAGACCAAGAATGCGCTGCCGCCCGCCGGCGAGGTGTTCAGCGCCCTCATGCCTGTGCCTTCGCCCAGATCTCTGGCGTCGGAGATATCCTCCGTCCTCGCTCCCCATTTCAAAGAGAACCCAGCCACGGCTTTCCCTGTCTCGTGGGACCGTTTGCTGCTTAGGCGAATGGCCCGGGCGCCGAGGCTGGCGATGGCCGTCAGCCTCCTGGCCGCCCTGGCCCTGGCGGTGGCCTTGCCCCTGGCCCTTTCCGGCGGCGACGACGCGCTGGCCGCCGACGTCCTGGCCCCCCAGAACCCTACCAATATTCAAAGCGCCTCCCACCTCCCGGGAGTGCCCTCGGCTCAGAGCATAATCAAAGTTAGCTGGTTCCCAGCCTTCGACGCCGCGTCGGCGGGATCGGAGCTAGGAGGCAGCGGCGTGAAGGGTTACTCCTACCAGTTTGACAAGAACCCTGACAGCATTCCTGATAACGTGGAAGACCTCTCCGGGTCGGACACCACCGTATCCAGCCCGCCCCTTTCTCCCGGTGACTGGTGGTTCCACCTTAGGACCGGCGACGGGGCAGGCAACTGGGCCTCGACTATGCATATGGGCCCCTTCGTCATCGTTGAGCCCTCGCCAACGCCCACACCTACTGCTACCCCATTGCCTGCCCCTACGCCTACACCCACGGCCACACCCGCGCCGACGCCTACAGCCACACCTGCTCCTTCCCCAACTCCCACTCCTTTCCCCACGCCTACGGCAACCCCTTCGCCCACTCCTACCGCGACACCGGTCCCGACCCCTACTCCGACGCCTACACCGGTGCGTCCTACCTATACGCCAACGGTCACGCCGACTCCCACCAGGATAGCGGCGGATAAGCCAGTCCATTTCCCGCCCTTCCCTAATATCTATAGCGGCAGCGTCTTCATTAACGGCATCCCAGCCCCCGGCGGCGCCCTGGTCTTCGCTCGAATCGATGGGTACCAGACGCGGGACGTGGAGGTAGTCAACGGCCAATACAAGATGCTTATTGTGGGCCCGCCGACGCCAAACGCTTTCGGGCACGCTATAACCTTCCACCTGCGGTCGGGCGAGGGCGATTACACCGCTCAGGAAGAGGCTGTGTTTGCCGCTTCGAGCCTCGATATAGACCCTGACGAGCTGTTCTTCAGCCAGGACTTGAACTTCTCCCAGCCATAAGCTGTCTCGCTTTTTAGACGTTGCACCGTGGCTTTTAGCCCCATAAGCCACGGTGCAACTTTATTTAAGGCTGGTAAAATAGATGTGGCTTGAGGGGCCTGAACATGAAAAGGACTAACTGGCATTCCGACCATCCGCCTGCCTGCACCTGCGCCGACTGCTCCCAGCGTAAGTTTGAGCAGCGCCGCCTGGCCGAAAGCACCGGCGGGCGAAAAATAGGCCGCAACGAGCCGTGTCCCTGCGGCAGCGGCAAGAAGTATAAGAAATGTCACGCTTCATGAGTCCGGAGCGCAGCACCTAGACGCCATGGCCCTTCTCTCGGCTTCCCGCATCTCCCTCTTTTACGGCGATTTGAAAATACTGTCCGATGTCAGCGCGGACATATCCGAGCGCGCCCGCATAGGAATCGTCGGCGCCAACGGCTCCGGCAAGTCTTCTTTGGTGCGGTTGATTATAGGCGAGACGGAGCCGGACGCGGGGACTATCTATAGAGCTAAAGGCGTCCGCACAGGCTATATCCCCCAGACCCCCCCGCCGTCCCTCCCAGGAAGCCTCCGCGACGAGATATTAACGGCCTTCGATGAGCTGCATAGGGTAGAAGAAGAACTGAAAGCCGCCACGGAACAGATGGCTTCCTCCAATAACCCCGGAGATGGTGAGGCCCGCTACAACTCGCTTCTTCATCGGTTCGAGACCCTGGGCGGCTACGAATACCAGAGCACTATGGAGCGGGTGGCTTCGGGCGTCGGGCTGTCGACGGCGTCCATGGACGCGCCCGCCGCCTCCGCCAGCGGGGGGGAACGCACCCGCGCCGCCCTGGCCAAGGCCTTGCTCTCCAACCCCGACCTATTGGTGCTGGACGAGCCTACAAATCACTTAGATATGGACGGCCTGGACTGGCTGGAACGGTTCCTTTTGAAGTACCCAGGCGCCTTTCTGGTGGTGTCCCACGACCGGTATTTTCTGGACCGGGTGGTGGAGCAGATTTGGGAAATTGAGCAGGGCCGCCTGACCGTGTACCCGGGCAATTACAGCGCCTACCGCTTGCAGAAGGCGGAGCGCGTTTTGAGGCAGCAGAAGGAACACGAGCGCCAGCAGGAGTACATCGCCAAGCTCAAAGACTTCATCGCCCGCTACCACGCCGGCCAGCGGTCCCGCGAGGCCCGTAGCCGCGCCAATCGTTTGCAGCGCTTGCAGACAATAGACGCGCCTCGACAAGAAGCGACGATTTCCATGTCGAAGGTCGCCTCCAGCCGTACGGGGCATGTGGTCCTGCGAACCCATAACCTGTCCACAGGCTACACCAGCGGCGACGAGACCGTGAGGCTGCTGTCGACGCCTGACCTCAAAGTCGAGGCCGGCGATAGGATTGGCATCATCGGCGCCAACGGCGCGGGAAAGACAACGCTGGTGAAGACGCTGCTCGGGCAGATTGCGCCGCTGCAAGGGTCTATGCTCTTGGGGCACAACGTGAAGATTGGATACTTCCAGCAAGGCCTCCAGGACCTGCCCAACAGCGGCACCGTGCTGGACGCCTTCCTCGAAATTAAAAATATCCCCATCAGCGAGGCCCGCTCCTTCCTGGCCCGGTTCCTCTTTCGAGGCGAGGACGTGTTCCAGGACGTGTCCCATTTGAGCGGCGGCGAGCGGAGCCGTCTGGCCCTGGCCCGCCTGCTAATCAACGAAATCAATTTTCTCATCCTGGACGAGCCTAGCACCCACCTGGACATCCCCAGCCGCGAGGCGTTGGAACGGGTGCTGATGGACTTCGAGGGCACCCTTCTCTTCATCTCCCACGACCGCCTCCTCATATCCTTGCTGGCGAAGCAGCTATGGCTGGTGAACAAAGGGAGGCTGGAGGTCTTTGAAGGCTCCTTTGAGGAGTGGATGGCGGTGAAGGATGAGGAAAAAGAAGCCTCTGAAGATACCGCCGACAGGAGTGTAAAGGCCCGCCCCCGCCGCGACCCCTCCACCGCCAAACGCAACCCGCCCAGGCCGCCCCAGCAGCCCAAAGAAGACCTGTCGCAGACTATTGCGACGCTGGAAAATAAGCTGCGAGAGATCGAGAGAAAACTGGAAAAAGCCTCGTCTAAACAGGACTTGAATGCCATTGCGCGTTTGGGTGTGGAGCACAACCAGGTGCAAGAGGAACTGGACAGAAAGTGGGAGGAGTGGGCCAGCCAGCCCGCTACTAAGGAGTAACCCTTGGCAAAAACCAGTCGTCAGAGTCCCATCACTACCGCCGACCCCCAGGAAGCGGTCCGCCAGTGGTTTACTCTCCTCGGTAAATACTGCGCCGCCGTGGACTACAACAGCGCCGAAGCGATATTCGCGCCGGATGTCCTGTCCTTCGGCACCAAGGCCAGGGTTGTGTCTGGGGTGGAACACGCGCGGAGGAACCAGTGGGAAGGCATCTGGCCCAACATCCGCGACTTCAAAATCGAGATGGAGCAGGTGAGGGGCGGCGGCGACGAGCGCTGGGCCTGGGGCATCGCCACATGGACATCCACGGGTTTCGATGAAAACGGCAACCCTTTCTTTAGGCCGGGCCGCGCCACCGTAGCCCTGGAGCGCCGCGACGGACGATGGGTGTCGGTCCACACCCACTTCTCTCTGGCCCCCGGCGCGCCGCAGCAGACCTTCGGGCCTAAAGGCAGCAGCAAGGCGTAATTGACAGCATCTTTGCTTTCTGATGGAATAAAGCCGTCCCACTTCTGGATTTAGCCAAGTCTTCATATCTTGAGGGGGTGACTTTAATGGCGTTAAAAGAGCAGGCTCACGTTTACGTTGGTCTCGGCACCGAAGGCGGCCCTGAAGGCCACGGTCTCTACCGTCGAGTGCTGGGCGGCGACTCCTGGGAACTGGCGGTCAAGGGCCTCCCCAAGAACCCCACGGTCCGCAATATCGCTATCGATCCCGCCAATCCCGCCGTCCTCTACGCCGGCGCCCAGGACGGTCTCTATCGCAGTGACGACCGCGGCGGCCGCTGGGAGCGGGTGGACCTGCCCGGCGGCAAGGCCATGGTATGGTCAGTGAGCTTCCAGCCCGGCAACTCCAAAGTTATCTACGTCGGCGGCGAGGACAGCAAGCTCTTTCGCAGCACCAATGGCGGCAAAAGCTGGGACGATATTCCTATCAACGTCACCTATCCGTCGGTGACTATGGTGCCCAGGGCCATGCCCAAGCGGCTTCTGAATATATCCGTCGATCCCAGCAACCCCGAGGAGATTTACGCCGCCATCGAAGTCGGCGGGCTGATTCGCAGCTACGACAACGGCGAGAGCTGGGAAAACGTCAGTGAGGGCCAGTACCAGAACGACGACCCGGTGGACTTGCACGGCGTTCTGGTCAGCAGCGCCCGGCCTCGCAACATCTACATCATCGCCAGAATCGGCATGTACCGCAGCGAGGACGGCGGCAACCACTGGTCCTGGGGCGGCCTGGAGTACATGGGCCCCACCGGCACCTACTCCCGTGTTATCCGAGAGCACCCCGGCGACCCCAGCACCATATACATTGCCGGCGGGCCCGAGTTTCGCGGTGAGGTGGGCGCACTGTTCCGCAGCAAGGACTACGGGCGCACCTGGAAGAAGGTGGAGATGGGCGTTATACCGGACAGCACCATCTTCGGCTTCAGCATCAACCCTCGCAACCCGCAGCAGATGTACGCCGCTACCCGCGCCGGCCAGGTGCTGGGCAGCCATGACGGAGGCTCGACCTGGAAGGACTACTCCCTGCCCAACGGCGTGCGAGAGGTCAACGCCCTGGCCGTTGGCTAGTTAGTTTCTCCAGAGGTAATTCACGTATCAACATTTCAGGGTCGTCCTTCAGCCGGGGGCGGCCCTGTTTACTGGCATAGAAAGGAAAGCGATGGATTTCAAGCTCTCGCCTCAGCTTCAGGAGGTGGTGGATAGGGCCGAGAAAGTAGGCCGGGAATGCCTGGGCCCCAGGGCGGCCCAGGTGGACGCCGAGGGCAAGCACCCCGTCGAAGGCTGGCGGGACGTGTGGAAGAACGGGCTGCTGGCTATGTCCGCGCCCAAGGAATACGGCGGCTTGGGGCTGGATGTCCTGGGCACGACTATGGTGCTGGAGAAGCTGGCCATCGGATGTCCCAACACGGCCATCAGCTTCAATATGCACACCGTGGTGCTAAGGTACATCGGCGCCCTGGGATCCCACGAGCAGAAGAAACGCTATTTCAGCGAAGTCGTCGACCACGGCAAGCTCATCGGAAGCTGGGGCAGCGAGCCGGGACGCCACGGCGGGGCGGGGATGGTCCAGACCACCATCGAGAGGGTCAAGGGCGGATATGTTATCAATGGGCTGAAGCACTTCTGCACCATGGCTGGCGCCTGCCAGTACGCCATGATTCACTGCAATTTCAAGAACCCCAAGAACGAGCGGCAGATCCTTATGGCCGTTATTCCCACCAACACCCCCGGCGTCACGCTGAGCGGCGACTGGAACGTCATGGGCATGCGAGGCACTATAAGCCCGGTGGCGACGTTCAAGGACTGCTTTGTGCAAGAGGACTGGGTGCTGGGCAAGCCGGGCGAGGCCGAGGAGCCGCACGTCGGTGTCGGCCAGAGCTTCGGCATCGGGGATGCGGCGGTATACCTGGGCATCGCCGAGTCAGCCCTGGAGTATGCTAAAGAATACGTCAAGACCCACAAGTACGACCCCGACCCTGCGCCCATGTCCCACAGCCCCATCATCCAGCGCCACATCGCCGAGATGGCCCTGGCGGTGCAGGGTGCGCAGCTTGTTATGTATCACTCCGCCAGCCGTTTCTTCGACGTCGATTTAATAAACCGGTCGATTATGGGGGCCAGGGCGAAGTACCTGGCTACCGAGGCCGCGCTGATGGTGACGAGCCGGGCTCTTCAGGCCTGCGGAGGGCGGCTGGCCCACAAGCGTTACCCCCTGGAGCGCCACTTCCGCGACGCCCGCACCGGCACTCTTATGCCTCCCAACCCTGACCGATGCCTGGAGATCGCGGGCCGCGCCGAACTGGGCCACTACGAGATGCTCCAGACCCTAAGACATTCTTCCTAGCCGTCACGTAAAAAGACGCCCCGAATTAATTCGGGGCGTCTTTTTATTTTGGCTGTTAGGAGGGTATGCCGGCGATGGTGGTTATCTCTATCAGCGATCCCTGGCTCATCATCCCCGCCTGGACGGTAGTCCTCGCCGGCTTGTCCTTGGGAAAGTATTCCAGGTAGACCTCGTTAAAGGCCGCGAAGTTCTTGGAATCGGTGATGTGGATGGTGTTGGACAGCACGTTGTCGAAGGAGGCGCCTGCCGCTTCCAATGCCTTCTTTATGTCATCCAGGGTCTGCCTAGTCTGAATCTTAATGTCGGCGCTGTACTGGCCTGTCTTGGGGTCGCGGCCGCTGCGGCCTGACACATAGACCACGTTGCCGAACTTGACGGCATGGGAGGTGACCTTGGATGCCGGCAGGCCGGGCGCGGTGATGATTTCCTTCTTTGGCATATTGTCGCTCCTTTTTTACTTCAT
>Ga0194132_10004549_pt1 | contig 23498 bp, 21 predicted proteins | sample TA2KigOf80mmetaG_FD_148612 | JGI IMG/M metagenome (GOLD analysis project Ga0194132, IMG submission 148612) | Freshwater microbial communities from Lake Tanganyika, Tanzania - TA2015054 Kigoma Offshore 80m | ecosystem: Environmental > Aquatic > Freshwater > Lake | place: Tanzania: Lake... | reverse complement strand
GCGCGTCTCCCAGGTGATGGCCTCGCTCGCCGGCGAATACGAGGTGATCATGGTGGCGCGCAGCGACGGTGTGCAGGCGGCCGACGTGCGGCCCCTGGTGCGCCTGTCGCTGCAAGTGATCGTCGAACAAAATGGCCGCCGCGAGCAGGGCAGCGGCGGCGGCGGCGGACGCTTCGACTACGCGTATTTCACCGACGAGGTGCTGCAAGACTACGCCAAAAAAGCGGTCGATCAAGCGCTGGTGAATCTTGACGCCCAGCCGGCGCCGGCGGGCACCATGACGGTGGTGTTGGGCCCCGGCTGGCCCGGTGTGTTGTTGCACGAAGCGGTGGGGCACGGGCTCGAGGGCGACTTTAATCGCAAGGGCACCTCGGCGTTTAGCGGGCGCATCGGCGAGCGTGTGGCATCGCCCGGCGTCACCGTGGTCGATGACGGCACGCTCGCGCGCCGCCGCGGCTCGCTTAACATCGATGACGAGGGCAATCCCACGCAGTGCAATGTGCTGATCGAAGACGGCGTGTTAAAAAACTACATGCAAGACAGTTTGAACGCGCGACTGATGAAGGTGGCGCCCACCGGTAACGGCCGGCGCGAGTCGTTCGCGCACATACCGATGCCGCGCATGACCAACACCTATATGCTCAATGGCGACAAGGATCCGCAAGAAATCATCGCCTCGGTAAAACACGGTTTGTTCGCGGCCAACTTCGGCGGTGGCCAAGTGGATATCACCAGCGGCAAGTTCGTTTTTTCGGCCTCCGAAGCCTACTTGATCGAAAACGGCAAGATCACCACGCCGGTGCGCGGCGCGACGCTGATCGGCAATGGGCCCGATGCGTTAACGCGGGTGGCGCTGATCGGCAATGACATGGCGCTTGACACCGGGGTGGGCACCTGCGGCAAGGAGGGCCAAAGCGTGCCGGTGGGCGTGGGGCAGCCGACGTTGCGGATCGACGGCCTGACGGTGGGCGGCACCCAGCAATAGCGCTGTCACGCCGCGTTTATTGCGGATCCCGTATCGGCTGCGGTTATCGGCTATAATCCTTTGTTTTCTAAGTACATTGAGGTTGCCATGTTGCAACGCACAGACGATTTACGTATACGCGAAATCAAAGAACTCGTGCCGCCGTCCAAACTGCTGGGCGAGTTCCCGATCACCGAAGCAGCGGCCACAGTGGTGGCCGAAACGCGCCAGGCGATCCATCGCATTATCCACGGTGCCGACGATCGCTTGCTGGCGATTGTGGGGCCGTGTTCCATTCACGACGTCAAGGCCGCCAAGGAATACGCCGCTAAACTGAAGGAGTATGCCGACAAAAGCGCCGCCGATTTACTGGTGGTGATGCGGGTTTATTTTGAGAAGCCGCGTACGACGGTGGGTTGGAAGGGGCTGATCAACGATCCCAAATTGGATGGCAGCTTTAACATCAACGAGGGCTTGCGCGTGGCGCGGCAGTTGCTGCTGGAATTAAACGCGAGCGGCATGCCGGTAGGCTGCGAGTTTTTGGACATGATTACGCCGCAGTACATTGCCGACCTGGTGGCGTGGGGCGCGATCGGTGCGCGCACCACCGAATCGCAAATTCACCGCGAGCTCGCCTCGGGTTTGTCGTGCCCGGTGGGCTTCAAAAACGGCACCGATGGCAATATCAAAATCGCCATCGATGCTATCCGCGCGGCGCAAGCGCCGCACCACTTTTTGTCGGTGACCAAGGCCGGCCATTCGGCGATTGTGTCCACCGCCGGCAACGAAGATTGTCACACGATTCTGCGCGGCGGCAAGGTGCCCAACTATAGCGCGGCCGATGTCGATGCCGCGGGCAAAGGCTTGGCCGAAGCGGGCATCCCCGCGCGCATCATGGTCGATTTTAGCCACGGCAACAGCAGCAAGGTGCCGGCCAAGCAAATCGAAGTCGGACTAGACGTGGCCGCGCAGATCGAGGCGGGCGATGCGCGCATTTTCGGCATCATGGCGGAAAGCCACTTGAAAGCCGGGCGCCAGGATTTGGTGCCGGGCAAGCCGCTTGCCTACGGCGTGAGCATCACCGACGGCTGCATCAGTTGGGATGAAACGCGCGTCATGCTCGATGGGCTGGCGGCTGGCGTGCGCGCGCGGCGCTTGAAGGCGCAAGCGGCCGACTGATAGTTTCGCGGCGCGGCGTGTGGCGATTGGCGTGCGCGCTGGCGGCGGTATGGGTGGTGTCGGTTGGGCGTGCCTCGACGTTCGAGGCGCGCGATGATCGCGGCCACACGCTGCGCCTGGCCCAGCCCGCGGCGCGCATTGTTGCGCTGGCGCCGCATCTCACCGAAATCGCCTTTGCCGCGGGCGTGGGCGGCAAACTCATCGCGGTCAGCGCCTACAGCGACTATCCGCCCGCAGCGCGGCGCTTGCCGCAAGTGGGCGATGGCGCGCGGGTGGACATCGAACGCATACTCACGCTCAAACCCGATCTGGTGCTCGCCTGGCGCAGCGGCAATCAGGTGGGAGACATCGCGCGGCTCGAGCGTCTGAACATTCCCGTGTGGCTCACCGAGCCCTCGCGCTTGACCGATATCGCGCGTTTGCTGCGCGGCGTGGCGAAGCTGGCGGGTGCCGCTCAATCGGGCGAGCGCGCCGCCGCGCAATTCGAAAACGAGCTGCAAGGTTTGCGCCACGACAGCGCCGGCCTGGGCCCGCCGCCACGCGTTTTTTACGAGATCTGGCGCGAGCCGCTGATCACGGTCAGCCGCGATCATTTGATCAGCGACGCCATTCGTTGGTGCGGGGGGGTGAACGTGTTTGAAACGGTGGCGACGCTAACGCCCTCGGTGACGTACGAAGCGGTGCTGGCGGCGCGCCCACAACTTGTGCTGGGTGGCGCTTCGGCGGGTGGCGAGGCGGCATTTCTCGCGAGTTGGCGCAACGTGCCGCTCACCGGGCTACGCGAGCTGCCAGCGCGATTTGTCGCGCCGCACGCCATTCAGCGCGCCTCGCCGCGCATCACCGGCGGGGTTCGGGCGATTTGCGAGGCTATCGCGCAAGTGCGGCGGCCGGCGTGAGCGAAACCGGGTAAGATTCGAGCCTGCGGCGGCGGGTCACGGCAAGCCGCGCCGAGGGCGGCTTTGGTGCCGGACGTGCCGGCGGCGCGGCGGTAAACCCCGTGGCACGGGCGACGTTTTTATGACAACGATCACGGAGGCAATGATGGCCAATGCGCAACCCAGCGCACCGGTTTTCGACACCGGTAAACGTTTTTTCGATATGACCACCGGCGAGAAGCTCTCGTTTTTGGGCAAGGTGATCGTGATGTTGTGCACCGGCGGTTTTGCCTACCCGAACGTGTGGGTCGAGTGATGCAAGCGTAAAAATCGTGACTTGATCGGATCGATGGTGTTCGGTTGCTACCAGAAAATCTGAAGGGGTCAAACCGACCTAAACCCGAAGTTCGCGAATCCGGAAAGCGGCCGTTGTTCGTAGGTTGGGCTGAGCGCAGCGAAGCCCAACGATCGCACGTCATGAAACCGCAGTGTTGGGCTTCCTTCGTCAGCCCAACCTGCGCGTACTGAATGACGATGAATTGAAACGTAAAGGCGACCGGCTGCTCTTGGCCGATTCCCGCCAGACCTCACGCGCAATTTCTGGCACCGTCTTTTAGTTCAAATCGCTTGCTTCGGGGTTTACTCAACCCGCCAGCCGTATCGGCCGCCCGGTGCGCGCCGATTCTTCGATCGCCAGTGTGATTTCCAGTGTTTGCCGCGCTTCGCGCGCGGTGGCCATCGGGCAGGGCCGGCCGCGCGACAGATGGTCGAGCCACACACGTGATTCATCCGCCACCGGGCCCCAGTAATCGCCCAGGTGCCAATTGCCGGGCGTGGAGGAGGACAAAAACGCGGTTTGAAATTCCAGTCCCGGAATGTAGGCGTGCGGGATGCCTTTGTTGGTGATCAGCAACTCGTCGGTGTGGTCGTCGTTCAAAATCAGCGCGCCTTCCGAGCCGAACACTTCCAGGCGCACGCCCATGCCCAGTTGCGGCGCGTGCGCGGGCAGCGCGAAATAAACGCCGAGGTTCACCACCGCGCCGTTCTCATAGGTGATCAGCGCAAAGGTGGCGTCGTTGACATCAAAGCCCGCTTTGCGAAACACCGTGCCGTGGCCGCGCGCGGTGACTTCGCGCGGGCGTATGCCTTCGAGAAACCAGCCGGCGACGTCCACCCAATACGTCAACACATCGACCACTGGCGTCGCGTCCACCGAGCGTTTGAGAATTTCGATGCCTTGTGCGCGCGTGTTGCAGGCGCGGCCGGTCAACGCGGTGATGTCGCCGATGCGGCCTTCGAGGATTTGATCCTTCGCCGAGAGATAGCGGCGCTTGAAACGTTGCGCGTAACCCACGCGCAGCGGCGTGCCCGTCGACTCCGCCTTGGCGATGATTTTGTCGGCGTCGGCCAGCGTTAACGCAATGGGTTTTTCCACCAGCACCGGCTTGCCAAGTTCCAGCGCGCGCATCACCGGTTTCAGATGTTCGTGTTCACTGGTGGAGACGATGACCGCGTTCACCGCGGGGTGTGCGATAACCGCTTCGTTGTCAGCGGAGAAAAAATCCGCGCCGGTGGTCTTGGCGAGTTTGCCGGCGGCATCCGCGTTGATGTCGGACACCGCGAGAAATTTCACCGCCGGATGCTGCGCCGCCATTTTCGCGCGCAGCGAGCCGATGCGGCCCGAGCCGACCACCGCGATGCCGAGGTCTTTGGTTTGCAATGCCGTCTCCTCAAGTTTTCAGGGCCGCATTCTCGCATTCGGGGCACGCGCGTGCCAAGTGGCGTGCTTGACGCGCGTTGCGGCACGCGCGCAACATCAAGATCGAGTGACACACACCAGGAGCCATCATGCTGCTCACAGACAAAATCGCGGTGATCGCCGGCGATGCCTACGGTATCGGTCTGGCCACGGCGCAACTGTTCATGCGCGAAGGCGCGAGGGTGTTGCTGATCGACGATCTCGCCGGCAAGCCGCAAGACACGCGGCTACGCGCGGGCGCGTGGGCGATGCCGTATGTGCACGCCGATGTCACGCAAGTGGCCGACGTGCAACGCGCGGTGGCGGCGTGCGAAAAGCTTTATGATCAAGTGCACGTGTTATTCAACGTGGCGGGCCGCAGTCCGATACGCCAATCGTTCGAAAACTGCACCGAGCAAACCTGGTCCGAGATGCTCGCGCGCAATCTCAATTCGGTGTACTGGTGCTCGAAATATTTTTTGCCGCTGATGAAGCGCGCGGCGGCAACCACGGAGGGCGCCATCATCAATCACGCCTCGATCGACGCCATCCTCGGCAACCCCGGCATCGCGGCCTACTCCGCGGCGAAGGGCGGCGTGCTGCCGTTAACGCATGTGATGGCGCACGATCTGGCCAAGTACCGCATTCGGGTTAACAGCGTTGCCACCGGCGGCATTCGTTATCTCGAGCGGCCGGTTTCGAAGCAGGAAAAAACGCGCCTGGCGGTAACCCCCGCCGCGCGCATGGGCACGGCGGACGATGTGGCGAAAGTGGCATTGTTTTTGGCGAGCGATATGGCCTCGTATGTCAACGGCGCCAACATCGTCGTCGACGGCGGGCGCACGGCGACCACGCATGGCTGTTACAACGATTAAACGAGTATAAAAATAATTAATAAAATCAATTATTTACGTTATATTGTAAAATGTGCATCGCGCACGCGTTTTGTGCTTTCGTACTGATGTGCATGCCTTTGCGCGTGCGCGATGCGCACCCTACGCGAATACGCGGCGCAGTTAACGCGGACGTCGCCGGATGCAAATGCACCGCGATTACCGCGGCATTTCGATGTTCGCCTCGCGAATAATCTTGGCGTATTTTTCGACATCGGTGCGCAGCAGCGCCGCGGTTTGCGCCGGGTCGTTGTAAAACGGTTCGAAGCCGATCTTGCTCATCACTTGTCTGGTTTGCGGTTTGGCGGTGAGTTTTTTGATTTCGGCCGAGATGCGATCGATGATGGTCGCGGGTATGCGCGCCGGCCCGCCCACGCCTTGCCAGTTGGTGAGCAACATGCCCGGCATGCCGGCTTCGATAAACGTGGGCGTGTCGGGGAAGGTGTCCATGCGTTGCTTGCCGGTGACCGCCAGCGGCCGCAGCCGCCCGCCGTGCACCAGCGAGGCGACGTTGGCTGGATTGGAAAAAAAGATGTCGATGTGTGCGCCCATCAGATCGGACACCGCGGGGCCGCCGCCCTTGTACGGCACCTGCAGCGTCTTAACGCCCGCTTCCTTGTTGAACATCTCCGCCAGCAAGTGCGTGGGGCCGCCGTGCGAGGACGTGCCGTAGGTCAATCGCCCCGGCCGCGATTTCGCCAGCGCCACCAGTTCTTTCACCGATTTGACCGGCAGCGTGGGCGGCACCACCAGCACGCTTTCGTAGGTTAACGCGGTGGCGATCGGCGCGATGTCTTTTAACGCGTCGTAAGGTGTTTTGACCAGCGTGTGATTGCTCGCCAGAACCGCGCCGATCGACACCAGTGTGTAGCCGTCGGGCGGGGCGTTGACCGCGATTTGCGTGCCGATGATAGTGTTGGCGCCGGGGCGATTGTCGACCACCACTTGCTGCCCCCAAGCCTCGGTGAGCTGCTGGCCGATCAGCCGCGCGGTGACGCTGGTGCTGCCGCCGGCGGCATAGGGCGAGATGTAGCGGATCGGGCGGTTGGGATAGTCTTGCTGCGCCAAAGCGGCGGGGCTTAAAGCCGCCAGCATCAACGCGCCGAGGCACGGCGCGCATCGCGCGGCATTTCCGCGCGAGTGTGATGGTGCACGTTTCGCTGCATACCGGGTTGAGTGCTGCGCATCGCGTCGTTGCATGGCCTGTCCTCCGTCAAGATGCTGCTATATGGTTGAATCGACTCCCTGGATGTCGTGATTTGAAATATGCCGCCGGTTTAGTAAAACGTGCCCGGCGTCGAGCCGCCGTCGATTGCGATGCTCTGCCCGGTAATCGCCGACGCATGCGGCGAGGCGAGGAACAGCACCATCGGCGCGATGTCCGCCGGCTCGACGATGCGCCCGATCGGAAAATTTTTGGCGAAGTGCGCCTCGGCTTCGGCCTCGGTCACGCCCAGCCGCTTGGCGAGCGCCGCGCGCCGCGCGGGGTAGCGGTCGGTCTTGGTAAACGGCGGGTGCACGATGTTGGCGGTGATGCCCTGCGCCGCCACGGTGGTGCTGAATTGCTTGACGAAAGCGACCAGCGCGGAATTCCCCAGCGCGCTGGGCAGCGCGGTGGCATTGGCGTGGCGCACGGCGGAGCCGCCGATGCAAATCACGCGCCCGCGCGCGGCTTTGCGCAAATGCGGCAGCGCGGCGCGGCAGCAGCGCATGTAGGCGAGGGTTTTGCCGGTCAAGCGCTCCATCAGGCCTTCGTCGTCCAGCGTTTCGATGTTACCGCTGACCGAGGTCGAGGCGTTGTTGACCAGCACGTCGAGCCCGCCGAAGGCATCGACGGCGGTTTGCACGGCGGTGATGCAGCCCGCGGCGGTAAACAAATCGACCGATACGGCTTTTGCTTTTACGCCTTTGGCGGCGAGCTTCGCTTCGGCTTGCGCTAGCGCTTCCTGGTCGCGGCCGCACACCGCCACGTTAGCGCCTTCTTCGGCGAAGCCCAGCGCGATCGCCAGGCCGATGCCGCGGTTGCCGCCGGTGACCAGCACCGATTTGCCTTTGAGATCGAGGTTCATGTTTGATGTTTTCTCCGTGTTGTATTGCTTTGAAAAAAATTGGTTTGCGTGCCGATCAAGCTAAGAATCGTATCAAAATGGCCGTTCACCCTTCGATGCTTCGACATTGCCCAGCATCAGGGCGAACAGCCATTTCGATATCCGTTCGTGTTGAGCATGTCGAAGCGCGTACGTACTTTACGAGGTTTGTTAAGCGCACTAATCCGGAATAAACGCCACCGCGTCAATTTCAATCAGCGCGCCTTGCAACAAGCCCGCCACTTGCACCGCCGCGCTCGCCGGCAGGTTTTTGCCGAAGCGCTCGCCGCGCACGCGATTGTATTCGGCGTATTGGTCAAGGCTGGTTAACCACGCGGTGATGCGCACCACGTGTTCGAGCGAGCCGCCGACGGGTTTTAACGCTTCTTCGATTTGATCGATGCAGCCGCTGGTTTGCTCGGCGAGTGTGTTGCCGCGCGCGAGGTGGCCGGAGACGTAAACGGTTTTGCCCGCGCCGCTGACCGCAACCGCTTTGCTGAAGGTGGCGCCGCCGCGGCCGGGAACGCGTGTGATGCTCATGTTTTTCTCTCCAATCGTTGTTAGGCAGGGTGCGCACCGCGCACCGTATCGATTTACCGAAACACAAACTCCTGATACCCGCCCGCGGCCACTTCGGCCGTCTTGCGCCGATAGTACACGCCGTTGCCGTTAAAGCCGAGCACGCGGCGCATGTTGCGGCCTTCGACGTTGCGATTCACGCCGGTTTGCCAGGAGTCGACGTTATACGACAACAGCCGCTGCGCCGCGGTGACAACGATTTTGGTCCATTCCTCGACTTGCTCGGGCCGCGTTTGCACCCGCGTGTAGTTGTGGCCGCGCATGAACTTGAGCAGGCCCGTTTGCCACTCCACGCTGTGCTCGACTGCGCGCGGAATGTTGCCGCGCGCGGTGTGCGGCCCCAAGATCATCAGCAAATTGGGAAAACCATCGATCAATTGGCCCAGATACGTGCGCGGCCCGTCGGCCCACACGTCGCGCAGTTTCACGCCGTTGGGCCCGCGAATATCGATGCGGTCGAACGCGCCGGTCACGCCATCCCAGCCGGTGGCGTAGATCAGCAGATCAAATGCATGTTCTTGCGCGCGGGTCTTGACGCCGGTTTCGGTGATGCATTCGATCGGCGTTTCCCGCAAATCCACCAGCGTCACGTTGTCGCGGTTGTAGGCCTCGAAGTAGCCGCTTTCCAGCGGTACGCGGCGCGTGCCGAAGCCATGGTCCTTGGGGATCAGCTTGTCGGCGATCTTTGGGTCTTTCACGCGCTGGCGGATTTTGTTGGCGATGAATTCGCTGAGGGCGGCATTGGCTTTTTCGTCCACCAGAATGTCGCTGAAATTCGCCATCCAAATGCCGAAGCCGGGCTCGGCGTAACGTTGTTCCCAAAACGCCTCGCGCTGCGCCGCCGGCACTTCGAGCGTCTTGCGCGGGTCGGGCTGATGAATAAACCAGCCCGGCGTGGTCGCGCAGTGCGCGTAGATTTCGCTGTAGCGGGTTTTGATCGCCGCCATCTCCGCTTTGCCGATTTTGGTGTTGTGCAGCGGCGCGGCCCAATTCGGTTTGCGCTGGAACACGGTGAGCTGCTGCGCCTGCCTGGCGATTTCGGGAATGGCTTGAATCGCGCTTGCACCGGTGCCGATGATGCCCACGCGTTTTCCCGTGAAATCCACCGGCGTGTGCGGCCAGCGCCCGGTGTGATAGGCGGGGCCGCGAAAACTTTCGACGCCAGGGATGCGCGGCCAAGTGGGCGCCGACAAAATCCCAATGGCGGTGAACAGAAAACGCGCGCTCGCGGTTTCACCGGACTCCAGCGTGACGTTCCACTCGTTCGTTTCGTCTTGCCAATGCGCGGCGGTAACGCGCGAACAAAACTGGATGTCGCGCCTGAGATCGAATTTGTCAGCAACGAGGTTCAAGTATTCGAGATTGTCAGGCTGCGGCGAAAAATGTTCCTTCCAGTCCCATTCCTGCAAAATTTCGGGCGAGAACGAGTAGCCGTAACTCCAGCTTTCCGAATCGAAACGCGCGCCGGGGTAGCGGTTCCAATACCAGGTGCCACCAAGGCCGGCGCCGTCTTCGAAGACGCGCACCGTCATGCCGAGCTCGCGCAGGCGATAGAGTTGATACAGGCCCGAAATGCCGGCGCCGATGATGATCGCGTCGTAGGTGGCGTGCGCGGCTGGTGGTGCGGTCGCCTGGCTGGCGGTTGAAGTGTTCATGCCCATCGTTTGATCCCTCGGCCAACGATAGATGCGCGAGTTGTGCGGGTGGTGCGAGTGGCGGCGTGACGGCGAGTCTTGAAAGCAATGTATCCGGCATCCTGAATGGCGTCAATCGCGCCGCGCGCGGTGAGTCCGCTACGTGTAAGCGTGTTATTGTGCGAGCCTCGCCGTTGAGTTTTGGAGAGCCTGTTATGAGCCGCGCAAGCCCCTTGTCGGAGATTAAGCCCGAACAAATCGTTACCGGTATACGCGAATGGGTGTCGCTGGAAACCCCGCCCAACGACGTGCCGCGATTGCAGGAGTTCGCGCAGTTGGCGTCGCATCAGGCACGGCAAGCGGGGCTCAGTGTCGAGATGATCCCGGTGAACAACACGCAGCAGCCGCTGGTGCGCATCCGCGCGCAAAGCGAAAGCAACGAGAAGGCGGTGCTGGTGCTGGCGCATTACGATACCGTGCACCCGGTCGGCACGGTCGAGCGCAATCGCTTGCGCATCGACGGCGACAAAATGTTCGGGCCGGGCACTTATGACATGAAGGCCGGCGCTTATCTCGCCTTACAAGCGATGAGCGCGCTGTACCGCGAGCGCCAGCCGGCGCGCCCGGTGGAGCTTTTACTCGTGCCGGACGAAGAAAGCGGCAGCCGCTTGTCGCGCGCCACCATCGAAACATTCGCGCGCGAGGCGGCGTTCGCGCTGGTGGCCGAGCCCGCGCGCAGCGGCGGGCATTGCGTCACCAGCCGCAAGGGCACCGGTTACGTCAGCGTCACCGCCATCGGCGTGCCGTCACACGCCGGCACCGATCACGCCAAGGGCCGCAGTGCGATTCGCGAGATCGCGCATCAAGCGTTGGCGCTGGAAGCGATGACCAATTACCGCGAAGGCTTGACGTTGAGCGTGGGCCGTATCGACGGCGGCACCAACCGCAACGTGGTGCCGGAGCGCGCAAGCTTGATCGCGGATTTTCGCGTCGTCACGCAGGCGCAGGCCGATCGTTTGCTGGCGGCGGTGAAAGCGTTAACCCCGGTGGTGGATGGTGTGCGCCTCGAAGTCGAAGCCAATCTTAACCGGCCGCCGTTTGAACGTTCGCAGCGCGTGCAAGCGTTATTCGAGCGCGCGCAGCGCGTGGCCAGCGCCACCGGTTTCGAGTTGGGTGAAGTGCCGCTCACCGGCGGCGGCAGCGATGGCAACTTCACCGCCGCCTTCGGCGTGCCGACGCTCGACGGCCTGGGCGCCGAGGGTGACGGCGCGCATACCTTGCACGAGCACATCATGGTGTCGACGCTGCCGCAGCGGCTGGCGTTTTTGCACGGCTTGCTGCGCGATTTGGCGTGGGATGCGGCTCGCGCGTAGTGGGCTAATCCGCTGCGCCGCCGCGCACGGTGTGTGAAACGCCAACGTTTTGCCTTTGACGGGCGCCGCTAACCTTTGGCGATTCCCGCGCGCGCTTCGATCAGCGTGAAAATCACGCTGGTGTCTTTTTCGCTCAAGCCCGCGGCGAGCGCGGCTTGTTGATAGTGTTGCGCCATGTTGGAAAAACTCACCGGCACGTGCAGTGACTTGGCGATGGCGTGAAAGGTATCGAGGTCCTTGTTCATCAGCGCCACCTTGAAGCCCGGCTCGAAGTCGCGCGGGATCAAAGAACGATCGATCCTGGGGATGGCATTGCTGTTGCCGCTGCTCGCCTTGATGATGTCGCCCATGGTTTTTAAGCTAAGGCCCGCTTTGAGGCCCACCGACAAGCCCTCCATCAGCGCGCAGGCGTTCACCGTGGAGAGCATGTTGTTGATCGCCTTGATGGTGTTGCCCGCGCCCACCGGACCGACGTGGTAAATGTTGGTGCCGATGGCGTTCAAAATCGGCCGCACTTGTTCGAGCACCGCGGCGTCACCGCCGGTCATCACCGCGAGCGTGGCGGCGCGTGCGCCGGTGACGCCGCCGCTCACCGGCGCTTCGAGAAATTTAAGCCCGCGCGCCTTGGCGCGTTCTTCGATCTTGCGTGGCGTGGCCGGCAGCACGCTCGATAAATCGATGAGCGTGGCGCCGGCCTTGGCGAGCTCCAGCGCGCCGCCGGCATTCAGATAAAACGCTTCCACTTCGGGCGAGCCGGGCAGGCTGGTGATCAGCACATCGGCGGCCTTGATCGCGTCGGCCGCGTTGGCCGCGCCCTTGGCGCCCGCGGCCGTCAGGTTTTGCATGGTGTTGGCGTTCAAATCGAACACCGTCATCGCAAAGCCTTTTTTAAGTATGTTCATGGCCATGGGGTTGCCCATGTTGCCGAGCCCGACAAATGCGACATTGATGCTCATGTTGCCTCCGATGTGAAGTTGGTGATGCTTGCAAGGCGATTACACGTGAGTGGACATGCGTTCACCCGCGCAAAAATTGCCGCCAGTGCGCGGGCGGCTTCGGGTATTCTACGGGCGCTGCTGCCCGGCGTGTTTGATGCGCGGCCGGCCAGGCGCTGATGCCAAAATAAAATAATTAATAAAATCAAATACTTAAATGATATCGATGCGGCGAGCTATAGCGTCTTGCCGCGCTACGGAAGGATTTTGCCGTGTTTGCCAAATCAATATTGTTGATCGCGTGTATCGGCGCACCCCTGTTCACATCCGCGCTCGCCGCAACGGCCGATAATTATCCGGCGCGCCCGCTGCGCATCGTGGTGCCATTCACCCCCGGCGGCTCCAACGATTTGGTGGCGCGCGTGTTGTCGCAAAAATTCCACGAGGCGTGGGGGCAGCCGGCGATCATCGACAATCGCCCCGGCGGCGGTTCGACCATCGGCATTGAACTGGTCGCGCGCGCCGCGCCCGATGGCTACACGCTGCTCGCGACATCGGGCGGCATTGCCACCAACGGCCTGCTCTACAAGCTGGGATACGACCCGGTGAAGGATTTGTCGCCGGTGATTTTGCTGGCGCAGATGCCGTATTTGATTGGCGTCAATCCTTCGCTGCCGGTGAAATCGGTCAAGGAGTTGATTGCGCATGCCAAGTCGCACCCGGGCAAACTGGTTTTTGCTTCGTCGGGCGCGGGCACTTCGGCGCATCTGGCAATGGAAATGTTTCGCCACCAGACGCAGATCGAGTTGCTGCACGTGCCGTACAAGGGCGGCGGGCCGGCGGTGACCGCGGTGATGGGCGGTGAAGCGCAGGGCACGTTTAACGTGATCACCGGCGTGCTGCCGCACGCGCGCAGCGGCAAGTTGCGCGCGCTCGCGGTGAGTAGCGCCAAGCGCGCTGAAGTGGCGCCGGAGATCCCGACCGTCAGCGAATCCGGCGTGCCGGGTTATGAAGTGATCGCGTGGTACAACGTGTTTGTGCCGGCGCGCACACCACAGCCCATCGTTGACAAGCTCAACCGCGAAATCAACCGCCTGCTGCAATCCGCCGACGTGCGCGAGCGTTTTATCTCGCTGGGCGTCACGCCCTTGGGTGGCGCGCCGCAGGTGCTGGCGAATTATCTGCGCTTCGAGATTGCGCGCTGGGCAAAGCTGGTCAAGGACACCGGCATCGCGCTGAAGTGACGCGGCGCTACGCAGCGCGCGTCGCGGGCAGTCTCGGCGGCTTGGCGATATAAAAGAACCACGCGCCGATCACCGCCAGTAGCGTGAGCAGGGTGAAGCCTGCGCGGTAGTCGCCGAACCCGTCGGCGAACGCGCCGGCGATCAGCGGGCCGCCGATGTTGCCGAACACGGTGATCAGCGTGGACAGCCCCAGAATCAAGCCGATCGAGGTGCGCCCGAAATAATCGGCGCGGATCGCCTGCATGAACGGTCCGCGCAGCCCCCAACCGAAGCCGTGCAACAGCAGCGCGGCAGCGAGCAGCCACGCGCTGGTGGCGAACGTCACCAGCAGCAAGCCCAGTGCGTGCATCAGGTTGCATGCCGCCGCGACTTTGCGCTTGACGTATTTTTCGCCGACCACCCAACCCATCATCACGCCGCCGATTTGCCCGGCGGTGACCAGTGCGAACAGCAACGATGCTTGGGCCAGCGAATAGCCCAGCGCTTCCTTCATGTGCGTGATGACGTGCACGTTGACCGCCATTACCACCAGCAGCGAGGTCGCGTGGCCGATGGACAAATACCAGAACGCACGGGTGCGAACCGCCTCGCGCCCGGTGAAGGCGCGCTGCGCGGCGGGCGGGGTGCTCGCGGTGTTTCTTTGCGCCGCCGCGGCCGTTTCGGTTTTTGGCGCGGGCGGCAGGCCGTCCATCGTGAGCCCGTGATCTTCGGGCTTGCTGCGGATTACCCGCGCCAGCGGATAACCGACGATGATGCTCAACACGCCGGAGCCAAACGCCGTCCAGCGCCAGCCGACGAGCTGGATGGCCGCCGCGACGACGAATACGAACAGCCCGCCCAGCGCGCCGCCGAACTGCAGCATCGACAGCGCGCGCGTGCGGCGCTTTTCGAACCACTGGATCAGCGCGATGCTTACCAAAAAATTGCTGAACATGCTCGAACCGAGCGCGATGACGATAAACGCGCCGTAAAATCCCGCGATGGAACTGATTTGCGACAACAGCATCAGCCCCACGCCGAAGATGATCACGCCCGCGCGCACCAGCCCCTGCGAGCCGAAGCGGTCGACCATCCAGCCCAGCACCGGGCCCAGCACCGCCACCTCGGTGGATTTCAACGCCGCCGCGCCGGCGAGCGCGGTTTTGCTCCAGCCCTTTTCGTCGGCCAGTACCGCGACGTAAACGCCGAAGGATGAGTTAAGCAGCATGCTCTGCAAAAATTGCAAAGCGCTGCCCGCGCCGGCAATGCGCCAGCCGTAGAAGAGTTTGTTCGCCATGGGAGTGCGCGAGCATAACCCAGGTGCGGCGGCAGCGCAGCGGCACGCGCGGCGGCCGTTGCGCGCGGGCAAGCTTAACACTCGCGCGCGGCGGTGGCCGCGATGGCGCTTAGGCGGATTTTAAAAAATTGTTTAAAATCAGATACTTACATAAATCTCTCGGAGTGGCGGTGGAACGCGGCCTAACGCATAATAATTGCTCAAGCGTAACACCACGCCAGTGCCGCAACATCGACTTGCGGCGCACCGGAGGAGCCATGATTTTTCGTCAGCTATTTGATCCGCAGTCGTCCACCTACAGCTATTTGCTCGCCGACGAACGCAGCCGCGAAGCGATCTTGATCGATCCGGTGTTCGAACAAGCGCGGCGCGACCGCGCGCTGCTCGCCGAACTCAACCTGAAACTCACCCACACGCTGGAAACCCATGTGCATGCCGATCACGTCACCGGCGCGTGGTTGCTAAAACAGCGCCTCGGCAACCGCATCGCGCTCGCCGCGGCGGGCGGCGCGCAGGGCGCCGATTTGCTGCTCGCGCACGGCGAGCGGGTGAGCTTCGGCGCGCGTTACGTGGAAGCGCGCGAAACGCCGGGCCACACCAACGGCTGCATGACCTATGTGCTGGATGACGAATCGATGGCGTTCACCGGCGACGCGTTGCTGATCCGCGGCTGCGGCCGCACCGATTTTCAGCAGGGCAGCGCGCGCACGCTGTATCGCTCGGTGCACAGCCAGATTTTTACGCTGCCGCCGGGGTGTTTGTTGTATCCGGGGCATGACTATCGCGGGCTCACCGTGACCAGCGTCGACGAGGAGCGGCGCTTGAATCCGCGCTTAGGGCAAGGCATCGGCGAAGGCGATTTCGCCGGCTACATGAATAACCTGGGTTTGCCGCATCCCAAACAGATCGACGTCGCGGTGCCGGCGAATTTGAAATGCGGGCGGATGGATGAGACACCCGCGCAATTTGACGAGCCCACCTGGGCGCCGCTGACGTTTACCTTCGCCGGCATTTGGGAAATCACGCCGCAGGGTTTGGAAGAGGTCGCGAACGAGGTGCAAGTGCTCGACGTGCGCGAGACCAACGAATATCAAGGGCCGCTCGGGCACATCGCGCATGCCAAGTTGATACCGCTGGGCGAACTCACCGCGCGCGGCGGCGAACTGAATAAGGAAAAACCCGTGGTCGCGGTGTGCCGCTCCGGCGCGCGCTCGGCGCAGGCGTGCGTGATTTTGCAGCGCGCGGGGTTCAAGGATGTTGCCAATCTTGCCGGCGGCATGTTGCGCTGGCGCGGGGAAGGGTTGGCGGTGGCGGGTGGGCGGCAGTAGGGCATCGGTGGATTCACGCTAAAATGCCCGATCGGTACGGCGCGCGAAACTTAAGGAGCATTCATGGCAGCAACTTTGCAGGTGTACGACCCCATTGCCCCGTGCCTCACGCAGCCGCAAAAAACGCGCCACTCGCTGGATAAGCTCGCTGGCAAAACCATCGGCTTTATCGACAACGCGAAGCCGAACTTTAATCATCTGGTCCAAGAGCTCTCGCGCGAGTTGACAGTGCGGCATGGTGTGAAAGCGGTGGTGACGCGCAGAAAGCGCAGCGCCTCGCAGGGTGTGCCGGAGGCGGCGCTGGCTGAGTTGGTGACGCAGACCGACGCGGTGGTTGCCGGCTCCGGCGACTGAGGCTCGTGCACGTCGTGGAGTATCCACGACAGTGTTGAAGTGGCGAAGGCGGGCAAGGCCGCGTTGACCGTCGTGTCGCAAAGTTTCGTGAACCTGGGCCGCGCGCAACAAAAAGCGTTGGGCTCGCCGGACTTGCCGATGGCGATCGTGCCGCACCCGTTCGGCACGCGCTCGCGCGAGGAGTTAAAGCTTATTGCGGCGAAGTGCGCGGATGACATTGCCAAGCTGTTGTGCGAGGCTGCGCCGCAGACGGCAGCCGCCACGGCGGCGCCGGTGGTGCCGCGCGCCAAGCTGATCGAAGCCCCCGCCGATCTCGATGAACTCAACAAGTTCTTCATCAAACGCCGCTGGGGCGACGGCATGATCGTCGCGCCGCCGACGCTAGAAGCGCTCGCGCGCATGCTTCGCCACACGCGGCGCTTGCCCGATGAGGTGGTGGCGACGATTGCGCCGGGCATGGGCGCGGCCACGGTCGAATACATTGCGATACAAGGTGTGATGGCGGGCTGTTATCCCGAATACTTGCCGGTGCTGATTGCGGCGGCGGAAGCTGTTGCCGAAAAGAAGTTTCATCTGCAGGCGATCCAGGCCACCACCAATCCCGCTGCGGTGTGGCTTATCATCAACGGCCCCGCCGCCAAGTGGCTGGAGGTCAACAGCGGCGCCGGTTGCCTGGGGCCGGGCACGTGGGCGAACGCGACACTCGGCCGCGCGCTCAGATTGATTTTGCAAAACATCGGCGGCGCGCTGCCGGGCGAAATGGACAAGGCGACGCAAGGGCAGAGCGCAAAATATTCCATGTGCTGCGCCGAGAACGAAGCGGCGAACCCGTGGCAGCCGCTGCACGTCGAGCGTGGTTTTGCCGCGGATGCGAGCACCGTCACCGTGGTCGGCGCGCTGGGCACCTGGAACATGAACATGACCGCGCGCAACGCCGACGAAGTGCTGGCGATGCTGGCCGATACCATGCAATATCCGGCAAGCAGCGATTACATCACCGGTGGCGCGCCGTTTGTGATTTTGTCGCCGCAGCACGCGGCGCTGTTTCACGCGGCGGGTTTGAGCAAGGCCGATGTCAAGCAGCGGCTGTGGGCGCAATCGAGAATCCGCGCCGGCCGCTCCAAGGGCAGCGAGTTCGAGCGCATGGCCACCGGCCGGCGCGCGGAGTTGGGCGAGATCACGCCGGATACGATGGTGCCGATTTCGGAAAAGCCTGATGACATCAGCATCATCGTCGCCGGCGGCCCCGGCTCGCATTCGGTGTTCGTGCCGGTGTCGGCGCATACGCGCTCAAGCACCAAGGCGATTGTGTGGAGTAAGGGTGCTGCGCAGGGAAATTTTGTAAGTATCTGATTTAATTGAATATTTTTTTGATGGTCAACAGGCAATTTAAGGAGACACCATGCCGCTCATCCATGTTAGCTTGTACGAAGGCCGCAGCATCGAACAAAAGCGCGAGTTCGTGAAAGCCGTTACCGCGGAAGCCTCGCGCACACTCAAGTGCCCGCCGGAGTCGGTGGACATCATTTTCGAGGACATCAAAAAATCCGATTGGGCGTCGGCGGGGAAGCTCGCGTCCGATGCCTAGCGTCGTAGGGTCACACCGCGCATGACTATCCACGACCAGCGCATCCTGCGGTTTGCGCCGCGGCAGGCCGATGCGCTCGCGCGGCAACTGGTTAGCGATGGGGCACGCGCCATCGCAGCCGCCGGCGGGCGGCTTTTCGGCGTGTTCAAGCCAGTGATCGGCATGTCGCAAAACTGCGTCATCGTCATCAGCGAGTGGCCCGACGAGGCCGCTGCCAAGGCGCATGCCGCCGCGGCGTTGCAAGGCGTGCACGGCGCCGAACTGGCGGCGCAGGATTTGTGGGAGCCGACCGCAAGGCCATTGCCAGGCGAGGCGCCCACGGAGACCAGCGGTTTTTATTCGCATCGCGCGTTCGATATCCGCCCGCAGAACTGGCCGCGTTTTCTCGAGTTGTCGGAGAGCGCCTGGGGCAATTTCGAGGGTGTAAACGACAGCGTGGTGAAGGGCTTTTGGAAAGCGCGCACGCCGCCCGAGCCGGGCCTGCTGCGCGTGCGTCTGATGGCTTGGTATGCTAGCCTCGATGCCTGGGAGCGCTCGCGCTGGTGGAGCAGTAACGCGCGCGCTGGGCAGGACGAGGCGATTGCACGCTTTCGCGAGCGCTCGGCGATGCTGGAAAATAATGAAGTGGCGATTCTGACGCGGGTCGTCGCCTGAAGTTGTTCAACCTTACAAGGTAGCAAAACATGTCCCCTAGTTCCATTTTACATCTGGAAATCATCCCCACTTCCGGCGCCTTGGGCGCGGAGCTGCGCGGCATCGATCTTGCCCAGCCCTTGTCAGCGGATACCGCGCAAGAAATTCGCGGCGCGCTCGCCGAGCACGGCGTGATTTTTTTTCGCGACCAGAACATCACGCCCGAGCAACACATCGCGTTTGCGCAGTGCCTTGCGCCGATCAACATCAACCGTTTTTTCAAAACCGCGCCCGGCTACGCGGAAATCTCGGAGGTGCGCAAGGAGCCCGAGCAAGATAAGAACATCGGCGGCGCCTGGCATACCGATCACAGCTACGACCACATTCCCGCGCTGGGCTCGATCCTGCTTGCGCGCGAAGTGCCTGAACGCGGCGGCGATACGATGTTTGCCGCGATGTGGCAGGCCTATGAAGCGCTTTCCGATGGACTCAAGCAAACGCTCGAAGGTTTGCGCGCCGCGCATTCGAGCCGGCATGTGTTCGGCGTTGAAGCGCGCAAAACGCGCAACATGGGCGATCGTTTGGTCAACGCCGAACTGGCCACGCAGGACGCGGTGCACCCGGTAGTGATTCGCCATCCCGAAAACGGGCGCAAAATTCTCTACGTCAATCGCACGTTTACCACGCACTTCGAGGGCTGGACGGCGGAAGAATCCAAGCCGCTGCTCGAATATCTTTATGCGCACGGTTCGCGTCCGGAATTTCAGACGCGTTTCCAATGGGAAAAAGGCTCCATCGCGATTTGGGACAATCGTTCGACCTGGCATCTGGCGCTGAACGATTATCACGGCGAGCGGCGGCTGATGCACCGCATTACGCTGGAGGGCACGCCAATCGCCGGCGTGCACTGAGCATGGCGGCCGCCGCTCAGCCCTTCGAGGGCAAAATCAATCGCACGCGTTCGCGATCGGAACCCTGGTGGCCGCCGCTGCAACGTGCCCCCAAGGGCGCGCCCAACATCGTCATCATTTTGATGGACGACATGGGCTACTCCGACGTCGGCTGTTTCGGTGGCGAAATCGACACGCCCAATATCGATGCGCTGGCCGCGCGCGGCGTGCGCTTTAACCACTACACCACGCATCCGATTTGTTCGCCGGCGCGCGCCGCGCTGTTGACTGGGCGCAACGCGCATTCGGTGGGCACGGGGTGGCTCGCCAACAACAACGCGGGTTTTCCCGGCTACAGCGGCGAAATTCCGCGCGAGGCGCCCACGCTCGCGGAGACCCTGCGCGCGCAAGGTTACGGCACCATGATGGTGGGCAAGTGGCACAACACGCCCATCGTGCACAGCATGCCTGGTTCATCGAAAGATTCGTGGCCCACGCAGCGCGGCTTCGATTGGTATTACGGCTTCATGGAGGGCGAAACCAATTTCTTTTTTCCGGCGCGGTTGATGCTGGGCAACGCGTTGTTGCCGATCGACGAATACCCGAAAGATTTTTACACCACCGATGCGTGGACGGATAAAGCCATCGAGTTCGTGCGCGAGCATCGCGCCACCGCGCCGGAGAAGCCGTTTTTTCTGTATGTCGCGAACAACGCGGTGCACGCGCCGTTGCAGGCCAAGCCCGCGGATCTCGCCAAATATCGCGGGCGTTACGACGCGGGCTGGACGGCGCTGCGCGAGGCGCGCTGGCGGCGGCAGTTGCAGATGGGCCTGATTCCGCCGGGCACGCGCCTCGCCGATTCCGATCCGACGATCCCGCCGTGGCACGAGGTGTCGGCCGAAGACCGCAAGCTGTTCGCGCGGCACATGGAGGTCTATGCCGCAATGCTCGATTGCACCGATCAGAACATCGGCAAGTTGACACGCGCGCTGCAAGCGTCGGGCGATCTGGACAACACGATATTCGTATTCACCTCGGACAACGGCGGCACCTTCGCCGGCACGCCGATTGGCGCGTTTCGCAACAACCGGCGCTATAACGGCCTGCCGCCGCAGCCGATCGAGGACGAACGCAAAGGCCTGGATCTGCTCGGCGGCCCGCAAAGCGAAGCGCTGTACCCGGCGGGGTGGGGGCAGGTGTGCAACACGCCGTTTCCAAGCTCCAAGTCGTACACCGGTGGCGGGGGGCGGCGTGTGGCGTTTATCATGGCGTGGAACGCGGGCTTACCCAAGCACGGCGAAATCCGCCAGCAGTTCGTGCACGTCACCGATGTCAAACCGACGCTGCTCGAACTCGCGGGCCTGAAAACGCTGGACACCATCAACGGCGTGCCGGCGTGGCAGCCGCACGGCAAGAGCTTCGCCGCACTGCTGCGTGACGCCAACGCAACCTCGCCACGCACGGAGCAATATTACGAATGCTGGGCCAACCGCGCTTACTACCGCGACGGCTGGCTCGTACGCTCGCTGCAAAAGCGCGGCGAAGCCATCGACATGGATAACTGGACGCTGCACGATCTGAATGCGGATTTTTCCGAAAGCCTCGACTTGCGCGCGCGACATCCCGATAAACTGCGCGAGCTTACCGACGCCTTCGACAAGGCGGCTTGGGAAAACCTGGTGTATCCGCTGGATAACCGCAGCATGGTGCAAAAGCTCGCCGACGGCGCGACACGCGGGCAGCCCGCCGGGCCGCGCACCTTTCGCGCCGGCGGGCAGACCATCCATCGCGGCGTGGTGGTGCCGCTGATCGCGGATCGCGCCTACAACATCAGCACGCGCATCGACCATCGCACGCATGATCAAGGCGTGTTGTGGTCGGTGGGTGAGTTGATCGCGGGTATGGTGCTCTACATCGAAGAGGGCGCGCTGCGTTTGTTTTACAACGGCTTTGGCGAGTTTTCGGAAATGCCGCCGGCGCCGCTTGCCGCCGGTTTACACGATGTCGCGTTCGAGTACCAGGCCACCGGCCGGCGCAAGGGCCGCGGGCGTTTCGTGATCGACGGCAGGCCGGCCGCCGACTGGCATGCACTGTCGCCCTCGCTGATGGGCGGCTTTCACGAAGGGATGGACATCGGGCTCGATCGCCGTTGCCCGGTGGATTGGCGCTTGTTTGAGAAACACGGCGTGTTCCGCTACAGCGGCACGATTACGCAGGTGACTATTACGCCCGGTGAGCTCGCGCCCGATTCGGTGTTGCGGCCCGCGCCGGTAAAGGCCTGAGCATGATAAAAATCTGGCTGGTTTTATGGGTTGGCGCGATGGTTTTCCCCGCGCATGCGCAAGATGGCGCGCAAGCCTACCCCACGCGCAACCTGCGGCTTATCGTGCCGTTTAACGCGGGCGCCGGGCCCGATTCCATCGGACGGCAACTGGCGCAGGGCCTGAGCGAGCGCGTCAAGCGCAACGTGATCGTCGACAATCGGCCCGGCGCGTCGGGCTTGATCGGCATGGCGGAACTCGCGCGCGCCAACGCCGACGGCCACACCATCGGCTTACTGAGCATTTCGCAGGCGGTAATCCAGGCGATGGCGGCCAACTCGCCGGTCGACGTGGCGCGCGATTTGGCGCCGGTGGCGCATTTGTTCCGGCAGTACACGGTGTTGATCGTGCGTGCCGATTCACCGTTTAAAACCGCGCGCGATCTGCTGCAGTTGCTGCGCGACAAACCGGGTGAGTACGGCTTTGCCTCCGGCGGCAACGGCACGCCGGCGCATCTTGCCGGCGAACTGTTGTTGCGCTCGAACAAGGTGCAAGCGCGGCATATTCCCTACAAGGGCATGCTGGCCGGGGTCACCGATATCATGCGCGGCGACGTGTTGTTTGCGTGCTCGGTGACCTCGAACGTCGCGCCGTTGATCAATGCCGGGCGCTTAAAGGCGCTGGGGCTGCTCGCGCCCAAGCGCATCAGCGCCTTGCCCGAAGTGCCGTCGTTTGCCGAACTGGGGCTGCCGGAGGTGGATGTGACCAGTTGGAATGGTATCGCCGCGCCGCTCGCCACACCGCTCGCGCTGCGTCAGCACTTTAGCGCGCTGCTGCGCGAAATCACGCAAGACCCGGTGCACGGTAAGGCGTTTGCGGGCTTGGGCTTGGAAACCGCGTATTTGCCGATAACGCCCTTCGGCGGTGTCATACAGTCCGAAGCCGCGCGCTGGGCGAAATTCGTCAAGGAGGCGGGGCTGCGCATCGATTAATGATTAATGCGCGTGCATTATCCCCCCTCGAAGCGCGGCTCGCGCCGCCGTTCAGGCTTCCAGCAGGCGGCACTTCCGAAGCCGCACGTTGGCCAATGCGGAACAAGCCGAGGCTTACGTCTATCGCGAATGGCAGGGCCGCCGCAAGCTGCGGGTCGGCTGCTATGCCGCCAGGCCACGTCGAAATAAAAAGTCAATTAAATCAAATAGTTAAATATTTTGTGGTTTGATGCCTGCTGCCTTCACCACGGCCGCCCATTTACTCAGTTCCGCTCTCAGAAAAGCCGCGAATTCATCCGGTTTGTTGCCCACCGGCTCCAGACCTTCGCTCAACATGCGTGCGCTCAAATCGGGTGAGCGTACTGCGCGCGCCGTCTCTTCCGACAAGCGTTCGACTATCGGGCGCGGTACGCCAGCGGTGGTGAATAGCGCGAACCATTGCGTCGCCTCGTAGCCGGGCAGCGCCGCTTCGGCGATGGTCGGTACATCGGGTAAGGCCGCGACTCGCGTTTTAGTGCTAACGCCCAGCGCACGCAAGCGGCCGGAACGCAGGTGTGGGAACGCCGCGGTCGGCGTGGTGAATTGCAGCGACACTTCGCCCGACACCAACGCGATGATGCCCGGCCCGGCGCCTTTGTAGAGCACGATCAACAGGTCGATGCTGGCCATATGCTT